>Ga0209572_1001682_pt1 | contig 13643 bp, 15 predicted proteins | sample EBPBio232012_DNA_FD_185867 | JGI IMG/M metagenome (GOLD analysis project Ga0209572, IMG submission 185867) | Wastewater treatment Type I Accumulibacter community from EBPR Bioreactor in Madison, WI, USA - Reactor 1_1/23/2012_ DNA (SPAdes)... | ecosystem: Engineered > Bioreactor > EBPR >...
AGCAAATTCAACTCTACGATTTTGAGATCTTCCTTCTAGGGTTTCATTAGTAGCAACTGGATCTGCTATTCCCATTCCAGTCGTTGCAAAACGAGCAACACTCAATCCTTTTGAAGCTAAATATGATTTAACTGAAGCCGCTCTTTGCTCAGATAATGTTTGATTATATTCTACGGCTCCTGTACTATCAGTATAACCATAAATCACAATATCAGTATCAGCATAACTTTGAAAAACTGGAACTAGTTTGTCTAAATTTGCTTTTGCAGCAGTAGTTAATGTCGATTTATTAGTATCAAAGCGAACAGAATTTTCACCTAAAGTTAGCTTAATTCCTTCTCCTACACGCTCAACTTGAGCACCAGGTAAAGCCGTTTGAATTTCTCGTGCTTGTTTATCCATTTTGTTACCAATTACACCGCCTGCAACACCTCCTATTACTCCACCAAGCACAGCTCCTAAAGCACCATTTCCTCCTTTTCCAATATTGTTTCCTAAAACAGCTCCAAGAACACCACCAGCAACGGCACCAATAGCAGCACCACGCTGTGTTTTATTAGTGTTTTTAACCGACTCACAACTTGTAAAAAGTGAGCTAAAACCTAAAACACTTATCAATAAATAAGTTGTAATCTTTTTCATCTTTCTATATTTTTAAATTATTTAATTTCTTTGAAATTGATATACTACATCAATTAATTTTCCTCCAACATTCGCTTTATCAACTAACTGAAAGGATGTTTCTGTTTGATTTGCAACAGTCAAGATATAACCATCTACTACTTTTTTTGCCTTAGTTTCATTTATAATTTTCATTACAAAATTTCCATCTTTGTTTATATACCATGTAATTGGAGATGAAAAACTAGTACAACTAGAATTATTTAAAGCCATTTCTCCTTTGTTATTATTTGAAATAAATTTCCAAGTACTTCCTACAAGACATTTAGAATCTGCAATATCAAATGAAGTAACTTTAATATAATCTGAACCAGGATAAGTCACTGAGCTTATCGTCCAAGTACCTTTTACTAACACTTCCGATTTCATATCGAGTTTAGTATTTGTAACTGTTTGCTTTGGCTTACAACCAATAAAAACAATTGTTAACACCAATAAAATTAAGCCTTTTTTCATAATTATAATTTTTTAATTTATGTTTTGCAAAGATAATTTACAATCTTCGAATCTTACTAAGATACGAAAAAAAAGCTTGTAAAACTATTTCTACGTCATTTTGTCAGATTAAAGCCTTTGGTACTGAATTTGAATAGTAAAAAATACAAATTGTTTAACTTAAAAGTTCAAAATATGTCAACAGGAAAAATTAATGTTTCAGTAGAAAACATTTTCCCTTTAATCAAGAAATTTCTTTACAATGATCACGAAATTTTTCTTCGTGAATTGGTTTCAAATGCAACAGATGCGACTTTAAAATTAAAACATTTAACAAGTATTGGTGAAGCTAAAGTTGAATATGGCAATCCGATTATTGAAGTAAAAATCGATAAAGAAGCCAAAAAACTTCACATCATAGACCAAGGTTTAGGAATGACTGCCGACGAAGTAGAAAAATACATCAATCAAGTAGCTTTTTCTGGTGCAGAAGAATTTCTTGAAAAATATAAAGATTCTGCTAAAGATTCTGGAATTATTGGTCATTTTGGTTTAGGTTTTTATTCTGCTTTTATGGTTGCCGAAAAAGTTGAAATCATCACTAAATCCTACAAAGACGAACCAGCAGCACATTGGACTTGCGATGGTAGCCCAGAATTTACATTAGAACCAGCTGACAAAACGTCTCGTGGTACTGAAATCATTCTTCATATTGCTGAAGATTCCTTAGAATTTTTGGAAGAATACAAAATAAGAGAGTTACTTACAAAGTATAATAAATTTATGCCAATTCCGATTAAGTTTGGAACTCGCAAAGAAACATTACCAAAGCCAGAAGATGCTGCAGAAGATTTTGTTGCAGAAACTATAGAAGTTGATAATATCATCAATAATCCAAATCCAGCTTGGACAAAATTGCCAACTGATCTAACGGATGAAGATTACAAAAGCTTTTACCACGAATTGTATCCAATGCAGTTTGAAGAGCCGTTATTCAATATTCATTTGAATGTGGATTATCCCTTCAACTTGACAGGAATTTTGTATTTCCCAAAACTGTCTAACGACATGCAAATGCAAAAAGACCGAATTCAAATGTATCAAAATCAGGTTTTTGTAACTGATAACGTAGAAGGAATTGTTCCAGAATTTTTAGGAATGTTGAAAGGTGTAATTGATTCACCAGATATTCCTTTGAATGTTTCGCGTTCGGGATTACAAGCCGATAGCAATGTGAAGAAAATTTCGAATTACATTACAAGAAAAGTTGCTGATAAATTGAAAGGTTTATTCAACGAAAATCGTGAAGACTTCGAGAAAAAATGGAATGATATTAAAATCGTTTTAGAATACGGAATGTTATCAGAATCTAAATTCTATGAAAAAGCTGGTGATTTCGTCCTTTATCCTACAGTTGAAGATAAATACTACACTTTAGCCGAATTGAAAGAAGCCATAACTGTAAATCAAACTGACAAAAACGGAAAATTAGTAGTTTTATATGCCTCTAATAAAGATACGCAACATGGTTATGTTGAAATTGCAAAAGAAAAAGGATATGAAGTTTTATTTTTAGATTCTCCTATTGTTTCGCACTTGATTCAAAAATTAGAGTCTGATAACGAAAACCTAACTTTTGTTCGTGTGGATTCTGACCATATTGACAAATTGATTCAAAAAGAAGAAACTCAAATTTCAAAATTATCGGAAGACGAAGCAACTAATTTGAAAACGGTATTAGAGGAAATTGTTCCAAAAACCAACTATTCTGTTCAATTAGAACCAATGGATAGCTCGGCAGCACCATTCATGATTACGCAACCAGAATTCATGAGAAGAATGAAAGAAATGAGTCAAACTGGCGGTGGAGGAATGTTCGGAATGGGTAACTTCCCAGAAATGTACAACTTGGTTGTAAATACTAATTCTGATTTGGCGACAACCATTTTAAACACATCTGACAAATCGGCTCAAGAAAGTTTGGTAAAACAAGCATTAGATTTAGCTAAAATATCTCAAGGATTATTAAAAGGCGAAGAATTGACAGCTTTTGTGAAGAGAAGTTTTGAGTTGATTAAATAGACTTTAGATAATAGACTGATAGATAATAGACCTGTGAGTGAAAACTTGCAGGTTTTTTTGTATGTTTGAAATAATAAAAAACTCATCATGAAAAAAATTATTTTAATATTTCTTTTAGCATCATTAAATTCAATCTTTAGTCAAAATTTGAATGATGAGTATATGAAAAGTAGTTTGGTTCAACTAAATGAAGTTGCTCCAGAATTTTCAATTACAAATTCGGAAGGTAAAGCTATAAATTTCTCTGATTATAAAGGAAAAGTTGTTTTGATAAACTTTTTTGCCACTTGGTGTGGACCTTGCATGCAAGAAATGCCTTTTATAGAAAATGATATTTGGAACAAATTTAAAAACAATTCAAATTTCACTATTTTGAGTATTGGTCGTGATCATTCTCAAGAAGAAATTAATGCATTTATTAAAAAAAAGAAGTTCACATTTCCTATTTATGCAGATAAAGGCAAATTAATTTATAATCTTTTTGCAACCAAATTCATTCCAAGAAATTATTTAATAGACCAAAATGGAAAAGTTGTTTATGCTTCAACTGGTTTTACAAAAGAAGAATTTGAAGAATTAAAAACAAAAATAAACTCGCTTTTAAATAATTAAACTATGATTTCTATCCTAAAAAAAATAGTTACAAAACTTGGAGGGCTTGATACTTCTGAAAAAAATCATGTTGATACTTATACAGAAAACCGAATTCTTAATGTTCCTGGTGAGCAAATCGCTTCAATAGAAAATGGTGGAATTTGGGTGGATTTTCAAGAGCTTTCCGACTATCATTTTATGAATATTATTGTTATTGGAAAAAAGAAATACAAAACGTTTGAAGGTTGTGAATTGATTTTCACTTCAAATAATGCAGAACTAAAATTAATTTCCGATTCTAAAGAAATTGAATCCGATTTTTCTAATGTTTCTAATCGATGGATCACTCAAATTGCCTTTGATGTTACTAATATAAATATTGAAATGATTGTCTACAAAGAAGCAAATAAGGTGGATTTAAACTTTAAAAAAAATTCAGAAACATTTGAAATAATAAAATAAATCATGAATTTTAAACTTCGTCCTTGGCAATCTTCAGATATTGAAAGTTTAGCAAAATACGCTAACAATGTAAATTTGACAGCCTTTTTTACTAATCGTTTCCCAATTCCTTACTCGGAAAAAGACGCCAAAAATTTTATTGAAATAGCATTAAATGACAATCCAATGCTAAAATATGCAATTGAAATAAATGGCGAAGCAGTGGGCGGAATTGACTTTCATCCACAAGCAGATATTTTATGTAAAAATATTGAAATTGGTTATTGGATTGGCGAACCATTTTGGGGAAAAGGAATTATGACAGAAGTTGTAAAACAAATAATTCCAATTGGATTTGAACGTTTTGATGTTACTCGAATTTATGCTAAATGTTTTGGTAAAAATATCGCATCACAAAAAGTTTTAGAAAATGCAGGTTTCAAACTTGAAGCTCGATTTGAGAATATCATTTACAAATATGATACTTTTCAGGATGAACTCATTTATGCTATAAGACGATAATTATTCCCTAACTTCGTACTTCGTAGATTTAACTTTAAACTTTAAAAATGAACCTATCCATAGAAACACCAGCATTACTTTTCTCTGCAACTTCGTTAATTCTTTTAGCCTATACTAATCGATTTTTAACCATTGCACAAATCGTTCGTGGATTGAAAAAAACCTACGATGAAAAAGAGAACAAAAGCATTTTGATAGAAATCAAAAACCTCAATTTGCGCTTAACATTAATAAGATACATGCAACTTTTTGGTGTGCTGAGTTTATTTCTTTCCGTATTCGGAATGTTAGTTTTGTTTATGGAATGGAAGCTTGTTGGCATTTATATTTTTGGTGCAAGCTTGTTTAGTTTGCTTATTTCACTTGGCATATCTTTTTGGGAAATAAGTATTTCTGTCAAAGCTTTACGTGTTCATTTGAGTGATTTAATTGATGATGAAACGACAAAAGATTAATTATCAAAACGTTAAATTTTATCATATAATCTAAAAATCCCTATTTGTAGGGATTTTTTTTATAATTTAATAGCAGAATTTTGAACTATTAAACCCTTAAAATATAAACAAATGAGAGTATATCAATCATGTGGTAAATTAGAAATTGACGTAATTACCAACGTAAAAAAAATCAATGTAAAAACATATCTACCTGAACTTAAAAAAGGAGGAAAATATGAGTATACAAAATATTACAATATTTCAACTAAGGATTATTATGGAATATTAGGTGTATTAGTTGTTAAAGATGAGGTAAATGTAGATATGACAAAATATCCAGATGCAAACACTACAAGCAAATTAAGAGTTGTTGATGGAAATCCAATTCATCTTCCTTATGATTTAAAACCCTTTGGGAATAATGATTTTTCTAACTTAACAATAGATGATTCCATCTGTTTTATCTGTTTTCATGATGATAACTTTGATGAAAACAATGCCAATAATGCTATCTTAAAGCATTGTCAAGGAATTTTACCAAACTGTGACACACCAATTCAATTTAAAAATATTAATAAAGGAATGACTCCTCAAAACACAAATGAAAAAGCTGAACCTATGAAAGGAAATGGTGGAATATTAACTGCAGATGGATGCGAGTAAGACTATGATATATTTTTTTTAATAGAATAAAGAGAAGCCATTTACATGATTTTTAAAAAAATTAAAATATTTATTATAAAAGCAACACTTTTACTAAGTGTTGCTTTTACTTATTCTCAATCTTCTGCTTTAAAAGAACTTGAAAAAAACATAAATAATCAAGATTTTGAAAAAGCAAAACTTATTAATGATAAAATAAATAGCAAAAAATTCAATGCTGTTGAACTTGCACAATACAACTATTTATTGGCAAATATTAATGTACAAGAAAATAAAGATGATTTAGCATACAATCATTACATAGAATCAAAAAAAAAATATCAATCACTTGATAGTATTGATAAAGTAGCTAAAATAAATATTGAAATAGTATCTCTTTTATTGGCTATAAATAGGAATAATGTAAATTACAAAACGTTTCTAAAAGAATATAATGACTATGCAAAACAGAAAAAAGATCCAAGAATTTTAACCGAGTTTTACATTCAAATTGGAAAATCATTTTACGATACAATTCCAAAAACGTCGCTAGAATATTTTAGAAAAGCCGAGAAAGAAAACTTAAAAACAAATGATGAAATTACACATGTTAGAATTCTTCAAAACATAGGCGCCACTTTTTCTCATCACAAAATAAATCAAATTGATTCGGCTTTATATGTATATAAAAAAGCATTAAAAATTTTAAATGAAAATGAAATAAAAAGTAGTAATCAACAAAAAATAACTGGCTATTTCTTCAATATTTATACTAACACTGGTGTGGCATATAGCAAAAAAAAAGATTTTGAAAATGCACTCTATTTCTTTAAAAAAGCAGACTCTATTCCTTTAAAAGGTTATTTAAACAAGAACAAAGAAATATTATATGGTTACTTATCCGATTTATATAAAGAAAAAGGAGACTACATAAAATGTATTGAATACATTGAAAAACAAAAAGTTTTAACCAATACATTAAATGAAAATGAACAAAAAATTGCTATTACAGAAATTGATACAAAGTACAAAACTGAAGAAACCAAACTTCAAAATTTAACACTAAAAAACAAACTACAAACCAATAAAATAATACTATTTATTGGACTTGCTTTATTGTTGATAATAACAACAATAGGAGTTCTAGCTTACAAGAATGTTTCGAAAAAGAAAACTATAGCAGAACAAGAAAAACTTATCCAAACCCAAAAACTTGAAACTTCATTAAAAGAACAAGAACTCCATGAAATTGACATAATGCTAGAAAGTCAGGAAAAAGAACGTCAAAGAATAGCGAATGAATTACATGATAATCTAGGTAGTTTATTAGCAACTTTAAAGTTTAATTTTCAAAATCTTAAACGGCAAAAAGAAGTACTAGAAGATAAAGAAAATCAATTGTTTGAAAAAACCGATGCTCTTATTGATGAAGCTTATCAAGAAGTAAGAAATATTTCACATTTAAAGAACCTTGGAGTTATAGGAAGCCATGGTTTGGAAATTGCCGTAAAAAAAATGGCAGAAAAAATGAGTATCCTAAAAAAGTTAACTATAAACGTAATTCCTTTTGGACTAAATGAACGCTTAGATAATCAAAAAGAGATTACACTTTTCAGAATGATTCAAGAATTGTGTACCAACATCATTAAACATTCTCAAGCTACAGAAGTTAATATCTATCTTACACAGCATAACAAAACCGATATTAATATTATAATTGAAGATAATGGGAGAGGATTTGATATTAAAAAAATTGTTACAAAAGATGGAATAGGACTCAAGAGCATAGAAAAAAAAGTAGAACAAATGGAAGGAACTTTTACCATAGATTCAGTAATAAATAAAGGAACAACCATAATTATAGACCTACCAATATGATAACATTAGTAATTGCAGAAGATCATCAAGCGCTAATTGACGGAATCCGTTCTTTTTTAGAATATGAAGAAGATATTACTGTATTGGGTGAAGCTAATGATGGAGAAACTCTCATAGATTTGGTTAGAAAGAAACAACCGCAAATTGTTTTAACAGACATCCGAATGCCAAAATGTGACGGAATATCAGCTACAAAAACAATTAAAAAGGATTTTCCAAACACCAAAATAATTGCTTTTAGCATGTTTGATCAAGCGGAAGCTATTCATCAAATGAAAGATGCTGGTGCCTCGGGATATATTATGAAGAATTCTTCGCTTAAAAAAGTTCTAGAAGCCATAAGAATTGTAGCAAAAAACGGCAGCTATTTTGATGATGCAATAACAACTACCGATTTAGTAAGTAAAGAAGAAATTGTATTAAGTACACGAGAAAAAGAAATACTTAGGCTAATTGGAGAAGGTAAAACTTCTCAAGAAATTGCTGATTTTTTATTCATTGGCAAAAGTACAGTTGACACACACCGAAAAAACATTTTAAAAAAAATGAACATACAAGGAAAAACCGATTTGATACGATTTGCAGTAGAAAGAAAATATGATTTTTAATGACTCCAAAAATACATTCATAAACTAAAACTGTCATTTCATAAACGAAAACAACCATTTAATAAAAAACCAAGTTATTGTTATTTAATTTTAAAGTACCTTGTAAAAAAATTAACCCTAAAAATACTAAATGACAATTTTCAACAAACCAGACATGTTTTTTTCTGATTATGATTGGATTTCCCATATGCCAAATAATCCAAAAATTTCAGGCAAATTAGATGATACTCGATTTGACAAAAATCAAGGTTATGAAGTATTATATCTAATCAATAAACTAATGGAATTATGGGATTTCAGTAAAATTGAAAGTTGTATTAAAATTGAACGTTGCATAAGAGAAAAACTACCTCCTAAAATAACCAAACAAGAAGAAGTAGCTACATGGATACAATTAAATTGGAAAACTATTGAATTCAAAAAAAAATAAAAAAAGATTTTAAACCTTTTGTCTATTTCATTGTCTTATATATAAACTTATTTGATTATGAAAAAAATAACTTCGCTTTTATTAGTGCTTCTTGCAACAACTGTAGGATTTAGTCAAGAAGACGAAAGACCAGATAATACTGGCGACAACTTCAGCTTAGAAGGTGCTTTGGCATTATTCAAAAAATCAAACTCTTTAGAAGAATTTGAAAAATTACTTAATGAAGAAAATAATAATGTAAATAATCTTGATCTAAATGATGATAATGATATTGATTACATTATGGTTGACGACATTCGTGAAGGTGATACACATGCAATCGTTTTAAGTACTTACATCGACGATAAAGAAAAACAAGACATTGCCATAATTGGAATTGAAAAAACCGGAAATGAAAGTGCAATACTTCAAATAGAAGGTGATGCTGATTTATATGCAGAAAATACTTTCGTTGAGCCAAATGAAGTTGTAGAATCTTCAACTGGTGGAAAAGGTGGGCCAAGTGTTAGCGAATTATATACTAAACAAGTTATTGTAAATGTTTGGTTTTGGCCAAGTGTAAGATTTCTTTACGCTCCTACCTACGTAGTATGGCATTCTCCATGGAGATGGGGTTTTTATCCAAAATGGTGGAGACCTTGGAGACCATACAAATATCATATTTTTTACAACAGATGTGCCCCACATAGAGTTTACTACCATAGTGTTCCTGCAAGGAGAGTTGTCGTGGCCCACAAAATATATGCGCCAAGAAGAAATCATTCAACTTTAGTGGTTCACAACAATAGAAGAACAACTGTTGTGAAAAGTAACAATCGTAAAACAACAGTTGTTACAAAAAATAAAAGAGGTGATGTAAAAGCAGTAAGAGTTAAAAAATCAAGTCCAACAAGAGTTAGAACTTCTGGAGGAAGAAGATAAAGGTTAGTTTAATAAATATTTGAATCAATCCCATGAATTTACTTTATGGGATTTTTTTATTCAATAATCCAAAGTAAAACTGGCTTTTTTGTTAATTTTAATTTAGCATCCAACTTTCTCATAAACTCATCAGAAACTGCTGGGCAACCCCAACTTAAAGGAGAAACTTTAGGATATATTTCTTCATTAGAAACAGCATTCCATGAATGTAAAACCACTACTCTTTTCACAGCATTTTGATTGGTTTCTTCTAATCCATGTAACCAATATTTCACATTTATTCCCCAAGAACTATAATCGCGCTTGCCGATTTTATATTTACCTTTCATAGAACAATGACTGTCTGTTTTATTACTAAATTTTGCTTTTTCCCACTTTTTAGGATTTTCTTCAAATTGATCGCAACTTCCATGCGTTACCAAGTTTTTATCTGAAATTTTATTTTCTTTGAAATCATATACAAAAAATCGATTCTTTCCAGGATGTATACTTAAATCCAATAAGAAATAATAATCCTCATTAAATTCGTTTTTCTTGCAGTAATCTAATGCTTCAATATTGGTAGATTTATAATCTTTAGTTGGAGTCTCAATTTTGGCATTGTTACAACAAATAAAACTTAAGAATAAAACAAATAAAATATTTTTCATAAAGACAAATTTTAATTCATATTCAACGTTATAATTTGAATTATATTTAAACCTTTTGTGTTAAATAAAGTCTAAATTTATAATTCAATTCATTGGTTATGAACAAAAGCAATCTTTGGTCACTGCGACTAGGTTTTTCAGGAAAGCAAGCGCAACTTATAGAACAATTAGGGTTTGAAAAATTCCTAAATCAATCGTATGCAACAGCGTTTGAAAAAACACTTCCAACATTTCTTGATGATGAACCAAAAACCATTGCTGAATTGAAAGAACTTCGTCAATCGATTAAAAATGGAACTGCAGATGACCAAAAGAAAGTGATAAAAAAGCAAATCAAAAATGCTACCGAATTAAAAAAATGGTGGATTGATAAATTTCTAACTGAGAAATTTCCTTTGAGGGAAAAAATGACCTGCTTTTGGCACAACCATTTTGTGGCAACTTCTCAAAAAGTAAAATCTACATATTGGATTTACCAACACAATATGATATTGCGAGAAAATGCTTTCGGAAACTTTAAAGAACTTACCAAACTGATTGTAAAATCGAATGCAATGGTTCGTTATTTGGATAATGTTGACAATCGAAAAGACAAAATCAATGAGAATTTAAGTAGAGAACTTTTAGAACTTTTCACCATCGGAATTGGAAATTACACAGAAAACGATATTAAAGAAGGTGCAAAAGCATTAGCTGGATTAAATCTTGGCGAAGAAAGCGCCGTTTACAGAAGATTTTTAGAAGATAATTCAACAAAAACCTATTTCGGAAAACAAGGAAATTTTAAAGCAGATGATTTAGTTGACATCATATTTGAACAAAAAAATACTCCTTATTTAATTACAAGAAAAATACTAAAATGGTTTATTTATGATAATCCATCAGAGGATTTAGTAGTTTATTATGGTGATTATTTCAGAAAAATGAATTTTGAAATCAAACCACTTTTAACCAAAATTTTTACCGAAGAATATGCAAAAGAGAATTCTGGAAGCAAAATAAAAGATCCATTAACTTATCTATTTCAATTGACAGACGAGTTAAATATTACAAATTCAAATAGTAATTTAATTAGTTTTTTCTTGAAACAACAAGGAATGGATTTATTCAATCAACCTAATGTTAAAGGTTGGGATGGCGGAAATTCATGGCTAACTTCTCAAATTTATTTACAAAGAAATAATGCCAGCGATTTACTTTGCAACGGAAGAAACATCAGCCGAAAAGTATTTGACAAAATTCCTGAAGAAGGTGACGATTTAGAAATTAAATTAGAAAAAATCAACGTAAGCATAGATTTTAATAAAAATGGAAATAACAAACAGATAATTTCAGAATTGTCAAACAGATTGCTTTTTCGAGTAGATGAAAATTTGCAAAAAGATATGGAAAATTTACTCAAATACGATTTTGATGCCAAAGATGCCAATGCAAATTACGCTGTTCTAAGACTATTCAATTACATTACAAAAACTCCTGAATACCAACTGATTTAAAGCTAAAATTATGAACAGAAGAAACTTTTTATCGCTCACAGGAACGTTCACCGGAGGAATGCTTTTGCTTCCTGATTTTTTACATGCTTTTGGCTCTCAAAACAATTTGGTAATCGGAGAACAATGTTTAGTTTTTATTCAATTAAATGGTGGAAATGATGGTTTGAACACCTTCATACCTTATGAAAACCCTTTGTATTATGATTTGCGAACCAAAATCGCTATCAATAAAAACGAAGTTATCGGAAAAAATAAAGGAATGGCATTTCATCCAGCTTTGAAAGATTTTGCTCAAATGCAACAAAACGGAGATTTGTCTGTAATACAAAATGTTGGTTATCCAGAACCTGTCCGTTCGCATTTTAGAAGTCAGGAAATTTGGCAAACTGCAACTGATTCTAATAAGTATTTGAATGAAGGTTGGCTAGGTCGTTACTTAGATTTGCAATGTAAAGAACACCAACCAACAGCAGGAATTAATTTAGATTCTATTGACAATTTAGCTTTAAAAGGTGTCGAGCCTAATTCAATTACAGTAAAAGATCCAAACCGATTTAAAATTAGAACTGATAAAGAAGAGAATGTAAAATTATCTGACAATCCACAATTGGATTTTGTTAGAAAAATTGCAAACTCCGTAACTGAAGGTTCTGATGATATTCAAAAAGCTTTATCTAAATCAACTGCAGAAATTAGTTATCCAAAAACAGGTTTGGCAAAAAATCTAGAATGGATTGCTCGATTAGTCAAAGGAAATTTGAACTCCAAAGTATATTATACTTCACTTGGCGGATTTGATACACACGACAATCAATTGGACATTCACAAAAGAAAATTAACCGAATTGAACGATGCTATTTTTAGTTTTTATACCGATTTAAAAAAGTCTCAATTACTCCAAAATGTAACTATTGTTGTCTTTTCTGAATTTGGAAGAAGAGTAAAAGACAATGGAAATGGAACTGATCATGGAACTGCTGCGCCAATGTTTATTATTGGAGGAAATAACAAATCTAAAATAATAGGAAACAATCCAAATTTATCCGATTTAGACAATGGTGATTTGAAACATCAAATTGATTTTAGAAGTGTTTACGCAACATTATTAAAACAAAAAATGAATTTTGATTATAATAAAATTGGAATAAATAATAAGGAATTAGAAGGATTATTCTAAAAAAAAAGTTTATCCACTTTTTAAATCATAACTAAATACTACATTTGCATTTCACAAAAAAACTAAAAATGTTTGATATTTCTTTAACAGAGTGGGTAGGATATTTAGCTTCATTAGTCTTAATGATATCATTTTTAATGAAAAACATTAATACACTTAGAATAATAAATTCAATAGGCGCTGTCCTTTTTGTAATTTATGGTTTCATGCTTACTACATCATGGCCAATAATTGTAACCAATACTTTTATTTTAGGAGTAAATATTTACTATTTAACGAAACATTATCGTCAAAAAGAATAATTTATTTCTTAAAAAAACAACACTATTTTAAACACTCTCTATTATTAAATTTAGGAGTGTTTTTTTTATGCTTTAAATTTAAAAAAATTATAAAAATGATATTTTTTTTGTCGAATTAAAACTACATCCATATAAAAGTTGTTAATTATTTTTTATATTCGTAAAACAAAACAACTAACTATATGGACAAACCTTGGCACTTATATGTCATGGCAGTGTTTTACATACTCGCCGGAATCAATCATTTTAGAAAACCTGAAGTATATTACAAAATAATTCCTCCTTTCCTAACAAATAAAAAATTCATAAACGAATTAAGTGGTTTATTAGCAATAATGTTTGGAGTA
>Ga0209572_1001687_pt1 | contig 13607 bp, 13 predicted proteins | sample EBPBio232012_DNA_FD_185867 | JGI IMG/M metagenome (GOLD analysis project Ga0209572, IMG submission 185867) | Wastewater treatment Type I Accumulibacter community from EBPR Bioreactor in Madison, WI, USA - Reactor 1_1/23/2012_ DNA (SPAdes)... | ecosystem: Engineered > Bioreactor > EBPR >...
CATTCGAACCCGAGATGATGGCGGCATTGGAGCAGACGCCGCGGTCGAAGTTGATCATGCCGAAGCCGGAAACCATGGCCGTTTGTGCGCCCTTGACCTGGGTCGGCCCGGCCTGGCCGGTGACCTGGCGGATGGCCTCGACCAGCCCCATGAAGCCGCCGGCAGCACCCGCCTGCCCGCCCGACAGCTGACCGCCCGACGTGTTGTGGGGGAAATCGCCGGTTGTCGTGAGGTTCTTGCTACGGACAAAATCAGCCCCTTCACCCTTGGCGCAGAAGCCAAGATCCTCGAACTGCATCATCGAGATGACGGGGTAGTCGTCATAGGTCTGAAGCAGATTGATGGCGTCGGGCGTTGTCCCGGCCATCGAATAGAGTTCGTCGATGTCCATCGCCCAGCCGCCGCGCATCTGGATCGGGTCCTGCGGGAACGCGTTGTGTCGCTCGATCGTGGAACCGATATGCGCAAACGGCAGGCCGGCGGCGCGGGCGTCTTCCTCACGCATGACAAGAAAGGCCTCGGAACCGGCGACCGGCATGACGCAGTCATAGAGCGCGATCGGGTCGGAGATCATGCGCGCCGACAGATATTCGTCCATCGTCAGCGGGGACTTCATGACTGCATGGGGATTCTTGAGCGCATTGTCGCGCTGGGCGACGCAGATGCGGCCGAAATCTTCGCGCGTTGCGCCAAATTCGCTCATGTAGTGGTCGGTCAGGAGCGCAAAGCAGGCATTGGGGCCGCCGGCGCCATAGGGGTAGGACGCGTCCTGCGCGAAACGCGAAAAGCTGGACAGCATGCGGCGGAAACTGTCGACATGGTTTGTGTCGCCGGCAACGCAGGCGACGACATCGACGTCGCCCGCCTGCACGGCGCGCGCAGCACGGCGAAGTGCGGCGATGCCGCTCGCACCGCCCATCGGGATGTGGTCGAGCCAGCGCGGCGTGAGCCCCAGATGCTGGGTGAGACCAACCGCCGTGTCGGGAAACAGGCTGAAGCTTGCGACGGAAAAGCCGTCGAGGTCGGCAGGCGCAATGCCGGCCGTCCTGAGGCATTGCGACAGAGCGCGCGCGATCCACCAATGGGCGGTGTCGGTGGAAAAGCGCTGATAGGGAATGGTGACGGGTGCTGCCAGCACAACGCCATCATAGGGTTGCCGCGAACGCGCCATCAGGCAGCTTGCCGCTTCTTCATGGCACGGGTGTCGACCGTTTTCGGGTCGGCAAGCAGGCGCGGGACAAGGTTTTTCAGCTCGCCGCGCTGAATTTTCTGAGTGGCCGTGAGCGGCAGTTCATCCAGAAATGCCACATAGCCGGGGGCCTTGTAATAGGCGATGCGCTCCAGGCACCAGGCGACGATGGCGCGGGCCTTTGCCTCGCTGCGCTCGCCGTCGACGACAAGGCAGGCAAAGACCTCGTCGCCGCGCAATTCATCGGGGGCCGCAGCGACCGCTGATGCCTTGATGTCTGGATGCTGCAGCAGGATCGATTCCACCTCGACGGCAGCGATGTTCTCGCCCGAACGGCGGATGACGTTCTTCTTGCGGTCGACAAAGAAGAAGTCGCCACCGGCGTCGCGGCGCACGATGTCGCCGGTGTGGAACCAGCCACCTTCCCATGCCTCGGCGGTGGCTTCCGGGTTCTTGTAATATTCAGAAAAGAAGCCGTGACGGGGATCGTCGCCCGCATGACGGACAAGAAGTTCGCCGGGCTGTTCCGGGGCAGCTTCGGTGCCGTCATCGGCAAGGATGCGTGCCTGGACACCGCCGCGCGGACGGCCAAGGCAGCTTGAACCGCGTTTGCGGGGCTCCAGATTTGCGCAAATCACCGCGCCCGCACCGGTCTCCGTCATCGCCCAGCCTTCGGCCAGTGGAATGCCGAAACGCTCCTCGAAGGGGACATGCAGTTTCGGATCGATGCCTGCGCCGAAGCCAAACCGCACATTGTGGTCGCGGTCAGCCGCATCGGGCTCTGCCTTCATCAGCATGGAGGGCATGACGCCGAGATAATGCAGGCAGGTTGCGCGCGACTGGCGCACGCTTTGCCACCAGGTGCGCGGATGGAAACGGTCGAGTGCCGTGAGGCAGCCGCCAACCGCCACCATCGCCATGAGGGAATAGGCCATAGCGTTCATGTGGAAGATGGGCAGCGGCGTGATCATGCGCTCGCCGTCTTCGTTGAGCGCACAGATGCCGCCGGCCTGCGCATACCAGCGGCCGGATTCGAGGAAATAGAGATTGGAAAGCACGCAGCCCTTGGGCTTGCCAGTGGTGCCGGACGTGTAGAGCATCGCCGCTTCGCGCTTGAGCGGATCACCCTCCCGCGCGGAGACGTGTCCGCCAAGACGCGCCGTCATTGCCGGTGGTGCATCGTCCGGCGACATGACGGGGAACTGGACGCCCGATGCGGCCGAAGCCTTCTCCAGATCGGCAATGCGCGACGCGATCGCGACTGCCAGGACCGGCTCTGCATGGGAAGCTATATATTCGAGTTCGGAGGATTGCAGGTCAGGGTTGACCGGCACGACCGACAGGCCGAGTCCGTTCAGTGCGAACCAATGCAGGAAGAAGGCCGGCCGGTTTTCCATCAGCAGCATGACGCGCGCGCCCGCGGCATAACCTGCAGCCGCATAGGCGTCGCGCAGACGCTCGACCTCGTCGAGAGCCTGGGCGTAGGACCACTCGCGCGCTTCGATGCCGTAGGCGCGGGCTGTCTCGTCCAGAACATTGAGGAAGGGCCGATCGGGCCAGCACTCGGCCGCCGACCGAAGGGTGGAATAGACAGTAGCCTGGTCGCTGATCTCGATCATGGTTCAGAGGAACATCTGGATATTGCCGAAGGCGGCATCCGAATTGAGCAGGTCGACGCGCTTGCGTTTGATCTTGAGGCGTCCGTCGACCAAGACAAGGTCGTGGCGCGCATTGGCGGCGAGCAGCGTCTGGTCGTCCAGCCGCGTCTCGACATAGTGAAACGCTGTATGGGTGACGAATTCGCCGGCGTCTGCATCCATCTTGTCGACGAAGGGCCGCTGGATGACATGGTGACACCGCGTCTTTGGCTTCTGCGAGAATGTACGCTCGCCCTTGAAGCGCTCGACGCGCAGCTTCATCATGAAGAAGTCCTCGTGCAGCAATGAAGTGACGAGATTTTCGTCCTGCTGATTGTATTCGAGCGGCATCCAGTAGAGGCCGTCCGGCGTCCACAGATCAAGCCATTCGTCGAAGCGACTGTCATCCAGCATGCGGGCTTCATTGTAGATGAAGTCGATCAGGTCGTCTCTGGAGGGAGCGCTCATTGGCCCGCCTCCTGCATGGTCATGGTCATGTATTTTGCCCAGGCGTCGAACTGGTTGCGCATCTGGCGTTCGGTGGTGCCGTTCTCGATGGCTTCAACCTCGAAATCTTCGCCCGGCTGATAGAGCCGCTGGACATTGACCCATTCGAGCCCATCCGAATGCAGGCCTTCCTGCGCACGCTCGTACATTTCCAAATCGTCGTGCCCGACCATGGAAGTCGGCGCATTGATGAGCCGGTTATACATGGCGGTGCGCTGCAGCAGCATGTCGGGCGCGCCGACGAGACGGTAGATATAGCTTTCCACCAGCGTCTTGTTGGCCGAGATCGGCTGAAACAGGCGCAATTGCTGGATAGGCCCCTTGATCATGATATTGGGGAAATAGACGGTGTTGTGCCGGTTTTCGCCGAGAATGGCGCGCGCCTTCTCCTCGCCATAGGCCTCGACCATCTGCTCGAAATAACCCGGAACGGCGGAATAATCGGAATGGATCGAGTGGTGGACGCCGGTATGGCCATGGCCATTCGGCCAGGTGCGGATGCCCATATTCTCGAAGAATTCGTAGGACGACATGAAGGGCGCGATGACTTCCATGGCCATCGGCTTCTTGGTGCCTTCTGGCTTGTCCATCTCTTCCCAGAGCTTGATGGCGGTGCCAGCCGAGCTTTCATGCGCAACCATCGGATGGCAGGTGTCGGTCTGATTTTCGACCAGCATTTTCCAGTTGCACCGATGCATGTAGCGCAGCGGCGGCCCGGCGACCTCCAGCCGGCCGACCGGCGAACGGTCAACCATATTGTCGATGGAGCTCAGTGAATCGCCGAAGAAATCTTCAAATGAGACGCCTTCGGGAGCCAGCCGGGCAAAAACGAAGCCGCGATAATTCTTCACTGCGCCGACAGAGGCCATGCCCTTGACGCTCTCGCTCTCTTCGAGACCGGTGTCCTTGTAGCCCTTGCGCAGCGGGATCGCGAGCAGGCAGCCATCGGTCTTGAACGACCATGCGTGGTAGGGGCAGCGGAAGAATTTTCCGGTGTTTCCAGCGCGGTCGATCGCGATCTTGGTGCCCTTGTGCGGGCAGCGATTGTGCAGAACGTAAATCTGATCGTCTGTGTGACGGACCATGATGACCGGCTGGGTGCCGATTTCGGTGGTGAAATAGTCGCCCTTGCTGGGTGTCTGGCTGTCATGACCGACAAACACCCAGCTGTTGGCAAACAGGTGTTTCATTTCGAGCTGAAACACCTCTTCATCGATATAGATGTCGCGATGGACTTCGGTCGGCCGCACCAGAGCGGCGATCGCGGAACGGTCATTGGCGTATCGGCTCATGAACTTCCTCCTCACGGCGCATTGTCGGGCGGCGCGCCAGGTGCCGCCTGTCATCAAAGATCCAGAACCAGCCTCGGCGTTTTGGCGCGGGAGACGCAGATCTGCATCACATCATTGGCGGCACGCTCATCATCCGTCAGGATGACATCGCGATGGTCCGGAATGCCTTCAAGAACCGTTGTCTGGCAGATGCCGCAATCGCCACGCCGGCAGTCGTAGACAAGGTCGACGCCGCCTTCTTCCAGCACGTCGATGATCGACTTGCCGGGCGGAACCGTGAAGACTTCGCCGGTCGACTTGATCTCGACTTCGAAGGGCTGGTCGCCAGATTGCGCCTTGGGCTCGTCGAACAGTTCGAAATGTACGTGATCCTTCGCATAACCGGCGGCGACCGCCCGTTCGCGCAAGGCTTCGATCATGCCACGCGGCCCGCAGACATAGAAATGAGCGTTGGCGGGGGCTGCCGCGACCAGTGCCGCCAGATCGAGGCGACGCTCCGGCTCATCGTCGCAGTAGATTTTCAGGGCATCGCCACAGACTGCCTCGATCTCGTCGACAAAGGCCATCAAGGGACGTGAGCGACCCGAAAAATGAAACTCGAATGGGCGGCCAGTGCGCTTCAATTCGGTAGCGAGCGAGATGATCGGCGTGACGCCAATGCCGCCCGCAAGCAGGATGGTGGGACCATCATGGGCGACGAGCGCGAAATCATTTTTCGGGGCAGTTGCCTCGAATGTGTCGCCGGGCGACAGGGCATGCATGAAGCGCGACCCACCCTTGCTTTCAGGCTCCCGGAGGACGCCGAGGCGATAGGCGTCGACACCATTAGAAATGTCGGCGGATGGGTCAGTGTTGATGAGCGAATAGTGCCGCTCGCCGCCATCGGGCAGCGAGACCTTGATATGTGCGCCTGCCTGATAGCCCGGCAGCTTGCGCCCGTCGACCGACACAAGCGTGAGCGACCGAATTGTCTCGGTCGGCGCATCCACGGAACTGACTTTCAGCCGCTGTAGCGACATGGGCAGGTAGCTCCGCCTGTTAATGCGGTTGCGGGGTCAAGGGTCCAGAAGACCTCCCCGAACGAGAATATGAATTATCATGTTTTCGCCTGTCAACCTTCAGGCATAAAATTATGCATTTTCATCTTTTCAAGCTTGAAGGAGGTTTGAACCTGTGTCAGCATTCGTTGGGTAAGGCTACCGAATAACAAGGGAACAGCGGTGACCGCCATGCTCAAGAAAATTGCATATGCATCTATCTCGCTTCTCGCTCTGAGTTTCTCAGCGGCGGCGCAGGAGACTGTCCTTCGCATGTCGAACTGGCTTCCGCCATCGCATCCGATCGTCAAGGACATGATGGTTCCATGGGCCGAAAAGCTGAAAGAGGCGACCGCTGGACGTGTCAGCGTGCAGATCCTCGACGCACCTCTGGGGCCGCCGCCAGCGCATTTCGATCTTGCTGCAAATGGCGTCGCCGACCTGACCTTTGGTGTGCATTCCTATACGCCCGGCCGCTTCGCACTGACCGAGATTGCCGAGATGCCGTTCATCGCAGACACGTCTGAAAGCCTGTCTGTCGCATTCCAGCGCGTATTCGAAAGCGACCTTGCTGCAACGGGCGAGCATCGCGGCACCAAGGTGCTGGGCGTGTTCGCGCACGGGCCGGGACTGCTGTTCACAAAGGGCCGTCCTGTGAGCCCTATTTCCGGCCTTTCCGGCCAGAAGGTGCGGGTGGCTGGCAACATCACCAACATGCTGGCCAAGGGGCTGGGCATGGTGTCGATCCAGGCGCCGTCGCCGCAATCTTATGAAGTGCTGTCGGGCGGCGTGGCGGACGGGATCTTCTTCCCGGTTGAATCCGTGCCCTTCTTCAAGCTGGAGAGCCTTGTCGACACCGCGCTGCGCGTGCCGGGCGGCCTCTACAATGTCTCGTTCTTCTTTGTGATGAACCAGGCCAAGTTCGACAGTCTCTCTGCAGAGGACCAGGCCGCGATCAACAACATCTCGGGTGAAGCGTTTGCCCGCATGGCTGGTCAGGCATGGGACGCTGCCGACAAGGCAGGCATGGGCGTGATCGGCAACACGGTGAAATTCCACGACGCGACGCCGGAAGAAGTGACCGAGCTGAGGACGGCAGCGCAGCCGATCTTCGACGGCATCAAGGCCAATTACACGGCCAAGGGCGTCGACTTCGACGCGACGCTGGCCAAGCTTGAAGCTGAAGTCAAAGCTGTCGCGGCCAAGTGATGGACGCCACGCCCGAGACCTTCTTTGCGAGGGTTCGGCGAGGGTTGCGCCTCGCCACGGCAGCACTCTGCGGAGTGCTGCTGATCGCGCTGACGGCGGTGACCGTCATCGATGTTGTCGGACGCTATTTCCTGTCTAGCCCCCTGCCCGGCGCGTCGGAATATACCGAGCTTCTGTTGATGGCGATCATCTTCTGCGGCCTGCCGGCGGTGACGCTGGATGACGGCCATATCGCGGTCGATCTGATCACGACCAGGCTGAAGGGATGGTGGGAACGCGCGCAGACCATGTTTGCGCGGCTGTTCGTTGCCGCCGTTATGGCCGTGATCGCGTTCCAGCTCTGGAAACATGGCGCGCAGCTGGCAAGCTACAACGAAGTGACCGTCTATCTGCGCGCGCCGATGGCCCCATTTGCCAAGGCGACAGCGGTGATTGTCGGTGCTTGCGCGGTCATCACCTTCGTCATGGCGGTGATGCGATTGCCCAAAGGCCGAGAGGGCAACATCTGATGGAATGGCCCATCGGCGTCGCCCTGCTCCTGATCCTGATCTTTGCAGGCGTGCCGATTGCATTTGCAATGGCAGGTGTCGGCCTGATCGGCGTTGCCTCGATCATCGGCTGGACGCCGGCACTGTCGCTGATCGGGCAGACCTATTTCGACGGCGGGCGCAGCTACACGCTGTCTGTCGTGCCGCTGTTCCTGCTGATGGGCAATCTGGTCGTTCAGTCGGGTGTGGCGGGCGATCTCTATCAGGCGGCGAACGCCTGGCTGCGCCACCGCAAAGGCGGACTTGCGATGGCGACAATCGTGGCCTGCGGCGGTTTCTCATCCGTGTGCGGCTCGTCGCTGGCGACAACGGCGACGATGGCGCGGATCGCGCTGCCGGAAATGCGGCGCTTCGGATATTCGGACCGGCTGGCGTCATCGTCGATCGCTTCGGGCGGGACGCTGGGCATCCTGATCCCGCCATCGGTGATCCTCGTCATCTACGGCATCCTGACCCAGCAGAATATCGGCATGCTGTTTCTGGCCGGCCTGCTGCCCGGCATTGTCGGCGTGATCTTCTACGTGGTCGCGGTGCGCATCTCCCTGGTCATGTACAAGGAACATCTGGAGGTGCAGCCCAAGCTGCCGCTGATCGAGCGCTTCCGCGCGCTGAAGGGCGTGTCCTGGGCGCTCGCCCTGTTCGTCTTCGTGCTGGGCGGCATCTATGTCGGCGCGTTCACGGCGACAGAAGCGGCAGGCATGGGCGCTGGCGGCGCCTTCCTGCTGACGGCGTTTCGCGGCCGTCTGACACTGCGCGATACGCTGATGACGCTGTTCGACACGGCCAAGACCACAGCGGTGATGTTCTTCATTCTGTTCGGGGCGCTGTTCTTCCTGAACTATGTCAATTTCTCAGGCCTGACGACGGATCTGCGACAGTGGATCACGGCGCTGGGCGTCGGCCCGTATCAGGTGATCTTTTCGATCGTCATCATCTACCTCATCCTGGGCTGCCTGCTGGAAAGCCTGTCGATGGTGACGCTGACCGTGCCGATCTTCTTTCCGATCGTGACGGGGCTTGGTTTCGACCCGATCTGGTTCGGCATCTTCGTGGTGATCGCAACCGAGGTGTCCTACATCACGCCGCCGATCGGCATGAACATTTTTGTCATGCGCTCTGTCGCGCCCGACGTCCCTATCGAGCGCATCTATGCCGGCGTGGTGCCCTTCGTGGCCGTCGACATCGTGCGACTTCTGCTGCTGATCTTCGTGCCGGCACTGGCGCTATTCATCCCACAGACGATGTGAGCGGCCATGACCCTGCACAACCATCCGCCCGAAGCTGAAGGAAAGACCACCGAGCAGGGCTTTGTGCGGCAGTATCTTCTCTATCTTCTGGCCGCCGCCAGTGAGAGCCTGTCGACCGAGTTTCACGCCAAGGTGCGTGCGCGCGGCGTGCGCGTGCCGGAATGGCGCATCCTTGCGTGTCTGGCCGACGAGGACAGCCAGATGGTGACGCAGCTTGCAGCGCTGGCGCTGATGGAACAGTCCCGCCTGACGAAGACGATCGACCAGATGGTCGACAAGAAGCTCGTGACACGGCGCGGCGATGAAAATGACAGGCGGCGCGTGCGGGTGTTCCTGACCGCCAAGGGGCGCAAGCTGGCCCATGAGCTCGTGACCGAGGCACGCGCCCATGAAGCGGGCATCATCAACCAGATTTCGCCGGCAAATGCCGCTGCCCTCAAGGGTGTGCTGGCGCAGATCATCGATCTGCATAGCGGCTCAGACGCGCGGCAGGATGCCGGGGAGACGAAACGATGAACGAGCGCACGCCTCAGGACGCCGCAGCATCCGGTCTGGCCAATCAGGTGCTTCACCCCGAGGGCTGGCCCAAGCCCAGGGGCTACGCCAATGGCGTGATGAGCGCGGGCGGGATGATCTTCACCGGCGGTCTGGTCGGATGGGATGCGCAGGGGCGCTTTCCTGACGGATTTGTCGCGCAGGCGCGGCAGACATTCATCAACATTCGTGACGTTCTGGCCGCAGCAGGTGCAGGGCCGGAACATATGGTGCGGCTCACCTGGTACGTGACCAGCATCGAGCAATATCTCGCCAATCCGAAGGAGCTTGGGGCCGCCTATCGCGAAGTGTTCGGTCGGTGTTTTCCGGCAATGGCGACGGTGGAGGTGGTGCGGCTTGTGGAGCGGGCAGCGCTGGTGGAAATCGAGGCGACGGCTGTCGTCTCCTGAATGCAGGCATAAGGGAGTAGAGTATGAAGATCGCGGTTCTTGGCGGGGGCAATGGTTCCTACGCCGCCGTTGCCGATTTCACGGAAGCTGGCCATGACGTCGCCTGGTGGCGGCGCGAGGCGTCCAGCTTTGCCGACATTGCGGCAGCTGGCGAAATCACGGTCACCGATCACAAGGGCAGCCGCAAGGTGAAAGTTGCGCCCACCGATGATCTGGCGCAGGCGCTGAAAGGCGCAAGCCTGATTGTTGCGCCGACGCCTGCCTTTGCACAGGAAGACATGGCGAAAGCGCTCGCGCCGCATCTGACCGACGGTCAGGTGATCTATCTGCCGCCGGGCACGTTTGGCTCCTACATCATGATGAAGGCGATCCGGGAGGCCGGATCGAAGGCCGACATCATGATCGCCGAGACCGGCACGCTGCCATGGCTCTGCCGCAAGCAGGGGCCGCTGGAGGTGCGCATCACGACGCGCGCGTCACGTCTGCCGACAGGCGTGCTGCCCGCCAGAAAGACGGATGAGGCAATCGCAGTCATTTCAAAGGCGTTCCCCGGAGATATCAGCCCCATCGAGGACGCGCTGTCGGGCGCGTTGATGAATGCCGGGCCGATCATCCACCCGCCGCTGATCCTGATGAATGCCGGGCCGATCCAGCATTTCGACAAATGGGACATTCACAATGAGGGCACGCAGCCAGCGATCCGCCGCACGCATGCCGCACTTGACGGCGAGCGCATGGCGATCCGCGAAAAGCTTGGCTATGGCGCGCCGCATTTTCCGCTGGCCGACCACTACGAGACCAGCAACTGGATGTATGGCAACCTTGCCCATGACAAGCTTGTCGGATCGGGCGACTGGCACGAGACGCTGGACCTGAAGAACCATCGCTACATGACCGAGGATGTTGGACTTGGCCTCGCCTTCCTCGTATCGGTGGGCGACTGGGCGGGCGTGCCGACGCCGGTGGCAAGCGGGCTGCTGGCCATTGCAGGGGCAGTTGCGGAACAGGATTTCCGCCGCGACGGCCGCACGATGGAAAATGTCGGCCTTTCGGGCCGGAGCACAGCCGACGTGCAGGCAATGCTGCGGGACGGCTTCTGATGGCGCGCGAGATCATCGCCTGCATCGGTGCTGGCCGGATGGGACGCGGCATTGCGCAATGCGTCGCCTATGCCGGCCATGAGATCAGGCTGCTCGACGCCAAGCCGCGCGACGCGGCTGCATTCGATACGCTCAAGGCAGAGACACTGGGCGAAATCGACGGCGCGCTGCGGTCGATCGCGGCGCTTGGCGCATTCGATGAATCGGCCATCGGCGAGATCATGGCGCGCGTGCAGGTGCTGCCCTCAAACAAGGCCGGTGAGGCGCTGGGTGATGCCTCGATCGTGTTTGAGGCCGTGCCCGAAACGGAAGCTGCGAAACGCGACGCGTTCACGGTGTTCGACACGCATGCCGGAGCGGACACGATCCTTGCATCAACGACTTCGACGATGCTGTCGACCCATCTGGCGGCGTTCACGACGAACCCGATGCGCTTTCTGAACGCCCACTGGCTGAACCCCGCATTCCTGATGCCGCTGGTTGAACTGAGCCCCGCCGACGAGACATCTGATGCGGCGCTGGCCACAGTGCGCACCTTTCTCGACAGCATCGGCAAGGTGCCGATCACCTGCAAGGCGTCGCCGGGCTACATCGTGCCACGCATTCAGGCGCTCGCCATGAATGAGGCCGCACGGCTGGTCGAGGAAGGTGTCGCTAGCGCCGAAGATGTCGACAAGGCCGTGACTTATGGTTTCGGCCTACGGTTCGGCGTGCTTGGCCTGCTCGAATTCATCGACTGGGGCGGCGGCGACATCCTCTACTACGCGTCGAACTATCTGAGCGGCGCGTTCAAGGATGAGCGCTTTGCGCCGCCTGCCATCATCAGCCGCAATATGGAGGACGGAAAGATCGGCCTGAAAACAGGTCAGGGTTTCTTCGACTATTCAGACATGGACGTTGCTGCATACCGGCAGCGCCGCATGGCGGATTTTCTGCGATCCCTCGAAGCCGCTGGGCTTGTGCGCCCGCCGGTTCTCGCGGGCAATTCATGACAGATCGGCGGCAAGCCGGCTTTTTTGGAAATGACATCTAGAGAGGTAATTGAAGATGAGTAAGTATCTGAAAACGCTGACCATGTTGGCCGCGACGTCGATCCTGGCGATCGGAGCATCAGGCGCCAACGCCCAGGAACAGATCCGCGCGATTTCGGCATTCCCCAAAGCGCTTGCGTTCTCGCAGAGCTTTCAGGGTTTTGTTGACCTTGTGAACAAGAAGGGTGAAGGCGTTGTCCAGATCACCTATGCCGGCGGCCCGGAAATGTTTCCGCCAAACCAGCAGGTGGATGCGGTACGCCGCGGCGTGATCGACATGCAATATGGCCCGGCCTCCTACTATCTGGGCACGATGCCAGAAGCGGATGCCTGGGTCGGCTCGACGGTGACGGCAGCCAAGGCGCGTGAGAATGGCGGTTTCAAGATCATGCAGCAGGCGTTCACCGAAAAGCTCGGCGTCAATCTGCTGGCTCACCTCGATACCGGCGTCGAATTCCACGTCTACACGATCAAGGAGCCGAAGCGTACTGCTGAAGGCGGTGTGGACCTGTCGGGTCTGCGCATCCGTTCGCAGCCGATCTATAATGCCTTCTTCGAACAGATGGGCGCGATCCCGGTTTCTGTGCCGGTTCCAGACGTCTACACCGGCCTTGAGCGCTCGACCTTTGACGGTTCTGGCTGGCCGATTGTCGGCATCAAGGACCTCTCCTGGGATCGCTTCCTGCGCTACCGCATCGATCCAGGCATCTTCCAGACCGATCTGGCTGTCGTCATCAATCCCGCAAAGTGGGACGGGCTCTCCGACAAGGCGAAGGCAGTGATCGAGGAAGCTGCGGCTGAATATGAGCAGACCTCCTACGACAACTTCCAGAAGGTGATTTCCGACACAGATGCGGCCGTTCGCAACGAAGGAATGACGATTGTGGCACTTGAAGGCGCGCAGGCTGAAGAATTCCGGCGCAAGGCGTTCGAAAGCGCCTGGGCGCGGATGAAAGCAGCAGGCAGCGCGCATTATGACGCCCTGCGCGCAGCTTACTATCCCGAGTGACCTGTCGAAGCGGGCGGCATGCGCTAAGCTGTCCGCCCGCTTCACCAACCGGACCTGCGCGATGAATTTCTCGAAGTTTTACGACCGGCTGATTATTGGCCTTGCTGTTCTGGGGGCGCTCAGCCTCGTTGCCATCACGGCGCTGATCATCGTTGATGTGGTGCTGCGCAATACGGGCTTCCGGCCATTCCAGTCGACGAGTGCGCTGGTCGAATATGTGATGCTTTTCGCCACGATGTCGGCCGGACCATGGCTTGTGCGCGAGAACGGCCATGTGGCGATCGGGTCTTTCGTTGCCGCCTTGCCCGAAGGATTGCGTCTCTTGATCGGACGTCTCGTTCTGATCGTCTCGATCTTTGCGCTGGCATTGCTGACCTGGCGTTCTGTCGCGGTTGGCCTTGAGATGATCCAGACGCGGTCGGTCGACATGCGGTCCGTCAACATTCCGGCCTGGGTTCTCTACGCCATGCTGGCCGGTGGCTTCTTCCTGATGGCGATCGAATTCCTGCGCATGTTGCTGCGCGGCGAAACCTATCACGGCGCAGGCGGGGGCCACTGACATGATGCCCTGGTATGAAGCCACGCTTCTGATGATCGGCGGCCTGCTGGCCCTGATGCTGGTCGGAATGCCGGTCGCGATCGCCTTTCTGGTGATCAACATTATCGGCGTCCTGATCTTCATGGGCGGTCTGGTCGGCGTCGACCAGCTTGTCGCCAATGCAACAACATCTGTGACGAGCTTTGCGCTGGTGCCGGTGCCGCTGTTCCTGATCATGGGCGAATTGCTGTTTCACACCGGCCTTGCGTTCCGTGTGTTCGACGCACTCGACAAATGCATGGGCAATATTCGCGGACGG
>Ga0209572_1001695_pt1 | contig 13535 bp, 12 predicted proteins | sample EBPBio232012_DNA_FD_185867 | JGI IMG/M metagenome (GOLD analysis project Ga0209572, IMG submission 185867) | Wastewater treatment Type I Accumulibacter community from EBPR Bioreactor in Madison, WI, USA - Reactor 1_1/23/2012_ DNA (SPAdes)... | ecosystem: Engineered > Bioreactor > EBPR >...
GCGAACCGGGCGCCTCCGACGCCGACGATCAGGGCGCCCAGCGGATGCATCAGGGCGGCGATGCGCGCGGTCGTGATGGGCGAGGCGCCGTGCAGCAGGGTCAGGTCCAGCAACCGGACGCCGATGGCCGCCGCCGCCGTCAGCCCCGCTATGCCCGCCGCCTCCGCAGGCGATAGGCCGAGGCGCATCAGCAGCCGCGGCAAGTGGGCGCTCATCGCCGTCGACACCGCCCAGGCCCCAGCGAACAGGATCGCCAGTTGCAGCATCCGCCGGTCCCACCGCACCTCGGCTGCTGTCTGCAGCGGTTCGTCCAGATGTGGAATCCGCCGTCGCGGCGTGAGCAGCCCGGTCAGGGGCAGGCACACCAGCAGATGCGCCAGCGCCCAGCCGACACAGGCGCCGCGCCAGCCGAAGGTCTGGATCAGAACGAGGGTGATCGGCCAGCCCAATCCGCCGCCCAAGGCGCCCAGCAGCGACACCGCCGTGATCGGCCGCCGCGCGGCGTCGCCGTAGAGATCGACCAGCACCGCGAAGGCCGTTCCGTAAAGCCCGCCGCCCATGCCGAGTCCGAGGGTGAGCACGCCGACCGCCATGCCCACAGGACCCTGCGCCAGGGCCAGCAGGATCAGCCCCGTGGCGAAGACGACATTCGAGACCATCAACACTTCGCGCCCGCCGCGCCGGTCTGTCCAGCAGCCGACCGACGGTCCGACCACCGCCGAGACCAGGAAGGCGCCTGACAGAGCTGCGAAAACCCAGCCCACCGGCACGCCCAGACCCGCCGCCATCGGATCGGCCAGCACGCCCAGCAGATAGAAGCTCGACGCGAAGGCCGTAATCTGGCCCAGCCCCAGCACGGCGACGATCAGGATCAGGGGGCGGCTCGGCATTCCGCTGGATCGCCCGTCTTGCCGCCCTGGCGAAAGCGACATATCGGATCGGGGTGTTCGATAATCTCACACGTCCGGGGATCCTGCCCTCCCTCAACGCCCTGCGCGCCTTCGAGGCCATGGCCAGGACCGGCGGCGCCACCGCCGCCGCCGCGGAACTCTGTGTGACACACAGCGCAGTCAGCCGTCAGGTCAAGGCGCTGGAGGCCGCGCTGGGCGTTCGCCTCTTCGAGGGGCCGAAGCACCGGCTGGTCCTGACGAGCGCGGGCCGGACCCTGCTGCCGACCCTGACGATCGCCTTCGACGGCATCGCCGGAGGCGTCGCCGCGGCCCGGGGCGAGGGACGCGACCTGCATCTGGCCGTCCACGCCAGCCTGTCGGTCAAATGGCTGATCCCGCGCCTGCCCGCCTTCTCCGCCCAGCGGCCGGACGTGCGGCTGCATCTCGCGGAACTGCCTCCGCACGCCATGAGTCATCGCGGCGCCGACGCCCTGCTGCGGATTGTCGGCCCCGAGGCGCTCGACGACTCCCAGATGCGCCCCTTCATGCCCAACACCATCGGCCCAGTCATCGCTCCCTCCCTGCTAGCCGCATCCGAAAAGTCACCGCTGGAAACCGTCATGACCGCGCCTCGGCTGATCACCCGGCCGCACCCTCAGGGCTGGCGCGACTGGGCGGACCTGGCGGGAGTGGACCTGCCGCGCGTCGAGGAGCGTGCCGTGGCGCATCTCCATTTCGCCGTGGACGCGGCCATAACGGGCTGGGGCGCCGCCGTCCTGCCCTGGCCTCTGGTGGCGGCCGATGTCGCCGGCGGTCGTCTCGCCGCCCCGTTGGGCTTCCAGCCGGATCGCGCCGCCTTCGTGGCGATACGCGGTGCCGGCGCGGACTCCGCGGCCCTGACCGCCTTCCTGCGCTGGCTGGAGGCCGAGGGCGCCGGTATGCCGCCGGCGCCTTCTCCCTGTCTTGAATCCATGGTCAGATGGTCATCAGAATGCTTTCAGCCCTGATCTTCTCTGTCGGATTGGCGGCCTAGCAGACGCCGCCACTGACCTCCTATGAGGAGATGGTCCGCTGCGCTGGTCTGACCCAAGCCCGCATTCAGTTCGTCCGTCTGCTCAGCGCCGACAACCCCGAGGCCCGAGCCGCCCTGCAGCGTTGCCGACAACGCACCCCCGACCTGGGCTGACGCACCCAAATCCTCGCCTCGGCGTTGACCTTGCAACACGGGCCTGGAGTGCGATGAAACGGTCCCGTTCCGGGACGAAGGGTCTGGGCGTTCGATGTTCGAGTTCGGCAAGGATCTGCGGAAAATCTTCGCCCAGGCGCGCGAAAGCGACGACCTGAGCTGGCTGGAGCTGATCGGCGTCAACCTGGTCGAGGTCGAGGCCCGGCAACAGTCGGTCGATGCCGGGCGCGTGTCCTGCAAACACCCGGTGGAGGCGTCCTTGCGCGCCTCGGCCTTCTGGCGCGAGCACGCTCGTCGTTGCGGCCACCCGGCCAGTCTGGACCGCGCCGCCGCCGCCGTGGCCGACGCCCGCCGTCGCGCTGTCGGCGACCAGATCGCCGAGACCGCGCTGGAGACCGCCCGCGTCGATATGCTGCGCTTCGACCTGTGCGGCGACGTCGCCGTGCTGGATCGCGCCTGCGAAACCGTCGCGGACGTCGGAACGCCCGCAAAGACCGAGGTCGCCACGACCGCCGCCGCCCTGCACGCCAGACTTTGCGCCCGCCGCGCCCGGCTGTCGGGCGATCCCGTCGCCCTTCTGGACGCCGCCGCCCTTCTGGACGCCGCCCTGCATGATCTGCGATCGGCCCCCGCCGACCATGTCGAGGACGTGCGCATGGACCGCGCCGCCCTGGCGCTGGAGGCCGGGGTCGCCCGCCGCGATCCGCGCCTGCTGGACCAGGCGGGCCGCGATCTTCTGGCCCTGGTCGAGAGCGCCTCGCCCGATTACCGGCCCCTGACCCGCGCGCGCGCCCTGGCTCTGTGCGGCGCGGGCCTGGCCGCCCTGGCCGCCGTCGCCGGGGATGACGCGGCCCGACTTCAGGGCCAGGCCCTGTTCGACGCCGCCGTCGATCAGTTCACGCCTGATCACAGTCCCCTGGACTGGGCCGCCATCCAGATCCTGCGCGCCGACGATCCGACGACCCCGACCAAGGCCCTGATCGAAGCCGAGGCCCTGACCGCCAACGGCGGACTGATCCTGGGCGCCCTGGCGCGCGAGGCCCGCACCGCCCGCGCGGTTCAGGAAGCAGAGGATCAGGGCGACCTGACCGCCCTGGCCGCCGTCGCCGCCCGCCTGCGCGTGCGGCTGCAAAGCGAGGATGCGGACGCCGCGCCCCTGGATTGGGCCGCCGACCAGATCGGCCTGGCCCGCGTCGGTCTGGCGGTCGGACGCCTGTGCGGCCAGACCCCGCCCGGCGTCGCCCTGGCCCTGTCGGAAGCGGCCGAGGTCGCCCGCCATCACGGCGTTCCGGCCCTGGTGCAAAGAGCCGAGGACTTGATCAAGGTTCGCACATAACCTTCCTTCTCCCGCAAGGGGAGAAGGGGTCCTACCCCCCGATGGCCACGAACGGGCCGTTCAACAGGCCGGGCTTGCCGTAGCGCAACGAGCCGCCGTCGTCGGCCAGCACCCGCCCGCCCGCGGCCTCCAGCACCGCCTGGCCCGCCGCCGTGTCCCATTCCGAAGTCGGACCGCTGCGCGGATAGGCATCGAACCGACCCTCGGCGATCAGGCAAAATTTCAACGAAGAGTCCGTGCCCTGCCACCGGGTGCACCCGTGCCGCGCCGCCAGGCGTGCCGCCTCTTCGTCGGTGAGGCTATGGCTCATCAGGGCGGACCCTTCGGCCGGGCGGTCGCGCACCTTGATCGGCCGCCACGCCTCGCCGAAGCGACGCATGGCCGCGCCTCGCCCCGGCGCCGTCGATCGCCAGGTCAGACCGCTGGCGGGCGCCGTCACCACCCCGGCCACGGGCGCGTCGCCCTGGATCAGGGCGATGTTGACGGTGAAGGCTTCGCGCCCCTCCACGAAGCCGCGCGTGCCGTCCAGCGGATCGATCAGCCAGAAGACCTCATCCAGGACGGCGGGCTTGCCGTCCGCCTCGGCCTGTTCCTCGCCCACCGCCTGGACGCCTGGCCAGCGTTCGGCCAGCGCCGCCAGGATCAGGGCCTCCGCCTCGTGGTCGGCCTGGGTCACCGGGCTGTCGTCGGCCTTGGACCGATGGGCCACACCGGTGCGCCAATAGGGCAGGATCACCGCCGCCGCCGCCTCGGCGATGTCGGCGATGGCTTCGGTCAGGGCGCCGCTTTCGAGGTCGCGGATCAATTCGGTCGTCATCGGCGCGTGGTTAGCCCATTCCCCCGGTTTCAAGAACCGGCAAATCACGTCAGCTTCCGCCCCATGACCGAGACCGCTTCTTCGACCGACCTGGCCACCCTGGTGGCGGCCAAGCTGTGCCATGATTTCATCAGCCCGGCCGGGGCCATCGTCTCGGGCCTGGACCTGCTGAACGACCCGTCGGCCCAGGATATGCGTGACGACGCCATCGGCCTGATCGATCAGAGCGCGCGCAAGATGGTGGCCCTGGTCCATTTCGCCCGCGTCGCCTTCGGCGCGGCCACGACCAGCGAGAGATTCGACGGGCGTGAACTCCAGACCCTGGTCGCGGGCATGACCGACGGAGGCCGCGCCGTCGTCGACTGGCGGGTCGAGGATCGCGCCTTCAGCAAGCCCCAGGCCCGCGCCCTGGTGAATTTGGGCTATCTGACCGCCGCCGCCCTGCCCGCCGGCGGAACCGCCGTCATCGCCAGCCGCATCGATGGCGACGTCCTGGTCCTGGAAGGCGTGGCCGAGGGCGCGCGCGCGCGTCTCAAGCCGGAAGCCGCCGTCGGTCTGAGCGGCCGCCCCCTGACCGAGGGGCTGCAAGGCCAATGGATCCAGCCCTATTGGCTGTGGCTGACCGTCCATGAGGCCGACGGAAGCCTCGACGTGGCCGCCGACGAGGGCCGGGTCGTCCTGACCGCGCGGATGCCGCTTTAGGCCACGTCACCAACGGCTCGTTAACCGACCGGCTGCGATCATGGCGCGAAGATCCATGTCGATCGAATTGCTTCGAATCCTCGCCGGGCGCCGCCTTGACCGTCAGAACCTGCCTCATCGTCGATGACAGCCGGATCATCCGCAAGGTCGCGCGCCGCATCGTCGAGGCGTTGACCTTCGAAGTGGATGAGGCGGCCGACGGCTCCGAAGCCCTGGCCTATTGCGCCTCGACCCTGCCGGACGTGATCCTGCTGGACTGGAATATGCCCGTCATGGACGGTCTGACCTTCCTGCGCCGTCTGCGCGCCCTGCCGGGCGGCGACCGGCCCAAGGTGCTGTTCTGCACCATAGAGACCCGCGCTGATCGTATCGCCGAAGCGCTGTCGGCGGGGGCCGACGACTATGTGATGAAGCCGTTCGACGGCCAGATTCTGGAATCCAAACTGACCGAGGCGGGGGTGCTGTGAGCGCCATGACGCCCGAGGATTTCGAAAAGCTCCAGGCCCTGCTGGCCTCGCGCGCCGGGTACCGGCTCTCGCGCGAACGGCTGTCCCTGGCCGAGCACCGCCTGGGTCCGGTGGCGCGACGCGAGGGGTTCGAGACCGTTTCGGCCATGCTGCACGCCCTGTGGTCACGGCCCGTCGCCTCGCTCGGCTGGGCGGTGATCGAAAGCCTGCTGAACCCCGAGACCTGGTTCAACCGCGACCGCGCGCCGTTCCAGACCCTGGCCCAGGACCTCTTGCCCGCCCTGGTCAAGGCGCGCGGCGACCGCAAGATCCACATCTGGTCGGCGGGCTGCTCGATGGGGCAGGAAGCCTATTCCATCGCCATGGCGGCGGCCGAGACCGGCGCCGATTTCGACCTGCACGCCACCGATCTGAACCAACGGGCGGTCGAAAAGGCCCGCAGCGGCCTGTACACGACCTTCGAGATCCAGCGCGGCTTGTCGGCGGCGTCCATGCTGCGTTGGTTCGAGCAGACGGAAGACCAGTGGCGCGCCCGGCCCGACCTGCGTCAGACGATGACCTTCGCGGCCGCCAACCTGCTGGACGAACCCGCCGATGATCGCCGCTTCGACATCGTCTTCTGCCGCAATGTCCTGGGCGAAATGGCCCCGGCCCAGCGCGCCCGCGCCCTGGACGTGCTGGAGCAACGCCTGGTCGATGACGGTTGTCTGTTCCTGGGTCAGGACGAACGGGTCGAGAGCGACACGGTCGCCTTCCGCGCCGTAACGGGGCGGCCGGGCCTGTATGTGAAGACGCCCTCCACCCTCAGCCGCGCGGCCTGACCGAAACCCTCGCGCTTGCGGGGGAAGGATGATCTCTTGCCGACCCCCTCCCCAGACGGCCTATAGTCGTACGCGGTTCGGAGGGATGTTTCATGCGGCTCGGCCTGCTGTTCGGCGCCCTGCTGGTCGCCCTGTCCCTGGCGTCCCTATCGTTGCGCACGCCCGCCCCCGCGCCCGCCACGGTCCCCGCCGCCGTCTTCTCGGCCGAGCGCGCCATGGCCGACGTGCGCCAGATCGCCCGTGCGCCCCATCCCCTCGGTTCGGCCGAACACGCGCGTATCCTGCGCTATCTCAGCGTCCGCATGGCCCAGTTGGGCCTGTCGCCCCAGGTCCAGACCGGCGCCTTGTCGCCCGCCGCCTTGAAGCGTCTGGAGCGCTGGAACATCGACCCGACGGCGGCGAACCATCAGGTCGCCAATCTGGTCGGCGTTCTGCCCGGACGGGATCGATCCCTGCCGCCCATCCTGCTGATGGCCCATTACGACAGCGTGCCCGGCTCGCCGGGCGCCGCCGACGACGCAGCCGGGGTCGCCGCCATCCTGGAATCCGTCCGCGCCATCCAGGCGCGCGGCCCCGCCCCGCGCGATCTGGTCGTGTTGTTCACCGACGGGGAGGAGCTGAACCTGGACGGCGCCCGCGTCTTCTTCAGCGAACATCCCCTGCGCGACCGCATCGGCGCCGTGATCAATCTGGAAGCGCGCGGCGGCGGCGGCCGCGCCTTCATGTTCGAGACCGGCCGCGGCAACGCCGAGACCGTGGCCCGCTTCGCCGACGCCGCCGCCCGCGCGCCCGGCGGCCCCTCGTCCAGTTCGCTGGCCGTCTTCGTCTATGAGCTGATGCCCAACGGCACCGACTTCACCATCGCCAAGGACCGCGGCGTCGGCGGGCTGAACCTGGCCTTCATCGGCCGCCTGGCCCAGTATCACGCCCCAGCCTCCACCCCCGACGCCCTGGAGGAAGGCAGCCTTCAGCACATCGGCGGCCTCGCCCTCGAATCCGCCGACGCCTGGCTGCGCGCGCCCGACCTGCCGCGCGCGACCCAGGACGCCGTCTATTCCGACATTCTGGGCAAACTGACCATCCGCCACGTTCCCGCCGCCGGCTGGGTCCTGCTGGCCCTGACCGCCGTGCTGGGCGGCTTCGCCGCCTGGGCCGCGCGCCGTCGCGCCGGCCTGACCCTGCCCGATGTCGGGCGCGGTATGTTGGACGGCCTGTGGTTGGTCGCCTCCGGGATCGTTCTGGCCAGCGGGGTGCGCGTGCTGGGCGGGCCGATGACGGCGCGGGTCGACAGCGCCGACGCCTATTACACCCTGTTGCGCCGCCTGCCCTGGATGGAAGCGGGCGTGGCCCTGGCCCTGCTGGCCGCCTGCCTGACCCTGATGGCCGGGCGCGACCGGGCCGGACGGCGCGTGGTCACCGGCGTGCTGGGCGTCGCGCTTGTGGTCTCGATCCTGTTGGGCGGCTTCGATCCGGTGGTGCTGGGCGCCGCCGTCGTCGCCATCGGTCTCAGTTGGATCATCCGGCGTGAACCGAGTTCGGTCTGGGGCGGCTGGCTGGGCCTGATCGCCCTGGTCTTCGTGCTGGCCTGCGCGGTCCAGGCCGCCGCCCCGCCAGCCGCCTATGTGCTGATCTGGCCGGCCCTGGCCGCCGCCCTGGCCGCCGCCCTGTCGACCACCCTGGGCGCCGGACTGATCTCGGCCCGCGCCCTGACCCCGCCCGCCGTCATGACCGCCCTGGTCGGCGGATGGCTGATGGCCATGTCGCATCAGGTCTGGCTTGGCATCGGCATGGACCTGCCTGGCGTCCTAACCCTGATGGCGCTGTTGATCCTGATGCTGGCCCGACCGCTGGCCCCCAGGCTCAGCCTGACCCGCCCCCTGCTGATCGCCGCCGCCGTCTGCCTGGTGCTGGGGTGCGCCGTCTCCGGCTGGGCGCGCCTGATCGAACCGGCGCCGCCGATATCAGCGGCCGCGCCCGTCGCCGCGACTTAACCGGATCGGAACCGCCGTCGTTTAGGGATCGCTTTCATGAAGCTGATCCACGCCCTTCAAGACAACAGCGATCCCAATTCGCTGGTCTCGCGGTTCCGCCGCGCGCGCAGCCGCCGCGTCGTCGAACTGATCGAAGCGATCCACGCCGAAAAGGGCGCCGTGCGCATTATCGACCTGGGCGGAGAGGCTGAATACTGGCGCCTCTTCGATCTCGACCTGCTGAAGTCGAAGACCGTCCACATCACCCTGATCAATCCAGGCGGCGTCGGCGACGTCTGGGACACGGCCCTGTTCGACGAGATCGACGCCGACGCCTGTTCCCTGCCGCAATACGCCGACGACAGTTTCGATCTGGTCCATTCCAACTCGGTCATCGAGCACGTCGGCGACTGGCCGCGCATGGAGGCCTTCGCCGCCCAGTGCCGCCGCCTGGCCCCGCGCTACTACGTCCAGACGCCCTATTTCTGGTTCCCGATCGAACCGCATTTCTCGGCGCCCTTCTTCCATTGGCGCAGCGAGCAGAGCCGCGCCCGCGCCCTGATGCGGCGCGCCCACGGCTTTTCGCAAAAGGCGCCGGACGTCGGCGCGGCCATGCGCGACGTCCAGCACGCGCGTCTGCTGGACAAGACCCAGTTCCGCTTCCTCTACCCCGATGCGGCGCACCACGACGAGAAGGTCGGTCCCCTGACCAAATCCTTGATCGCCGTGCGGTCTTAGGCCCCCTCGCCGGTTCCCGTCATCGTCTTCAACCGGCCCAGCGCGTCCCAGGCGATCGTCTGGCTGTTGTTCAGCGTCACCGGGCGGCTGTAGCGGTCATAGGCGTAGCTGCGACCCCCCGCCCCGTCCGAGGTCAGATCCCCCTCGGCGTTATACGTCAGCGTCGCGCCCCCCGCCGCCGTCGCCTGGTTCAGCGCGTTGTTCGTATAGTTCGTCGTCCCCGCCACGCGCCCCGTGAAGCTGTACAGGCTGTTCGACTGGCTCTGCGACACAACCTGACCCGCCGGGTTGTAGCCATAGGTCCAGGTCACGTCATATGTCGACGTCGGATGCTCGATCGACAGCCCCGTCAGGCGCGAGACGTCGTCATAGCTGTAACTGCTGTTGACCCCGTTCGGACGCTGCACCAGCGTGCGACGGCCCAGGTTGTCATAGATGCAACTCAAGATCACAGACAAACCCGGCAACATCCCGACCTAACCGCTGGCCTGGAGGATTCAGATTATAAAATAAGCCTACATCATGAAACATATCGGCTGTATTTATAATCAGAGCTAGTTACGAGCAATAAACCTAAGCAGGCTATACCTGTAAATATAAGCCCAAGCACATATCTTTTTAATTCAAATGGAGCAAATATAATAACAATATATAAAAACAAAATTCCTATGAGGATTAGAAATATTCCAATGTTACTAATTTTCAGCAGGTGTTTCTTTTTTTCCTTTGAAATTTTGTCATCAACAGGATTGTATTTATCCTTAACCGCCATCGACAAAATCATCGTTATGATGAACATCATAAATGTTACACGCCCATACCCCCTATAAAAAAATTTGACACCCATAAAAACGCCAATCATTGCATGGGATAAAAATAACAATCCTGACAAGATCGTAAGAGTGATTGATATTGAATTATGTTTCTTTCTCATTCTGTGTATCCTGGGCATTGCGTATCAGTTGCCGCGCTTGCAAATTCTCCGGCTGATAGATTATCAAATATCATGTTCGCGCAAATAGGAAGATCAAAAGGAACTTCATCACGTCGAGTCCAGATTTTTAATTCGCTTAAGAGATAGTCGTATTGACTTGCATTATCTCCATTAATTTTTATTACCGGAGATGAATATTTATATCTTTTTATAACTGTTATCGTTTCATCAAATTGCGCAAATCGTATTGTACGAGAAAAATATGTCTCACCTGAACTGTACTCATCAACAGCAGTCCAGTCACCACTTTCAGCATTCCAGGCCACAAGAAACTCAACGCGCCCATGATCGCAAACAATTTTTGCTGAAGAGTCATAGTTTTTAAGATTGTCTAAACCCACACGTGTCCAATTTCCACGCTCAATTTGAGCAAATCCGTATGACCGGATATCGTAGGACGTCGGAGCGCAACCCTGCGTCACAAGGTTCAGCCCACAAGAGATAACAAAATAAGCCACCATCTTGTTCATCATTTATTCTCCGCTTCTCAGATTTCCGCCTGCGTCCGATTAGCCCTAGTCCCCGGAGGCGGAAGTTGAAAGTGGGGTGGGTCCTTAGAGCGGAAATTCCCTCCCCAAGTTAGCCCCTCTGACGTTAGAACTGTGCGTATTGTCGGAAAATCGGGCGTCCTAGTGTTAATGTCGACGGACAATCCAAGTTGATGATTTGAAACACTTGCGGCGGGGTTGCTGCCAGATGCCCCCTCTCATTCTAGCCTGATCAGCAGATGTCCTTCGACGTTATACGTCAGCGTCGCGCCCCCCGCCGCCGTCGCCTGGTTCAGCGCGTTGTTCGTATAGCTGGTCGTCCCCGCCACACGCGCCGTGAAGCTGTACAGGCTGTTCGACTGGCTCTGCGACACAACCTGACCCGCCGGGTTGTAGCCATAGGTCCAGGTCACGTCATACGTCGATGTCGGATGCTCGATCGACAGCCCCGTCAGGCGCGAGACGTCGTTATAGAAATTTAGTTAAGAATTACCATTTGCATCATCGCGGATTTTCCTTTCCGCAAATTTTATTGCACTAATGTTTATTCTATATACAACATATAATATTGTAATACCGCCAGTCAAATTAATAACCTTCATTAAAATTGGCGATGAGGAGAAAACGACAGCAAAACACCACATTATACATATAGCCACAGAAATAGTATTTACTATAGCTTTTAGAGTTTTTGCTAATCTTGACACACTGACACTCCAATATCTATTGAGATGCGCATCCGGCACTAACATTAGCCCCAATCCTGACATTAAATCCCAGAATTAGCGCACCACCTGCCTGAAGGCCTACAAAATCATCCCGAGTGTGTTGCCAATTCTCAAACGGATCATACCCTCTTTGGCGGGGCAGCGTAACTTCAGTGCCGATCCCATCGCCAACTTGAATTCCTCCAAGCCAAGAGCCATGATGGCCAAGATTTCCCATAAGGCCTACACCCCAAGTCACCCGACCATCAAATTGCGGCCACGCATCCGGCACGAAAGTTAATCTCGCACGCAACGTTCCAGCATCAAGTCGACCAGAAGCCGATGCTAGCCCCTTAGCTCCGAGTTGTGCTTCTGCTACCGCCCCGGCAATGAGTTCGCCTTGCGCTATAGGACAAATGCCAACATCCCGTAAGGCACTGACAGCGCCCCCAAACAACGATCCCATATAATCGAAAAACCCTCCCCTATTGCCGCTGCTGAACCCAGCGATTGGCCTGTCGGTGCCACGACATTCGTTATGATCTATGCCTTTCGCCTCGTTCGCGGTGAACACGATGTAACCGCCCATAAGGTAGCACTGCATTTCGCCACCACTCAGATGGCGGCCGTCCAACCCCCACGGATCCACCAAGTTCACCGGATCCCCTGACACATAGGCGTACAGGTTCATCCCCGCCTGGTACCCGATCGGATCGGTCTGCAGGAACCGGCCCAGGTCCGGGCGGTACTGGCGGCCCTTGTAGTGGTACATCCCCCAGTCCGGCAGCCACATCTGCCCCGTGTACATCAGCCGTCCGCCGTTGCTGTACCTCGGGAAATTTCAGGCTTGGAAGATAAATACTCTTGCGAACCAGCGCGTAATAACAAACCCAAGGACAGAAAAAAAGACAAGTAATACAAACTCTCGGAAAAAACGATCCCTATCCATTCCGCGCATGAGAGATATAATTAACCCAATAAAACAAATAATCATTAGCATTACCCAAGCAATACTTGCATCTAGCTTTAAATATGTAGCTGATAATCAAATATCCAAATATTCCCATGATGAAATAAGCCAATTCATTTACAATCTTTATCATAAATTTAATCCTAATCTTCATCAGGAGTTACATCAGATACAGTTACGCAGTAACTAAAAATTCGACCTTGTATCGCCGTGAATGCCGAAAAATCACACGATCTGGTACCCCAAAGCCCATACAATTGACCTGTCGAACCGAAAATATTTTGTCCGAACTCTCCCACAATAGCACCTCCAAGGCCACCTATCTCGTCGGCGAATGGATCGCGCGGTCTCACCCAAGAGACAAGTGGACGAAAGCCAGGCTCTATGCGAGCAAACCTTGGTCCATATCGGGCGGTTATTCCAGTGGCCGTTCCGCCCGAGATGGCTCCCCAAAATCCTCCCTCTAGGCCCCCAGACGCCGTAGCCGTAAGCACATTGCCAGCGCTTGCGCCATCGAGATATGCAGAGACTCCGTTACTCGCGCCGCCGCCGAACGCGCCGCCGACAAAACCACCAAGTGCACCGGCCGCTACTGGAGCCAAGGCCCGAGCCGCCCAAGCGGCCACACCAACCCCCGTGCCCCCAGCCACTGCACCAATACTAGCTTGAACTCCGATACGTCCTAGATCAGTGATTTGGCCATACTCACGATATTGGGCATATGCCTCCAAGCCTCCACCGAATAGGCCGCCAATTACCACACCCAAACATTGGGGGCAGGTGCCATTGGTGTCAGTCCAATTGACGGGATCGGCATTAATATATATGTAGAGGTTCGCTCCACCAAGATAGCCAATCGTGTCGACTTGCAAGAACCGGCCAAGATCAGGCCTGTATTGCCTAGTCTTGTAGTGGTACATCCCCCAGTCCGGCAGCCACATCTGCCCCGTGTACATCAGCCGCCCGCCGTTGCTGTTCCCCGGACGGCCGTATTCGTCATAGGTGTTCAGCGCCACCATGCCGCCCGAACCGTCGGTGATCGACACCACCGACCCCATCCGGTCCTGCGCCGACCAGTACGGCAGGCTCAGGTCCGATCCCTGCCAGGCCAGCGCGATCTCGTCCGGCCACGGTCCCGGAACCAGCCGGTTGGCGATCGTCGCCCCGTTCACCGTCGTCCCCGCCAACTGGCCGTCGGCGTCATACAGATAGTCCGCCCCCAGCGTCCCCGTCATCGTCTTCAACCGGCCCAGGGCGTCCCAGGCGATCGTCTGGATGCCGCTCAACGTCACCGGGCGGCTGTAGCGGTCATAGGCGTAGCTGTAGCCCCCCGCCCCGTCCGAGGTCAGGTCCCCCTCGGCGTTATACGTCAGCGTCGCGCGCCCCGCCGCCGTCGCCTGGTTCAGCGCGTTGTTCGTATAGCTGGTCGTCCCCGCCACACGCCCCGTG
>Ga0209572_1001700_pt1 | contig 13477 bp, 13 predicted proteins | sample EBPBio232012_DNA_FD_185867 | JGI IMG/M metagenome (GOLD analysis project Ga0209572, IMG submission 185867) | Wastewater treatment Type I Accumulibacter community from EBPR Bioreactor in Madison, WI, USA - Reactor 1_1/23/2012_ DNA (SPAdes)... | ecosystem: Engineered > Bioreactor > EBPR >...
CACGCCGTCGAGTTCGTTTCCTGCCGGATCGACCCCTAGACCAGCCAGCGCAGGGTGCACATCGAGTTGTCCGACCTCGGCCATCAGCATGAAACCGAAACGGCGCGGATCGTTGAAGACGATGCGCGCCTGGCCGCCGGCAGCGGGCGAAAGGTGAAACACGAGGTGATCGTGTTTTTCGGCTTTGGACCGCTCATGGTGAAACTGGCCGGGCATGTCCGAGTTATCGCCCTCCTCAATTCGCCAGGAACCGGACATGCCGAGATGAGAAATTGCGGTCGAGCCGTCATCGATGTGAAACAGGAGATATTTCGCCCGGCGGCCTATCGCCACGATCTGGCGATCCTGAAGCCGTTCAGCAAAGCGTTCCGGGAATGGAAAGCGCAAGTCTGGTCGACGTTGCTCGACATGGCGCACTCGGGCGCCTTCCACCAGCGGCTGCAAGCCCCGGCGAACGGTTTCGACTTCCGGAAGTTCAGGCATCTGCCAGGGAAGACCTGAAAGACGAGCCGTGGCGACCGGCAGGCAGGCCGAGATGTTCGGCAACGGTGGCGCCAATATCGGCGAAGTTCAGCCTGAGACCAATCGAACCAGACCGCAGATCCGGTCCCGTTCCGAAAATCGGCACCCGTTCGCGGGTGTGGTCCGTGCCGCGCCAGGACGGATCATTGCCATGGTCGGCAGTCAGGATGAACAGATCACCGGGCTTGAGCTTTGCAAGCGCTTCCGGGAGACGGGCATCAAACTCCTCAAGCGCAGCCGCGTAGCCTGGAATGTCGCGGCGATGGCCGAATTCGGTGTCGAAATCGACAAAATTTGCGAAGACGAGATCTCCGTCGCCCGCGTCGTCCATACCGGTCAGCGCGGCATCGAACATCGCCATGTTGCCAATGCCCTTGCGGATCTCGGAGATGCCACGATGGGCGAAGATATCGCCGATCTTGCCAATTGCGATGACGCGAGAACCGCGCTCGGTGAGACGGTCGAGCAGTGTCGGCTCGGGCGGAGGAACGGCAAAGTCCTTGCGGTTATGGGTGCGCTTGAACGTTGCCGGCGTCTCGCCAACGAATGGCCGTGCGATCACGCGGCCGATATTGAGCGGGTCGACGAGCTTTCGTACAACCCTGCAAAGTTCATAGAGCCGCTCGAGGCCAAAATGGGTTTCGTGAGCGGCAATCTGGAGCACTGAATCGACGGAGGTGTAGCATATCGGCTTGCCGGTCCGGATATGCTCCTCGCCGAAACGCTCGATCACTTCGGTGCCCGAGGCATGGCAATCGCCCAGAATGCCGGGAACCTTGCCTTCTTCGATGATCGCCGCTGTCAGTGACGGCGGGAAAGATGGCACCGTGTCGGGGAAATAGCCCCATTCAAATGGCACAGGAACACCGGAAATTTCCCAATGGCCCGACGGCGTGTCCTTGCCCTGTGAAACCTCCTGGCCTGCGCCGAAGAAGCCTTGCGGCGCCTGAACCTGTGACATGCCGGCTGGATGATCGCCTGTTGCGATGCGCGCAGCTTCGCCAAGTCCCAGGCGCATCATGTTGGGCAGCTTGAGAGAACCGCCGCGCAAACCATCCCGATCGCCCTTGCCGGTAGCGCATCCGGCTGCAATATGTCCGAACGTGTCGGAGCCGACGTCGCCGAATTGGGCAGCGTCTGCCGCACCCCCGATGCCGAAGGAATCCAGGACGAAGATGAATGCGCGCGCCATGATGTCGACTACTATTCCAGATTGAGCGCCAACAGATAGGTCTGAAACAAGCCCGTGGCAATCATCCGCCCACTCATCCTGACAGGTATGACTTTCGTCCTGACGACATCCATGGCGTCGGCCGGGTGGCGCGAGGATATCGGCGTATTTCGCATTGGTGTTGTTGCGCGCCCTGGCGCCGGTGCGGTCGTCGAAGGAGCCGAGCCGATCAAGCAGGCCTATTCAAACGCGCTGGGAATGCCTGTCGATATTTATGTTGCGCGCGACTATGCCGACCTGATCGACGCCCAGACGAGCGGGCGCATTGAATATGCCATCCACACATCCCTCTCCTATGCCACTGCGGCGCTGCAATGCGCCTGTGTAACGCCGCTCGTTGCACCACTATCTGACGATGGGACGTCCGGCATCCGATCTGCCCTGATATCCACCGCCAATGGTCCCCGCGACAGGGATGAGCTCGGCGGACACAGGATCGCATTCGGACCAGACGATTCCACGAGCGCAGCCATGCTTCCAATTGCGGGGTTCAGATCAGGAGGGCAGGCATTGCGAGGAAATGAGGACTTTCTCGTTCGTGCAGCCAGTGAAACGCAGGCGTTGCAGATGGTGGTCGACGGCAAGGCTGATGCAATCTTTGGCTTCATGCCATCCATCAAGGACGAGCGACCCTCAACAGGCGGAACATTGAACAAGCTTGCTGATGCCGGCGTCGAGAACCCGTCGGTTTTGTGGACGTCGGACTTCATCCGGCACGGGCCGCATGCGGTGCGGATGTCACTGCCTCAGGAAGCGAGGCAGGCGCTGATCAACTTTCTGACGGGACTGCGCGACAATGACAGCCAAGTCTATGACTATGTCGAAAGGCGGTTTGGGGGCGGGTTTGCCATTGCCAAGCCTGACGAATATCTGGCCGCCATCGCGCTTGCGCGGTCAGTCGCCGCGCGGGACGAATAGATACGAAATCAGCAATCCGAACAGCCGATTTCAGATGTCACGCGTGGGCGAAGGAAATATGCTTCCCGCATATTGATATTGTCGAATGCTGACAAAAGCCCGAGTGTCTTTTTCTGATCTGCTGTCCAGACGATCATGGGACGATAGTCCAGCGCAGTCTCGACCTTGATGTAGAAGCTGTTTGCCACCTTCAGGTCCGTCGGGATTGTCACTTCCGTACCGGGTGTCTTGTCGACTGAAAATGCGCCGTCAATCATCTTGCGCGACCAGACAACCAGCGCCTTTGGAGGGCTGCTCGTATCGACCTTGATTGCTGTGACATATGCCTTGAGCTTCGTCCGACTGTAAGGAAGCAGAGTGGCGTCACCGATCCGCATGATCGCCTCGACGTCGGCCTTCTTGACGGACTGCTGCTGGGTGATCAGATCCGCGATCATCGAGGCACCACGGCCGACCTTCTTACTGGAATCGATCGCGGGGGCTATTTCCATGGTCACGAAATACATAACCAGTAGCAGCGGCGCGATCATCGCAAATTCGATTGCCGCAACGCCACGCCGCTCTGAGCCAAAGTTCTTCAGGAGCAAGGCCGGCAAACGTGCTGCGCTGCGCATCTTGGTAAGGATGTTCATGTGAACTCCGCCTGCATCAATCGTCAAATGGCTCGTTCTGCCAGGTGGAAGATGCGTAGTGCAAAATCTTCCCACCTTTCAGATTGGCCATGTACGAACCAATGAAATTTGTTATGACCGGCCACTCATAGAAGACACGTAATGTATTCGGTGTCATCGATTTTCCCGGTGTATAGGTAAAATTCGAATCCGATAGCTCTCTATTTTTTCCAGATCCATCATAGACAATCGTGAGATCAGCAGCCTCTTTGAAGGTGCTCACCTTCCGGAGATCATATTTCAATCCCGGGCAATCTTTGCTGACGATGATCTCAATCTGATCGCATATCAGCTTGCGAATAGACGACTGGGACATCGTCGCCACCTTTTGCTGACCCGTGCGCAACTGGCGCGCGACATTGTCCGTCGCGTTGGCGAGCACCTGCGAGGCAGCAAACGAAATGCAGCTTTCGAGGATTGCAAAAGTCAGCATCGCGAACGGAATGATCAGCATGCTGAATTCGATCGCGACGCTGCCGCGCTTGTCGCGCAAGATCCCGAAGCGCCTGACGCGCCCTACCGTGGATATGTCGCTTGCCGCCGTTTTCATTTGCTGCTCCGCGAAAAACTCAACGGGCAGCCTAGCCGCAAAAGGTTGCGGCAATGTTCGCCTGAATGGTAAATTTCTGGTTGCGATGCGAGCGAGGCCGAAGGTTGCCGCCCGGCTGCAGATGCGCCAGACGGCTAGTTTCCGGCGCTCATTTCGTTTTCAGACTGGCGCTCTGCATCAGACTTAAATGCGCTTTCGCAACGTGGCGCGCAGGAAAGGGTCTGAACCTCGGCACGACGGTAGATGCGCACCGATTTGGCGTCATCGCGGGTCACAAAGACCTCTTCATCGACAATCGGCGCACCTTCCGCGTCCAATATGACAAGGTTGGTGACACCGAAACCCTTGCCGGTGAGAACGATTGTCGTCGAATCCTGGACGGCAGCGTCTGCGATCAACGGATTTCCGATTACGATTGTATCTGCTGGGCGCGCAAGCTTCACGACCTTGGCCTGGTTCATGACGACTTCCAATCCACCCTCTGCCGAAATGGCCGGGGCAACTGCCCACAGGACGCCAGCAACAGCGGTGGCCACGGACAATTTGGTTGCGAGCGAACGGATCACCAGTGACCCTCCAGAGAAACAAAACAATATTGGGGATGATGTCGCGGATTGGTGAATGTTGGGTTAAAGCCGGTCGCCTTGCCGCAAATCCACCCACCTGCACGGCCGATACAGGCCTCTGTGTACATTCACGCGCGTATGTACGCGCGCGCTTCAAAAGAAGATCGCATTGCAGAGGCGCTTGCCTGAGCTTGTTGTTGACCTTTGGGTAACCACACGACGCAATCTGGCAAAGCAATAATTTGGTAAGCCTGTTCGTTAAGTCGATTGCAAGGGCTTTTGGATAGTTTCGGCTCATCCGATCGGGACACAAGAACACCGACGGAAGTGCTGCAACACAGGTAGAATAGGAGTTCTAAATGTCCAAGCTTATCGCACGCTTCGTGAAGAATGAATCCGGCGCAACGGCCATCGAATATGGTCTGATCGCCGCCCTGATCGCCCTGGCGATCGTTGCCGGCGCAAGCTCGGTTGGTAACGCGCTCGGCATCAAGTTCAACGGTGTCGCTACCAAGCTGAACTCTACACCGACCCCATAACAGACGATGTTTCATGTGCTCAGCTGAGCCAGGAATATCGAACTGCTTAAGAGATCAGGGCCGCGCAACAGCGTGGCCCTTTTCGATTCCTGATCCAGCGCATTTCATCAATGCTTAATCGCTGGAGACTATGAAAGGACAATACGGAGACAGTCCCATGCTCACAGCTGCGATCCTTGTCATATTCCCCTTCTGCATGGTCTATGCGGCGATCTCCGATCTCCTTTCTATGACGATTGCCAATCGCGTGTCGGTTCTGCTTGTCGCAGCATTCGTGCTCATCGCTCCTTTCACTGGCATGGAGTGGCAGACATTCGGAATGCACCTGCTTGCTGGTTTCACGGTTTTGCTGTGCACGTTCACGCTGTTTGCGTTGGGAGGCATGGGCGGCGGAGACGCCAAGCTACTGGCCTCAACCGCAGTATGGATGGGATTTGACACGCTCCTGCTTGAATATCTTATCTATTCCGGCCTCGTCGGCGGACTGCTTACTCTAGGCATCGTTGCGTATCGCGGGTCCGTACTATCGGTCTTTACCGGGCAGAACCTGCTGCTGCGAAATTTCGCCGACAAGGAAGTCGGCATTCCTTACGGGATTGCACTCGGCATTGCTGGACTGATTGTCTATCCGAGCACACCGCTGATGGTGTGGGCCATGACGACCTTGTCCGGTTCCTGACGCTCCCAACCGATCGGGCAATTTCAGATTCTTGCCGAGCGCCTGGCCCAGGCCAGGCGCTTTTTCGTTCAGGCCACAAAGCCCTCACTTTGCATAAAGCTTTAATTAATCACGATCGTAAGCCAGCCATTAACCTTGTTTTGACGATTGCACGGCCATTGTCAGGCACGTTCGAAAACGATTCATGCGTGCGAGGTTCTCTACATGGTCGCGTCCAGGATCATCATTGCAGGTGTAGCCGTCGCCGCCGCTGGTGGCGCGGGATACATCGCAAAGAATATGACCGCGCCGCCAGCTCCGGTGGAAATTACCCAGGGGCCGGTAGCGCCGTCGATAGCGACGTCAGAAATTCTCGTTCTGAGCGGCGACGTGCCGATGGGCGCGACAATCGACGGGAACGTGTCCTGGCAGGATTGGCCGTCCGACGCCATCAACGAACACATGGTCACCAAGGACCGGGAACCCGATGCGCTGGAAAAGCTGCAGGGCTCGGTGGCGCGACTGGCGATGTATCAGGGCGAACCGCTGCGGAGATCCAAACTCATCGACGCGGGTCAGCCCTTCATGTCCTCGATACTGCCCTCGGGCAAGAGAGCGATCGCGACACAAATTGCAGCCGATACGTCCGCTGGCGGCTTCATCCTCCCTAACGACTTTGTCGACGTCATCATGGTACGACGTGGTGAGGGACAGGGAACCACAAGCTTCCAGACCGAGACCATTCTCAAGAACATCCGGGTTCTGGCGATCGACCAGGCGATCCAGGAAGATGAGGAAGGCCGCAAGGTAAAGGTTGGCGAGACCGCGACGCTCGAACTGACCCCCCAGCAGGCAGAGATTATCTCGGTTGCCCAACAGATGGCCGACCGGCTGACGCTGGCATTGCGCTCAGTGACCGACACGCAAGAGGTCGTGACCGACGAAGCCGACTATCTGGTCGGTGGAAGCGGGCGCCGCGGCACAGTGCGTCTGATCAAGAGTGGCGTCGTGTCGGAAGAAGGGGCGCGCAAATGAGACTTCGCAACGCGGATTCAAAGACAATGACCAAACGGACCATGTGGCTGGAACCTTCTGCACTGGCCATGGCATTGATTGCCGTCAGCACATTCACGACAGCCTTGACGCTGCCGATGTCGGTGACAACAGCAGAGGCAAAGAGCAAGCGCGTCGAGGTGAGATCGACATCGACTTCAGGCCAGCGCATCAAGCTGGGGCTGAACAAGTCCGTTGTGATCGACCTGCCGGCCGACGCCTACGACATTCTCGTCGCCAATCCGTCGGTTGCAGATGCAGTGACCAGAACCGCCCGCCGCATCTACCTGTTCGGCAAGTCCGTCGGCGAGACGAACATCTACGTCTTCGGCCAGAATGGCGAACAGATCGCGAGCCTCGACCTTGCCATTGAACGCGACGTTGCAGGTCTGGAAAGCTATATCTCACGTTTCCTGCCCACTTCGGACATCACCGTCGAGCTGCTCAACGACAACGTTGTCCTGACCGGAACGGTCGAAACGCCGCTCGATGCAAAACGGGCCGTTCAGTTGGCGCAGATTTTCGTCAAGGGCGGTGAAGCCACGACCGGTCAATATTCGCAGACCGCATCAGGCGGCGACGCTTCGGGGGGCGTATCGATCGACAATCCGGACCAGACGCGCCAGACCAGCCAGATCGTCAACATGTTGCAGATCATTGGCGAGGATCAGGTTACGCTGAAAGTCACTGTTGCTGAAGTCAGCCGCACTGTGATGAAGCAGCTCGGCGTTGGCATGATGGCCAACGGCAGCAGCAATGGCATTTCCTGGAGCACCCTTTCGGAAAACGCAATTGGCGCTGGACCGATCGGCTTCAACAAGATGAGCCTCGCCACCTCGACGCTCGATGCCTACCTCAACGCGATGGAGCAGGCCGGCGTGATGAAGACGCTGGCTGAACCGACTTTGACGGCGGTTTCCGGAGAACAGGCGACCTTCAAGGTTGGCGGCGAGTTTAACATCATCGACGGTGTCTCTGCAGGCGACGACGCCAATTCGCCACCGACACTGAACTACCAGAAGATCGAATACGGCATCGGACTGGATTTCAAGCCGGTCGTCCTTTCACCCGGTCGCATCAGCCTCAAGGTCAGGACGGCGGTTTCCGAACCCACGTCGGAAGGTCCTTCGATTAGTTCGGCACGACGCGGACTCACAGTGAACGGTCTTTCACTGCGCAAGCGCCTTGCGGACACGACGGTCGAATTGCCATCCGGTGGCTCGATGATGATTGCGGGCCTCGTTCGCGATGATGTGCGCCAGACGGTCAGCGGCCTGCCAGGCCTGGCTAAGGTGCCGGTGCTGGGCACCCTGTTCCGGTCCCGCGATTTTGTGCGCAACGAGACCGAACTGGTGATCATCGTAACACCATATCTTTCCCGGCCGGTCGCACGCACAGCGCTGGCGAAGCCGGACGACAATTTCAATGCGCCGAGCGATGGCGCAGGCATGTTCCTTGGCCGCGTCAACCGCGTCTACGGCACCATGAAAACTGACAAACCTGCCGGGCGCTATCACGGCGTCGTTGGCTACATTTACAAGTGATCGGGGATTTCGCGATGCGTGTTGAATTCCAGAAGTCCCAACCCGGCCGTTCCAGGGCAGTCTTGCCGATATTTGCGGTGCTCTCGGTCGCCTTGCTCTCGGGTTGCGCTGCCATGAAGCGTGACCATGTTGAAGTTGGCGCAATTCCCGACGACTACCGCACAAATCACCCGATCGTTGTGGGAGAAAAGGAAGACAAACTGGACATTGCGGTCGCCGTTGACGGCTATCGCATGACAAGGGGACAGCGCAACGCAGTCGATGGCCTGCTATATCGCTACGACCGCTCTTCATCGTCTCCGGTCACCATTCTGGTACCCCAGGGTGCTGCCAATTCGGCTGCAGCTGCGGCAATGGCTGTGGAAATGCGCGACTTCATTCAACGCACCGGAATCAAGCAGGTTCACGTCAACCACTACTCGGTCGGGGCTCCGAATGTGAGCGCGCCGGTTCGCGTGTCCTATTTCGCGATCCGTGCCTCAACCGACAAGTGCGGACGGTGGCCGGAAGATCTCATGGAGACGAGCGAGAACAAGCACTATGCCAATTTCGGCTGCTCCTATCAGAACAACCTTGCCGCCCAGGTGGCGGACCCGAATGACCTCGTCGGACCTCGCCGGCCAAGTGAAGTCGACGCGGAGAAGCGTGGCGTAGTCATCGATGATTATCGTGACGCAGCGTCCGACTGGTCGCCTGAAACCAGCTACTAGCGGGAGCGTGGGATGAACAATCTGGCATTGGAAAACGACGACGCGCCCGAAATCGAGCGGCCGGATGCAGCTTCCGTTGAAGCCATGCGACCCTTGCCCCGCATCACGATCCAGGCGTTCTGCGAGACCGATGGTGTGGCGCGGCCGATCGAGCGCGCCAGCGAAGACAGGCGGATGGCCAAGACCCATCTCAAAGTCCATATGGGCGGGCTGGACGCGGCAATCGAGTTGTTCCAGACGGCACCGACGCCGAACCTGATCATTCTGGAATCTCGCGCCGAGCCGCGTGACATGCTGAATGCATTGCGCAGTCTGGCCGACGTTTGCGACCCTTCAACCAAGGTGATCGTCATCGGTCACTACAATGATATCTGGCTCTACCGCGAACTTATCCGGTCTGGCATCTCAGAATATGTCGTCGCACCGATTTCCCTGGCCGACATCATGTCGGTGGTCTCCAGCATCTTCGTCAATCCCGACGCCGAACCAATCGGACGCACCATTGCGTTTGTCGGCGCCAAGGGCGGCGTGGGGTCTTCGACGATCGCGCACAATGTTGCCTGGACGATTTCCAACCTGTTCAAATCCGAGGTTCTGGTCGCCGACCTCGACTTGGCCTTTGGCACTGCGAACATCAATTTCGATCAGGACCCCACGCAGGGTATCGCGGAGGCCGTGTTCTCGCCTGAGCGGATCGACGAAACCTATATCGATCGCCTGCTTGCCCAATGCTCGGATCATCTGTCCCTGCTGGCGGCGCCTTCGACGCTCGACCGCACCTATGATTTCGATTCCGACGCTTTCGCCAATGTGATCGACGTCGCCCAACGGAGCGCACCGACGGTGGTGCTCGATGTGCCACACGCCTGGAATGGCTGGACGCGCAGCACGCTCGGGCAGGCCGATGAGGTGGTGATCGTGGCTACGCCGGAATTGGCGAACCTGCGCAACACCAAGAACCTGATCGACATGCTGAAGAAGATCAGGCCGAATGACGGCGCGCCCAAACTGATCATCAATCAGGTCGGCATTCCAAAGCGACCCGAAATAACGCCGGCCGATTTTGCCGATCCGCTCGGCGTGACGCCGCTGGGTGTGATCCCGTTCGACCCGCTCGCCTTTGGCAACGCTGCCAATAATGGCCGGATGCTCGGCGAAATGGACGTCAAGAACCCGATCGTCGGCATGATCAATGATATGGCGCACATACTCACCGGGCGCGGCGAAATCAAAGAGAAGAAGAAAGCTGCCGGCATTGAGCAATTGCTGGGGCGCTTCAAGCGGACAAAGAAATAGGGCCAGCGATTTTTGATATTTCGCACCTCGGGGTAGAATGATGTTTGGCAAGCGTGGAAATGACGGCGGTTTTGGCGGGTCTGAGACCCGTGCCTCCGTGCCGGCGAGCGCTCCCAGGCCGCCGCAGCCGAGTCCGGCAGCGCCGGTCGCACAGGCGCCATCGCCGGTGCCCGCAAAACGTATCGAAGCAGCAGCTTCTGCCGGTGCGAATGCGCAGACGCGGAAATCTTCCACGCGCGAGCGCAGCGAGGCCTACTACGACACCAAAAGCCAGGTCTTTTCCGCGCTGATCGATACAATTGATCTGTCGCAATTGGCCAAGCTTGCGCCGGAAAACGCGCGCGAGGAAATTCGCGATATCGTCAATGACATTATCGCCATCAAGAACTTTGCGATGTCGATCGCCGAGCAGGAAGACCTGCTGGAAGACATCTGCAATGACGTTCTGGGTTACGGCCCCCTTGAACCGTTGCTGGCGCGAGACGACATCGCCGACATCATGGTCAACGGGGCCAAGCAGGTCTTCATCGAAGTCAACGGCAAGGTCGAGCAGACTGGCGTGCGCTTCCGAGACAACCAGCAATTGCTCAATATCTGCCAACGCATCGTCAGCCAGGTTGGTCGACGCGTCGACGAATCATCGCCGATCTGCGACGCGCGCCTGCCGGACGGGTCCCGCGTGAACGTCATCGCACCTCCGCTGGCGATCGACGGAACTGCCCTCACGATTCGCAAATTCAAGAAGGACAAGCTCACGCTTGACCAGCTGGTGAAGTTCGGCGCGATTTCCCAGGAAGGCGCCGAAGTCCTGAAGATCATCGGTCGTGTGCGCTGCAACGTCATCATTTCCGGCGGCACTGGCTCGGGCAAGACCACCTTGCTCAACTGCCTGACCAACTATGTCGACCGGGAAGAACGCGTCATCACCTGCGAGGACTCGGCGGAACTGCAGCTACAGCAGCCGCACGTTGTGCGCCTGGAAACCCGCCCGCCCAACCTTGAAGGCGAAGGCGAGATCACGATGCGCGATCTGGTCAAGAACTGCCTGCGCATGCGGCCGGAACGGATCATCGTCGGCGAAGTGCGCGGACCGGAAGTGTTCGACCTTTTGCAGGCCATGAATACCGGCCACGACGGCTCGATGGGCACGATCCACTCCAATAGTCCGCGCGAATGCCTGAACCGTATTGAATCGATGATTGCAATGGGCGGCTTCAGCCTGCCGCAGAAGACCGTGCGCGAAATCATTGTCGGTTCCGTCGACGTGATCATCCAGGCAGCACGCCTTCGCGACGGCTCACGGCGCATCACCCACGTCACCGAAGTGCTTGGCATGGAAGGCGACGTTATCATCACCCAGGACGTTGTCCTCTACAACATCAAGGGTGAAGACCAGAACGGACGTCTGATCGGCGAGCACATCTCGACCGGCGTCGGCCGACCGCAATTCTGGGAACGCGCAAAATACTACAATGAGGAAGAGCGTCTCGCCAAAGCCCTGGAGGCGATGGAGACCCGCTCCGAATAGTCCCGAAGCAGGTAGCGTAGTCACATGTTCGGCATTGAAACATCTGTCCTGGCAATCATCGTTCTGGCGGGCTTGAGCGCCGGTGCGGTCGCTTATGCGCTTCTGTTCAGCCGAATTGAAAGCGAAAGCAACGCCGGACGGCGCCTCGACAATGTCAAGCGAGCCGAGACAGACCGGTCGGTCATAGTCGCAACGCGCGACCGCGCCGCCGAGGCGGCAAAACGCCGGAAATCCGTCCAGGATTCGCTCAACGACCTGGAAGAAAAGCAGCGCAAGCGCGAGCAGCATACAAAGCGACCGCCTCTCAAGGTGCAGATCCGCCAGGCTGGCATGAGCGTGACGCTGCAGCGTTTCTATATCTATTCTGCTGTTGTGGGTTTGGTGTTTGCCGCAATCGCGTTCGTTGCCGGCGCCCCAATCTGGGCGGTCCCTGGTGCAGCAATTGCCGGAGGACTTGGCCTGCCGCGCTGGGTCGTTTCATTCAGACGCAAGCGTCGGGTAAAGGCGTTTCTCAACGAATTTCCCAATGCGCTCGACGTCATCGTGCGCGCCGTCAAATCCGGCCTGCCACTCAATGACGGCATTCGCCTGATCGCCTCGGAATCGCAGGAGCCGGTCAGGTCAGAATTCCGCAGAATCGTCGAATCGCAGCAGCTTGGCCTTTCCATACCTGATGCTGCGTTGCGCATGCCCGAAACCATGCCCTGCCCTGAAGCCGGCTTCTTCGGCATCGTCATCCAGATCCAGCAGCAGGCCGGCGGCAATCTTTCCGAAGCACTTGGCAATCTGTCGCGCGTGTTGCGTGATCGCAAGAAGATGAAAGCCAAGGTTCAGGCATTGTCGATGGAAGCCAAGGCGTCGGCGGCCATTATCGGTGTGCTGCCGTTCATGGTTGCTTTCCTGGTGTACCTGTCGTCGCCGAGCTACATCATGCCCCTCTTCACGACGTCGACAGGTCACATGATCATCGCCTGTTCGCTGGTCTGGATGACGATGGGCATTCTCGTCATGCGCAAGATGATGAATTTCGAGGTCTAGGATGATCACACAGCTCGCGAAATCCCTGTCCGACCCGGCGTTCCTCATTGCGCTCCTGGTCGGGGTGGCCGTGTTCGCCACGATGCTCACACTGATTCCCGCATTCGGCGGCACCAATCTCAAGGGCAGAATGAAAGCCGTTGCCCTGGAACGCGACGAGTTGCGGGCGAAGCAACGTGCCCGGTTGGCGGCGGATTCGGACCGAAAGCGCAAGGGACTGCGCGAAGAACAATCGAAGGGCATGAGCTCCATCGTGGAGCGCCTGGACTTGCGGCGTGCGCTGGCCGACGAATCAACGGTCGCCAAACTGCGGATGGCCGGCTTTCGCGGCAACAACCCGCTTACCAAGTTTCTGTTCTTCCGTCTGGTGCTGCCTTTCGCATTCCTCGCCGTGGCCGCCGCCTACGTGTTTCTGCTTGGCGGCATGCCGGAGCAACCGGTCTTCATGAAGGTCTTCGTCTGTATCGCCGCCGGCTATGCAGGCTTCTATGCGCCCGTTCTGTATGTTTCCAACCGTGCGTCCAAACGCAAGCAGTCGATCCAACGCGCCTGGCCAGATGCTCTCGACCTGATGCTGATCTGCGTCGAGTCCGGCATGTCGGTCGAAGCTGCCATGCGCAAGGTGGCCGACGAAATCGGATCCCAGTCGGTTG
>Ga0209572_1001702_pt1 | contig 13459 bp, 15 predicted proteins | sample EBPBio232012_DNA_FD_185867 | JGI IMG/M metagenome (GOLD analysis project Ga0209572, IMG submission 185867) | Wastewater treatment Type I Accumulibacter community from EBPR Bioreactor in Madison, WI, USA - Reactor 1_1/23/2012_ DNA (SPAdes)... | ecosystem: Engineered > Bioreactor > EBPR >...
TTTAAGCCTGACCCTACTTAATAAAACACCTATAAATCAACTGTTTAATGAATCTTATCTGCAGACTGTCAAAGAACTTGAACATAATCAATTGAAAATGTTCTAAATATGTTTAGGACGCTAGTGAGTTGCCTTCAATAATGATAAGAGTTGGACTGCCCGTTACGGAAATATGTCGACTAAATAACGTTTCAACACAATTTGTTGAAAGTCGAAAAGAACGGATAAGCCATTTAACCCGTCCAGGATAAACAGTGTAATCGGTTTTCCCGCCTTTGTGTCCGATAAAGATTTATAAAAGGAACCGCATATGAAATGGCAACGTTGGAAATTCAATACTTTACCACTAGCTGAAAAAACAAAATGAAATCCAAAAAAGAATTAAAAGAGACCTATAAAGAAATGAAATTTCGAATTGGCGTGTTTCAAATCAGAAATACTGTCAATAATAAAATATACATAGAAAGCAGTACAGATTTAGCGGCTATTTGGAACAGAAACAGATTTCAACTCAATAACGGACTTCATCCCAATGCAATGCTACAAAAGGAATGGAATGAATTTGGGCAGGACAGTTTCAACTACGAAATATTGAGTGAAATAAAACAGGACGACAATAAAACAGTTGATTTCCATCGCAAGGAAGCCAAACAACTTGAAACAATGTTTATTGAAGACTTACAACCATTTGGTGACAAAGGATACAACCCGGAAAAACTAAAATAGACGACAGGCAACATCAGTACTCTGCCTTCGTTAGCCGCCATCACATATACTCAGATGTCAGACACAAAACTCAAGATCCTTATGGAAATACCATGTTGAGTGGCCATCATTTGAATATAGAAACAGTAAGCCGTTTAGCTTCAATGAATCTGGCTGTTGATTTTGATATTTATGCGGACGGAAACCTCTTCAACGAGCCGTTGTAGCCATTTCAGGAAATACCTGTTTTATACATCCGGTCAAATGGCTATACAATCTATTGTGGTGCCTTTAGACAACAGAAAACCCGACCAATAACGGCAACAACCCCAGACTTTACAATTTTATGGAACAATCCTATTCTAAAGAGACAATATCAACATTCAAAGCAGTTGGAATTTATCAAATTATCGGCGGGATATTTGGCCTGGGCCTGACAGGTTGGATAATTTCAGGGTTAATTACAATTACAGGGCTGGTGCTTCTCCTGCTAATGATAGCAATAGTGCTTTATGCTTATTCAATTTTTTGTGGAGCGCTCTTGCTTAAGAAAAACAAATCCGGCCTTGTACATTCACAAATAAATCAAATTTTACAGCTGGTTAATTTTTCAATTTCCGGATTTGTTTTCCAGTATGTATCGGGTGTTTATTTATCACTGGGTCTGGACCTGACAAACTCACTTAATTTTAAATTCAATCTTGGGCTTTCCTCCTGGCTGATAACTATTAACGGCGACACAGAACCATTTATAATCAATTTCAATTTTGTCGCTTTGTTCCTGATTCTGCTGATTGAAAAATTAAGAATAAAAATAAATAAAGAACAGGTCGAGGAACAAATAACATCAATCGGGCAATAAGGAATATTGCCGCAGCCTGTTGGCCTTGCCTTATATAATTGAACCTTTTTATTGGCTTACTCAAAGTCCATGAAAATACCAGCCTTTGTAAAACAACGCATATCAGCAAGCAAACGGGGTTTCGTATATAATTATCATTAACTTCAGTACTTAAACCCGTCTTCACTCCAATGCTATACATTTTTACAACTATTTTCTTTCCTTGTTTTTCATTTTCAAATTCCATACTGCAACCGTTATAACTATGCATCAAACCATTACTGCCGCATTCCTGTTGCTGCTGACCTCCCTGTCAGCATCCGCCCAGGACACCATCCCGCATGTTACCGGAAAGGTGACGATTTCGGTTAAAAAAGGAACGATTGCCTGTGATCTCACGCTGTCAAATATGCCGCGACTCAGTGATTATTACCTGCGGCTTAACTCCGGCATGAATATCCGCTATATCAGGAACGCGGAACCCAACATGCAACCGCTCAATTATGAACGCTCTCTGCAGGACACCCTGTCTTCGGGAGAATCTTCGGCTTATTATATTCCCGCGTGGAATGAATCCGGCAAATATCTTCCCCGTACGATCCGGTTTAATTATGTTGGCATGTTCCCGGTTATTACCGATACTACAAGCGTTGCGGACTGGAGAGGCAATATTGCGTTCAATGGCTCAACCCTGCGCGCCGACGGCATCCAAAGCGCCTGGTGTCCGATACTGTACGATGTGAAAACGGATACCCGATACGAAAAGGTAACCTATGATCTTGCCGTTACCTGTGAAGACTGTTCTGTAATCTATCTGAATGGCAGCCAACCCGTATCCGGTACGCATGCTGTTTTATCAAGCAACAAATCACAGGACCTGACCTTGTTTGCAGGTGATTTTAAGTCGGTATCCATAGATGGCGACTATTTTCTCAACCCCGATGCAGACTCCGGGCAACTTGCCGGCCTGAATAAAATCCTCCACAGCTACCAAACGTATTTTGAAAAGAAATTAACCGTCCCTTATAAAGGGAGCACCACGTATATCCAAACCACACCGGTCTCCAAAAATAATTCCTGGCTGTTCGCATCCTATCCCACCATCGTAAAAGTGAGCTGGGACGAAGGCATGAAATCCTTTGCCAGTAAAGAGAAGGGGGCCGGTTTCTTACAGTATATGGCGCACGAACTGGCCCATTATTATTTTGGAAACGTCCGCACGTTCAATTCAGCCACCGGCGATATGATATCCGAGGGCTTTGCAGAGTATTTGTCACTGCATATAACCCGGCGGTTCATCAGCGACAGCCTCTGCCAGGAAAGTATGCAATCCAAAGTACGCGCCATGCGCAACCTGGTACCCGTACCCGTTGCGAAGATCCGCTCAAAAGCCGACTACACTAATCGTGAACTGTACGTATACTATTACGCACCCCTTCTTTTTTCAGCCCTTGAAAAGGAAATCGGGGAAGAGAAAATGTGGGAATGGATGAAATCATTGCTGTTGTCGCCGGTAACACTTACCAACTATGCCTTTTTTGAAGAGACGCTGAAAAAAGCAGTGAATAATAAAACAACATACGACCGCCTTTACGACCGGTATTTTAATTCCGACAGCAGCTTTCAGCATATCATGGCTACACTCAATATTAAAACCGATGAATTTCAAACCACAAGCGACGAAAAACCGGTAGCAAAAACATATTACTACTTCTTCTTTTCGCGCCCCTTGGCAGATATTGGATCCACCCAAAACAAAATGATTGTACACTCTGAGATCGGGAAGGTTACCTGCACGCCGGCTGAATTGTCCGGCATTTCCAAACCGCTTGGCCTGCGTATCAAAGAAGAATGCAGGAATGAATCCGGAAGTACCGGCGATTTTAATCTTTATGATTCGATGGAAAAAGCACAGTCAGCATTAAAACGCTGGCTCGACAGATATAATAAGAATGGAACCATGGTTGTAAAAGTTGTGAAATTATAATACTATGCACAAAATTATTTGCAAAACCGGGGCTTAACATGCATGGAACGCTCTGCTTTCGCATATAAAGTGCAAAACATCGCTGAAATTCATTCCTCATTCTTTTCGCCCAATGTCAGAAAAAAGGTTACCCGCTGATCTGCTCAACGACTTAATCGATATTTTAAAAACGATTAAAACCAATGTTGGTAACGAATCCGATTGTACCTGGTCCTATTATCAGTCTCCGCAAGAGGTTCATTCGGAAATTGATAAATACATTTCAGAATTAGAAGGTGGCGATCCTGGTTCTTTAAATGAAATCAGCGCACATTTTTCTCCCGCTTCCGGATACCAGGAACTTTCCATGCAGAATAACTGGAGCGATGCTTATTTGGAACTGGCCGAAAGATTTGACATGATAGAATCCCAACTCAGCAAATTCAGCTAAGCCCGTGTTTTCTGCACTGGACAACAGGATTTAATCGCTACGCCGGCAGCCCCCCCCGGCCAATCGGGCTGGTCAAAGTGACTATGCGTATTGAATAAGTTAAGTAATTTTACGTTGACATGAACTTAGAAGATTTAGGATATAACGACAGGCTTGAAAAATTATGGAATGCGAATAACCTGAACGGGTTTGAGATTGGAAGAGTTATATCGGAACATAAAGAAAGATATACTGTAAAAACCGGAAAAGGAGAATTTGAAGCCGAGGTAACGGGGGCTTTACGATATTCATCAACAACTCGTGAAGATTTTCCAGCCGTTGGCGATTGGGTTGCAATAACCATTCATGATTCGGATTTTTCAATTATTCACAGCGTATTACCGAGATTCTCTGCTATTGCCAGGCAGGCGGTTGGAAAATACGGAGAGAAACAAATTATCGCCACAAATATTGACTACGCATTATTGGTGCAGGCCGCTGACAGGGGTTTCAACATTAACAGACTGGAAAGATATCTGACCATTTGCCATTCATCAAAGGTCAGCCCCATTATAGTGCTCACTAAAACAGATTTAATTGATGAACACGCGACTGTTGAGATACTGAAGAAAATTAAAACCCGGATTGCTGCTGTGCCGGTTATAGCAATAAGTAATGCATCACAAGACGGCTACGATAAAATAAAAGCAGTACTTAAAAGAGGCAAAACATATTGCATGCTTGGTTCTTCCGGTGTGGGAAAATCCACACTGATGAACAACCTTTCCGGCAAATCACTTATGAAAACAGATGCAATTAGCCAGAGTACAAATAAAGGGAAACACGTTACTAGTCACAGAGAATTAATTATTCTTGAAAATGGCGGAATACTAATTGATAATCCTGGCATGAGAGAAGTTGGCATTGCCGATTCGTCAAGCGGATTAGAAATTACATTTGATTTCATTACCAGGCTTACCCGGCAATGTAAGTTCAACGATTGTACGCATACGGGCGAGACGGGGTGTGCTGTTATAGAAGCTGTTGAAAAAGGAGAATTAGACCGGGCTTCCTATGAAAATTACCTGAAACTGGAAAGAGAGAAAGCCCATTTTGAATCAACGGTTGCTGAAAGACGGAAAAAGGATAAAGATTTTGGAAAAATGGTCAGGAATTACAAAAAGGAAATCAGAAACAACAACTGAAGATCCGGGAAAAAATTCCCGAACCTGCGGAAAGCCCGGCTGCATACAGAATTATACCCGAATAGTGACCTGCCGCACGACACTATCAGTTGACCAAGAGTCGTTTTCGTGTTAAAAACAGCCTGACCGGATAATTTTACATCGTTTACATCAATATTTACATGCCGGACATTGCCGTCAGTACGCGCACAGCGTATTTTTGATGCAACAACTGTAACCGGATGCTGAACCCTGAATTGTGCAGTTACCAGGTTTGATATCCCGGAAATCAGATTTGTAACTAATTAAAACAACAAAAACCATGAAAAAGGTCGTTTACACGCTGATCGTATTGCTGGTTGTGGCCAGCGGACTGGTGCTGGCTAACCGGGAATTTAAAAATAAAAGTGCTGAAATAACTACCCCAAAAGCACTCACCGCTGCTGAAATGAACGCCGAACTGAGAAAATGGGAGGCCGGGCCGGAAGGTAAAAAATTCAAAGCCTGGGAAGCCTCTCCCGCAGGCAAAAAAGTACTGGCCGGTGCGGCTAAAATAAATAAACAAGTCAGCGACTCCTCCGATATGGAGGCCGTTGTAACTTCTCTTTCTCTTGCGCCCGGCTCCCGCCTTGGTTTCGGAATGATGATCAGCATTAACGGCGATGACTATATTCTTAATTTCGGCGCCCTGTCGGGTAATGAATACCAGCAACTGAGCAGCCTGAAGGTGAACGACAAACTGATTATCAGGAGCCATTCAGTTTCCTACGCGCCAAAATATGCTTACCCGATCGTAATGGGCGATTATGTAGAACGGGACAGTAAAATAATTTACAAGCGCGTTCCCCGCAAAGATGGTTGCTGAGAAAACATAGTATGACCCGCATCCTGTTTTTTCAACTATGCGCCAATGGACAGATACAAAGAAACTTTTGAAACCTGGAACAAAGTTGCCGTACTGTATCAGGAACTGTTTATGGATCTTGATTTGTATAAGGACAGCTATGATTTAATCTGCAATTCAATTACCGGGAATAATCCAAAAATTCTGGAACTGGGTTGCGGGCCCGGAAACATCACAAAGTATCTTTTATCAAAAAGGCCCGACTTTCAAATATCCGGAATAGATATTGCGCCCAATATGGTAGCGCTGGCGAAAAAAAATAATCCCACGGCCGGTTTTGCCTGTATGGATTGCCGTCATATTGATACCCTGAAAACGAAGTTTGACGGAATTGTTTGTGGTTTCTGTTTGCCCTATTTATCGCCGGAAGACAGCCAAAAACTTATTACAGACTGCGCTGATTTGCTAAATGATAACGGCCTGCTTTATATAAGTTTTGTAGCCGGCGACCCGGCAAAATCGGGCTTTCAGAGCAGTAGTACCGGCGACAGAAGCTATTTCTATTTTCACGACCTGGACAATTTAAAAGCAACGCTTACCGAATGCGGGTTCAGCGACCTTACTGTCCTGAACGTAACGTATAAAAAACCGGGAAAAGAAGCTGAGAATCATACCATCATTACAGCGAAGAAAATATAACCGCATAGCAGCGGTTTGAATATCCGGGGGACTTATCACAGAAGCACTTTGTCTTTTCCTGACAGCCTGTCAATCCTTTCCATCCACTCTTTGTCCACTCATGATATACTCATGAAATACTCTTGATATACTCATGAACCCCGGAATCCGGGAATCATGTGTGGTTCATGACTGGTTTATGAGCGAAGGAAGAGTACAGAAACAGTGAACAATAAGAACCGGTGGTTTTCAATTAACTGATTGATTGTGCATGCGATGTGGGGGACCTTGCTTCGTTTCCTTTATCCCGGCTGCACCGGGCTGCCGGTTGCGCCGAAGCGGAGACCGGGGGCTATACCTGGTTTACGCCCTGTCTTTTTGTCTGCTCTATTAATATCTTTTGTTACAGGAAAGGCGATTACGGTCGTTGCAGATTCTGCCGAACCCGTTGTCGCTTAAAACCACAGAAACATACGCATTATATGATACCTGATAATAATTGTAGCTTTAAACCAAACCAACAATTACAGCTATGCAAAAATTCCAATTCAAAAAAGAGATCAGAGCCAGCGCCCAAAAAGTGTATGAAACCATGCTGGGGTTGAAAGAGAAAACCACGTATGAATATTGGACATCGGCTTTTAATCCGACTTCCACGTACGAAGGAAGCTGGGATAAGGGCAGCAACATTCTTTTTGTTGGTGTAGATGAAAAAGGGAAAAGGGGCGGCATGGCTTCCGAAATTGAAGAACACCAGCCTGCCCGGTTTATTTCCATTCGTCATTACGGTTTCGTGGATGGCGATACCATAATAACAACCGGCGAACAGGTTGAAAAATGGGCGGGCGGACACGAAAACTATTTCTACCAGGAAAACAACGGTATTACCACTGTAACAGTAGAACTGGACACTATAGCGGAATATGCCGATTATTTCAACAAAATATATCCGGCCGCACTGGAAAAATTAAAAGAGGTTTCGGAGCGGGAATAACTATTTAAAAAATCAAGTCCCTCTGCCGCAATACCCCTCTTTTTTGTCTCATTCGTACCCCCTGTTATCTGCAACTAAAAGGTACATTTGGGTAACAACAAAAACCTGCAACCATGGCAACGATCAACCCTCACATCAATTTTAACGGCAACGCAGAAGAAGCTTTCCTTTTTTACAAATCCGTATTTGGCGGAGAGTTCGCCACCGTAGTCCGTTTCAAAGAACTGGCCAGTGCTGAATTTCCGATAGCGGAAAAGGAAGCCAATAAGATCATGCATATTGCTTTGCCTATCGGCAAAAGTGTTTTAATGGCGAATGACGTGCCTGAAATAATGGGACGGACAAACGAGAATGAAAACAGAAGCAAAATCGTTATCAGCGCCGAAAGCAAAGAAGAAGCGGATAAAATATTCAATGGCCTCTCGGCAGGCGGACAAATTGAAATGCCTATCTCTGACAGTCCCTGGGGTACTTATTTTGGCATGTTCAGAGACAAATACGGCATTGAATGGATGGTTGATTTCGATGCGAGAAATAAAAACTGAGTTTTAATTAAGAATAACGCATACAATACCATCGGCTTATATAAAAGCCGATGGTATTTTTTTTCTTTCCCCAAACAGCAAAGAACGAAAGAAGGATGAATCCGGGGCGGCAGGACTATGTGCCGGACAATACCCGGATTTCCGTAACTTAATACCATGAAGTCTTTCCTCACCTTCTTCCTGCTGGTCGGCTGCCTGGCAGGATACGGGCAGATAATTACAAACGATACGCTTTACTCAAAAGAAGTCAACGATAAATATGTAATTACAGTACGTATCCCAGAGGGGTATGATGCAAAAAAGAAATACCATCACGTTTACATGACCGATGGCAGTATCGGAATCGGTGACTATGTATTTGGCCGGTCATCATCCTGGGCCGCTACCGTGCCGGTAAACTGCGTGATTATCGCGATCTCGCATACGGGCGACTGGCACGATCAGCGGCCGCGGGACCTGATACCAAGCGATATCAGCGGGAATACCGAAAAAAACTTCGGGAACGCCCACCTGTTCTATTCCTTTCTGCAAAAAAAACTGATTCCGCTGGTGGAAAAAAGTATGCCGAATAAAATGGACCGCTGCTTTATCGGGCACTCCTTCGGCGGTCTGTTCTGCCTCTACACATTGTTTAAAGAAGACAAACTGTTCGACCGGCATTTTGCAATCAGCCCTTCGGTATGGGCCAATTACTATGAACTGGATAAAATAGAAGAAGCCTTTTCGAAATCGAATAAAACACTGAAAGCGGATATCACCATTTATGTGGGCGGACTGGAATTCCTGAATAAAGTGCTCTTCTCCACGCGGAGTTTTTATGAAACCGTCACTAAAAGAAATTACAGCGGAATGAAGATCACCAAAAACGAAATAGGGAATGCCAACCATTTCAGTATACGCAAACCGGCCGTAGACCGGATATTTGCTATCCTTAAATAAGCCGGCTTATTTCGTCAGCATCTTCAACTGAAACCGCAGGACTATAAATTCTGCCGGCCTTACGGGCGCCATGCCGATTTCCACATTCAGTTTTCCTTCGAGTATATCCTGCTGCGTCATGGTTTGACCCAGACCCAGTTTGACAAAATAAGCATGCTCAGGTTTTGTTCCCATTAATGCCCCGTTCTTCCATAACTGGAAAAGATAATTCTCAATCATCAATTTTATTTTCGCCCAGGTATTGGCATCGTTGGGCTCAAACACAAAGGGCTGCGTGGCTTTCTTCACCGACTCCTCCACCATCAGGAAAAAGCGCCGGATGGGTACATATTTCCACTCATTGTCATTGCCCGCAAGTGTCCGGGCACCCCATACCAGGAAGCCCTTGCCGGTAAAGTCCCGGATGGCATTTACCGATTTGCCGGATATCAGATCCACATTCATTGATTCCTGGTCGTTGTTATTAATTACTACAGACACACCGCGTATTCCTGACACGGAAATATTCGCCGGCGCCTTCCAGACGCCCGCTTTCCTGTCAACCCCCGCATATACTCCTGCCACCGCTCCGGATGGCGGAATAATTACCTGCTGACGCCACAGCCAATCCGTTATCTGTTTTAAAACCGGAAGACTCCGCACCAATTCGCTTTCCTTTACCTGATAGGCCGGATCGGTTACCGGCAAATTTTCCAGTTCGTCTATTTTCTGCCATATCGCCGGATCGGGAGTGAGTTGTTTCGGGCTCACCTGCCGGCTGTCCACCCAGATTGCATTTTTCCAATACCTGTATTTTGTATACTCATACGGAAAGTCAATTTTAAAAAACGGCGCATAGGCGGCACCGTTTCTGAGTTGCTGCTGGCCGATGCCGGACCTGAATTCTTTCACCGCATTTTGCTGAGCGGATATATCCGCCGCATATTTCAGATCCAGTATACAAAAACGATCGGCAAGCAACCCGGCCTTCTCCAGGGCTTTTTGCTGCACCGCATATAACTGGCCGGCAGGTAAACTCACCGCATCCGGAAATAATACCATCGCCGGTTCATCCGCTTTGGCGGCTGCCTGTATGCCTTTTTCAAAATCCTGCTGACCGGGCGTGCCGGTAAAGCCGCCAATGGAAACAACATAGAATGCCTGCCCGCCATTCTGAAGAAATAAAAGCAGGGACGGGTGCAAAAAATAAATGGGGGGCGCAATCGTGGCGGATACTACCTTATGACCGGCATCCAGCTGAATTTTTGAAATCTCCGCCGGAGCGGCACTCCCATAATATTTTTCAAACTCATCCATTGAACTGATTCTGCGCGCTACAAAGCGGAGATCTCCGGGGCGTTTATCATCGGCTTTTTCGGTATAGCCGATAAAGACCGGAATGGCTGTTTCCACCTGTGCTACCGAAGCAGGAAACGCGGCTATTTCCCGGACAACCACGCCGGGTGTTTTTATTTGTGCCATACTGTTAATGGTTACCAGTAATAAAAGTATCAGCCAGCATTTACGGATTGAATACATCTGCTTTTTTTATGAATTAAAGGAAGCGTACTAAAGTTAATCAAACTATACCGAGATTTGCAGCCAATACCATTGATATGACAGAAGCTATCCGTCTTACACAATACTCCCATGGCGCCGGTTGTGGCTGCAAGATTGCCCCCAAAGTGCTGGATGAAATTCTTAAAACATCTGTTGCATTTCCGGATAACGAAAATTTACTCGTCGGCAATCATAGTCGTGACGATGCGGCGGTTTATGACCTGGGCAATGGTACCGCCATCATTTCCACCACGGATTTTTTTATGCCGATAGTGGATGATCCCTATGCCTTCGGACGGATTGCCGCCGCCAATTCCATCAGTGATGTGTATGCTATGGGCGGCAAACCCCTGATGGCTATTGCGGTGCTGGGCTGGCCGGTAAATAAGCTGCCGGCCGAAGTGGCGCAGAAAGTAGTGGAAGGCGGAAGGAGTATCTGTCTCGAAGCGGGTATTCCCCTGGCGGGCGGACACAGTATTGACTCACCCGAGCCGATCTTCGGACTGGCGGTTACAGGCATTCTCCCTATTGAAAACCTGAAACAGAATAATACCGCACAGGAAGGCGATTTGTTATTTCTCACCAAACCGCTGGGCGTGGGTATTTTATCCACGGCACAGAAAAGAGGATTGATTACGGATGAATTGCTGGATGTTATTATCCGGCAAATGACCACGCTGAATAAAACAGGAGAGGAGCTCGGCAAAATAAAAGGCGTACACGCCATGACGGATGTTACCGGCTTCGGATTCCTGGGTCACCTGATCGAAATGGCAGAAGGCAGCGGACTGAGTGCGGAAGTCTGGTATGATAAGATCCCCGCGATTCCCGGTGTTAAAGAGTATATCACACAGGGCGTATTCCCCGATGGTACTACGCGCAACTGGAGCAGTTATGGCGAAAAAGTGAAGTTTGAAAAAGGAACACCGGTGGCGGAAGCGTTTAAGTTATTGCCGGATCCGCAGACCAATGGCGGATTACTGATAGCCGTGGCGGCATCGGCGAAAGACGATGTAACCGCGCTAATGGGAAAAACCGGATTGGGTGAATTCATCACGCCGATCGGACAAATCACGGCAAAAGCGGAGAAGGCCGTAGTGATTCTGCCTTAAGTTTTTCTTTTTAAAAAGATTTCGGCCATCATACAACGCACACTGCCTCCTTCCACTTTTTCAATAGTAGGTACGGAGACGGGTATAAGTTTTCCGAATGTTTCCAGTTTGGTCAGCTGCTCCGGCCGCAGGGCCCGCTTCGCTGTTTCACTGAGAACAATAAGCGATTCTCCCTTCCTGTTTTTTATCTCCAGCATATTGCCGGCAAATGCATACATCTGTTCCCGGGTAATGGGAATGATTGTATGATGCGAAGTTTCCAGTAATTGCGTCACGGCAATCAGCTCCCATTCTTCTTCTATCGCTTCTTCACAAAGCACGGCAAATTTTTCTCCCAGGGCCATTACCACATTGGTATGATAGACCGGTTTGCCTTCCATATCCGTAGCCAGGAATACAATGGCCTGGAACCCGTTGCCGGACGCAAATTTTTCCAATACGGCCAGGCTGGTTCTTTCGGATATGGCGGCATAGATCATTTCATGTTCATGATCTATCACCATACTGCCGGTACCTTCGAGGAAGCGGCCCTCCGCTTCATATTCGCTCCAGTCCTGTACATCGGATACAATAAACTGTTCCGCCAGTTGTTTCAGTAATTCATCTCTTTTCTCCGTACGCCGGTTGGCGGCATACATCGGATAGATAAATATTTTTCCGTCAGGAGAAGTACTGAGCCAGTTATTGGGAAATACGGCATCGGGCTTGGGGGGTTCTTTGCTATCCTGTAACACCAGCACATCCACATCCTGTTGCCGGAGTATCTCCACCATGGCATCAAATTCTGCCAGGGCCATTTCCTGCAGCGCTTCCCGGTTTATATCCGGATGGTGCTGGAAAAAATTATTGGCCGCGGTTTCGTCGTTATACCCAAACGCGGCGGGACGAATCATTAATATGGTGGAAGCTGCCGGCACTTATTATTGTTTTATTTCGAAAAGGATCATATCCACACGGGGGGTACAATGGCCTTCAATAATTTCCTTTCTTACTAACGTATATACTTTACCAACCGCAATGGAGTCTTTACCGATCTGTTCCGCATAAAGCGGACCGCCGTTTAACCTCTCTGAAAATACGGTGTCTTTTCTGTCCGGTAAAGTGATACCGGCTTCCAGTTCTAACCAGGCATTGTACCGCATACTGTCATGCGTTTCCAGTTTGATCAACAGGGCCGGATACCTTGTTTCCTTATACTGACAAGGGCCTCCGTCAACCGGACCTCCGTTATTGCAGGAACAAAACAAAGCCGTTACAAAAAGGAAAATGAGTTGTTTATACATGTATCCGTATTGATAATAAGCCGTCAATCTTTGCCGCCAGCTGATGATCTTTCTCCGTAACGATATCTCCCGCGTCATGGGTACTCAGCCATATCTCCACCGTATTCCACACATTGGTCCATAACGGATGATGATCCATCTTTTCCGCTTCAATTGCCACTCTAGTCATAAAGGCAAAGGCTTCGCTGAAATTGGCGAAAGTGAATTTGCGGTAGAGTTTGTTGTTGGTTTGTGTCCACATAGCAGGAGATGTAAAAATGAGTAATTAATAATCACTAGCGTCCTAAACATATTTAGAACATTTTCAATTGATTATGTTCAAGTTCTTTGACAGTCTGCAGATAAGATTCATTAAACAGTTGATTTATAGGTGTTTTATTAAGTAGGGTCAGGCTTAAA
>Ga0209572_1001704_pt1 | contig 13447 bp, 15 predicted proteins | sample EBPBio232012_DNA_FD_185867 | JGI IMG/M metagenome (GOLD analysis project Ga0209572, IMG submission 185867) | Wastewater treatment Type I Accumulibacter community from EBPR Bioreactor in Madison, WI, USA - Reactor 1_1/23/2012_ DNA (SPAdes)... | ecosystem: Engineered > Bioreactor > EBPR >...
TACATCATGCCGGGTGGCATTGACCCGCACACACATCTCGAAATGCCGTTCATGGGCACCTATTCGGCTGACGATTTCGAAAGCGGCACGCGCGCGGCCCTTTCGGGTGGCACGACGATGGTGGTCGATTTCTGCCTGCCGGCACCGGGTCAGTCGCTGCTTGAAGCGCTGCAGATGTGGGACAACAAGACGACCAAGGCCTGCTGCGATTTCTCCTTCCACATGGCGATCACCTGGTGGGGCGAGCAGGTGTTCAACGAAATGCCGCAGGTCGTCGACAAGGGCATCACCTCGTTCAAGCATTTCATGGCCTACAAGGGCGCGCTGATGGTCAACGACGACGAGATGCTGGCCTCGTTCCAGCGTTGCGCCGAGCTTGGCGCGCTGCCGCTGGTGCATGCCGAAAACGGCGACGTGGTTGCAGCACTTTCGGAAAAGCTGCTCGCCGATGGCAACAATGGACCGGAAGGCCACGCCTATTCGCGCCCACCTGAAGTCGAGGGAGAGGCGACAAACCGCGCGGTGATGATCGCCGACATGGCAGGCGTGCCGCTCTATGTCGTGCACACGTCCTGCGAACAGTCGCATGAGGCGATCCGGCGTGCGCGCCAGAAGGGCATGCGCGTTTATGGTGAGCCGCTGATCCAGCATCTGGTGCTGGACGAGACTGAGTATTTCAACAAGGACTGGGACCATGCGGCGCGTCGCGTCATGAGCCCGCCTTTCCGCAACAAGGCGCATCAGGATTCGCTGTGGGCAGGTCTGCAGGCCGGCTCGTTGCAGGTTGTCGCGACTGACCATTGCTCGTTCACCACCGAGCAGAAACGCAATGGGGTCGGCGACTTCACAAAAATCCCCAACGGCACAGGCGGGCTTGAGGATCGTATGCCGGTGCTGTGGACCTATGGCGTCAACACTGGCCGCCTGACCATGAACGAGTTTGTCGCCGTCACGTCGACAAACATTGCGAAAATCCTCAACATGTATCCGAAGAAGGGCGCGATTGTTGAAGGTGCGGACGCCGACATCGTGGTCTGGGACCCGAAGGCGAAGAAGAAGATCTCTTCCAAGAAGCAGCAGTCGGTGATCGACTACAATGTGTTCGAGGGCGTCGAGGTGACCGGCCTGCCGAAATATGTGCTGACACGCGGCGAGATTGCCGTCGACAATGGCAAGGTTAAGGCCCATCCCGGCCATGGCGAATTTGTCGGTCGCGAGCCCGGCATGGCGGTCAACAAGGCGCTGTCGACCTGGAAGGAACTGGTCGCGCCGCGCAAGGTCGAGCGTAAGGGCATTCCTGCGACGGGAGTCTAAGCCGTCAGTCGGTAGTGTATGACAGGTCGTTTCCGCACGATCGGAAACGACCTGAGGATTTTTGACTGTTTGGTCGAATTTCTCTGGTTTTCGCTGCACAAAACCGCTTCTATGCCCAAAACAAAAATGGGGCGGTGCAGTTGGATTCTTCGGTTCCTGTCGTCAACGCGAAAGGTCTGGGCCTGACGTTCCAGACCAATGACGGACCGGTGCATGCACTATCGGATGTCAATCTGGCGATCGGAAAGGGCGAATTCGTTTCCTTCATCGGGCCGTCCGGTTGCGGCAAGACCACCTTTCTGCGTGTCATTGCCGATCTGGAGCAGCCAACAGCTGGATCGATCACCGTAAACGGCATGAGCCCGCAAGAAGCGCGCCAGCAGCGCGCCTATGGCTATGTGTTCCAGGCCGCCGCGCTCTATCCATGGCGCACGATCGAGCGCAATGTCGCTCTGCCGCTGGAAATCATGGGTGCGTCGAAGGCCGAGCAGGCCGAGCGCGTCAAGCGTACCCTTGCGATGGTCAATCTCACCGGCTTTGAGAAGAAGTTTCCCTGGCAATTGTCGGGCGGCATGCAGCAACGGGCCTCCATTGCCCGCGCACTCGCCTTCGATGCCGATCTTCTGCTGATGGACGAGCCGTTCGGGGCGCTGGATGAAATCGTGCGTGACCATCTGAACGAACAGTTGCTGGAGCTTTGGGCGAGCACGCAGAAGACGATCTGCTTCGTCACACACTCAATCCCCGAGGCGGTCTATCTGTCGACCAAGATCGTGGTGATGAGCCCACGGCCCGGCAGGGTGACCGATGTGATCGAATCGACGCTGCCGAAGGAGCGGCCGCTCGACATCCGCGAATCGCCGGAGTTTCTGGCCATCGCCGCTCGTGTGCGTGATGGACTGCGGGCAGGGCACAGCTATGAGGATTGAGGGTTTTGCGTTCGCAGACCCCCACCCTTACCCTCCCCACAAGGGGGAGGGGTTCGCTAACGTCGAGGCCTCCCTCCCCCTTGTGGGGAGGGTAAGGGTGGGGGTTCTTCAAATGCCGACAGGAATCTCCAAGAGCGCCATTGGCAATGCCCGAAATTTTCGCCGCAACATGACGGCCGGCGAAAGGCGGCTTTGGTCTGAGTTGCGCGACTTTCGCAGGCTGTATGGCATCCACGTGCGCAAGCAGGCCCCAATCGGGCCATACATTGCAGATTTCGCAATACATGAGCATGGTTTGGTCATCGAGATCGATGGCGAGCATCATTTCACGCCAGAAGGGTTGAGGCGGGATCGCGTCAGAGACGAATGGCTTGCAAGTCAAGGCTATCGCGTGCTGCGTTTCAATACCGGCGAACTGTCCGGTTCGTTCGATGGATGCATTGTCGAAATTCTTGATGCGCTGGGTCTGATGCGTGTCTACAACACCCCCACCTCTAACCCCTCTCCACAAGGGCGAGGGGGATCGGGTGGCGCATCATGACCAAAGCCGGCCAATCCCTCGTCCCCGTCCTGACGATCCTCGCGATCATTGTCGCGGTTTGGTATGCGGCGGCCTATTTCATGAATGCGCCGTTCCAACGTGATCTTGACCGGCGTGGCGGTGTCACCAGCACGCCGTACGAGCTTTTCGTCAAGACGATGTCGCAGCCCAAGCCAACGCTACCCGCGCCGCATCAAGTGGCCAAGAACGTCTACGAGAACACGTTCCTGCGCAAGGTCACATCGAACCGCAGCCTCGTCTATCACGCCTGGGTGACGCTGTCGGCGACGCTGCTCGGCTTCTTCTTTGGCACTGTGCTCGGCATCGCAATCGCGGTTGGCATCGTGCATGTGCTGACGCTTGATCGCTCGCTGATGCCGTGGATCATCGCGTCGCAAACGATCCCCATTCTCGCGCTTGCTCCCATGATCATCGTCGTTCTGGCGGCGATCGGCATTACCGGGCTGATCCCAAAGGCACTGATCTCGACTTATCTGTCCTTCTTCCCGGTTGCAGTCGGCATGGTGAAGGGGCTGCGTTCACCGGAGATCATGCATCTCGATCTGATGCACACCTACAACGCCACGCCATGGCAGACTTTCTGGAAGCTGCGCGTGCCGGCGTCGGTGCCGTACCTCTTTGCATCCATGAAGGTTGCGATTGCCGCTTCTCTGGTCGGCGCCATTGTCGGTGAACTGCCGACCGGCGCGGTGGCGGGTATCGGTGCAAAGCTACTCACTGGCGCATATTACAGCCAGACGATCGACATGTTTGCAGCCCTTGTCGCAGGCTCGGTCGTTGCGGCCTTGCTGGTCACGCTCGTTAGCCTTGCCGGGCGCATCACCGAGCGCGCCATGGGAGCGCGACCGGCATGATGGGATTGCGCTTTTCATGGCAATGCGTGACAGCCTCCGTCCTGGCGCTTCTGGCCATCGCGTTCCTGCCTCTGGTTCAAGCCAGCCCCGAAGTCAATGCGCCGGCGGTTGCGGTGATGATTGCGTTGCTCATCATCATGATGATTGTGGGTGCAACGCTGTTTGACGCCACCCAGGCCAGCCTGTGGGCGAAAGCCGGCGCAACCTTCATTGCTGCCCACCTCGGCGCATGGCTGCTGATCGGCGAACTGGGCGACCGCAGCGGCGGCGCAACAACATCGTTCTACCTTGTGCTGTGTGCGCTGTGGCTCGTCGCCTGGCGCTGTGTAAGCCTTCTTGCATCAATCAAGCCGGTGACGCTCTGGCTGCGGCTGGCGGTGCCGGTGCTGTTTGGCGTCTGGCTGCTGATCCTGTGGGAAGCGGTTGTCCGTGGTGCGGGCGTGCCCTTTGTACTGCTGCCGCCGCCAAGCGCCGTCGGCGCGCGCATCGCGTCATCCATGCCGATCATCCTGGCCGACATCAACCAGACGGTATTCAAGGCGGCAATCGGCGGCTACCTGATTGGCTGTACGTCCGGCTTTGCGGTCGCCATTCTGGCGGACCGTTATCTCTTCCTGCGGCGCGGCTTGATCCCGATCGGCAATCTGGTCTCGGCGCTGCCGATCATTGGCGTAGCCCCAATCATGGTGATGTGGTTCGGTTTTGGCTGGGAATCGAAGGCGGCCGTTGTTGCGATCATGACCTTCTTTCCCATGCTGGTGAACACGGTGGCTGGCCTCGCAACTGCAGGCGCGATGGAGCGCGACCTGATGCGCACCTATGCGGCCGGATACTGGCAAACGCTTGGTTCGCTGCGTCTGCCGGCGGCAATGCCGTTTATTTTCAACGCATTGAAAATCAACTCAACTCTCGCCATGATCGGTGCCATCGTTGCTGAATTCTTCGGCACGCCGATTGTGGGAATGGGCTTCCGCATCTCGACAGAAGTCGGCAGAATGAATGTCGACATGGTCTGGGCGGAGATTGCAGCGGCTGCCGTCGTGGGGTCGCTGTTCTACGGCATCCTTGCCCTGATCGAGCGTTCCGTTACGTTTTGGCATCCGTCTGTCCGTGGTGGATAGGCTAACTTCAGAGGGTAGAAGAATGAGAAAAGTCGTTGTTTCGATGCTTGCCGGCGCGATGTCGCTTGCCTCGTTTGGTGCCTGGGCGGCTGATGCGGTGACGCTGCAGCTCAAATGGGTGACGCAGGCTCAGTTCGCCGGCTACTATGTCGCCAAGGAAAAAGGCTTTTACGGCGAGGAAAACCTCGATGTGACCATCAAGCCGGGCGGGCCGGACATCGCACCTGAACAGGTGATCGCCGGCGGCGGCGCAGACGTGATCGTGACCTGGATGGCAGCGGCTCTGGCTGCGCGCGACAAGGGTGTGAACCTCGTCAACATCGCCCAGCCCTTCAAGAAAGCCGGCATGCAGCTGGTTTGCCCGAAAGACGGCCCAGTGAAGACCGAAGCCGATTTCAAGGGCAAGACGCTGGGTGTCTGGTTCTTCGGCAATGAATATCCGTTCTACGCCTGGATGAACAAGCTGGGCATCCCGACTGAAGGCGGTGCAGATGGCGTCAACGTTCTCAAGCAGTCGTTCGACGTGCAGCCACTGATCCAGAAGCAGGCGGACTGCATTTCGGTCATGACCTACAATGAATATTGGCAGCTCATCGATGCCGGCTACAAGGCCGAAGACCTGACCGTGTTCAACTACACGGCAATGGGCGTCGACCTGCTTGAAGACGGCCTCTATGTCATGCAGGACAAGCTTGCCGATCCGGCATTCGACGACAAGATGGTGCGCTTCGTGCGCGCTTCGATGAAGGGCTGGAAATATGCTTCGGAAAACCCGAAGGAAGCCGCCGAAATCATCATCGAAAATGGCGGCCAGGACGAAGCCCACCAGGAACGCATGATGGGTGAAGTCGCCAAGCTGATCGACAATGCCGATGGCAAGCTGATCGAAGCCGCTTACCAGCGCACGGCAGACGCGCTTGTGGCGCAAAAGATCATCTCGAAGGCCCCGGAAGGAGCATGGACCGCTGCGATCACCGACAAGGCGATCCAGTAGTCATTTCAGGTATCTGAATTGGGGGGAGGCGGGCAACCGCCTCCCTTCCTTCGCTTCGCAGCCAGTCATTGTGCGAGCGACCTGCCAGGAGCGGCTGCAGATCGATTGCTGCTCGCATCGACGTTCAGCAATGCATTGATCGAAACTGTGTGGCCCGAAGCGGGGCGGGATCGTCGACTGCGTGATTTCCCGCTGTCATGCATCACCAGCCAATTTTTGGGAATTTGGATGACCTATATCAAGACAATCCCCTACGACGAAGCTACCGGTCGCCTGAAGCAGCTCTATGACCGTGTTAAAGGCCCCGACAATAATGTCGACAACATCATGATGGCTCACAGCCTGCGGCCACACACGATGGATGGCCATATGGCGATCTACAAATATGTGCTGCATCACTCGGCCAACACGGTCCCAAAATGGTTCCTGGAGGCGATCGGGGTTCTGGTCTCCCATATCAATGCCTGCGGCTATTGTTTTGACCACCATTATGCCGGTATGGCCCGCCTGATCGGCGATGAGCCAAGGGCAATTGCGATGCGTGACGCAATCGTGGCGGGCAATTTCGCACCTGCGTTTTCGTCGCGCGAACAGGCTGCGCTTGAATATGTGGTCAAGCTTACTCGCGAACCCTCGACATTGCGCAACGCCGACATCGATCGTCTACGCGATGCGGCCTATGACGACGGCCAGATATTGGAAATCAACCAGGTGGCGGCCTATTTCGCCTATGCCAACCGCACCGTACTGGGGCTCGGGGTCAACACGGACGGCGACATTCTCGGTCTGTCGCCAAACAATTCAGATGATCCGAATGACTGGTCCCACAGATAGGGTGTGCCGGGGCCTATAACGACCTGTTCATGTTTCTGGTAGAATGTGCGGTGCAGCATCAGCAGAAGAGTCCACCGTAGGTCCGGGGAGCATGCCATGCGCTACGTCGTTATCATCATGACCATCACGTTCTACGTTCTGTGGCAGTCGCTCTATGACGACTGGAACACGACGCAAGCGATCGTTGCCGAAATCAGGCGCCTTCTCAGCATGGCCGGCTACTGAATGCGTTCAGGCTGTCGCGTTGAAAGCCAGTGATCCAACAAGATCGTTCGCTGTTCTGAGGCCTGCTGCAGTTGCAACGGCCATCTGTGGCAGCAGCATCCATTCCAGCGTCCATGCCGCGCCCGACCTCTCGCCCTCGTGGATCAGAGACTGATGCATTCCCGACAGAAGCGTGGCGTTGAAGCGGGCGAGCGCAACCAGCACTTCCGCCCCGACAGGATTGACCTTGTGCGGCATGGCTGACGAGCCGCCGCCTGTTGCCAGCGTGATCTCACCGACCTCGGTTTGTGCGAGCAGGGCGACGTCCTGTCCGAACTTGCCTAAAGAGCCCGAGACAAGCGACAGCCATGAGGCGAACGCTGCAATGCCGTCGCGCTCACTGTGGCGGGGGCGTTGAGGCAGCCCAAGGCCAAGCTGGGCGGCCATGCGTTGGGAGACAGCATCGGCGCTTTGGCCAAGCTTTTCGAGAGTTCCTGCTGCGCCGCCAAAATGAAGCACCACGACATCTGCAAGTACCGTGTCAAGCCGCTCGCGATCGCGCGCCAGTGGGTCACGCCAGCTGGCGATCTTTCGCGCTGCGGTGACGGGGATTGCCGCCTGCATTCGGGTATGAGCCATCACCGGCAACGCGCCGTCGCGGGCGCTCAGCGCATCAAGTGCGGTGATCAGCCTGCGCAGCCTCGCGTCAAGAAGCGCGCCAAGCTTTTTCAGGCGCAGTGCAAGCCCTGTATCGACAGCATCCTGACTGGTTGCGCCAAAATGCACGAATTTGGCGACTTCCGGCGGCACACCGGCACGCAATTGCCGGACAAGTTCTGGAATGACGACGCCATCGCGTGTGACGCCAGCGCCCAGTGCGCCGTAGTCGAGTGCGACTTCAGCTATCTCGTTGGCGAGAATTGTGCCGACGTCAGGCGGAATGACGCCTTCTGCACCTTCGGCTTCGGCCAGCGCGCGCTCAAAAGCGATGATGGCGACGATCGCCGCGTCGGAGGCAAACAGCTCCGCGGCTTCGATGTCGCCCAGAAGGCCGGAATGAAGGCTGTCGTCAAAGGGCGAAATGCTCATAGAACCGCGTTTAGATGTCGAAAAAGACAGTTTCGTGTTCGCCTTGCAGTTGTATGTCAAAAACGTAACTTTCCCCTTCGCGTTTGGCGAGCAGGGTCGGAATGCGGTTCTTGTGTTCGAGGCGCTGCAGGATCGGATCTTCCGAATTGGCTTCTTTTTCGTCAGCAAAATACATGCGCGTGTGAAGCCCAATGTTGATGCCGCGCGCTACGATCCACACTGTGATGTGCGGTGCCTGCTGGCGGCCGTCGCGAAAAGGCACACGGCCAGGCTTGATGGTCTCGAAGGTGCAAGTGCCGTCCACCATGTCGGTCGCCTTGCGGCCCCAGCCGGTAAAGTTCGGATCGGCTGCGCCGCGCATTTCCGACGGAGAATTGTAGAGCCCGTCTGTGTCGGCCTGCCAGATCTCGATGAGCGCGTCCTTGAGCGGTGTGTTGGCACCGTCAATGACGCGCATCTTAACTGTGATGCGCTCGCCTTTGGTCTTGTCGTTGACCATATGTGTGCCGAGGTCTTCGGAATAGACATGGCCGATCTCGGCAAAACCGGGCGTCAGTCCGATATGTACATAGGGGCCGGCGGTCTGGGAGGCGGATTCCTTCAGGCGGTTCAGCGATTGCGTCATGTCAATTCCCCTAGCGATAGATGTCCGAGCGGTGTCCGATCTGCAGTACAAGAACGGTCAACACATTGTCTTTCAGTTCGCAGATCAGGCGATAGTCGCCAACGCGGTAGGACCAGTAGTCGCCCAGTTCCGCCTGCAGCGGTTTGCCTAGCTGTCGAGGATCGTCAAGTTGCGCTACCCTGGTAGCCAGAAATTTCGTAATCCGGCTCGCAGCCTGTCTGTCGAGCTTGCCGAGAGACTTGCGGGCACCCGCCGAGAGATCAATCGTCCAGGCCAAGGTCGCGGATCACTTCTGCCAAAGGATAGGTCTTCTCCTCGCCGCGCCGAATCCGTTCGGAAACTTCGACGGCGGCGTAGTAATCCTCCAGATCCTGCAGATTCTGGGTGATCAGTTCGCGCAGATAATAGGCCTTGGTCCGCCCTGTGCGCGCAGCGAGCGCATCCAGTCGTGCTTCAATCTCCGGTTCTAGTCTGATCGAGGTCGGCATGGCTGATCCTTTTTGAATACATGTATTCACTGTATTCAACATAGTCATTTCCGAACTGGCCGGCAAATCAATTCCCCTCCATCCGGTTCTCGAACATGGTCGACCGGCGACCGCGCAGCACGATGTCGAATTTGTAGGCGCGCGAATCCATCGGGATCGTCGCTTCCATATCGAGCGGTGCGATCAGCCCTTCGATCGCTGCCCTGTCGGGAATGGTGCGCACGATCGGGCATTTCCAGATCATCGGGTCGCCCTCGAAATACATCTGCGTGATCAATCTCTGCACAAAGCCATGGCCGAAGACCGAGAAGTGGATATGGGCAGGCCGCCAGTCATTGGGGCCATTCGGCCAGGGGTAGGGGCCGGGCTGGATCGTCCTGAACGCGTATGTTCCATCATCACCGGTAATCGTGCGGCCATAGCCGCCAAAATTCGGGTCAAGTGGGGCGAGATAGGTTTCCTTCTTGTGGCGGTAACGGCCGCCGGCATTGGCCTGCCAGAATTCAAGCAGCGCACCGGGCACGCCGACGCCACGTTCGTCGAGCACGCGACCATAGACGATGATGCGTGGGCCGATGGCGCTTTCACCCGGTTTCGCGAAATTGAAGATCAGGTCGTCGTCCAATTCGCCCAGCATATTGTGCCCAAAGACAGGGCCGGTGATTTCGGAGATCGTATTGTCGAGCGAGATCATCGCTTTTTGCGGCGAGCGCAGGACGGACGTCTTGTACCACGGCGTGAATGCTGGCGGATGCCAGGTGCGGTCGCGGGCAAAGAAGGAGCCGGTTTCCGGTGATTTGTTGCTCATGACAGCCTCCTAGTTCGCCGCGTCCAGCTCTGCAAAAACCTGTTTCAACACCTTGATGGCGTGGTTTGCCGCCGGAACCCCGGCGTAGATTGCGACATGGAACATCACTTCCCGCAGGTCTTCGCGCGTAGCTCCGGTGTTGATCGTCGCGCGGGTGTGCAGTGCCAGTTCGTCCCATTGGCCGAGCGCTGCAAGCAGGGCGATTGTCAGCATTGAGCGCTCGCGCTTGGAAATGTTGGGTCGTGTCCAGACGTCGTTCCAGGCAGCACCTGTGATGAAATCCTGGAAATCGGCGTCGAAATCCGTGCGCTTCTTGTTTGCTGCGTCAACCCAGGCATCACCAAGCACGGAACGCCTTGTCTTCATGCCGCGCGCGATGCGGTCGTCGTCCGTCTTATTGCTCATCTCGATGGTCCTCGTGGCGCTTCAATATGGCAGGCCGACATAATTTTCGGCCAGTGCGGTGGATGCCGCGCGCGAGCCGACAAGATAGTCGAGTTCGGCTTCCTGGATGCGCTGTCCGAAGGCGCCATTGTCTGGAAACAGATGCATCAGCGAGGTCATCCACCACGAAAACCGTTCCGCCTTCCACACCCGGGCAAGCGCGCGTCCTGAATAGGCGTCGAGGCCGCCGACCGATTTCTCGATGTAGAATTCCCTAAACCCTTCAAACAGATAGTGGACGTCGCTCGCTGCCAGATTCAGGCCTTTCGCCCCTGTCGGAGGCACAATATGGGCGGCATCGCCAACCAGAAACATGCGTCCGAAACGCATTGGTTCGGCAACGAAGGAGCGCAGGGGTGCCACTGATTTTTCAACCGACGGGCCGGTTGTCATCTGTTCGGCAGTGGATGCCGGCAGCCGGCTCCTGATCTCGTCCCAGAAACGCTGGTCGCTCCAGTTCTCCGGTTTCTCTTCTGCGGAGACCTGCACATAATAGCGGCTGCGGGTCTCCGAGCGCATCGAGCACAGTGCAAAGCCGCGCTCATGATTGGCATAGATCAGTTCATGATTGACCGGAGGCACGTCGGCGATGATGCCGAGCCAGCCAAACGGATAGACGCGTTCGAACGTCTTCAGGACCGACGCCGGAGCCGCCTTGCGCGATGCGCCATGAAAGCCGTCGCAGCCGGCAATGAAATCACAGTCGAGCTGCAGTTTTCGGCCGTCATGCGTGAAGGTCACAAATGGTCTTCTGCCGTCAAAGTCGCCGGGCGTGACCTCGGAGGCTTCATAGAATGCCTTGCCACCTGTCGCGTCGCGCCGATCCATCAGATCACGCGTCACCTCGGTCTGGCCGTAAACAACGACACGGCGTCCGCCGGTCAGGTCCGCCAGATCAACGCGGTGGCGCTGGCCGGCAAAAGTCAGGTCGATGCCTTCGTGGGGCAGTCCCTCGCGACGCATGCGTTCGCCAGCGCCTGCCTGGTCGAGCAGGTCGCAAGTGCCTTCTTCCAGCACACCTGCACGGATGCGCTCCAGCACATGCTCGCGCGAAGACCGTTCGAGAATGACGTTGTCGACGCCGATCGATGTCAGCAACTGACCGAGCAGAAGGCCGGATGGGCCGGAACCAATGATGGCGACCTGAGTGCGCACCATATCCTCCCATGCGATGCTCGTTGCACAATGCGGGCGGAAACATGCTGCCGCAATGGACATTCAATGCAAGTGATTGCACAATCAGGGCATGGTCGTGCAGCAAACCAGCATCGTTCCCGATTACCGGCTCTACCGGGAAACACCGCGCGAGGCTTCAGAATTCTGGATCCACTGCGAGCCCATCCCTGACCGCACCCATCTGCATCGCTGGGAGATTTCTGCGCACCGGCACAACAAGCTGTTCCAGATTTTCCACGTCACGCAGGGCAGTGGCGAGATTGTCGACGGGCGCTCGGTGACACGGTTTGAAGCACCATGCGTTCTGTTCATTCCGCCATCGGCAGTGCACGGTTTCCGCTTCGCGCGCGATGTCGATGGCGATGTGGTGACCGCACTGGCAGACCGGCTTGCAGCGGTCGCGGCATCGGACCGGGGTATCGGCGCCTTTGCGCAGTCCATTCGCGTCGTGTCAGCGGCAAGCGACGTTGCAGACGGCATTCGCCGTATCGCGCGTGAAATGGATGAGCCCGCCACGGGGCGCACGATCGTGCTTGAGGCGCAGGTTGCGATTGTCGTCGCCGATCTTGCTCGAGCCTGGCAGGCGCAGACGGACGGCCGCGAGATGTCTCCCGATGTCGATGGGCGAATTGAAGCATTGCAGACTGCGATCGATCTGCATTTTCGCGAAGGACGCACGCTCGATTTCTACGCCCGGACGATCGGCCTTTCGCCGAGCCAGTTGAACCGGATCGCGCGCCGCGAAACGGGGCTCACCGTTCAGGGCATGCTGGCGCGGCGTATTGTCGAAGCCGCAAAACGCGATCTGATGTTCACTCCAACACCGGTCAATGCGATCGCAGAAACGCTTGGTTTCGCCGACCCGGCCTATTTCAACCGCTTCTTTCGAAAACAGACCGGCATGACACCCGGCGCGTATCGGGCGCAGGAGCGCGGTCGACTGGGCTGATCAGCGTTTCTCGCGAATGTCGGTCAATGTGCGCGCCGGCGTGATCGCCTCCGGGTCGAGCTTCACCTCGATGATGGCCGGTTTTCCCGCAGCGCGGGCGCGCTCATAGGCGGGTGCGAAGTCCTCGGTCGTCTCCACCGTTTCACCATGTCCGCCATAGGCGCGGGCAAGGGCAGCAAAGTCCGGATTGACCAGCGTCGTGCCCGACACGCGGCCGGGATAGTCGCGTTCCTGATGCATGCGGATCGTGCCGTAGATGCCATTGTTCAGGATGACGACGACCAGCGGCGCGCCGAACTGCATGGCGGTCGCAAATTCCTGCCCATGCATCATGAAGTCGCCGTCGCCCGCCCACACGATCACGTCGCGGTCCGGGTGGATGAGTTTCGCCGCAACGCCGGCCGGCATGCCGTATCCCATCGAACCCGACGTTGGCGCGGCCTGGGTGTTGAATTTGCGATAGCGGTGGAAGCGGTGCATCCAGGTGGCAAAATTGCCGGCGCCATTGGCGATGATCACGTCTTCCGGAAGCGTCTCTTCCAGCCAGGCCATGATCGGCCCCATCTTCACCGGGCCGGGGCCATTCTTCGGCGGTGTCGACCAGACCAGATAGCTCTGGTGCAATTCTTCCGTGTTGGCCGCCCACACAGGCTCTGATTTTGGCTTCGTCTTGCCAAACGCCCGCGCAAAGGCCTCCGGCGTAGCGTTGATCGCCAGCGTCGGGCGATAGACGCGGCCAAGCTCTGCAGGGTCGGGATAGACATGGACCAGTTTCTGTTTCGGATAGGGGCTTTCCAGCAGCGTGTAGTCGGACGATGGCATTTCGCCGAAGCGGCAGCCGATCAGCAGGATCAGGTCGGAATTCTTGAAATAGTCGCCAAGTTTCGGGTTGAGCCCGATGCCGATATCGCCCGCGTAGCAGGAGTGCAGCTGGTCGCACAGCGCTTGGCGCCGGAACGAGCAGCCCGCAGGCAGTTTCCAGCGCGTCAGCGCCGCGCACATCTCCCTTGCCGTCTCTTCCGTCCAGCGCGTGCCGCCCAGCACTACGAAGGGCCG
>Ga0209572_1001705_pt1 | contig 13426 bp, 8 predicted proteins | sample EBPBio232012_DNA_FD_185867 | JGI IMG/M metagenome (GOLD analysis project Ga0209572, IMG submission 185867) | Wastewater treatment Type I Accumulibacter community from EBPR Bioreactor in Madison, WI, USA - Reactor 1_1/23/2012_ DNA (SPAdes)... | ecosystem: Engineered > Bioreactor > EBPR >...
AGATTGATACTTACCTCACGCACAGTTTCTCTGGTACACAGTGGCAAAATAGGATTCAACACCGTCATCGTAGGTGGCAATGCCAAGGCACTGGCCATGTATGAAGAGATAGCCTCCATGCGCAAATCACCGGGCTTCCACTTTCAAGGTTTTGTGCGTGTCAATGGGCGCGATGATTTATTGCTCAAGTACCTTCCTTTCCTTGGCAAATACCACGAACTACCATCGCTTATAGAACAGAAGAAGGTAGAAGAGGTTATCATAGCTGTAGAAAGCGGTGACCACAAAGATTTGGAGAATATCATCTCCTTACTGGAAGACACTGACGTTAACATCAATATTATTCCGGATATGTATGACATCTTAAGCGGCTCTGTAAAGATGAACAGTATCTATGGCGTTCCTCTCATTCGTGTCAACCATGAGATAATGCCTCCTTGGCAATTCTCCGTCAAGCGCTTGATTGATATATTCACTTCGGTTATATCACTTCTTATTCTACTGCCTTTCTTTTTGATTATTGCCCAGTTTATCAAACTTGGTTCCAAGGGCCCTGTGTTCTATTCGCAAGAGCGTATAGGTAAATACGGTAAGCCATTTATGATATACAAGTTCCGCACGATGATACAAAATGCGGAAACCAACGGTCCTCAATTGAGCTCTTCCAACGATGAACGGGTTACACGTATTGGGCGCTTCCTGCGCAAAACGCGCATGGATGAATTACCGCAATTCTACAATGTATTGAAAGGCGATATGTCGCTCGTAGGTCCACGTCCGGAAAGAAAACATTTCATTGAACTCATTACAGAGCGCGCTCCGCATTATAGTCACTTGCATCGTGTGCGCCCCGGTATAACCTCTTGGGGACAAGTTAAATACGGCTATGCCGAGAATGTTGACCAAATGATACATCGCCTCAAGTACGACATTCTATATATAGAGAACATGTCACTGGCAATGGACATCAAGATTCTTTTCTACACCATTGCAATAGTTTTGCAGGGCTCAGGTAAATAATCATCATCTTACTCTTCTATGATAAAAAAAGTATTGGCCTCAAAGCCATTTAATCCGGATTTCGCAGCGCTTGTATTACGCGTAGTAATGGGTGCATTTATGATATACTCGCACGGCTGGGGCAAGCTGATGGGTTGGGAAGTGAAGGTGGAGAAATTCACAGGGCCATTTGGAATGCCCAACAACGTAGCTCTTGGGCTTACCATTTTCGCGGAAGTCTTTTGTTGCGCTTTCATAATAGCCGGACTATTCACCAGACTTGCTGCAATACCTGTTATCATTTGTATGGCAGTGGCTGCGTTCTATGCACATGCCGGTGATAGCCTTGATGACAGGGAAGGTTCGCTGACTTACATGGCAGCTTTTATTGCCATCTTCATTTTAGGAAGTGGTAAATACTCTTTAGATAAAACTTTCTTTAAGCGATAAGAGACTCTCGTTTAATTGAGAAGACTACGTACAGCATCCATGCACTCGTGCAGGTAAACGTCTTCTTCAATAAAATTGACTTTGCTTCTCACTTTGGAATGAAGTTCCTCCACCACAGGAGCACTCTTAAGCGGTCTTCTAAAATCTAGCGCCTGCGAAGCCGTCAATAGTTCGATGGCAAAAATGCTCCGAATATTCTCTACCACGCGATAACATTTGGTAGCAGAGTTAGCTCCCATACTTACATGGTCTTCCTGTCCGTTACTACTATCTATAGTGTCCACGCTAGATGGAGTACAGAGTTGTTTGTTTTGAGAAACAATGCTGGCGGCCGTGTATTGCGCAATCATCAAACCACTATTCAGACCCGGATTCTTAACCAAGTAAGCAGGCAGTTCGCGCTGACCACTGATTAGCTTATACACGCGTCTTTCAGACATGCTTCCCAATTCAGCCAAGGCAATCGCAAGGAAATCGAGCGCCAAAGCCAAGGGTTGTCCATGAAAGTTACCACCTGATAATATCTTCTTTTCTTCAGGAAAGATTAGCGGATTGTCTGTAACAGAATTGATTTCCGTTTCCACCACACGCTGAGCATATTCAATGGCATCTCTGCTTGCACCATGCACTTGCGGAATGCAGCGGAAACTATATGCGTCTTGCACCTGTGGACGTGGAACTTTCTGCAATTCGCTGTCGGCCAAAACATCGTAAATATCTTTTGCCGCCTTCACTTGTCCTGCATGGGGACGTATTGAATGTATTGAATGGGAGAAGGGTTCTTGTTTAACACCAAAAGCATCAATGGACATGGATGCAATGACGTTGACTTTTTCCAATAGTCCATTGGTTTGTATCAAAATCCAAGTGGCATAAGCACTCATAAATTGGGTACCATTAATAAGGGCAAGTCCTTCTTTACTTCTTAAAGTAATTGGCTGCAAACCTGCCTTGGACAACGCGTCCTTAGCAGACATTTTTTCTTTCTTGTAATAAACCTCTCCTTCACCAATAAGCGGAAGTGAAAGATGTGCCAGAGGTGCCAAGTCACCACTTGCACCAAGTGAACCCTGCTGATAAACTACTGGAAGAATATCCAAATTGAAGAAATCAATGAGTCTGTTTACAGTCTCAATCTGCACACCACTATGACCAAAACTGAGTCCTTTGATTTTAAGCAACAGCATCAGTCTCACAATATCCGAAGGCACTTCTTCGCCCATTCCACACGCATGAGACAGGAGCAAATTGCGCTGCAAAACTTCTATTTCTTTATCCGCTATTACTGTATCACACAACGAACCAAAACCGGTATTGATACCATACACAGGACTCTTGGCCTGCGGTAAGTAGGCATCCAGAAACTCACGGCAACTGCGGATACGCTCTTTGGCCTCCGCACCAAGGCTTATTTTGGCCTTCGTGCTAAGGACACGTGCTACCAACTCTACATTTAGCGGAGCACTACTATTCACAACAAAATTTTCCAAAGCGAAGTGGTATTTCCCATAAATTGGGGATGCAAGTTTATAGTATTTGTTAATTAGAAATACGAAAAATAACGAATCCATTGGTTTTCTGCACGTTAGGCAAGGAGCACTCCATTCACCCTGTGATTTTGCCACTCGTATTTAGTTTTTAAGATTTGGCATTAAGCAGTTTGTAATTTCGCTCGCATAATTCAATCAATTGAACATGAGATTACAAACTCTTCTCTTTGCTGCGGGTTTAACACTTACCTCCGCACAAGGATTTTCCCAGAACATCAAATTCGTAGAATACGATTTGAAAAATGGCCTTCACGTTATACTTCATGAAGATCACAGTACACCTATTACGGCAGTGACGGTGATGTACCATGTAGGTTCTAAAAATGAAACCAAAGGCCGTTCCGGAATGGCTCATTTCTTTGAACACCTTTTGTTTGAAGGTTCTGAGAACATTGGTCGCGGACAATATTCTAAATATGTAGAAAATGCCGGTGGCGGTCTTAATGCCAATACCTCTCAAGACAGAACTTTCTACTATGAACTTCTTCCAAGCAATCAGCTTGAGCTTGGTCTTTGGTTAGAGGCAGAAAGAATGCTTCATGCCAAGGTTGAAATAGTTGGTATTGAAACACAACGCGAAGTAGTAAAAGAAGAAAAACGTCAGCGAATAGATAACCAGCCTTATGGTAATCTTTTCTCCGAAGCGCTTGATCATGCTTTTGATGTACACCCATACAGTTGGGCACCTATCGGAAGCATGGAAGATTTGAATGCTGCCCAGGAACAAGACTTTGTAGAGTTCTACAAAACTTTCTATGTGCCGAACAACGCTGTATTGAGTATCGCAGGTGACATCAATATTGAAGAAACAAAAAAATTGATTGACAAATATTTCTCTACCATTCCAAAAGGTACGAAAGCCATCCCTCGCCCTACGCAGGTAGAACCACTAAATAAAGGCGAGGTACGTGACACTATTTGGGGCAAAGACCAACTCCCTTTGATTCTTCAAGCCTATCATATTCCAGCACAAGGAACCTCTGAGTTCTATGCGGTAGATATGTTGAATCAAGTTTTGGCTCAAGGCCAAAGTTCACGTTTGAACAAGGCTTTGGTGGATGAAAAGCAATTGGCACTTTTCTCAAGTGCCATGACCTATAACACGGAAGACCCTGGATTGACTCTAGCATTTGGACTTGCTAACATGGGTATCGACCCTAAGCAAGTGGAAGATGCAATGGATGTAGAAATTGAGAAACTTAAGACCGATCTTATCTCGGAACGTGAGTTTGAAAAACTGCGCAATCAAATTGAAAATGACTTTGTGAGCCGCAACTCATCTGTGGCTGGTATTGCAGAAAGCCTTGCTAATTACTACATGTACCTTGGTGATACCAATCTTATCAATAACGAGATTTCGCGTTACAATGCAGTGACCAGAGAAGACATTCGCAATGCTGCAAAGAAGTACTACACCAAAGACAACCGTGTGGCACTTTATTTTATGAATGACCCTTCTTTAACTAAATAATTCCCTTTGACCGCTATTTAAAAACACACAAGAAAGACATGAAAAGAATAATTCATATATCAATGATGGCAGCTATCCTTTTGGTTACTGCCTGTAAGTCCAAGAACAGCGCAACCACTTCAACTGCTACTGATAAATTGGATCGCAGCAAAGTGCCTGCTGCCGGACCAGCGCCTAAAATTCAGATTGGACAATACCAACAGTTCCAATTGGACAACGGCTTAAAGGTTATTGTGGTAGAGAACCACAAATTACCTCGAGTTTCTTACAACATCAATTTGGATAATGATCCTATCCAAGAAGGAGCAAAAGCAGGCTACGTTTCTTTGAGTGGTGGTTTGATCCAAACAGGAACAAAAACAAAATCCAAAGCTCAAATTGATGAAACGGTAGATTACATGGGTGCATCATTAAACACCTCTTCAGGTGGAATTTTTGGAAGTTGCCTCAAAAAACACAGCGATAACTTCCTTGCTTTAATGAGCGATGTATTGATGAACGCATCCTTCCCACAAGAAGAGTTTGATAAAGCAAAAAAACAACAGCTATCTGCGTTGACAAGCGAGAAAACAGATCCTGATGCCATTTCAGGAAAGATATCAAGTGTAGTAAACTATGGTACAAAACATCCTTATGGTGAAGTAGTAACAGAAGAAACGGTGAACAACATCACTCGTGACGACATGGTGAATTACTACCAAAGTTATTTCAAACCTAATGTGGCTTACTTAGTAATAGTTGGTGACATTACTGTTGACGAAGCGCGCGCACAAGCGCAGAAGTACTTCGGTTCTTGGAAACAAGGAAACATCTCTCCTAAGCAATATGCTTTGCCGCAAGCACCTTCAGCTAACAAAGTAGTTTTTGTACCGGTGCCTGGTGCTGTTCAAAGTGTAATTGATGTGACTTATCCGATTGATTTGAAACCCGGCACGCAAGATGCCATCGTTGCCAGCGTACTGAATAACATTCTTGGTGGTAGCGGATTCCAAACGCGATTGATGCAAAATCTTCGTGAGGACAAAGCATTTACTTATGGTTCTTACTCTTCCATTTCGCCAGACGAAGTAGTAGGTTCTTTCAGCGCTGGTGCCAGTGTGCGCAATGCAGTCACGGATAGCGCAGTTACGGAAATTCTTTATGAGATGAAACGTTTGGTAGATGAAGCTGTGCCCGATAGCACTTTGCAAACTGTGAAGAACATTATGACCGGAAGCTTCTCTCGTTCATTAGAGCGTCCACAAACCATTGCTGGTTTTGCATACAACATTGAGAAGTACAAACTTCCAAAAGACTATTATGAAACCTACTTGCAAAAACTCAATGCTATTACACCTGCTGATGTGCAAGCCTTGGCTAAAAGAGTAATCAAACCCTCCAATGCTTACATCACTATTGTTGGTAATCAAGAAGTAGTTCCTTCATTGGAGAAGTTCAGCAAAGTGGAAATGTACAATGCTGATGGCAGTGCCTTTGTTGATTTGCGTCCTGCTCCGGTTGGCGTTACTCCAAAGGCCGTTTTAGATAATTACATCAAAGCGATTGGTGGTAAAGATGCCCTTGCTAAAGTGAAATCATTTGAACAAATTGGTACTATGTCAATGGCAGGAATACCTGCACCACTTGCTATGAGCATTAAAGTAAAAGACAACACCAAATTGAAGATGAGCATCAACATGGGTGGTATGGAACTTATGAAGCAAGTGTTCGATGGTAAAAAAGGAGCCATGTATCAAATGGGTCAAAAAGCGGAAATGTCAGATGAAGAAGTGCTAGAGGCAAAATTGCAAACCGATCTTGCAGTTCAAATGAACTATGCCAAGCATGGAATTACACCTACCCTAAAAGGAATAGGAAGTGTAAACAAAGAAGACGCTTATGTAATAGAGTTGGCAAAACCCGGTGGTGGAATGGCTACGGAATACTATAGTGTTAAATCTGGCTTGTTGTTGAAGTCCATTAGCGTAACCGGCACGGGTGAAGATGCTTCGGTTTCCGAAACGCTTTATAAAAAATATGCGGATGCCGCAACAGGTGGTTTCAAATATGCCAGTGAATTCTCAACCAATGCGGATGGCCAACAAATGGACTTCGCTATTACGGAAGTAAAAGTCAATCCTAAGTTTGATGATAAGGACTTTGCTGTTGAATAATAATTTTTGAATCAATACACTATTTATAGTGCTTTGCAGGGACGTAATGATTACGTCCCTGTTTGTTTTAACACGATGAAAAGAATCTTCTTACTCCACATACTTCTATTAGCCTTCATACATACCGCAACTGCACAGACTGACACTACCGTGGTTAAGAAACGTTCGAATGTTTCAAAGAACATAGGTATCGGTTTTGGATTTAGTTATTCTTTACTAAGTATGAGTTCCTCGCCATTCGTCTTGTTAGATAGCACGGGTAAGCTGGGGTACAGTAATATAAAAAATAGTTTAGGTGCCAATATTTCCTTATTCTATAACGTGCGTCTTAGTGAGCGTCTATACCTGCGCCCGGGAGTGGATGCCCATTTCCTAAAGGCTGGCATTCAATATGACACCCGACTGCCAAATAAAAAGAATTCGTTTGTCTTTCCTGTGGCTGTGGAAGTGCCTATTACTGCTAGCTGGAGCATCAATAAAAAAGGCAATTTTGCATCAGGTCCATATGTAGCTCTAGGCATAAGACCTACGATAGCCGTGGAACAATTTGTAAGCCTGTACCCGACCATTAAGAATACCAATCTCAACGTAGATGCCGGCCTAGGCCTACCTGTAAAAATGAAAAAATTAGCCGCTCGGGTTGAGTTAATATACTCCTACGGTCTATTCAATCTTATTGGTAAAAAAGAAGATGATTTCTACACAAACAGTATCTCATCTCTTGGAAGAAATTTTGTTGGTTTGCGATTCTATTTTAGTTCTTAATGCGTGTAGGTCAAACTTTTTTCTAATCAATACAGCTCAATAATCCGCACACTTTTTGGAGCAAGCATCATGCTAGTATCAATTGTAACGCGCTGACCTGTTATTATATCTAACCCACTTGGTTTGCCTTTTATACATTCAGCAAAACGATCAAGCTTTATGGTTATCTCTTCATCATTACCGTTGTATAAACACATCACCGTATGCGCTTTATCATGACGGAAATAAACATAGGTGTTTTCTTCAGGTACAAACTGCGTGAGTTTGCTTAAGCCAAACCATGAATTGTTCTTTCTCCATTGACCAAGTGTTTTTACGAAGTCAAATGTTTCATTCTCTTTTTCTGTTCTTCCTTCAGCTGTGAACTTGTTTGAGGCATCGCCTTGCCATCCACCTTGAAAGTCTTCGCGCACTTTAGAGTCAGGATCGCAGAAGTTCTTCATCAAAATCTCCGTGCCGTAATAGATGCAAGGGATACCACGGAGCGTATAAAGTAATGCAATACCCATTTTAAACTTCGCGTCATCTTCACCAATTACGCTATAGAAACGGCTTAGGTCATGGTTATCTAAGAATGTTACCAAGCGATATGGATCTTTATAAAGGACATCGTGCGAAAGAGTCATTTGTATTCTTCTAAAACTCTCTTCCCAACCGAAGGGCTCGTTCAAGCCTTTGGTAATGGCATAATAAAGTTGGAAGTCGGTTACCGATTGCAAGTGCGATGAGAACGCTTTGTTTAAACCATTGGCTTCAGTAAAATAAGCTTGCACCGAAGAGCCCTGCACCCACGTTTCACCAAATAAAACGAAGTTGGGGTATTCCTTTCTAATAGCATCGTTCAGTTGACTCATAAACTTTTGGTCAGGATACGCATAGGTATCTATTCGATAAGCGTCCACGCCTGCAAACTCTACCCACCAGATAGAATTTTGAATGAGGTACTTAGCAAGGTGTGGGTCTTGCTGATTAAGGTCAGGCATGTGTTTGTCAAACCAGCCATCGCTCATCAAGGTTTTATCCGCTTGTGATGCATATGGGTCAACTAAAACTTCTGCACGATAGTTGGTCTTGGTGAACTTTGGAAACCAATGGAACCAATTACTATCCGGAATATCCTTATATAGATGATGCTCATTGCCCCAGTGATTATACACCACATCGGTCACCACCTTTATACCGCGCTGATGACATTGTGTATTGAGGCTCTTATATAACTCATTGCTTCCAAATCGCGGATCAATTTTGTAAAGGTCCGTGGCCGCATAACCGTGATAGCTCGTCTTCGGCTGATTGTTTTCTACAAGTGGGTTTATCCAAAGGGATTTAATACCCAATTCATCTAGATAGTCCAGGTGATTAATAATGCCTTGCACATCTCCACCATGGCGCGCATAGCCATTGTTACGATCACATGTTGTTTCATTCATTCCCGCTATCACATCGTTCCCTGTGTCGCCATTAGAGAAGCGGTCCGGGAAAATCATATACATCAGGTCATTGGCATCAATTCCTTGCCCTCCTTTTGTGTCCCTGCTTAAGATTGGGTAGCGGAATTCAATAGGCTTCTTCCTTTTTCCTTTAAAGAGAAATCGGAGGTCCTCGGCCTTTTGGTTTTGACTAATTGCAATTTCTACAATCAAATAATTCTTATTTGGAGGAAGGGTGATTTTCTCTATCGTTGTATTTGTAGCCTCAAGCGTGAGGGTGTATTGCTGAATGTTATTGCCATTGAAGAGCAGTTCAATGCGTTTGTGTGTCATTCCTGCCCACCAATTTGGTGGATCTACCCGATTAACAGCAGGAACACTCTTTTGCGAGAAAGCTAAAATGGAAAAGAGCGATACAGAAATGAGTAGAAACCAGTTTTTAAAATAAATTCTTGAAAAATTCATGAGCGGTTATTCTATTTCACGAAAATACATACATTTGACAAAGTGTAATTTGTACACGAAGTAAAATCTCATATATAAAACAATGAAAAAAATCTACTTATCTATTTTGTCTATGGCTGTCTGCAGTGTGATGAGCGCTCAGGTGGATGTTACTTTAAATGTGGACTTGAATGGTCAGACCGTTTCTGGCGATGGAGTACACGTTGCAGGTAACTTTGGTGATATCACAAGCGGTCAACCTACGTGGGACCCAGCCGGTATAGAACTTACAGATGGCGATGCTGACGGTATCTATTCTGTTACTTTACCACTATTGCCTGGTGCTTATCAATTCAAATTTGTAAATGGTAACGCATGGGGAAGTGATGAAGGTGGTGCTATTCCTGTTACTTGCCGCGCGCCAGGTAGCGATAACCGCGAATTGATAGTGACCAATACTGCTATCGAAAGAACATTTGTCTGGCAAGGCTGTGGTCCTGATGGTGAGAATGTGGTTCGTTTCCGTGTGGACATGAGCACCCAGCCAGCGGTTAACCCTGTAGGTGTTCACGTTGCGGGTGATTTCCAAGATGCTGATGGTGGTGCAGAGTGGCAATCAGGCGATAATCCGTTGTATGATTTGGACGGCAATGATGTTTGGGAAGCTTACTACAGCGTTGGAACCGCTTCTACCATTATTTTCAAATACATCAATGGTAATGACTGGAGCAATCCAAATGAATCGATTAGCGGTGCTTGCGGAAACAGTGAAGGTAACCGCGTAGAAGCCACCACCGATGTAAATACTACATTACCTGTTTATTGCTTCAGCCAATGTGACCCTTGTACACAGCCCGCTCAAGTAACTTTTGCAGTGGACATGAGTTTGCAAACAGTGGGTGCTAACGGTGTTCATATGGCCGGTAACTTTGCCTCTGCAGGTTACTCAGATTGGAATCCTGCCGGTATTGAGCTTCTTGATGGTGATGGTGATAATATCTACGAAGTGACTTTAGCGTTGCCAAATGGTTCTTATCAATATAAATACATCAATGGTAATGCTTGGGGTTCTGATGAATCAGTACCTGGCGACTGCGCTGTGGGCGGTAACAGAGGCCTTACAATCGAAAGTTCAGACCCGGTTACTACACAAAACTGTTTCCTTCAATGTAACGAAGCATGTATAGCTGATCCAACACCTGCAGATATTACTTTCTCTGTAAATATGAGCAATGTGACTATCTCTCCTGATGGACCGCGTGTTATAGGTAGCTTCACTACTCCTACTTGGCAAGATGGTCAAGTTGTATTGCAAGAGTCTGCTGTTGCAGGTATTTGGTACGCTACTGTTACCGTGTCAGGTTCAGCCAGTGTATTGTACAAATTTGTAAATGGTATTGCCAGCTCTTCTGACGAATCAAACGCTGAGAGCAACATCGCAGCTTGTGGTGTAGATAATGGAATAGGTGGTTACAACCGTTCGCACATCAGAAGTGGTGTGGCTGAAACATTGACAACTCCATGCTTCGACACATGTGATATCTGCGGTACAATTATCTCTGTGGAAGAACAAGAGGTGGTAAATGGTTTGTTGGTATATCCTAACCCTATCGAAGATTTGATGAACATCAGCTTCTCAAATCCGGTGGCTCAAAAGATTACTATAAATGTATTCAACAACATGGGTCAGCAAGTGATTGCTAAAGACCTTGGCACTATCTCCGGCCAACGTGTTACTACATTGAACACTTCAAACCTTGCAACGGGTATCTACACGCTTGCAATTTCAAATGGTGTGAACAATCAAGTTGTTCGCATCTCTGTGAAATAATTTTTTAGAGTTTGTTTTTTGCAAAAGAGGCTGCCCAAGGGCAGCCTCTTTTGTTTTATACCATTCAGGAAATATGAAGATTCTAATCAGACATATCTCATTGCTTAATAAATCTCCTTGCTGGTTCTCGACCATCTTCCAATTGTAAAAAGTAAAGCCCGGAAGGAAGATGCTGAACATTCAAATTAGTCACTTCGCTGTTAATCTTACCTGTTACAAAAACTCTTCCCACGACATCGGTGATGGTATATGAAGATTGACCGCCCGGCATCGTGGTAATCGTAATTCTATCCGATGCAGGATTTGGATAAAATGCAAAATCATTGTTCGCACGTTTTTCTTTCACACCTAGGGTGAAGAGCGTATCCACTTCATCGGACGACAGCGCGCGGTAGTAGATTTTAAGATCGTCTATGTTACCATCTGAATATTCATCGGGACCAGCAAGACTGCGGCCTACAATGAAAGAAGAGGTATTATCTGCAATATTGATGTCGGCAGTATAAGGCTCGGAGCAAACATTCACTCCATCCACATAGAAGTTGGCCACGCTTTCGCTTTGGCTGTATGTTAAACCCACATGATACCATCTATCAAACTCCCAGGTAAAATCACAACCTACAGAATTATTTACGCTTGTCTCATCAGCAAGAAAGAGAATGCCACCGGAAGCCCAGTTAGCTTCAAACAACCATCCCGCATCCGTGTTTGGGTTATATCGTTCTAATATGGAAAAGACATTCCAGTTGTCATACCAGTTATTGATATTGATCCAAGCTGTTATCGTCACTTCATTGGTGGTATGTATCATATTCATGGAAGTACTAGCAGGTATCTCTATGTAGCTGTCAATACCATTGAACCGGTATGAATTACTTGGTGTCCCAAAACGATTAGTGTCCGCAACGATGTTGTGCATAGTTCCGTTGTTGTTGTTTCCACTATAGTCAAGCACATCGCCATTCATAGGCATATCCAGTATAAGACTATCGTTGGAGACTTGCGCTTGTGCAGTACCGTTAGTAAACAACATAGTGCCAAAGACAGCTATGCTTAAGTAGAAATTTCTCTTCATAATAAAGAAGTTTTTCGGAATGTAGAATGTTTAAGCTAAGGTACAGAAGTTTATAAACGTGCACGGGGCAACGGTAATAACAAATAATTGCTATATGCAAAATCGGCTGCCCAATAGACAGCCGATTTTTATAGGTACTCACGCTATGAGTTGTCGTTTACTTTCTTCTTGCTCCACTGCTGCTTCTTTGAGGAGAGGCAGAGTTAGAACGTGGTTGGCTTGATGAACGTTGCGGAGCCACTTTACCGCCACCACCTGAAGGTTGAGAATTGTTTCTACCCACTGAAGATGGTGCTTTAGAAGGCTGCGAACCTTTGCCCGAAGGCGCAGTGTTTACGCGCTCTTTTCCTTGATTGGCTTTTGAAGGTTGACTGCGTTCGGGTTGTTGCACCTTGCTTGCTGTACGCTCTTGTCCTTGGCTCTTGCTTGGATTGGCAACAGCAGGTTTGCTTTCACGGGCAGGTGTTCTTCCGTTATCTGTTTTATTAGGAGTAACGTTGGCCTTCTCACGATTTGGCTCTATGGCTTTACTCTCGTTGCCTACTCTACCTTCATTGTTCATTCTTCCTTTGGTATTACCGTTGTTAGTCACAGCACTTCTATTGGTCACCTTGCTTGGTTGAGCAGTGGACTTATAAGCACTCTTCTCGTAACGGTTGCGCACGGTAGATGAGGTAGATTTTCTGTTTCCGTAAAGAGCATACCCATCATAGTTGCGGTACTCATATACCTGATGATAATATGGTTGGTAGTGATAGCAAGCATGGTAGTGCACTCTCCACGGTCTTGCATACCAAGGCGACCACCAAGTAGGGTAATAATCCCAATACCAAGGTGAATACCAATACACATAAGTAGGAGCATAGATGTACTGCACACATGGCCAATACCAAACATTGACCCACACGAAGTATGTATCCATTACAGCATCCGGGCCGCCTTTACCGCCTTTGGTTTTTTCTTCCATAGGCTCTATCAGTTTGTCTTCACCATAGAGTTCTTCGGCACCTTTGATTTGGATGGTAGCCGTGGCATCGCCCGTTTGTTCAATGGTGATGACGGCCACGTCTTGTGTTTCGCGGGCATTCACATCCACTTGCATCACCAATACGCGTGACTTGTTCTCGCCTATGTCTTTTACTTTTACGTAATCCGTTTTACCGTCTTCATTCAAGTCGAGGTTGTTCACGGAGTTCTTCTCATTGTTGAGCGCAGTTTCAAATGCCTCAGGGCTTTTGGCTTTCTTGAAAAGCTCCAA
>Ga0209572_1001708_pt1 | contig 13414 bp, 12 predicted proteins | sample EBPBio232012_DNA_FD_185867 | JGI IMG/M metagenome (GOLD analysis project Ga0209572, IMG submission 185867) | Wastewater treatment Type I Accumulibacter community from EBPR Bioreactor in Madison, WI, USA - Reactor 1_1/23/2012_ DNA (SPAdes)... | ecosystem: Engineered > Bioreactor > EBPR >...
CAGCATTGTTTTCGATTTCTCAAAGATGATGACTTCCCACTGAGAATGATTGGCCGCAGCATTGATGGCGGCAAAAAAACCCGCAGCACCTCCACCTATTACAGCCAATCTTTTACTCACGCCTGCGAAGATGAATACGAATGATGGTGTTTGCAAATCTGTTTATATCCCTGTAATTCACTTAGCCTCATAACTATTGACAAAACACTAAAATCAAAATGAGTGGTTTACTTATAAGACTACTTTGAAATAGTGTAAAAGGGTGACCCAAGTAGAGTCACACATTTGCGCAGTGCTACAGAAAAAGAATCAGCTGAAATGCGAAAGCATAGATAGAATGCAACAGAATGCAGTGTTAGGATACAGTAGCAAGATTGATACGGTAGTTCTAATCAAGGGGCATTGCACAATGAAACATTCTATCTAATTTTTTATACTATCAAAAAGAGAGAATGGAGGCATCATTTAGCACTTAAACTCTGAATGGTGCTCCATTTTCACCCCCTTGGGAAGGTCAACTAGTATCTCACTTTTAAAAAATTAAGATTATGAAAAAGACAATCATCTCATCCCTGATAATTGCATTGACGCTTATTAGCATTAACTCCTTATCTCAAAGCAATGATGACTATGCAGAACGCGCCACTTTTGGTATAAAAGGAGGTATAAACAGTTCGAATGTCTATGATGAACAAGGCGAAGACTTTGTTGCAGATCCCAAATTAGGATTTGTGGCTGGTGGTTTTATTGGTATTCCATTGGGCCGATTTCTTGGTATCCAACCTGAAGTACTTTATTCACAAAAGGGCTATCAATCAACAGGTACATTCCTGTTACAAGATTATTCCTACACGCGAACAACCAATCACTTGGACATCCTAATTCAATTGCAAATCAAACCGATTTCGGCCATTACCATTGTTGCCGGGCCGCAGTTCTCTTATCTCCTAAGTACAAAAAGTGAGTTGAAAATAAATGACAATACCACGGGTGCAAGTGAAGAGGATTTTAATAACGATAATCCCCGTAAAAATATGCTTGGTGTAGTTGGCGGAGTAGATGTAAACATTGGTATGCTTGTTATTGGTGGTCGCGTGGGTTGGGATTTTCAAGACAACAAAGGCGATGGTACAAGCGCTTCTCCAAGGTATAAAAACCAATGGGCGCAGTTTACTGCCGGTATTCGCTTCTGATAAACAACATCGAATTTTATTAATCTATCATATAAAACCCCTTAGAAGATGAAAAAAATAATTGGTTTAATTGCAGTAAGCTTAGTGTTAAGCTTAAGCACAAGAGCTCAAGAAAGCTATGGTAAGACGGCAAACATTGGAGTGGGAATAGGCTATTATGGCTATCTCGGGCGCAGTGTTCCTGCTTTACACTTCAACTATGAATTTGATGTGGCAAAAGATTTTACAATTGCTCCGTTTATTGGCTTTCATCGATACCGCAACGAGTATCGGTATGGAAACCCAAACAACCCAAACAGTTATTATTGGTATCGCCAATCAGTGATACCGGTTGGGGCCAAAGGAACCTATTATTTCGATGATCTTTTGGATGCCGGTTCCGATTGGGATTTTTATCTAGGAGGGTCGCTTGGTTTTGCTATCATACGAACTTCTTGGAGCAACAATTATTTAGGTGATCGCTCTAATTTTGGTGGCGCAAGTGCATTTTATTGGGATGCACACCTTGGTACGGAATATCACCTAAACAGCAAAATTGGTTTGTTCCTTGACTTATCTACCGGAGTTTCCACCTTTGGTATAGCAATACATCAGTAAACTGCACAGAGTACTCAGTGTAAAAAAGCCTCCATCGAATTGTAACGATGGGGGCTTTTGTTTTTCATTTATAAATTTGCCGCAAGTCATCTTAAATTATTAAGAATTGAAAACAATTAAACAGTGCCTTGTAGCTTTTAAAACGCTATTTATCTGCTTAGCCAGTATGGTCAATACAGAAGCTCAAATAGCAGACTATCCATTTAATGGAAATGCAAATGATTTAAGTGGTAATAATCACCATGGCACAATTTACGGTGCAATATTAGCTACTGACAGATTCAACAATCCAGAAAGCGCATACAGCTTTGACGGCATAAATGACTATATTGAATTTGACAATGAAATTGGCCAATTCGGAACCTTCGATTTTTCTGTTAGCTTTTGGATAAAAACAACTTCTTCAAATCACATGAAGTTCATAGGTAACAGACCTACCTGTAATAATACCAATAACTGGGAAGTGAGTATTTACCAAAACAAAATGCGTGGTGTAGTAAATGAAATTGCCGGAGTAAATATTATAGATGTAAGAGGAGATATTATTGTGACTGATGGAAACTGGCATCACATCGTTTTTACTCGTCATGGTAACATAGCTAAAATTTATGTTGATTGCGTTTTGGATGAAGCTGAAACTTCCAACCAAGGTGTTGCCAATGTTTCGAGTCTAACAAATTTCAGAGTTGGATTAAGCCCATGCTCAAATGTGGATGATTCATATCCATATACCGGCAATTTGGATGATATCAAAATCTATGACTATGAAGTTATTCCCGCAAATCTCGTCTGTGAATGTTCAAACAACGAAATTGATTTTTCTTTAGGAAACAATCCAATGGAATTAATGTGTCCCGAAACAATAACATTCGCACCAATTATTCAAGGCGGATCCGGTAATTATCAATTTCAATGGACGCTAAATGATGAAATAGTTAGCTACTCATCAAGCTGTGTTGTCCAAATAAATAGCAACTCGACATTACAATTGACGGTAAGTGATAATTGCGGCCAACTGCATACGGAAGAAATAGAACTTTTGGTTGCCGCAGAACCAATGAGCGTCACAAGCCTTGAGGATATCTCTGTCGGATGTTTTGAATTGATTTCTGTGACACCCATTGTGACCGGAGGTATAGGCGCATGCTCATATACGTGGTATGCAAATAACGCCTTAATTGGGCATGATTCTCTCTTGCAAACCACCATCTCCGAAGAGACCCTATTCACTCTAAATATTTCCGACCAATGTGGTACTGAACTGATAGCTTCGTTTAATGCTTCGTTGAACCCTTCCAATATATCAGTTGATATTACAACAAATGATTTTGATATTTGTCATGTTGATGAAATCATATTGACTGCCAATGTAATTGGTGCCATAGGTGATGTTAATTTTAACTGGAATTCATTGGGGGAAACAGAAACAATCATTTTAAGTCCACCATTTTCCAATTCCTATAGTGTGACAGTCACTGACGCTTGTTCATTTACCGCCACTGATGAAATTATACTGCCCATCATTGAGCAGTTATCCCTTAGCTTTCCTAATGCTGAAAATGACTTCTGCACTGACAGTATTTATAGCAATTTTGTAGTGGGTGGAATAGCGCCATATTCTTACAGTTTCGATGAAGAAATAATTCGTATTGAAGGAGATAATTTTGTGGGGCTTATCCCAGATGTCTCAACCGATATTACTGTAACCGACCAATGCGGTAATTCTGAGATGATTACTATCAATTTGATATCATGCGCATTTGTTATTCCTAATATTTTCACACCCAATGGTGATGGTTCCAATGACTTCTTTTATGTCAAAGGACTTGACTTATATCCTGAAAGCAGTTTGTATATCTATAATAGATGGGGAAATTTGATTTTCAAAAGTACCAACTATAGAAATCAATGGAGCGGAAGCGAATCAGGTACGGGAACATATTATTATGTGCTCAATCGTGCTGACGGTAAAAGTTTTACAGGCCATTTTGATATAGCACGGTAATCTTTCAACGAAGCCACCCCAAATAAAGACCATCACGCTATATGAAGCTCAAATCTTAAATCTACCGTTATCCAAAACTATCCATTGAAATTCTCCGATAAGACAACCGACTTATAGAAGTTTTCAATTGAAAAATAGGTAGCATATACATCGTTCAATTTGCTTTTAAATGAAGCAATGTCATTTTCAGAAAATTCAGATAGCATTTGCTTCAAACTTCTTAGATTATTTTCTTTTACCCTCACTGAAAAGTCATTCCAGTTGAGAATATTAGAAAGTGGTGGCCTGTAACCATCCGCAATAATCACCGGAATGCAGCCCATAGCCATTGATTCAAAAAGGCGAACAGAACTTATTCCCGTTCCACGCGGACATAAAGAAAAATGAATTGAAGCAAGATTTTCAATATACCTATCGATAAAAAGTGTATTATTCTTCAAATCAAGTCCCCAATAAACATTCGTAGCCTTGCAATCTTCCGGATATAGCTTAACCAAAGTCTTTCTTGTTTTATGAGTTGCTGTAGAGCCAAGAAAACCAAATAACTTTTTATCTTTTATATCAAGCTGTCCAATATTTTCAGGTGTATGCGGAATAGAAATGTAGCTATCGTGTTCGGTAGCGTGTGGTGTGCAGACGATCGTGTTAGAATCAAACTTCAGTTTTGCAACTTGAACGTGTTGGCAAACAATGATTTTTTTCTCTTGCTTATCCAAAGACGATATCAAGCGTTGAGCACCATATAAACCTAAAGAGTTGATCACCGTGGAGACCGCCAGTTTGTGAAGTGTCCAGTCATCACTTATGTTGCTCTTGTCTTCCAAAGAAGAATACATGGCTTCTTCGGTCAAAACATAAGAGTCCTTTTTATATAAGTATTCAACTACTTTCATTGCCTATGTTGAGTCAATTTGAAAAATGCTTATCCATTAGTTAAACCCTCATACAACCGCCTATATTGATTCGTGATTTTCTCATTGTTGAAGTTTCTTTCAGCAAATATTCTTGCTGAATTTGAAAGTCCTTGTTTGTCTTGGTGATTCAATACATACATAATTCCTTCGGCAAGTTTTTCACTATTTCCGGTAGGAACCAAAAAGCCATTCTCTTTGTGAACAATCATATCCTTTATACCACCGGCATCAAAACCAACTACCGGAACTCCACACGCCAATGCCTCAATCACAGTGTTTGGCAAATTATCTTCAAGTGATGGAATCACAAACAACGCTGCCTTGCGGTACCAATCAGCCATTATCTTTTGTGAAGTAACGTATCCAGCGGATTGTATATAATCAGGACAATCAGCGCCTCCCTTACCAAGCACTACAAAATCAGCAACACTATGGTCAATCTTATCAAGCGCTTTATAGAGATAATTAATTCCTTTGCGTTTGTCTCCTGATTTCTCTGCAACAAACAGTACCATTGGCTTTCCATTGGACAATTCTTTAACCGGAGAAAAGAGCTCTAAATCGATAGCATACTTAATATTTACATACTTTGTCATATCAGAAAAGATGCCTGATTTTTTAGCCTCATCACAGAGCCACAGAGAAGGACCGACCATCGTTATATCGGCTTTGCTAAAAGCCTTTTTCTTTATGTTCCAAAATCTATTGGAAAGCTTAGTATATTCCTTCTCCGGGTAGTCAGTACGGTAATGATAGCCTCCGGTAAAAGGACACATGTCATGCATGGTCCAAACAATTGGCTTATTCAGTTTGGTAAAGAAGGAAGGAATATCTATAAACTTTACAATCCAATGCAGGTTAATTACATCAAAGCCTTTGACAAAATCCAGCGAATGAAGTCTGAATAAACTGCGCGGTGAGTTGAAAAAACATTCAGGTCTTCCAATTTGAAAACGATAATTCAACGCCCTGTTCAATTTGTCAAGCAAGTAAACAAACGGTGGAAAAACAAACTCCGATAAAACATGGGCATTAGGAATATCCCTAGAAGGTTTTCCTTTCAAAAACAAAATGTGACTATCAATGCCTGCTTCCAGTTGAGCCTTATGAATACGAATAGCCGCAGCCGCTGCACCGCCATGAATATTAGTATTAATATGCAGCACTCTCATCGCTTCTTTGTCGCGAAAATATTAGCCTGCAAATAATAGCCGTTGATCATCTTCTTGCTCGAAATAGGGTTCTGAAGTTTGACAACTGACTCCAAGCGATAAAAAAAGCCGGCTTGTTCAAGTACATTCAATATAGAAGCGAGAAAAGGTTCTTCGTTTTCACGTTGATGATATTCAATAAACAGATTTTCAACTTTATACAACTTATTTGCGATATGCGGAATAAGCACCTTCTCCGCTCCTTCAATATCTATTTTCAACATATCTACTTTCTCAAATGTGCTCAAGAAGGAACTAAAATCAATCGCTTTAACCCTTATGTTATTTTTATTAATCCCATCTGTCAACATTCCACCATCTTTTCCATCTGGTTGAAATGAAAGCACTCCTTCTCTCGTATATACCGCATCGTTAAGCAATTGCACGCGGCTGGAACTACCTGAGTTTAGGTTATTACTCAATTTGGCAAATACTATTGGGTCAGGTTCAAAGCAATACACCTTTGCATCTGAATACTCTCGCAAAAACCAATGAGCACTTAGTCCAATATTTGCTCCGCAATCCACTATTATTTTCGGTTTATCCGAACTACTTTCAAATCGATAATACTCTCGGTAAAAAATCTCATAGTATTGCCAAAACAAACCAAGTTTATCATTTATCAAAAACCTTGTATTATCAATCTTGATTCGCCCATTATTACCTGACACAACAAGTCTAATTGCTAAAAAGAACAAACTGCGATAACGCTTTTGAACAAAAAACTTGGCGATGCCACTGAAGAAGAATAAAAAGAAGCCTCTTAGCATTAAGAAAATTGAAGTATTTACCACTGCTCCAACATTGATAATCGCAGTAAATATATAAGATGCCCCGTATCCGTTCCTTTTTCCTATTCCTTAGTATTTGAGTGCGCAAATTTTAGTCTAAGCTCAAAAAGATAATAGCTAATATTGCGCAGCTGATTTTAACTCGGCATTGGTATGACAAGTACTCCATTAATTAGTATTATCACTGTTGTTTACAATGCCGAAAGCCTCATTGAAAAAACTATTCAGAGCATTCTTGGTCAGACATACACCAATATTGAAAGTCTCGTTATTGACGGTAAATCGAAGGACAATACGTTGCAATTCATTCAGAGGTTTGAAGACAATAGAGTGCGCATAATCTCCGAGCCTGATAAAGGAATTTATGATGCTATGAACAAAGGAATGGCGAACGCAAAAGGCGACTATATCATATTTATCAATGCCGGTGATGAATTTTATGCTGTTGATACCTTATCAACAACTATCAACTCGGCTAGCAATGCCGATGTATATTATGGCAATACTGCTGTTATCAATTCAAATGGAGAAATACTTGGTGACCGCAGACTTTTCCCGCCTGATGATTTGAATTGGCGAAGCTTGCGCTATGGCATGTGCGTATCCCATCAATCGCTCTTAGTCAAGAAATCCATCGCTCCGGTATATGACTTGGGTTATAAGATAAGTGCCGATATTGATTGGGTGATTCGTACGCTGCAGAATGCTCAAACTATTGTGAATACCCACAATTACATTTCACGATTTTTGGAAGGTGGTGTATCTTCTTCAAGAAGAAAGTTAGCTTTAAAAGAGCGCTTTTCGATAATGAAAAAACACTACGGTTTACTACAAACACTATGGGGTCATCTCTATATCACCCTGCGCTTCATAAAACATCGTCTTACAAAAAAGAGTATGACTTAACTATCTATTGCACGCGTTGCCAGGTTTGCGTGCGATATAAGAATCCCCAATAGCCTCGAAGCTGTAGTTTGTTTTTGTCATTGGCGTCAAGCCACAATTCACAGTTATAGACCTTACCTTTTTTCGGGTCACAGATTGTTCCGTTTTTGTAGAAACCATCTTTGAGCTGCATATCTCTTAAAATAATCATCCCGCGAACAGGCTGATTCTTGCGGTCATCGTCACATTCTTCACAAATCGGATTTTGTTCTTCTCCCGCCTCACGAAAAAGGTCAACAATTTTTCCATAGAGCATTCCATTCTGCTCATAGATTTCAACAATCGATTTTGCCTTGCCCGTTTCATCGTCAATGGTTTTCCATTTTCCGACAATTTGCGCTTGACTTGATAAAGCCAATAAAGCTATTAGGGATAAAAAAAATGTTTTCATTCTGATTCTTTTAATGTGTTTTTTATAGGCTCTGGGGCCGGAGGTGCGGGTTTGGGAATAGTTCTTTTGGCCTTGCGTATACTCATGTTCAAGTCGAAACCCATCAATACAATCATACAATTGAAATTCAGCCAAATCAAAAGTACCATTAACGTTCCTAATGAACCATACAATTTATTATAGGTAGCAAAATTGTTCACGAAGTAAGCAAACCCAACTGAAGTGAGAATAAAAAAGAACGTTGCTACCGTTGCACCCACATTAAAGAATCTCCATTTACGTCTGCGCTGACCTACTCCAACATTGTATAATGTGCTGATAATAGTGTAAATCAAAAAAACCGAAATCATCCATTTAGCAAAATTCAAAATGGGTATGTAACCTTTATCACCTATGATACCAATCTTGTGTAAATAATCAAAAATGTATCCGCTGAAGCCCATGATGGCCATTGCCACCGCCATTAATATTCCTAAGACGAAAATGAGAATTATACTTGCCAATCGCATGATCCAAAGATTTCCTTTCTCATCCAAATGATAGCTCGTATTGAAACCAATCAATACGGCATTAATACTATTGGAAGCATAATAAATAACTAAGATAAAACCTATGGAAAGCAAGGCACTGTGCTTTCGATTAATCAAGTCGTCCAACGTGGACTCGAATAATGAAAAGGTATCGCCCGGAAAAAAACCGCGAATGCTGTCGAATAAATTCTCCTGAAAATTTGGAATAGGTATGTATGGAATCAGCGTCAGTAACATAATGATTCCGGGAAAAAAAGCTAGAAACAAGCGAAAGGAAATGGCCGAGGCCCTTGTTCCCACTTGGCCTTTCATCACAGCTTCCCAAAAAAAGCGCGAAACCTGCCATAGTGATAGACCTTGTAACCCAGGAAGTTTTAATCCTTCTAAAATGGCAATACTTTTCCTCACCGGCCAGAGCCGCATGATAAAATCTGCCCGCTTTTTTGCGTTTGTTTCCAATCGAGGGCTAAAGTATAATGGACGAGGTTACAATTTTATTCCTAACAACTTCAGTATGAACAATGCTCATTTAAGATACTACATCGCTTTTAAGCTCAAATCAAGGCTGCTGATTTGATGTGTCAGCGCTCCCATGGAAATGTAATCTACTCCACAAAGCGCATAGTCTCTCACATTGGATTCTGTAATACCGCCACTAGCTTCAGTTTCTACGCGACCATCTATGAAATCTACTGCCTGCTTCAAACGATCGGTATCAAAATTGTCTAGCATGATTCTGAATACCATATCGGATTGCAATATTTCTTTCACCTCTTCTATGTTCCGCGCTTCGACTTCTACTTTCAAATTTCTTCCAGTATCATGCAAATATTTCTTCACGTGATCTAACGCAGCAGTTATTCCTCCCGAAAAATCACCGTGGTTGTCCTTGACCATAATCATATCATACAATCCAAAGCGATGATTTACACCACCCCCAATCTTGACAGCAAGCTTTTCGAAATACCTAAAACCAGGCGTTGTCTTACGCGTATCCAAGAGCTTGCATTTTGTATCGGCAATAAGTGATTGGATTCTATTTGTTTTTGTAGCTATTCCTGACATTCGCTGCATAATGTTCAAAGCCAATCGCTCGCCCATGGTAATGCTGCGAGAAGAACCTTTGAGATAGAATGCAATATCGCCAACCTTAATGGCGGCCCCATCCTCCAACACCTTTTCAAAGACTAAACTTCCGTCCACTAATTCAAAAACTTGTCTTGCAATATCAACGCCAGCAAGTATTCCGGATTCTTTAACCAAAAGTCGCGCAGCGCCTTGAGCATTTTGAGGAATTGTAGAAAGCGAGGTATGATCACCATCACCTAAATCTTCGGCCAAAGCCATTTTCAAAAAAGAGGTAACATCAAAAGAATCATTCATTTGTATTAATACTTAAATTGGAAAAGACAAGGCTATTCTATGAAGGTTTTAAAACCAATCCCTGCTTATCATCCGGTTCCGGTTCCTCTTCATCTGTTTTTTCTAACTCCGCATAATACTCAGGATTTTCTTTACGATCCCTATTCTGCTTTGCCATGAAATAGAATAACCACATAAAAAACGGTAACCCATTAATAAAATAATGGCCTTGCCTTAGTAAGTACAAAACAATTACCAATGCGCACGAGTTTGAAATAACCCAAATTTCACGCCTGTCAGTACTTTTCTTCAAAACCCAGTTCTTAAACAAAAAGACTAAAATGATTACCATTCCATAGAGTCCGGTTTCCGACATCAAACGAAGAAACATAGAATTTGCATCGGCCTTGTTGAAGTCAATTTGCACCGCTCCTTCTTCCTGTGTGAGAGTGTACTTATCAAAGGCCATCACGTGTGAACCTAGCCCAGTTCCAAATAATGGATTTCGCTTAAAATTTTCCCACGCTATGTGGTTGTTATTATAAAGTACGAAGCTGCTACCATGAATATCATAGCTATATATGTTATCCGTGGTGTAGATATCAATGGTACTATCCCATCTATCTCTAAAATCAGGAACGTTAGCATAAGCCCACTGAGTAAGGAAGATGAGTGATGGTACAATAAATATGGCATACCGGCCAATACCAAAATTGATAAGTATGAGAACAATGGCTATGAAGATTCCAATAAATCCTACACTGGAATAGGTAAGGAAATACGTTACTATGATAATAATGCCTTGCTTCTTAGTTATATAAAGAGGCTTCTTAGTAAACATATTATGAAGGCTGGTGAAGAATGCAGGCGCCATAGTGGCGGCATAATATGCGGGTTCTGAAAATACCGAATTCAAACGGATTCCACCAAGTCCTCCGAATGCAACACTCCATTTATTGAATATATAGTTGTACTTATAGCCCGGTGAGAAACCCACGCGATAAGAAACCACTTGAATTGCTCCAATAACGGCAACAATTACAGCTGCTTTCATATATAGCTTATATAACTTTTCTACATCATAATCATAAGACTGGACGACATAATAATAGAACGCACAAGATCCAAAGAAGCCAAAGAAAATTTTGTAAAACTGATCAGGTGTATTGAGGCCTATTTGACAATAAATAAAACCCATCAGTAACAATGGGAAGAATATCATCACCGGCAATTTGGGTAGCCCGAACTGCGTAAAGAAAGCCGGCATGAATAAAATATAAACGATATAAGCCCAATAGAACTCAAACGGTTGCTTGAAAAACAACGCTGAGTAAGCAAAAATGCTCCCGATGATTAATATGGACTTAAGTCTTTCCGACATTACTGGATTTCCTTAGCCTGATCTCCACTGACAATGCGTGTAAACTTTCTTTTCATGGAGATAAAGGGCTTTTCAAAGAAACGATAACTAATGGCAGAAACGAACACGGTGAGCGAAATTCCTATAAGATAAAAAACACATCGTTCCCAAAACGTAAGATCCCAATAAAATGTGACAATACTGGTCACGAAGTTCACCACAAAAGTCAGTACCAAAAGATGATACATATACAGGCCATAAGAAATCTTACCCAAGTAATCAAACAAGCTATTCTCCAATTTCAAAAGAGACCCGGGATTGCTGGACACATTAATAATAATAACTAAAAATGGAAAGGCTAAAAACAAATAGAGTGTCTCAAAAATAGCCGAAGGAACTAGAAGCAAAGAAAGTGGTAATGCCAAATATGCTGCTACCTGAACGCTTTTTGAGTAAATTAAACGAAGTACCCATTCTTTCTTGTAGTATAGCCAATATGCTCCAAGCGCACCAATAGCCATAGCTTCAAACTTGAGTGACCCAATGAACTTTGTAAACTCCGGTGAAAACACATGCGTTAGTGTAATGATTGCTTTGAACCCAATAAGACCTAGGATAAGCAACACAATCATTCTTTTTGTCTTGGTAAAAAACTTCATTAACAATGGCCAAAGCAAATAGAACTGCTCTTCAACACCGATAGACCATAGATGGCCAATATTAGGCACATGCCACAAGGTATAAGAAGCAGCAAGATTGGGGGCCATGAAAAGATAACAACATAAGTTGAAATAGAAGTTTTCGTAGAAGTGACTCAAATGGCCGGCCAATTCAAACCAATGAATTTTCGGCAGTACAAAAAAACCAAGTATGACCAATAGGTAATACAGAGGCCAAATGCGCAGCAGCCTTCGAACATAGAAACTCTTTATAGAAATGTTTCCTGTCTGTTCCTTTTCTACGATAAGCAAATAAGTAATGAGAAACCCGCTAAGCACAAAGAAAAAGATAACACCACAATAACCCATTAGCGAAACAAAGAAGTTCAATGGATATGCATCACCGGACAAAATAGTGGCGAGTCCGTTAAACTTCATTCTAGCTTCTAGCCAGTACCAATACGTATCATGTCCGGTGCGCTGAAGTACCATTTCCATGTGAGAAATAATAACCGCTAAAGCGGCCAAAAACCGAAGACCGTTCAACCCAGGAAAATACACCTTCATCCTTTCCTCACTCATGCGCGCGCGAAAGTAAGGTGGTCAATGCTTGTTTGCAATATGGTTGATAGTACTATCCGCAATATTTTCCCATAGAAAAGAAGTGATTTTTTTTCGGGAATTCTCTTGTTTCTGCTTGATGAGATTTCTATCTGAATGGATTATAGCTCTTAGATTATTCGCAAGCTCTATAGAATCGCCAGGAGCTACTAACCAACCATTGGACTCATCAACCACGGCTTCAACAGCTCCAACTCTGGTGGTCAGAATTGCCAGACCTCTGGCCATTCCCTCCATTATTACGTTCGGCATTCCCTCAGAATGCGAAGGTGTCACAAGTACTTGGCAGCTATCTGTGATTTCTTTTATTCTTTCACTCTCCATAACCGCTCCGTGGTAGGTAATCTTATCGCTTAGTATTCTACCAGAAGGCGGTATTGGGCCGATAAAATGAAAATGAAATAATTCGTTGGGCAATAAACTCTGCAAGGCCAAATTCAATTCCTCAACACCTTTGCGCCTTTCATAGCGACCAATGAACAAAAAGTTCAGCTTATCAGCCGTTGGAATTTTATTGCCCAACCATGACTGTTCAATTCCGGTAGGTATTTCAATTATTCGGTCATTCACTACACCTAAAGATTGAATAATCTCAGTAATCTTGTATCCATAAGAAAATACATAATCAGCGTGAAGATTATTCCACTTGACCGGGCCTCTTAACAGAATATTCTGAAGCCTTGCCTTAAACGAAGGCGGCTTCTGATACATCTCATAACCGTGAAATTTAATGCCTACCGGAGGAATACTCTTATTCTTTTGTTTCTCGTGTAGCAGATGCCATGCTGAAAAACCCTTTGCATAAATGAAATCGAACTCCTCTAACCTGCTCTTC
>Ga0209572_1001709_pt1 | contig 13404 bp, 13 predicted proteins | sample EBPBio232012_DNA_FD_185867 | JGI IMG/M metagenome (GOLD analysis project Ga0209572, IMG submission 185867) | Wastewater treatment Type I Accumulibacter community from EBPR Bioreactor in Madison, WI, USA - Reactor 1_1/23/2012_ DNA (SPAdes)... | ecosystem: Engineered > Bioreactor > EBPR >...
AGCCACACCTGTTGAGATAAACCATATAGGCTCTACCAGCATATAGCCGTACACTTCTCTTGCACGCACGTTGGCCGTCAACTCTGCTACAAAGCCCTTAGGCAAGTAAAGGTTGTTGGTCACGTTTACATTGGCCGTAGTAGCTCCACGGTTCAGGTTTGTATTTGCAAGATTGCCGGAGTAATGCGCATAATAAGCATTACCACTAATTACTGATGTCCACCACTTGGTAGGTTGCAGTTGTGCATAGAAGCCTATACCAAACAATTGGAAGCGAGTGAGGTTCTTGTCCGTTTGCACCGTTACATATAGGTTATCTGGGTCAGGGTAGATAACCTCTGCTATGTTCTGTGCGGTGGAAGTATAGGTAAGCGAAGTAGAAACTTTCTGCTTCCATGTATGCGTCAAATCATAACTGTCGCTTAGCTGTGGCAACAGGTAAGGATTTCCTTCACGGTACGTTGTTGGGTCTAAGAAAAACTTGAAGGGGTTCAATTGGTTATAACCCGGTCTGTCTATTCTTCTGCTGTAAGAAAGTGCCCAGTCATTCTTGTCGTTGGACTTGTAGGATAACACTGAGCTTGGGAACAATTGAAAGTAATTGCGGTCAAACGACTGCCCATTGATAAGCTGTGTTCCTTTGGCCACCGTTTGCTCACCACGCAGCCCTACTTGCAATCCCCATTTCTTCCATTGCTTATCCGCACTGATGTATGCAGCGTTGATGTTCTCCTTATATATAAAGTGATTGCTCTTCGTTGTGTCCAAAGTGTTTTGCTCAGCAGTGCGGTCGTAGAACAATATCTCATTGTCCGATTCCACTAAGCTGCTCTTCACTCCCAATTCAAACTTGGCTGTTTCTCCTATCGGGTTTACATAATCTGCTTTGATGGATTTCAACTCAAGGCTTCCATTCATATCACCATACAACAAGTTGGGAATGCCCATTGGTTCTCCTACGGCATCATAGTAGTTAGTTGTAAAGTTTTGTAACGAGCCATTGCCGTATTTACCATAATCTATATCGGCCGTGAGCGTCTTGCCTGTGGAGTCAAACTCATGCTTTAGATTGAAGTTGGTGGTGTAGTTCGTCCATCGCTCGGAGCTATTGTTCTTAGTTTTAAAAGCAGAAACCACCTCAGAGTTTTCATTCCATACATCGGAAGTGTTTTCACCTACTTTGTCAAGACCTGTGTCGGAGAATGTTCCAAGCACGCTTAGCGTAGTTTTCTTGTTGAGAAAATAATCAGCTCCTCCGCGCAGCGAATGTGTTTGTATTGGAAAGAGCATGAAGTTGTGTTGATCATAGGCACCGGTCATACTATCGTTCACATAAAACTTTCTTAGTAACTTCAAATCATTCATGCCTTCGTTATTGCTGTAGTTATAACTGCCGAATAAATTGAAGTACTTCGAACGATTGTTCAGTCTTATACCGGCACTGGCTTTATGATAAAGCCCATGACCTGCGCTCAACGAAAGACCTCCATTAGTACCAAAGCGTTTATCGCGTTTCAGTTTGATGTCAATGATGCCTGCATTGCCAGCCGCATCATAACGCGCAGAGGGGTTGGTTACAAATTCTATCTTCTCTATCTCTGCTGCTTGTATGCCTTTGAGAAAAGTAGCAAGGTCGGCACCTGCCACAGGAACTGGCCGCCCGTCTACCATAACAATTACCCCTTGCTTTCCACGCATGGAGATGTTCTCGTTGCCATCTACCAACACGCCTGGAGCTTTACCAAGTATTTCAAGCGCATTAGTACCGGCAGCGCCTATGCTGCTTTCTACATTCATTATAAGCTTGTCATGCTTGCGTTCTATCAAAGGTTTTATAGCGACCACATTTACTTCTTGTGTCATCGTTTGATTTGGAAGCAGGGTTAAGTCGCCAAAGTTTTTATCGCTGGCCATTTCCCATACCTCACTTTGATAGGTGGTATAACCAACATAAAACGTCTCTAAAAAGTACTTACCGTTCATCACATCGGCTAGTAAAAAATTCCCTTCATCATCGGTCACTGCCGTTTTTACCAAAGAAGAATCAGCCGCATTTCGCAGAAGTACATTTATTCCCGGGCCGCTGGTTTTGTCCTCAAATTGAATACGTCCGGATACCGAATATTTAGGTGCATCAGACTGGGATAAAAGAGGAACGGAAGCTAATAGTCCGATGGCGATGATGATGAAGCGAAGCATAAGCACAATGAATATTTGGTTCAAAGAACCTCACTTCATTCCATGCGGTGCATGTCCAAAACTGCTCTTTTTAAATAAGCAAATACCATGATGAACGCACAGTATCAAATACCCGTTCTTACCGAGTTAAACTGGAAGAACTATACAGGCAAACTGCACGAGAATCCTGTGCGCGTCTCATGCTTCACTACCTTGGAGAGCTACATTCATGTCAAAGATGTCGGTTTCAAATATGTCTTTGATGGCAACGAGCATTATGCCTTTAACCGCAAAGGCTACTCACTCTCCGGTGGTCAATATGTGATAGGCAATAAGTACCATCCTTGTGAAGTCAACATAAAGAACGGTCGTCAGGACTGGGGCATTTGCATCGATCTCAACAGCGAGCAAATAAAACAAGCGCTCTATTCCATTCAATATCCCGATGCCCTTGATGATGAAGAAATATGCAAGCCATTCTTCTTCTCTGAGGACTTGTTTCAGCAGGCCAATTCATCAGGCGTTGAATTGCGTTCCTGTCTTAATAGTATAATGACCAATGCGCGTAGTGAAGAAGGCCTATTGAATTTGTCAGACACCATGCTTCACATCACAGCAGCAATACTTGCCGATCAAAAGCCTTTGATGAGCGCCTACTCAAGATTGCACGCTGTAAAATCACAAACCAAACGCGAGCAATTCACACGCCTTCAAAAAGCCATCTCCATTCTCCGCGATTCCCTATGTAATGAAATCTGCATGGCCCAGGTAGCTCGCGAAGCCATGTTATCCGAGTTCCGCTTATTTCATTTATTTAAAATGGCATTTGGCATTACGCCCTATCAGTTTTTACTAAAAGAAAGAATGGACTATGCCATTAGCCTGCGCAGCACCACCTCATATACCTGGTCAGAGATTGCAACCATCGTTGGCTTTGCAGAACCAACATCATTCAGCAAAGCCTTCAAAAAAATGAAAGGAGTTTCACCTGCAAATTATAAAGTAGCATAATCCTCAGATAATTTCATCGCTCATCATTCAATTCCATTTTCTCTACTGACACACCCTTGTCATTACGTGATAGCATATTTGCCAAAACAATTTTTGTGGAGAAAATTCAAAGCTTTTATTTAATAGGCATAGCGGTAAGAACCAGCAATGAAAATGGACAAGCAGCACAAGACATTCCTGCTTTATGGAATCGTTTTATGAGTGATAATCTGATGGCGCAAATTCCAAATAAAATTGGTGGAACTGTCTATTGCATTTACACCGATTACGAGAAAGACCATACAAAGCCGTACACCACTATCATCGGTTGTAAAGTCTCAACGTTAGATGAAGTTCCAAAAGGAATGATTGGAAAAACTATCGAAGGAGGGAGCTTTCACAGGCGAACAGCAAAAGGAAATATCTCGGAAGGTTTAGTTTACAATGAATGGGTCAGCATTTGGAATGCTGATTTGAATCGTGCTTATAACGCAGACTTTGAAGTGTATGATGAAAGAGCGGCCAATCCGGGAATCGCTGAAGTGGATATTTTTCTATCGATGAATGAAGGATGAAATAAAAAAGCGGCCAGGGACCGCTTTTCCTTCTATTCCAACTATTTTGTATGATGTCAGTTGTTACACCAACATCATTACAGGGTTTTCTAAATAAGCTTTTAGCGTTTGCAAGAAAGCCGAACCCGTTGCTCCGTCCACCACACGGTGATCGCAGCTCAACGTTACTTTCATCACATTGCCCGGAACTACTTGTCCACCTTTTACAACAGGTGTTGATTTGATAGCACCCACAGCAAGTATGCACGCATCCGGTGGATTGATGATAGCCGTGAATTCTTCAATGCCAAACATTCCAAGGTTAGAAATGGTGAAGGTGTTGCCTTCCCAATCAGCAGGTTGAAGTTTCTTAGTCTTGGCTTTTTCAGCAAATACTTTTACTTCAGCACCAATCTGAGCAAGTCCTTTTTCGTTAGCAAAGCGAACAACCGGAACAAGCAAGCCTTCTTCAACAGCTACTGCCACACCGATGTGAACGTGCTCGTTGTAACGAATGGTTTCGCCTCTCCAAGAGGAGTTCACTTTAGGATGCTTGCGCAATGCCATCGCAGCGGCTTTCACCACCATGTCATTGAATGATATTTTGGCTTCACCTGCATCGTTGATGGACTTGCGCGCCTTCATCGCATTGTCCATATCAATCTCCATCGTTAGATAGAAATGCGGAGCAGAGAATTTGCTTTCAGCCAATCTGCGCGCAATAGTTTTACGCATTTGAGATACATTCTCCTCCGTGAAGCTTTCTGTGCCGGCAGGAACAAACGCTGGAGCAACTGCTGCGCCACTTGTACTCGGAGTATAATTTTCTACATCGCGTCTAACAATGCGGCCACCATCACCGCTACCGGCAACTCGGCTGATGTCAACACCTTTGTCCTCTGCAATTTTCTTTGCAAGAGGCGAAGCTTTCAAACGACCGTTGCTAGCAGCAACAGGCGCAACCTTTGCTTCAACGGCAACCGCTTCTTTTACTGGCGCTGCTTCTTTAGCGGGTGCTTCCGCTTTTTTCTCTTCCGCTTTTGGAGCTTCTTTAGCAACAGGTGCAGCAGAGCTGCCACCGGCTAACAGAGAAGAAATATCTTCGCCTTCTTTTCCTAGGATGGCAAGGATAGAATCAACGGGTGCAGTCTTTCCTTTATCGACACCGATATGCAAAAGCACACCGTCTTGAAAAGATTCGAATTCCATGGTCGCTTTATCGGTTTCGATTTCAGCGAGCAATTCTCCGCTTTTCACTTTATCACCTACTTTCTTATGCCAAGCCGCAACCGTTCCATCTGTCATGGTGTCGCTCAACTTCGGCATTTTTACTATTTCAGCCATGCTTTTATTTATTCAAAAAATTCAATGATTCAATTACTCAGAGATTCTCTTTTGTAAGAACAAATTAGTCTTTCACGTAAGGATAATCTTCTTGCATATAAACGTCTTTGTAGAGTTCATCTGCTGTTGGCAGCGGAGACTCTTCAGCAAAGACTACAGCAGCTTCAACTTCTGCTTTGATTTCTTCTTCAACCGTTTCAATCTCTTGCTCAGTCATCCATTTTTTATCACGAATAACCTTCAACACGTGCTCAATCGGGTCTTGTTGTTGGTAAGAAGAAACTTCTTCTTTCGTGCGGTACTTCTGAGGATCGCTCATACTGTGACCTTTGTAACGATAAGTTTGAATGTCCAAAAGCGTTGGGCCTTCACCTGCACGACCGCGAGCAACGGCCTCTGCAAATGCATCCGCTACCGTTTCAGGTTTCATTCCATCAACGTTGAAACTTGGCATCTCGAAAGAAGCACCTAATGTTTTTAAATCAGTCACATTGGATGTACGGGCTATCGATGTTCCCATCGCGTAGTTGTTGTTTTCGATAACGAAAATCACAGGCAACTTCCAAGTCATTGCCATATTGAATGTTTCATACAAAGCACCTTGTCTTGCAGCACCATCACCGAAGAAACAAACGGTAATATTGTCATTACCGCGATACTTGTCGGCAAACGCAATACCTGCACCCATTGGGATTTGAGCACCCACAATTCCATGACCACCAAAGAGATTTTTCTCTTTATCAAACATGTGCATGGAGCCGCCTTTTCCTTTTGACAAACCTGTAGATTTACCGTAAAGCTCAGCCATTACTCTCTTTGGGTCGCTGCCCATAACAAGCGGATGAGCGTGGTCACGGTAAGCCGTAATCACTCGGTCAGTTGGCTTAATGGATTCCATCATTCCAGATAAAACCGCCTCTTGACCAATATATAAGTGGCAGAAACCGCCAAATTTTTGCTGGATATAAAGTGCGCCACATTTCTCTTCAAACTTGCGCATAAGCAACATCTCGCGATACCACTTTAGGTAGCTTTCCTTTGGATAAGTCCCTGCAGCTTTTGATGCGGTAGTTGCTTTTTTTGACTCTGTCTTTTTCGAGGCTGTATCTGTTGCCATGATTTCTTGTAAAAAAAACTTATGTGTAGAGGGCAAATATAAATTCAAGCGCCCTATAACCTTGCTAATTGAGAAAAGTTAGTGTCTTGGTTACACTAATAAATCTCTGAACTTGCAACTAGGCTCAAAATTGCTTCAAGAATCGCACATCGTTCTCGAAGTACATTCTTAAATCATCAATCTGATAGCGTAGCATTGTAATACGTTCTATTCCCATTCCGAAAGCAAAACCGCTATACTTATCAGGGTCAATGCCGCTGGCGATAAGTACAGCAGGGTCAACCATTCCGCAGCCCATAATTTCTAACCAGCCTGTGCCTTTGGTAATGCGATAGTCAGCCTCGCTGTTCAATCCCCAATATACGTCCATTTCAGCACTTGGCTCTGTGAATGGAAAGTAGGAGGGACGAAGACGAATTTTTGCTTTGCCGAAAAACTCTTGAGTAAAGTATTGCAGGGTTTGCTTCATATCCGCAAACGAAACACCTTCATCAATATATAACCCTTCAATTTGATGAAATTGGCAATGTGCGCGGGCACTTACGGCTTCGTTGCGATAAACGCGGCCGGGCATAACGATGCGCAGAGGTGGTTTTTGACTTTCCATCATTCGTACTTGCACACTGCTGGTATGTGTGCGCAAAACCATATCAGGATCTTTCTCTATAAAAAATGTGTCCTGCATGTCGCGCGCAGGGTGTTCCGGAGGGAAATTCAAGCCCGAAAACACGTGCCAGTCGTCTTCTATCTCAGGTCCATCGGCTACTGTGAAGCCAATTCTTGAAAAGATATCCAAGATTTCTTTTCTAACGATGGAGAGCGGATGACGCGAACCAAACGGAGTTGCTCCAGTTGGTCTTGTGAGATCCGCACCTTTAGATGCATCGTTTTGTGCAGCGCCAAAATTTTGTTGTAGGGCTTCCAGCTTAGTCTGAACAGCTGTTTTGAGCTTGTTTAGTTCTTGCCCAATTACTTTCTTTTGGTCGTTGCTAATGGTTTTGAATTCCTCAAAAAGATCATTCAGCAAACCTTTGCGACCAAGGTATTTGATGCGGAAATTTTCCACTTCCTGACTCGCCTGAGTTGCGAAAGCATCCACTTCTGCGAGGTATTGATTTATCTTCTCTTGCATTCTAAAGCGAAGACTTATTTAATGATTTCCATTTGCATGGTGATGTTTTCAAGCGGGCGGTCGCCTTGTTGGGTAGGCTGTGCAAGTATTAAATCCAATACTTCTAGTCCTGAGATTATTTCACCGAAAACGGTGTAATCCATATCCAATTGAGCTGTACCGCCAATGGTTTTGTACATGTTTTTTTGTTCTTCTGTGTATTTGAAACCAGGCACTTTTTGACCCACATAGGTCTCCATTTGAGTAAGTTGCATGTCGTTCAATTTACTGCCTTGAACAAGATAGAATTGACTTCCGCTTGAGCGTTTCTCAGGGTTTACTTGATCGCCTTGACGCGCAGCGCACAATGCTCCCTTTTTATGAATGAAGGAAGGATTGAACTCCGCGGGTACGGTATAGCCAGGTCCACCGGTTCCAAGGTGTTGAGTTAAAGCCGCGCCTTTACTATTCGGGTCGCCACCTTGAGCCATAAAATTCTTGATACAACGATGAAAAATCAAATCATCATAGTATTTTTCATTTACAAGCTTTAAAAAGTTCGCTTTGTGCTGCGGAGTCTCATCATAAAGCTTCACTACCATATTGCCAAATTTGGTTTTGATAAGTACTTTGGACGATTTGTCATCAGGATCAATGTTTGGTAGTTCTTCCTCCTTTACTTCAGGTTTTGGTTCTTCAGCTTTCACCACTTCCTGCACTTCAGTAGTTGATTCCTGAGCTTTTTGTTTGTTTTTACAACCTGAAGCGCTGCTCATAGCTATTATTGCTAGACAACCAATGAACACGATAAGAAGTCTTTTCATTTCGATATACTGTGAAAATTTGTCGCGCGAATGTAAAACAACCTAACGGCATAAGAAAGGATGATATCGTGGTTGCGTTCAACTGTAATTGAGGTACTTTCTTGTTTTAGGTTTTAAACATTGCGGTATTTATAGGAAATTGAATTATGGCAGATTTTTGGTAAAATTGCGCTTTCTTTGTTTCGGTCAAATGACCTTGTTGTGTGCCTATGAAAATGACTACTACATATAGATCGTTTACGATTGCCTTAGTTGGATTGGTTGTGTTTGCTGCAATCGGCTGTAAAAAGGACAAGAAAACCATTGCTACAATTACTGTAGTTAGTAATACCGGTGCCGTGGTTCCCGGTGCTAATGTTCAGTTATATTCTGCCTGCTCCGAATGTCCACCACCTGCAGGCGGGTATCGTTTTGACACAACCTTGGTAACTAATGGTACCGGCAAAGTGAGTTTTGATTTCACGGATTTTTATAAAAAGGGTCAGGCCGGCTTTGCAGTGTTAGACATCCATGCGTCTAAAGGGGTTTTGGAAGGCGATGGCATTATTAAGATTGAAGAAGAAACGACAACCGAAGAAACAATTACTATTGAATAAAGGTGGTCTTTAGATATTGTAAAGGGCCGCTATCAGCGGCCTTTTTTCATTCCAATTGGGCAGATAATAAAAAAGGGAAACCATAGGCTTCCCAAATTTGTCGGGATGACACGACTCGAACGTGCGACCACACGCCCCCCAGACGTGTACTCTACCAACTGAGCTACATCCCGCTCATGAAAAAACGAGGCGCGAAAATAAACATCTCATAGATTTTCACAAAAGCTAGGATTATCGAATTCCTCTTTGGTTAAGCCATTTGTGGTATTGACTGCTGTAAACATTGTGCTGGTCCAGAGTTTTGGCAAAATTGTGAAGTCCGGTTCCACCCGGTTGCGCGCACATATATACATAGGAATGCTTTTCTGCATTTAACACAGCATCTAAATAAACCTTCTCCGGAAAATTGATGGGCCCCGGTGGTAATCCCGCATTTCGATAGGTATTGTATGGCGAGTCGTTCATAAAATCACCGAAATACACCCGCTGCGCATTCTTCACGGCATTGCCAAAAGTGGCTGTAGGATCCGATTGCAAGGGCATGTTGATTCGTAAACGATTGAGATAAAGTCCTGCGATTTTCGGAGCTTCAACAGTTTTACCGGTTTCGGCTTTCACTATGGAGGCTAGGATTGAAACATCGGTCTTGCTCAAATTCAGGTCTTTTGCTTTCTTCTGGTTGTCATCTGTCCAATAGTTCAGATAAATACCATTCATTTTCTTCAGGTATTCTGCGGGCGTAATGGTCCAGTAAAATTCATAGGTATTTGGCATGAGCATGCAAGCAATAGTTATGGGATTGACACCATACTTTGCGCATGTTTCTTTATCGGTGAAGGCTGAGATAAAAGCAACCGAATCATTTCGAAAGTTCTTTCCCAATTTACCCGCTAACTCTTCAAGGGTCTTCACATTGTCGGTTCGGATTTTTAATGGTGTTTGACCTGCAATCCTAAGCATATTGACAATGGCATTACTGTTCATCCCTTTTTGAATGAGGTAACGTCCGGGATTGAGGGTTTTGAGATTTTTAAGCTCAGCAGTGCGCAAGAGTAATTGAGGATTTTTGAAAACGCCATTGTTATCCGGATTGTTTACCCATGTTTCAAACGCCATCGTATCCCTTATGAAAACCACTTTGGTTTTCTCATCAAAAGCTGTGTTGCTCGATAAAATTTTACCATATCTAAAGCAAACTAAAGTCAACATTACGATGAACACTGTTAATACCAACCAAAGCCATTTTTTCTTTTTCATATCTCCTTTACGTATCGAACAACTTCTCTCCCCTTAAATATCTCTTTGCCAATTTCAATAAAACCTAGTCCTGAAAATAACCTGATGCTCGGAGTATTCTCAGTATGAATAATACAATGCAACTGTTTTATTGTACTTGTTTTCTTTAACTCTGAAATTATTAATGAAAGTGCGGTGTATGCGAATCCTTTATTTCTGTTTATAACATCCGCAATCAGTATTCCAATCCCTGCGGATCGAAGCAGCTTGTTATATCCAAAGAGGTCAAGTGCGCCTATGGGTATGTCGTCTTTGTCAAGAATCATGTATCGCTGTTGTCCATCGGTAAGAAGGTCGTTACTTTGTTTTATAAACTCAATTATATCAGACATTTGAAACGGGCCGATGTTTTCCGTAATAGCCCAAAATTCTGGAGTATTCTCCCATTTTAATATGGTAGTGGCATCTGCCATTTCAACTTTTCTAAGTCTTATTTGTTGTTGAGGTTTCAAGTTTTTAGAATTGACCGGTTGTCAGTAATACCAAGGTACAAGCATTCTGGATTTCAATTCCTGCATCACCAGCAAGTTTTTCCAGTTCCAGATTTTCAGTTCCCGGATTAAAAATGAGGCGTTTGGGTTTTAAACTCAAAATGTAATCATAGTAGTTTTTCTGCAGGGTGGGATTTATATAAAGTGTAACCGTGTGAAGGTTCTCAATGGGTGGTTTCTCATTTTGAATAAGAATTCCATGTGCAACTCCTTCTCTAACACCAATAGCTAATACTGTATGCCCATGCTGTTTAAGCCGTTCCATCGCCATATTGCTATAGCGCTCGGGCTTCATAGACGCTCCTATAACCAGCGTTTTCGCCATTCAATTTTTCTTACAAAAGTGCATTGTTATATTAGATAGCGCAATGATTACTTTTGTCGGCTTTCAAAACCAGTAGATTAGAAATTTTTTAAATGAAAATATCGCTCAGATTAACTATTCTAATGATGTTCGCGGTTTGCGGATTGTCGTCTTGCTTTATCAATAGAGATTTCATGTTTCAAACCGATTCTGACTTTGTTTTTGATGAGCTAGAACAAGATTCATCTAACGCGGATTTTCGAATTAAACCCAATACTCTTTTGTCTATTAACATATTCACCAATGATGGTTCTTTGCTATTGGAGTATTCTACCGGTGGCGGAGAGGGCAGAAGATTTATGATTAATAACTCCATTGCTTATTTAGTGGACGCTGATGGGTATGTTAATCTACCAATAATTGGTAAACAGTATATTAATGGAATGAGCATTCGCGAAGTTCAAGATTACCTGTCGAGTCTTTATGAGGAGCGCTATAATGACACCTTTGTTATTGTAAGTACTGAGAACCGCAGGGTTATGGTTTACAATGGAAACAATGGTCGCGGACAAGTAGTTCCATTGGGGTATAATGGCATAAGTATTATTGAGGCTATCACTTTAGCCGGTGGTATTGGAGCATCGGGCGATGCTTCCAAGGTTCGGGTTTTTCGAAAAAAGGATAATAAACGCGAGGTTTATGAATTGGACCTTTCGAAGGTTGAAGGAATTAAATACGCTAACACCGCAGTAGAATCAGGAGATATTATTTATGTTCAACCGGTACCAAGGTTGGGACGTGAGATACTCGAAAATATACAGCCAATCGTTAGTATTATATCTTCGGCATCAATACTCTATCTTGTTTTTGCAAGAGCTCTTTGAAATTAACGATGTCTTCAAGTATTGTAGTTAGGTGCTGTTTTCTCCAAATAAGTATCACATAAATGAAGATTGAAAATACAGGATTCAAAGATTTAATTGTTATACAACCAAAGGTGTTTGGTGATTCCAGAGGCTATTTTATGGAGTCGTTCAATGAAGCGCGGTTTCGTGTCGAGACAGGAATCAATGCCACTTTTGTTCAAGACAATGAAAGTCTTTCGAGCAAAGGTGTTCTTAGGGGGTTACATTTTCAAGTGCCACCTAAATCACAGGCGAAATTAATTAGAGTGATTAATGGTTCCGTATTGGATGTTGTTGTGGATCTAAGAAGAAGTCAACCAACATATGGGCAACATTTCAAAATCTTGTTGACGGCTGAAAATAAGACGCAGCTTTACGTTCCTGAAGGTTTTGCTCATGGCTTTGTTGTTTTGGAAGACAACACTTTGTTCTCTTATAAGTGCACCAACTACTACAGTCCTGAACACGATAGATGCTTGCGTTGGAATGACCCTGCCTTAAGTATTGATTGGGAAATGGAGAGTCCTTTTTTATCCGATAAAGACAAAACTTCTCCGCTCTTGAAGGATCTTGATAATCCATTCTTATAAAGTTTACGCTGTTGAACTTTCCAAAATTTTTGGTTGTAAAAGTTGGGAATTAGCCCAATCTTTGAACCAATGAACACAAAGAAAATCTATCTGACTTCTGCTCTAATCGGCTTGCTCAGCGCGGGCTTGGTTTTGGGCTTGTATAGTTTTGTAAAAAGTCCTGAAACTGTCACGAAAGAACAAAACGATGCTTACCGTGAAGTCATCACCAATAACTATCGTATTTATTCCATTCCTCTTCCTGAAAAATTGGAATTTGCAGGTGAAAGAGTTCCGTTGGAAATAACTGATGTTGCTGAAAGAATGGATCGCGAAATGTTGGTCAATACTTTTTGGCATAGCAATACTTTCCTTTCAATAAAACGAGCCAATAGGTGGTTTCCTGTCATTGAACCCATCCTAGCCTCCAACGGAGTTCCCGATGATTTCAAATATCTCGCTTTGATCGAAAGCGGATTTATGAATGTGGTTTCTCCAGCGGGCGCTGTGGGTTATTGGCAGTTTATTGAAGAAACGGGTAAAAGCTATGGTCTCGAAATCAATAGCGAAGTGGACGAACGATATAACGTAGAAAAGGCCACACAAGCGGCTTGTCAGTATTTGAAACAAGCTTATGATAAATACGGAAGTTGGTCTTTGGCGGCTGCTTCATATAACTCAGGAATGTTCGGTCCACAAAAACAAATTGAAAGACAAGGGGAGAAGAACTACTATGATTTGCTTCTCAATGATGAAACAAGTCGTTATGTGTTCCGCATATTGGCGATGAAGGAAATCATGAACAATGCTAATCAGTATGGTTTTGTGATGCGCCCTGCCGATATGTATGCACCGCTTAAGTTTGAGAATATTCAAGTAGATGGCCAAAACATTGACTTAGTAAAACTCGCAAAGGACAATGGTGTCAACTACAAGGAAATGAAAATCTACAATCCTTGGTTGCGCGATAATACTCTAGCGAATAAAAACAAGAAGTCGTACACGATTAAGATTCCGAAGAAGTGAGTTTTGCTCTTGGAGAATAATTACAATTCTCTCAATGCGAAAGCCACAGAAGCCAGGCGTTTTGTGGAAACTCCATTTATTTCCTCTTCAAGAAGCATT
>Ga0209572_1001713_pt1 | contig 13345 bp, 13 predicted proteins | sample EBPBio232012_DNA_FD_185867 | JGI IMG/M metagenome (GOLD analysis project Ga0209572, IMG submission 185867) | Wastewater treatment Type I Accumulibacter community from EBPR Bioreactor in Madison, WI, USA - Reactor 1_1/23/2012_ DNA (SPAdes)... | ecosystem: Engineered > Bioreactor > EBPR >...
TTCCGGCTAGCCGGACAACGAAATCAAGGAGAGCCAGATGGCCACCGTGAAGGTCGACAAGAGCAATTTCCAGGCGGACGTGCTGCAGGCAAAGGAGCCCGTAGTGGTCGATTTCTGGGCCGAATGGTGCGGCCCGTGCAAGATGATCGCGCCCGCGCTTGACGAGATCGCGACCGAACTCGGCAGCAAGGTGAAGATCGCCAAGCTCAACATCGACGAGAACCCGGAACTGGCCGCCCAGTTTGGCGTGCGCTCGATCCCGACGCTGATGATCTTCAAGGGCGGCGAAGTGGCCGACATGAAGGTTGGCGCTGCGCCCAAGACCGCGCTGTCGCACTGGATCAACGGCGCGGTTGCCTGATCTGAAGAATTTTTGAAGCTTATGAAAGCCCGGCCTTGCGCCGGGCTTTTTGCATGAGTGCTGCTATTTCGGCGGCGAGCCGTTCAGGTCCAGCACTTCGAGGCGCGATCTCGCCCTCGTTCCAGCCGTCATGCAGCAGCCGTAGTGCATTTTCGACCGTTGCGACCGGCTCAGCCGACAGGCCGGCATTGATCGCATGGGCCGCGAGAACATCGTTGGGCACGCTCGCCTCGCTCATCGAGACCGGCACCGTATAGACATGTCGCGCCATGCCGACAAACGACCGGAAGAAATTGGTCTGGTCCTTGGTGTTGATCATGCCGCAGATCATCACCAGCGGCCGCGACACGCGCTCTTCCTGCTCGGCCATGGCTTCGGCGATCACGGTGCCGGCACCCGGATTGTGTCCACCGTCGACCCAGAGTTCAGCGCCTTCAGGTGCCAAATCGACCAGCCTGCCCTTGAGCAGCCGTTGCATGCGGCCCGGCCATTCGACCGACTGCATGGCGATTTCGGCCTCGTCCTGGCCGATGTCGAAACCGGCTGACTTGACGGCGGCGATGGCTGCCGCCGCATTGGCGAACTGATGCCGACCGGGCAGACGTGGCTGCGGCAGGTCCATCAGCCCGTCCTCGTCCTGATAGATCAGCCGCCCGTTCTCCTCAAAGGCGATGAAGTCCTGACCGTAGACCTGGTAGGGTGCGCCAAGGCGTTCGGCGGTGTCGATGATGACGTCGCGGGCGGCGTCGCTTTCCTGCGCACCAACGACAACCGGGCAGCCGCGCTTGATGATGCCGGCCTTTTCGGCAGCGATGAGTTCGACCCGGTCGCCCAGAAACGCCTCATGGTCGAGTGAAACCGGCAGGATCGCAGTGACTGCAGGTCGCTCGATCACATTGGTGGCGTCGAAGCGGCCGCCGAGGCCGACTTCGATGATCGCGACATCGGCGGGATGTTCTGAAAACAGAATGAAGCCAACGGCGGTGAGAATCTCAAATACCGTGATCGGCTCGCCGGCATTGGCCTCGCCGACGCGTTTGATCGCATTGGTGAAGGTCTTGTCATCGACGAGCTTGCCACCGCCGGGCTGGCCGATGCGGTAGCGCTCGTTCCAGTGCACCAGGTGCGGCGAGGTGTGGACATGCACGGTCAGGCCAGCAGCTTCCAGCAGCGCACGCGAGAATGCGGCGGTCGAGCCCTTGCCATTGGTGCCGGCGATATGGATCACCGGCGGCAGGCGCTGCTCGGGATTGCCAAGCCGATCGAGCAGTCGCCGGATGCGCCCCAGCGACAGGTCATAACCCTTCGGATGAAGGGTCATCAGGCGCTCGATCTCGCGCTCGGCTTCGTTTGTGGTCATGTCAATTCAGGCCCAGGTCAACATGACCTTAGGCTTTGGCTGGTGCTGGCTGCGCAGGGGCGGGCGGCGTCTTCTTGTCCGCCTGCGCCACGGTGGCGGGCGCATGCATCAGGATCTTCACCAGGCGGGCGACCGTCTCCTTCATGTCGAGGCGGGAGACGACCATGTCGACCATGCCGTGGTCCATCAGATATTCTGCGCGCTGGAACCCTTCCGGCAGTTTTTCGCGGATGGTCTGCTCGATGACGCGCGGGCCGGCGAAGCCAATCAGAGCGCCGGGTTCTGCAATGTGCACATCGCCCAGCATCGCGTAGGAGGCGGTGACGCCGCCGGTGGTCGGGTTGGTCAAGACGACGATATAGGGCAGGCCGGCTTCGCGCAGGCGCTCGACGCCGACGGTCGTGCGCGGCAGCTGCATCAGCGACAGGATGCCTTCCTGCATACGCGCGCCGCCAGAAGCTGCGAACAGGATCAGCGGCCGCTTTTCGGCGAGCGCCGTCTCGAATGCCTTGACGATCGCTTCACCGGCCGCGAGGCCGAGCGAACCGCCCATGAAGGCGAAATCCTGAACCGTGACGATGACCGGCAGGCCTTCGATCGTGCCGCGTGCCGAGACGATGGCGTCTTCAAGCCCGGTCTTCGACTTGGCGTCCTTCAGGCGGTCGGTGTAACGCTTCTCGTCGCGGAAACGCAGCGGGTCGACCGGAGCCTTCGGGGCTTCGAGTGTCTGATACTCGCCATTGTCCATAAAGCTCTTCAGCCGGTCCTTGGCCGAGATCTTCATGTGGAAGCCGGAACCGGGAATGACCCATTGGTTCTGCTTCAGCTCCTCGTGAAAGATCATCTCGCCGGTCTCGGGATCCTTGATCCAGAGGTTTTCCGGCATCTCGCGCCGGCCAAGCATCGAGTTGATTCTGGGACGGACGTAGTTGGTGATCCAGTTCATCGAACGATCTCCCGTGTCTGTTTCAATATCGGATGACTATTGGGCGGCGGTAAGGCGTGCAGCCCGCACGCCTGCCGAAAGGCCCGAGACCAGCGTTGCGACCGCTTCTGCCGGGTCGGCGGTCGTTTCGCCCTTTGGCCCCAGCACATTGGCGATGGCGTTGACGATGGCCGTGCCGACGACGACGCCGTCGGCGCTGCCGCCGATCACGCGCGCCTGCTCAGCCGTCTTGACGCCGAAGCCGACGCAGACCGGCAATCGGGTGTGGCTCTTGATGCGGCCGACAGCTTCGGCCACCTTGCTTGTGTCAACCAGCGCCGAGCCGGTGATGCCGGTCATCGAGACGTAATAGACAAAACCCGACGTGTTCTCGAGAACCTTGGGCAGGCGCTTGTCGTCGGTGGTCGGTGTGGCAAGGCGGATGAAATTGATGCCGGCCCTGAGGGCTGGAATGCAGAGTTCCTCGTCCATCTCGGGCGGCAGGTCGACAACGATCAGCCCGTCAATACCGGACTGTTTTGCGTCGTCAAGGAAGCGGTCGACGCCGTAGATGTAGATCGGGTTGTAGTAACCCATCAGCACGATCGGCGTGTCATTGTCGTCCTTGCGGAATTCGGCGGCCATGGCGAGCGTCTTTGCCAGCGTCTGGCCCTTCTTCAACGCGCGCAGGCCCGCCGCCTGGATGGCCGGGCCGTCGGCCATCGGATCGGAGAAGGGCATGCCGAGCTCGATGATGTCGGCACCCGCCTTCGGCAGTGCGCGCATGATCGACAGCGAGGTGTCATAGTCCGGGTCGCCGCCCATGAAATAGGTGACAAGCGCCGGTCGGCCCTCGTCCTTCAGTTTTGCCATGCGGCGGTCGATGCGCGTATCGGTCATGTTGAATACTCGGGAAAGCGGACGGTCTCGCCGTCTTCCTTGGTGAAAGTTCTGGGCAGGCTGCCGGGCGGCAGAAGCCGGGCTACCGCCTCGGAGGGTCGGCAGAGATCCGCACCCAGTGGTGTGACGACGACCGGCCGGTTCATCAGGATCGGGTGCTGCACGACGAAGTCGATGAGTGCGTCGTCGCTCAGCTTCGGATCGTCGAGACCAAGCGTGTCATAGGGCGTGTCCTTGCGGCGCAAAAGATCGCGCACAGGTCGTCCAGTCGAGGCGAACAGGTCCGTGAGTTGAGCGCGTGTCAGCGGCGTCGCGAGATAGTCGATCACGGCAGGCTCAATGCCGGCGGCGCGGATGATCGACAGCGTGTTGCGCGAGGTGCCGCAGGCCGGGTTGTGGTAGATCGTGACCTCCAAGTCAGATCTCCATGCCCATCATCTTGGCGACCGTGTGCACGTCCTTGTCGCCGCGGCCCGACAGGTTGACGATGATCGTCTGGTCCTTGCCCATGGTGGGCGCGAGCTTGACGGCATGCGCGATCGCATGGGCCGATTCCAGCGCCGGGATGATACCTTCGACCTTGGTGCAGAGCTGGAACGCATCGAGCGCCTCATCGTCGAGGATCGGAACATATTCGACCCGGCCTGTGTCGCGCAGCCAGGAATGTTCGGGGCCGACGCCGGGATAGTCGAGACCCGCCGACACCGAATGGCCGTCGAGGATCTGGCCGTCATCGTTTTGCAGGAGATAGGTGCGGTTGCCGTGCAGCACGCCCGGCTTGCCGGCATTCATCGATGCGCAGTGCTCGATGCCGTCCAGCCCGCGTCCGCCGGCCTCGATGCCAATGATGCGCACGTCCTTGTCGTCCAGGAAGGGGTGGAACAGGCCGATTGCGTTGGAGCCCCCGCCGACGGCTGCGATGATGACATCCGGCAGGCGGCCTTCCTGCTCCAGCATCTGCGCACGGGCTTCCGCTCCAATCACCGACTGGAAGTCGCGCACCAATTCCGGATAGGGGTGCGGGCCTGCTGCCGTGCCGATCAGGTAATAGGTGTCCTCGACATTGGTGACCCAATCTCTCAAGGCTTCGTTCATGGCGTCCTTCAGCGTACCGTGACCGGCGCTGACCGGACGGACCTCTGCGCCGAGCAGCTTCATGCGAAACACGTTCGGTTTCTGCCGTTCCACATCGGTTGCCCCCATATAGACGACACAGGGATAACCGAATCGCGCGGCAACCGTTGCCGATGCCACGCCGTGCTGGCCGGCACCGGTCTCTGCAATAATCCGCTTCTTGCCCATGCGCTTGGCGAGCAGGATCTGCCCAAGGCAATTGTTGATCTTGTGCGAACCGGTGTGGTTCAGATCCTCTCGCTTGAAGAACACGCGCGCACCACCGAGATGTTTCGTCAGGCCCTCGGCAAAGTAGAGTTTTGACGGCCGGCCCGCATAATAGGTCGACAGCGCCTTCAGCTCGGCCTGGAACTCCGGATCGGTCTTGGCATGGTTCCAGTGATCCTCCAGATCAAGGATCAGCGGCATCAGCGTTTCGGCGACGAAACGGCCGCCAAATATGCCGAACATGCCCTGCTCGTCGGGGCCGGTGCGGAATGAGTTCGGAGATAGAGGCTGGTTCATGGAGGTTCCTGCTTTGGAAGAGCCATGTGATCTGACGAGCACGGAACAAGTCAAATCTCCTGCGCGCAATAAACAGGCGCTGAATATCAATAATTTCAACATGTTACCCGCGGATCGGCAAATGAGAATTGCGGATACCTGTCCCCTCCGGCCTGATGGACAACCGGTGGTACCACGCCTATTCTCTATTCAGGATGGCGCCCGACCTTATCGACGTTTCGAACCGGCTTTCCAGCATTCCGGGCCTTCGGCTTGGCAGCGCACCTGAAGCCGTGGAGGCTCTGTCCACACGCTACCGCAAACATCGCCTGTTGCTGCAGGATGCCGGAGCGAGGCTTGATTTCCGGCATCATGCAATCGTCAGCGAAGGCGCTTCGCTCAACCTTCTGCGCTATGGCCCGGAGCTCGTTGTTGATGCCGGAACATTCGACACATTCTACATGCTGGAGTTTCCCCTCAGCGGCGGCGTCGACATTGCCTATGGCGACCGACATGTGTCCTCGCGGGTCGGCAGCGGTCTTGTTCTGTCTCCGGGCAGCTATATCCGTTCGACCTGGCGCGCCGATACCACCCAGGTGATGCTGCGACTGGAACGCAGCTTCGTTGAACAGGCCTGGCAGCGGCATACCGGCGAAACCATGCGTCGGACCCCTGTTTTTCAGCCAGAACTCGATCTTGGAGCGCCAGCGGGCCGTCGCATCGCTCGGCTGATAGGGATGATGGTTGGCGAGCAGATCGAAGCGGGCACCGCAAAGACACTCTCGCCCATGCCGCTGGTCAACGCCGTGCTGGAAACTCTGTTCGAGCACGTTCCAGCAACATCAGTGCCGACGGTCGAAGGCATGGCTTCCGGCCCGGTCCCGACCTATGTGAGGGACTTTCGCAGATTGCTGGACGGCCCGACCCACCTATCCTGCACGATCGCGGAACTCGCGATCGAACTGGATGTTTCCACTCGCACGCTGACAACGGGCATGAGGCGCTTTACCGGCTATTCGCCGCATGACTACCTGACCATGCGCCGGATGGAGTATGCCCGCATCCTGCTGGAACGGGCGGGCCATTCGGTAGCCCGGGTCGCGCAGCTCGTCGGATATGCAAATGCCGGGCGGTTTGCTGCAGCCTTCCGTGCCCATTGCGGCGTCAACCCATCTCAACTACCCGCAAGCCGAGGTCGTTGACCCGGACATATCCGGAAGCGCTTGTCCGTTTCGGGAAGCATAGCGCTGCCATCCGTCATCACCTCGTTGACAATCACGCTCATCCAGCCTGCATCTGCTCAAGGGATGGAGAGCTAGTTTGAGCGACAACACGCTTCTTGTAGTGGACGTCGGTTCGTCGGCGCTGAAGGCGGTGCTGTTCGGCGCGCGCGGTGAGCCGATTGCGGCGGTTTCCCATCCGGTCACGACGCACCACAGGTCCGATCGATCGCATGAACAGGATCCCGACGACTGGTGGTCTGCGCTGCGTGCAGCCGTCAGCAAACTTCCCGAAAACCGCTCGATTTCTGCGATTGCATTTTCTGGTTCAATGCAGAACCTCATCGCGCTACAGGCCGATGGCAGCCCTGTTGCACCGGCAATACTTTATTCCGATCGCCGCCTTGAACAGAGCGAGGTCGAGCATTTGGGCGCGCGCCTGCCATCGGACTACGCGCATAAGGTCGGCAATCACCTCGACCCTGCCCATACGATCCTCAAATTGATGTCGCGCGGTCGGTTCATGCCGGAAGTTGCCAGCAAACCTGTGCTTTGGACATTTGGCGCAAAAGACGCGCTGACGTTCCGGCTCACCGGCGAGCGCGTTATCGACCCAACAACGGCTTCGACGACAGGCCTCATGAATATCGCGCAACGCGCCTGGGTCGGCGAACTGCTCGGCGTCGCGGGGGTCGACGAACACATGTTGCCAAGGATCGAACCAGCCGACGCCATTGTGGGCCATGTAAACCGCCAGGCAGCGCAGCAGTTGGGCCTGCCGGAAGGTATTCCTGTCTTCAATGGATCCGGCGACGCCGGTGCTGCAACATGGGGCGCGTCTGCCGACAAGCCAGGCACGGCCTATTGCTATCTCGGGACCACCGGATGGGTCGCAGCCACGCTCGACCATCTGGATGCAGCACCGCCACGCGACGTCTATACGCTTGCCGACCCAGTGCGGCCGGGCCGCGCAATTGTTATCTCGCCTTTCCTGACCGCAGGGTCGGCTCTCGACTGGCTATCCCAGACAACCAACCGCCCGATCGAACAATTGCTCGAGGCAATGACGCCTGCCTCAACTGAAGCGGCTCTGTTCCTGCCTTATCTTGGTGGAGAGCGAGGCCCGTTCGAGGACAGCAAGGTGCGTGGCGCATTTCTTGGATTGAGCCATACGAGCGATCCGGGCGAACTGGCCTTCGCGACAATGGAGGGCATCGCATTTGCCGTGCGACACAATCTTGAGGCAGCCGGTCTGCCGCGTTCAAACCTGCCAATCATCGGCGGCGCAGTACGCCACGCCCGCCAGAGGCAGGTTCTTGCAGACGCTCTCGGCCGCAGCATCACGATACCGGGCGACAGCGAAATGATGACAGCAATGGGTGTTCTGAAAATGGTCTCGGCTGCAGCAGGCATAGCGGTTGATACCGACATCCAGACAACATTCATTGAGCCGAGGCGCGAATGCACGCACATTCACGACCGGCGCTACGCTGCCTATCTATCCGCATCTTCATTCGCGAGGGACCTGTCCCAGTATCTGGGCTGAGCCCAAGTCAATCATCGAGCGTCAAATCGACAAGGAGGAAGTCATGAGAACTTTTGCAACACTGGTGGCTGCAGGCATGTTTCAGTTCACTGCGGCTGCATATGCTGAAGACATAGCTGTGCTGACACCCTATCTCAGTTCGGTCGCCACCAATGAGATGATCGAGACGTTCAAGACAGAGTCGGCGACGAAAGGCTGGACAGTCAACGTCGTCGACACACGGGGCGACTTCCAGCAATTGGCAAGCCGCGTCGAGGACGTCGCCAATGCCGGTGTGAAGGCAATTGTGCTGGTGAGCGTTGATCCAAACCAGATCGGAGACCAGGTTGCAGCCGCCGCCGACAAAGGCATCCCGGTTGTCGTCCTGGATGGTGCTACCGCAAAAGGCGTTGCGATCAACATCACGACCGACAATTTCGCGCTCGGCACCTTGTTGTCGGACTATCTGTTCAAGTCGATGGGCGACAAGGGCAACATCGTGAAATTCTTCCACTCGGCGCACCCCGGTGTGCGTCAGCGCGAACTGGCTCTCGACAAGGCTCTGGGCGAACACCCCGACATCAAGGTGATAGCCGAACATTATGTGCAGGTGCCCGGCCCGATCGACAATGCGCGGCAGGCGATGGAGACCTTCGTTCGGCAATATGGCGATGAGATCAATGGCGTCTGGGCAGCCTGGGACGAGCCGGCGATTGGTGCGCTCCTTGCCATCCAGAGCGACAAGCCGGACTCCAAGGCGTTGATTGCCGGCATTGACGGTAACCCACAGGCCGTCGACCTGATCAAGCAGTGCACAAATCTGGTTGCCACGGTCCGGCAGGATTTCCCTGGGATTGCCAAGAGTGCGGTCGCGGAAATCGCAAACATGATCGATGGCAAGAAGCCGGAGAAGACCGAAATCTTCGTCAGCGCCAATGTGATCGACCGGGCAAGCCTCGGCGTGACCTGCAACTGACAGTCGGCACATGCTGGAGGTCGAGGGGCTCAAAAAGCGGTTCGGTGGCGTTGCGGCGCTCGACGGTGTCGAGTTGCACGCAGCCGCCGGGCGGATACATGCCCTGCTCGGTGAAAACGGTGCAGGCAAATCAACGCTTCTGAAGTGCCTTTCGGGTGTGCATCGGCCGGATGAAGGGCGCATGTCGCTGGCCGGGCAGGATTTTGCGCCAGCAAACCCGACGGAATCCGAAAGGGCCGGGCTCCGGTTTGTGCATCAGGAACTCAATCTGGTTCCCGGTTTCACGGCTTACGAAAACGCCTTTGTTGGCCGGCGCTATCCTCGTCGCGGCGGCCTCATTGACTGGCAGAAAATGAGGACCCGTGTCATGGCGGTGCGTGACCGCCACGGCCTTGATCTGGATATTGACGTTCCCGTAGCGCGCCTGTCTGTCGCCAAGTGTCAGATTGTGGAAATTCTGCGTGCGCTGATTGATGAGGCCCGCGTGCTTGTGCTCGACGAGCCCACGGCATCGCTCAGCGAGCGAGAAGCCCATATCCTTCACGGCATCATTCGGCGACTGGCCGATATGGGCTGCGTGGTCATTCTTGTTTCGCATCGCCTCGATGAAGTTTTCGCAATCGCGGACGACTACACCGTGCTGCGCAATGGCCGGAGCGTAGGTTCCGGCCAGGTGTCTGAAATTGACCGTGCTGGCCTTGTGGAGATGATGGCCGGGGGAGGAATTGAACTGGAGCGTGGCACTGTGCCAACCGCCGCCGGCGGCCCTGTCCTACAGCTGTCCAGCTACGCTCCTTCACCAGCGCGAGCGGGCATCGATTTGACGATCAATGCCGGCGAGATCGTCGGCCTCTACGGTGTTGTCGGCAGCGGCCGGTCCAGTCTGCTCAAGTCGATCTGGGGTGCCAATCGGTTTTCGCGTGGAGATTTGCATCTCGATGGTGAACCTTTGCCACAGGTCGGCATTTCCAACCGTATTCAGGCAGGCGTCGCCTATGTGCCAGAAGACCGCCGCGGCAGAGGGCTGATGATGCAGCACTCGATCCTCGACAATGCGCTTCTTCCCCGCTTGTCACATTATCGCGTGCTGCGCGCGCTGCCTGTCGTCTCCTGGAACTGGGCGCGCAATGGCGCGCGAAAGCTGCTTTCGGAACGCAACGTCAAATACGGCCAGCTTGGCGATCGCATCTCGACGCTTTCGGGCGGCAATCAGCAGAAGATCATGATCGGGCGCTGGGTCGGTCCGTCCTGTCGCCTGTTTATGCTGGATGAACCGACGCGTGGCGTCGACGTGCGCTCCAAGGCAGAAATTCATGCGCTCTGTCGCAGGCTTGCTGCCGAAGGCACGGCCATCGTGTTCGTCACCAGCGATCTCGAAGAACTCTTCGGGCTCGCGCAGCGGATCCTTGTCATGGCGCACGGACGCATAACTCTCGACGCGCCCAATGGCGACCTGTCCCGTCAAGACATTGTCCATGCCGCGTTCGTAACGGAAAAGGAGCCGGCATGACCCTGGTTTCGCGCTTCGGCACACTTTTCGGTCTGGTCGCAATCATTGCCATCTTCTCGGCCTTGTCACCGAACGGTTTTGCGCAAGGCTCCAACCTGATCAACATCACCCAGCAAATGTCCCTTCTGGCGATCGTTGCCCTGGGTGCGGCATTCGTGATGTCGCTTTCGGAATTCGATCTTTCGATTGGTGCCGTTGTCTCCATGGCCGGAATTGTGTCCGTCAGCCTTTTTGGAGCGGGCTGGGGCATACTTCCGACCATCATCATCACGCTTGCAGCCGGATTTGCCGTCGGGTGCGCCAGTGGTTTTTTCGTCGCAACCTGGCGCGTGCCGAGCTTCATCATGACACTCGCAATGGGCACAATCGTCGGTGGCCTGACCTTCTGGGTCAGCGGCGGCGCCACGCTGTTCACCAACATCCCAGTCGAGTTCCGCGATCTGGGGCGCGGCTATCTGGCAGGGATTCCGGTCCTGACCCTTTGGGCAGTGGCCGGCACCGTCTTTGTGGCATTCATTCTCGACTGGACCGAATTGGGGCGGCGCATCCTGGCTATCGGCGGCAATCGCGAGGCCGCGCGCCTTGCCGGCGTTGCTGTCGTACCGGCAACGGTTTGGGCATTTGGTCTTTGCACGCTGATGGCTACCCTTGCCGGGCTGCTGCTGACGGCTAGACTTGGAAGCGCCCATCCGACCGGCGGAAACGGCTTTCTGCTCCAGGCCTACGCGGCCGTCTATCTCGGCATGACTGCCTTTCGCGACGGCCAGCCAAACGCAGCTGGCACATTGCTCGGTGCGGCCATCATCGCTGTCGTTGCCAATGGGCTGACCATTCTCGGCGTCCCCAATTATCTCCAGGACATATTCACCGGCCTCATCATCATTGCGTCGGTCATGATCCGCAATTTTGGGAGGTCAACTGATTGAGCCAAGCAGGCTTTGCCTATGATCGCGTTGCGCAATCCCTGGCAGCTGAACTGTCGACCGATCTGTGGCGCGCCGGCGATGAATTGCCGTCGGAGATGGATCTCGCCGCCTATTTCAACGTTGCCAGACGCACGATCCGCAAGGCTTTGGCAGTCATCGAGCGCGATGGCCTGATTGCAAAGGGTAAGGGGCGCAGAACTCGTTTTCGAGGCAAGGCCATCGATTGGTCCCATGATATGGCAATGGGGCTTCCGGCAGCAGCGCAACGAGCGGGCCTCAAATTGTCGACCCGGATATTGAAGACCGGCGAGGTTCCTGCTGGCCTCAGTGAGGCGCGCGCGCTTGCAGTTCCACTCGGGGTTCCAGTCAGCGAATTGTGGCGGCTACGCCTTCTCGACGGCAAACCGATGGTCCAGCAGCGATCCGTGCTGCCGGTCGAGGTGATGGCGTCAATTGCAACGGGAGACCTTGTCCGCCGCTCGCTTTACGACCTGGTTCGCAACGCTGGCGATGGCAGCGAATTGTATGTTGCCGAAGAGCACTTTTCGCCGTCACAAGCGACGGCAACAGAAGCCAGCTTCGCGATTGTCGAGGCAAGCCGGCCTGTCATGCGCGTGACGCGTATCGTTTCAGGCGCGAAAGGACCAGTCGAATTCTCCAATTCGATCCTGCTCGGGCCTGCGTTTCGGTTCTGAAGACTGCCAGGCTCAAAAGCAGCCCAAATGCCAAGTTTCCAGAAGCCAAGGCTTTTCGATAGCGATCAAATGGCGCGCCTTGATGGTGAAACGTCGAACCAGTTGTTCGAGGTTTTAGCCGACTGGAACACCCAGCTTGAGCACCTGAGGCCTGGCAAGCCTCCGGTGCCGCCATGTCCCTAGGCGAGGCATTCAACCCCGTTATTGACGGACAAGCTTACCGCAAACCGGCTGCGAAGCCGAAGAAAAAGCGTCCAGCCCCTTTCTGCCTGCGTCTGAGCGTGGAAGACCGCGCCCGCTTGGCTATGGAGGCCGCGGGCGCTCCGCTGGGTGCCTACATCAAGGCCAAGGTGCTTGGGGATACTCAGCCTATTCGCACGCGGCGTACCGGCCTTGCCGTAGAGGACCGCAAGGCGCTGGCACAGGTGCTGGCCTTGCTCGGCCGCTCGCACCTGGCATCCAATCTCAACCAGCTCGCCCGCGCGGTGAATATCGGCACGCTGCCGATGACGCCGGAGACGGAGGCGGAATTGTTCGCGGCCCTGCACGACGTGCGCGACCTGCGCCGTCTGCTGCTGGCTGCACTCGGCCTCAAGCCGGAGGTGGTGGCATGATCCTCAAAGGCTCCCAGCGCGCCGGTGGCCAGAACCTGGCCGTGCATCTTCTGCGCAGCGACGACAACGAACATATCAGCCTTCATGAACTGCGCGGCTTTGCGGGTGACAATCTCAGGGCCGCCTTCAAGGAGGTCGAGGCGATCGCGCGCGGCACCAACTGTCGCCAGTATCTCTTCTCGCTTTACTTAAGCCCGCCCGAAGGCGAACGAGTGCCGGTGCCGGTGTTCGAGGATGCCGTTGCCCGCATCGAAAAACAACTCGGACTGGACGGCCAGCCCCGTGCCCTGGTCTTCCACGAAAAGGAAGGGCGTCGTCATGCTCATGCGGTGTGGAGCCGTATCGACGCCGACACGATGACGGCGCGTCCGCTGCCCTTCTTCAAGAACCGGCTCCGGGACATCGCGCGCGACCTCTATCTGGAGCATGGCTGGAAGATGCTGCGCGGCTTTGCCAATGCAGCCGAGCGTAATCCAACCAACTTCACGCTGGCGGAATGGCAGCAGGCGAAGCGGCAGGATATCGATCCCCGCTGGCTCAAACAAACCGTGCAGGAATGCTGGCGAGGCTCGGACGGTCTGCCAGCTCTGCGCAATGCGTTGGAGGAACGCGGGTTCTTCCTGGCGAAAGGCGATCGGCGCGGCTTCGTGGTGCTCGATCATCGTGGTGATGTCTGGTCGCTGCCGCGTCTGCTGGACGTAACGACGAAAGAGGTA
>Ga0209572_1001717_pt1 | contig 13340 bp, 14 predicted proteins | sample EBPBio232012_DNA_FD_185867 | JGI IMG/M metagenome (GOLD analysis project Ga0209572, IMG submission 185867) | Wastewater treatment Type I Accumulibacter community from EBPR Bioreactor in Madison, WI, USA - Reactor 1_1/23/2012_ DNA (SPAdes)... | ecosystem: Engineered > Bioreactor > EBPR >...
TCGACTGTGTCAGGATAAGATGGGAAAGGGCGGTGGAAGGTGGCTTTCAGATGCGATGCACAGCACCTTGAACAGGTCACCCATCTGATCCGGCGCGGCCAGCCTCTCGACATCGGCGCGAATGCGATCCTGCTGGTCGGTGGCAGCACCTGAACCGAGCCGCCCGGCACGTTCAAGCAGCCCCATCGCGAGCAGAAATTGGCCCTGTGTCGAGCTTGCAGTCTCCAAACCGTGTGCACGCGCTTGTGCGGCTAGCGGCTCGAAATCGACATGGGAGGTGAGGTCCGCTTCGCCCGGATGGTCCAGCAAGCCGTCATATGCATGGCTGCGCATAGCCTGCAACGTGTCGCCCAGACCTGAGCGCAGGTGGCCGTAGTCGATGAACAGGCCCGCGCCGGATTGAGTGGCGATGCGTGCTGCGATCCGGTCCATGAGGGCAACACGCGCCGGTGCCAGCTCGGCAATTGCGCCGTCTGGGGCGTGGACTGCGTCTTGCGGCAGCAAAGCGGGGTCAATCGCCTGTGGCCCGACGACGAAGGCGAGGCGTCCAGCGTCGTCCAGCCCGACCAGACGCTCGCGCCAGATGCCGTCTATCTTGGTGTATTGGTGGATCGGGACAGCGTCGAACAACTCGTTGCCGATGATAATCAAAGGTCCGTCGGGCAGTTCGGCGACATCGGTCGTCCAATCGAAGCGGCCGGGGGCGTCCTTCAACGTCTGCACCTGCTCTGCGGCCAGTTTCAGGCTGATCTCGATGAGATGGAAACGTGCAGCCGAATGGAGGTCTGGTGCGGTGCGGGCGATGGTGCGAGCCATGTCCTTCATCAATGTGCCGCGGCCTGGGCCGATTTCTGCGATGATGACATTCTCCGGGCGGCCGAGCGTCTGCCAGGCCGAGACGGTCCAGATGCCGACCAATTCTCCGAACATCTGGCTGACTTCCGGTGCGGTGATAAAATCGCCGCCTCGCCCAAACGCTTCGCGCGTCGTGTAATAGCCGTGTTCGGGGTCGAACAGGCAAATCGCCATATAGTCCGAGACCGGGATCGGCCCCTGCGCCGCGATCATCGCGGCAAGGCGCTCGCGCAAGATCGTCATCGGGCGGGGTTCGTCGCCTCGGGGCGCTGCGCGGTCGCCATGGCCCAGATGCCGGCAAGCACCATCGGCAGCGACAGGACCATGCCCATGGTGAGCCAGTTGGTGCCGGCCAGATAACCGATCTGGGCATCGGGCGTGCGGAAGAATTCAACGATGATGCGCGATACGCCATAACCGGCGATAAACGCGCCGCCGACAAATTTTGGCCGAGCCAGCTTGCGCCCGCGCCAGACCAGCCAGGTGAGGGCCGCAAACAGCACGATGCCTTCAAGGCCAGCCTCATAAAGCTGGCTTGGGTGGCGCGGTTCTGGTCCGCCATTGGGGAACACGAACGCCCAGGGCACATCGGTGACGCGGCCCCAGAGTTCGGAATTGATGAAATTGGTGACGCGCACGAGACCGAGACCAACCGGCACGCCGGCCGCAACGACATCGAGCAGGCTCCATGCCGGGATGCCGCGCGATCTTGCGAATAGAACCATGGCCAGGATGGTGCCAAGCATGCCGCCATGAAACGACATGCCGCCCTGGGTGATGGCGAAGATCTCGAGCGGATTGGCGGCGTAGCGGGCGAAATCGTAAAACAGGATGTAGCCGATGCGGCCGCCCAGAACGACGCCGACGGCTGCCCAGACCAGGAAATCGTCGAGGTCCTCGGGCTTCATGGGCGCTGTGTTGTTGGCCCAGAGCCTTGGCGTTCTGACGAGCTTTTTCGAATACCACCAGGCAAAGAGGATGCCGACCACATAGCCCAGCCCGTACCAGCGGGCGGCGAAAGGTCCGATCTGGAAAATGATCGGGTCAATATTCGGGAAGGGAAGGGCCGACAGCGGCAGCAGGAATTCTGACAAGATTGGTTCCGTGGCGTTGAGGCCGCGGAACTTGGCCGAGTGCGGGTCGGCGGTCAAGCGTGGCTCCGACAGCAAAGCCCGGGCACTTGCAAAGCACCTGCTTGCCCCCTAATTCGATGGGAGGCCCCCATATTCAAAGGGAGGCAATGAGGTGCGCTATGAACACGAACGGTCCGAACCGCATACTGGATGAATTGTCTAAGCTGGTGACGGACGCTGCCGGTGCAGCCCAGGGCGTTCGCAAGGAAGTTGAGACCGCGTTTCGCGCTCAGGCGGAGCGGATGCTGAACTCGATGGAAATTCCGCAGCGCGAGGAATTTGAAGCGGCACGCGACATGGCTGCAAAGGCCCGCGCCGAGAATGAATCGCTGCTTGCGCGCATCGAGGCACTTGAAGCGCGCATCGTCGCACTGGAGGGCGGTGCGCCCGCTGCCAAGCCTGCAAAGAAGCCTGCGACAAAAAAATAGGATCGGGCTTTTCCACAGGGCGGCAAACGGTGAAAACCGTTTGTGCTGAATCGTTTACCGGCAACTGGTCGGTTTGCTGATTTTCACCTTTCCACACTCGCGCAAGCTTCAACTGAAAAAGCGCTGGCGCGCCGACTCCCGATCAATAGACTGAATTTGTTGCATGATTCGAATTTCCGGATCGCAATCGGTCCGGGGCGGTCCGCAGGGGTTCATCGTTCATTCCGTCCAGCCGTAGTGCGTAACACCTGTCGCGCGTGCCCGTTTCGGGAGATGCGACGGCGTTCCCGCAGCCACAGGAAGAACAGATGAGCCTGCTAGAATTCGACGTTGCCCGCGATCCGCACCCCGTCGACATGATCGAGAATGTCGCCAACGCCAATGATTGGGCGTTTGAGCGAACAGGTGACGATGAGATTTCGATCACGGTGGCCGGTCATTGGGCCGACTACCACGTCTCATTCTCCTGGATGGAGGACTTTGAGGCGCTGCATCTTGCCTGCGCGTTTGACGTCAAGGTTCCTGAAAAGCGGGAACTTGAGGTGATGCGTCTGCTTTCGATCATCAATGAACAGATGCTGTTTGGCCATTTTGATCTTTGGGAGCAGGAAGGCGCGATCATGTTCCGCCAGTCGTTGCTGCTGTCTGGAGGTGCGGAGCCAACCAACCAGCAGGTCGAGGCGCTTCTGAGCAGCGCTCTGGAGGCCTGCGAGTGCTATTATCAGGCATTCCAGTTTGTCATCTGGTCCGGCACATCGGCGCGCGAAGCTCTGTCGAGCGTGCTGTTCGAGACCCGCGGCAACGCCTGACCATGAGTTCTGGCGCAGCGAAGCCGCTGATCAGCTATGATGATTTCGACCGTGTCGACATTCGTGCAGGTACGATCGTCGAGGCGGAGCCTTATCCGGAAGCGCGAAAACCCGCCTACAAGTTGAAAATCGATTTCGGCCCGGACATCGGCGTCAAACGCTCGTCGGCGCAGATCACCAAATATTATCAGCCCGAAGAACTGATCGGTCGGCAGGTTTTTGCAGTGGTCAATTTTCCGCCGCGCCAGATCGGCAAGTTCATGTCCGAAGTTCTGACGCTGGGCTTTCCAGACGAGGAAGGCGCGGTGGTGCTGGGCGCGATCGAGCGCAAGGTGCCGGACGGCGGCAGGCTTTTCTGAAGTAGATCAGGCAGGCACCCGGACAATCGCCCGCAGGCCGCCCATCGGGCTGTCGTCGAGCGTGATGTCGCCGCCATGGCTACGCGCAATGTCGCGGGCAATCGCCAGGCCAAGTCCGGTGCCGCTGGCGTCCTGATTGCGCGCTTCGTCCAGACGGACGAACGGCTTGAAGACTTCCTCGCGCTGGTCGGGTGCAATGCCGGGGCCATCATCATCGATGATGATGCTCAGCACGCCCTTTCGATGGGCTGCCGTGATCGAGATCGAATTGGAATAGCGGAAGGAATTGCCGATCAGGTTGGACAGCAGGCGATTGAAGGCGTGCGGGCGCACGTGGACGATCGGACTGCCGACGAGGGCGATCTTGACCGGCTTGCCGCGTAACTCGCCTTCCTCGCGAATGCGCTCGAATTGCGCGCTGATGTCCAGAGTTCCGGTGTCTTCCTCAGCCTCGCCCTTGGCAAACGACATGTAGCCTTCCAGCATCGACTGCATGTCGTCGATGTCCTGGTTGAGCAGGGTCGTGTCAGTCTTGGGGGGCAGCAAGGCGAGTTGCAGCTTGAAGCGGGTCAGGATGGTGCGCAGATCGTGGCTGACGCCGGTCAACATGGCGGTGCGTTGCTCTATCTGGCGCTCGATGCGCTCGCGCATCTGAATGAACGCAAGGCCCGCGCGCCGCACCTCGGTTGCGCCACGCGGCTGGAATTTCTCGGGCGAGGGCCGGCCCTTGCCGAAGCTCTCGGCTGCTTCAGCCAGCCGCAGGATCGGCCGGATCTGGTTGCGCAGGAACAGAATGGCGATGGTCAGCAGCAGCAGCGAGGTGCCGACCATCCAGACCAGGAAGATGTGGGTGTTGGATGCATAGGCCTCGTTGCGGCGGGCAAAGACGCGCAGCACCGAGTCGTCCATCTGGATACGGATTTCGATGATGTTCGACGCACCGACCGTATCCAGCCAGAACGGACGCTTGATCTGGGTTGCGATCTGGTCGCTCAAAATGCCGTCAAGAATGGAGAAAAACGGCTTTGGTCCGGGCGCGGGCAAGGGCTCCAGCGGCAGGATATCGACTGTCAAAGCAAGCCTTTGCTGGGCAATCTTCTCAATCTGATTCCGGTTTTCCTCGGTCGGGAAGGTTTGCGTCAGATCGATGATGGCCGAGATGTCGCGAACGACCGCAGTCGACAGGCGACGCGTGACCAGTTGCCAGTGTCGCTCCATAAAGACGACGGCGACAACCGACTGAAGCAGGATCATCGGCGCGATGACGATGATCAGCGAGCGCGCATAGAGCCCTTTCGGCATGTAGTGTGAAATGTAGCGGGTTGCGACAACCCAGAAGCGCGGCGCGCGGGGCAGCCAATCGCGCAATGACGACCTGCGCGGGGCAGGTGTCGTATCGCTCGATTCAGTTGTCGCCATCCCGTCCGCCTATTCGACGCTCAGTCGATAGCCGATACCGCGCACGGTTTGAAGCCAGATCGGGTTTGCCGGATCGCGCTCGATCTTGCGGCGCAGCCGGTTGATCTGCACGTCGATCGTGCGTTCGCCGACATCTGCGTCACCTGCAACAAGCTCATGACGGGGGATGGTTTCGCCCGCACGGTCGGCAAAGACGGCGAGGATATCCTGTTCGCGATCGGTCAGTTTCACCGTCTCGCCGCCACGCTTCAGTTCGCGGCGCGCAATCTGGAATGTGTAGGGACCAAAGACGATCTGCTCCAGCTTCGGCACCGGAGGCGGGCCGCCGCGACGCAGGATGTTGTTGACGCGCAGGATCAGTTCGCGCGGGTCAAACGGTTTTGCCAGATAGTCATCGGCACCAGCTTCGAGCCCTGTAATGCGACTGTCTGTCTCCGACAGTGCCGTCAGCATCAGGATCGGCACCTTCTGCTCGGCTCGCCAGGAGCGAGTGAATTCCACGCCGCTTTCGCCGGGCATCATCACGTCGACGATCAACAGGTCGAAATCGAGTCCCTGAAGCTTGCGGCGGGCCTCGGCGGCATTGCCCGCGACCGTTACCCGAAATCCGTTCGACGTCAGGAACTGCTTGAGCAGATTGCGAATGCGCGTGTCGTCGTCGATGACCAGCAAATGGGCGGCGTCATCATCGGGTGCCGTGCGTTCCTCGTCGCCGGTGTCTGGCCTCGTGTCTGGGCTCATGTCTGGTCCGACCTTTCATCTGCCCCGTCCGTGTCGCGCCCGTCGACCTGGGCGCGCAGCTCTGGGTTGACCATTGCGCGCAGAAACCCCTCGATCGCGTCACGCTCAACGGGGCCGTAATTTCCGATTGCCTGACCGATGCGGCGGGACTGTGGCGTGGCGAGCGCCAGAGCCAGGTTGCGGCCCTTTTCGGTCGGATAGAGTTCACGCTGGCGGCGGTCACGAAGGCCCTGCACCTGGGTGATGTGGCCGGTGTCGATCAATTGCTTGAGCACGCGTGCCAGGCTTTGCTTGGTGATCTGCAGCACGTCCAGCAATTCAGCGACCGTGAGGCCGGGTCGGCGGTTCACAAAATGGACGACGCGGTGATGGGCGCGTCCAAACCCGTATCGTTCCAGGATCTGGTCTGGATCGGATGTGAAGTCGCGATAGGCGAAGAACAGCAACTCGATGATGGAGAAATCGATGCCTTCCGCCCGCGACAGCGGTGTGCGGATCGGTTCGCGTTCTGGATTTGCGCGTGGTGGCATCGGACCTCGGTTGTGAATCAGAAATTATGTCAGTCTTGTTGACTTAATTTGGACCGACTGATAATTTTTGACAAGGTTTTTGGCGATTGGCGACCGAAAACGAGACTGAAGAGCAGTTTTTCGCAATTTCCTTTCTCATTTTTCTGTGTCTGCACCCGCGGAACGGATCAAATGGCAGAACGGCAAAAATCTGCGTAAAATGTAGGCAATAACGACAAGGGCCCAGAGTGGCCGAGGAGGATGACGTGGCATCGGTTCCATTCGATCAGCTTGACGGTTGGATTTGGATGAATGGTGAAATCGTCAAATGGGCTGACGCGAAGATCCACGTACTGACCCATGGCCTGCACTATGCGAGCGCCGTATTTGAGGGCGAACGCGCCTATGGCGGCGAGATTTTCAAATTGCATGAACATACCGAGCGCCTGCACGAGTCGGCGAAGCTGCTTGGCTTCACGATCCCCTATTCGGTGGCCGAATTGGACGACGCTTGCCGCGAACTGCTGCGCAAGCAGGGTTTTTCCGATGCCTATGTGCGGCCGATCGCCTGGCGCGGTTCGGAAATGATGGGTGTGTCTGCCCAGAAGAACCGGATCAATGTCGCGATCGCCATCTGGCAGTGGCCGAGCTATTTCGACCCTGAGCAGAAGCTCAAGGGCATCCGGCTCGACATTGCGGAGTGGCGCAGGCCCGATCCGCGCACCGCACCGTCGCGCTCCAAGGCCGCCGGCCTGTACATGATCTGCACCATGTCCAAGCACAATGCCGAGGCCAAGGGCTATGCGGATGCGATGATGCTGGACTGGCGGGGCCAGGTGGCCGAGGCAACGGGTGCCAACATCTTCTTCGTCAAGGACGGCGTCATCCATACGCCGACGCCGGACTGTTTCCTGGATGGCATCACGCGCCGCACAGTCATCGCGCTGGCCAAGAAGCGCGGTTACGAAGTGATCGAACGCGCAATCATGCCCGAAGAACTGGCTGGCTTCACCGAATGCTTCCTGACTGGCACGGCTGCAGAAGTGACGCCTGTGTCGGAGATCGGCCCCTACAAGTTCACGCCGGGCGAGATCTGCCGCAACCTGATGAACGACTATGCCGACGAAGTGACGCCGAAAAAGGCGATCGCTGCGGAGTAATGCGACACTTCTGAATTTGAACGGGCGGCGCAAGCCGCCCGTTTTTCGTTTTCGGATCAGTCCAGCCGCTTGCCCGATTTCCGGTCGAACAGATGCGCCATGGCGGGCTGGATCGCGACTGGCAGGCGCTCGCGCGGCTTGACCTTTCGAGAACCCGGCAGGCGCACGATGATGTCTGGCCCGCCACCCACAATCTGCCCATGGGCGAGCGTGTCGGCACCAAGCGCCTCGACCACTGCCACTTCGACGATGAAGTCGGAGTTTAGTTCTTCGACAACCGTCAGATGCTCCGGTCTGACGCCAAGGAGCATTTCCATGTTGGCTTCAGGCGCAGCAAGATTGCGTGGCTTGATGAATTGACCGTTGGCGATTTCCAGCCCTTTGGCACCCGCGCCCTTTGCTTCGATCAGGTTCATGGCGGGCGAGCCGATGAAGGAGGCGACGAAAACCGAGGCGGGGCGCTCATAGATCGCGGTCGGTGTGTCGATCTGCTCGGCGCGACCTTCATTCATCACGACCAGAATGTCGCCCAGCGTCATAGCCTCGACCTGATCATGGGTGACATAGACGGAGGTCACTTCAAGCGACTGTTGCAACTTCTTGATTTCGATTCGCATTTGGCCGCGCAGCTTGGCATCGAGATTGGATAGCGGCTCATCGAACAGGAAAACCTGCGGCTTGCGCACGATGGCGCGGCCCATGGCGACGCGCTGGCGCTGGCCACCTGACAACTGGCGCGGCTTGCGGTTGAGATACGGCTCGATGGCAAGAATGCGCGCTGCTTCCTTGACGCGCACATCGATCTCATCCTTCGGCGTGCGGCGATTGCGCAGACCATAGGCCATGTTGTCGTAGACGGTCATATGCGGATAGAGCGCATAGTTCTGGAACACCATCGCGATGTCGCGGTCTGTCGGGCCGATCTCGTTGACGACATTGCCGTCGAAGGCGCATTCGCCTGAGGTGATGGTTTCCAGGCCTGCGATCATGCGCAGAAGTGTGGACTTGCCGCAGCCCGATGGGCCCACCAGCACGCACAGTGCCTTGTCGGGAATGGCGATCGAAATGCCCTTCACCGCTTCCACGCCGCCGGGATAGACCTTTCGGACGTCTTTGAGATCGACAGTCGCCATCTACAAACTCACTTTTCGGAATCGACGAGGCCGCGCACGAACCAGCGCTGCATCAGGACAACTACCAGCACAGGCGGCAGAATGGCGAAGATCGACGTCACCATGACAAGGTGCCATTCGGTGTCGGCGTCGGCAAAGGACATCATCTTGCGGACCGCAATGATGATCGTGTTCATCTGGTTGTCATTGGTGACCAGCAGCGGCCACAAATATTGCGTCCAGCCATAGATGAAGAGGATGACGAACAGCGCTGCGATATTGGTGCGCGACAGAGGCAGCAGGATGTCCTTGAAGAAGCGCCATGGGCCTGCGCCGTCGACGCGGGCCGCTTCGACCAGTTCGCCGGGAATGGTCATGAAGAACTGCCGGAACAGAAGCGTTGCAGTGGCAGACGCGATCAGCGGCACGATCAGCCCTGCATAGGTGTCGATCATGCGCAGGTCGACCATCACCTTGTAGGTCGGCAGGATGCGAACTTCGACCGGCAGCATGAGCGTGATGAAGATGAGCCAGAAGAACACCATTCGCAGCGGGAAGCGGAAGAATACGATCGCAAAGGCCGACAGGATCGAGATGATGATCTTGCCAATGGCTATTCCCAGCGCAACGATTGTGGTGTTGAGCAGCAGTGTCGAAACCGGCACGCCGCCGATGCGTCCGACGCCGCCGAACAGTGCCTCATAGTAGTTGTTGAAGAATTCCGGTCCCGGCAGCAGAGGGAGGGGTGGGCGCAGCACGGTCTGGAGGGAATGGGTCGATGCAACGAAGGTGTAGTAGATCGGAAACGCCACGACGATGACGCCGAGGATCAGGATCGCATGGGCGATGTAGATGCTCGTTGCCGACTGGCCGATCATCAGCTTGTCGTGGCCGCTGTCGGCCGGAGGCGGTGCGTTCTCAGCCATAATGCACCTTCCTCTCGACATAGCGGAACTGAATGGCTGTCAGGCCTATGACGATGACCATCAGGATGACCGACTGAGCTGCTGATTCACCGAGGATCAGATTGACGAAGCCGTCATTGTAGACCTTGTAGACCAGCGTCTCTGTCGCCTTGCCGGGGCCACCACCGGTGACCGCATGGATGATGCCGAATGTGTCGAAGAAGGCGTAGACGGTGTTGACCACGAGCAGGAAAAAGGTGGTCGGCGCGAGCAATGGAAAGACGATTGTCCAGAAGCGCTTTGTTTCGCGCGCGCCGTCAATTGCGGCGGCTTCGATCAGCGTCTTGGGGATCGCCTGCAAGCCGGCAACGAAAAACAGGAAATTGTAGCTGATCTGCTTCCAGGCGGCCGCCATCACGACCAGGACCATCGCCTGATCGCCCTTCAGGAGCGGGTCCCAGGCAATGCCGAGATTGCGCAGGCCAATCGCGAGAGTGCCGATCGACGGGTTGAACATGAACAGCCACAGCATGCCGGCAATCGCCGGCGCAACTGCGTAGGGCCAGATCATCAGTGTGCGGTAGAAGCCTTTGCCGCGGATGACCTTGTCGGCCATCACGGCCAGAAGCAGCGCCACGCACATCGACACCGCTGCAGTCGCGACCGAGAAGATCAGCGTGACTTCCAGCGAATTGATGTAGTTCGGGTCCGACAGGACTTTCCTGAAATTGTCGAACCCGACAAATCTTGAGCTCAGCCCGAACGGGTCTTCCTTCAGCATCGACTGGTAGAGGGCCTGGCCGGCCGGCCAGTAGAAAAACACCAGCACAATGGCAAGCTGTGGCGCGACGAGCAGGTAAGGCAGCACCTTGTTGGGAAAGACGACACGTGGGGTCATATGCAGGGCTCTCTTACCCTCCGCATTGCACAGAGGGTCGCAAACGAAGCTGACGGGGGTCGGGTGGAGTGCCAGCAACATGCACTCCACCTTGGCGCTGGTGCGCCGGCCTTCCCCTTCGAGGGGAGGTACCGCGTCTTAGTTCATCGCTTCCTTGATCGCGGCGTTGCCACGCGAGACGACATTGTCCATCGCCTGCTGAGCAGTCTGCTGGCCAGCCAGCATCTTTTCATATTCCTCGTTCATGATGTCGCGAACCTGCGGCAGGTTCGGCAACCGCACGCCCTTGGAATTTTCGGTCGGTGCCTTGCCCATCATCTGCTTGATCGGGATTTCGCGTGCCGGGTTCTTTTCATAGAAGCCATCGGCCTTGGTCTTTTCATAGGCCGCCAGCGTGACCGGCAGATAGCCTGACACCTGATGCAGGCGGGCCTGAATGTCGGTCTGTGACAGGAAGTTGAAGAAGGCTGCTACGCCCTTGTATTCCTCGTCCGACTTGCCGCCGAACACCCACAATGATGCGCCGCCGGGGATCGTGTTCTGCGATTCAGTGTCATAGGGCAGCATGCCGGTGCCGTAGTTCATGCCGGACTTGATGACGTCGCCCAGGCCGCCCGACGATTCGGTCATGATGCCGCATTCGCCCGACAGGAAGATCTGCTTGGCTTCGGAGGTGCGGCCACCATATTTGAACGTGCCGTCCTTGGCGAGGTCGGCCAACTCCTGGAAATGTTTGACGAAGGGCTCGCTATTGACCTTCAACTCGACATTCGGGCCGGCAATGCCGTTCTCTTCCGTGCCCCACTGATAATTGTTCCATGCCGCAAAATTCTCGGTGTGGATCCAGGTCAGCCAGGTCGATGTGTAGCCGCAGGCAGCAGCGCCTGATGTCTTGATTTTCCTGGCAGCGTCCCGGACCTCGGCCCACGTCTTGGGCGGATTGTCGACGTCGAGGCCAGCCTTCTGGAACACGTCCTTGTTGTAGTAGAGGATCGGCGAGGACGAGTTGTAGGGGAATGACAGCATCGTGCCGTCGGGCTTGGAATAGTAGGCGACGATGCCTGGAAGATAGGCGCTCTTGTCGAAGGGCTTGCCGCCCATGGACAGGATCTCGGCAACCGGCTTCACAGCGCCTTCGGCGGCCATCATGGTGCCGGTGCCGGCGTCAAACACCTGCATGATGTGGGGTGGCTGCTTGGCGCGGAAAGCGGCGATGCCGGCATTCAGCGTTTCGGGATATGTGCCCTTGAATACGGGGGTTACCTTGTAGTCGCTCTGGCTCGCATTGAATTCCTTGGAAAGGGTCTCGACGACCTCATTGTTGGCGCCGGTCATGGCGTGCCACCAGCTGATTTCGGTGACGGCCAGCGCGCTGCCCGATATGAAGGACGCTGATGTGAGCGCCGAGGCGAAATACAGAATCTTGCGGCTGTTCATTGTTTGCTCCCGTAGGTTGCCGGTTTGATACCGGTCGTATGTGGTTGGCATTTGTAACGAGCGGATGACAAAACAAACGAAGACACCCGCCGGTTGTGGCGAGTGTTTCACATCGTTGTGTCATCTGGAAAGGGAACTAGATCAAAAAAAGAAGCCGGCTAGGGTCTTGTGCTCTATTTCTTGACCATCGGGACAAATCCGGGGAGGGCGCGAACGCGATCCAGCCACGCGCTGATCGAAGGGAATTGCACCATGTCGTAGCCGGCACGGCCTGCGTCCTGCGAATAGGCAAACAGGGCAATGTCGGCAACGCTTGGCTTGGCACCGGCCAGAAAAGGCGTCTTCGCCAGCTGTGTCTCCATCACGCCGAGAGCTTTGTTCCCGGCTTCGAGCAATTCCGCCATTCTCTGCGGCGTCGCGAGATGCGCGCGCTCGGGATAGACCACATAGGATCGCCGCACGGCGATGTAGGGTTCGTGGCTGTATTGTTCGAAGAACAACCATTGGTGGACGATGGCTCGATCATAAAGGTCAGCAGGCATGAAGGGCGTGCCTTCTGCGAGATAGAGCAGTATGGCATTTGATTCCGCGATGAAGCGGCCGTCGTCCAGTTCAAGCAGCGGCACTTTTCCATTGGCGTTCTTGGCGAGATATTCCGGTGAACGGGTCGTGCCGTCGCGCGAACTGGTTTCGACATGCTCGAATGGGCGGTCGAGTAGCGCCATCAGCAGGCGCGGCTTGTAGCAATTGCCGCTGTCGGTCATTCCGTAGATGCGCATGGAAGCTCCAATGATTTCCCCTCAATGTGCATGGAGAGGAGCACGGCAACCAACGACAATCGATGATGCATCCATCAAGCTCGTTGATGGCAGGGATGACCTATGATCGGCGGTGGCCGAAAGCGCGCGCAGGCGCACGATGGTGAACAGGTAGATGGGGAGTGCCTGCGGCACGACTGCCGGCATTCGAAGCGCGTTCCTGTGCGTGACGCCATGCTTGGAGAAAATCGCCGGGCACGACCTGCGGGCGGGCCAGCGCAAAACCCTGGATCATGTTTGCGCCGATCTCTTCTGTCACCTCGATCTGCCAGCTTTCCTCGACGCCCTCAAACACAATCTGGATGCCATGATCCTGGAAGCGGGACACCATGGTCGACAAGAGCGCGATGCCCGGGCGCGTGCCCATGAGGTGTATCGTCCAGCCGGCGTCGAATTTCACGATGTCGGGGCGCATTTTCTCGATGCGGCCGATATCTGAATCGTCTGCTCCGTAGTCGTCGACGGCGATGCGGAAACCGCGATCGCGCAGTTCGGCCACGAATTCCAGGAAGGTCGTTTCTGACCGGGCAGGGTGCTCCGTCATTTCGCAGACAATGCGGTTGTGATCGATGCCGGCCTCGTGCAGCACCAGTCGCAAATCGCGGAGAACCTTGTCGGTCAGCGCCCGGTCGATGAACACGGACGGGTCGAAATTGATGAAGATCAGCGTTGAGGGGTCGAGGAAGGTGCCGGCATTGAGTAGATGCACCGTGCGCGACAGGGTTTCGACATGCATTCGCTGGTCGGCAGGAATTTT
>Ga0209572_1001718_pt1 | contig 13337 bp, 10 predicted proteins | sample EBPBio232012_DNA_FD_185867 | JGI IMG/M metagenome (GOLD analysis project Ga0209572, IMG submission 185867) | Wastewater treatment Type I Accumulibacter community from EBPR Bioreactor in Madison, WI, USA - Reactor 1_1/23/2012_ DNA (SPAdes)... | ecosystem: Engineered > Bioreactor > EBPR >...
TTTCAATTTTGTCTTTTCCTTTATCGTCAACCATTACTTTTCCGGCTTCAAAATGGATTGTTTTAATTTCTTCAACTGTAGTTCCATCTGTGTAAGCTTTTGTTGTTGTATAAATAGAATCCATTTTTGTAGCATCAACCTCTTTAATTGAAGGAACAACTTTGGTTTGAGCAACTATTTCAGTTTTCTTAGTTAAATCTGTTGAATTATACATTGCTCTATAAATTGGACGATATAATAAAATCGCTAACAACATTCCTGTCATCATAATCGATTTTCTACCCCATTTATCACTTAACCATCCAAATACAACAAAGAAAGGAGTTCCCATTATTAATGCTACACCTAAAAGCATATCAACTTGTGAAGAATCTATACTTTGTACAGTTTTCAAGAAATTCATTGCATAGAATTGTCCAGTATACCAAACAACACCTTGTCCCATTGTAGCTCCAAATAATGCAAGAAGAACGAATTTTAAATTGAATTTATTTCCGAAACTTTCTTTTAATGGATTTGTTGAAGTTTTTCCTTCTGCTTTAGTTTTTGCGAAAGCTGGAGATTCGTGCATGTTTTTACGAATCAAGTATGATACATAAACCATTAAGATTGAAACCCAAAATGGTACTCTCCAACCCCATTCGTCAAATGCTTCTTTTGATAATGATGCTTTTGTAATTAAAATTACCATTAACGAAATGAATAAACCTACAGTTGCTGTTGTTTGAATCCAAGAAGTCCAATAACCTTTTTCTCCTGCAGGAGCATGCTCTGCTACATAAGTTGCCGCACCACCATATTCACCTCCAAGAGCTAAACCTTGAAGTAAACGAAGAACTAAGACAAGAATTGGAGCTGCAAAACCAATAGTTTCATAACTTGGAATACATCCAATTACAAACGTAGCACCACCCATTAACATTAATGTTACCATGAAGGTATATTTTCTTCCAATTAAATCACCTAATCTACCGAAGAAAAGTGCTCCAAACGGACGAACTACGAAACCAGCAGCAAATGTTGCTAAAGTTGACAAGAACGCTGCTGTTGGATTATCAGTTGGAAAGAATTTGGTAGATAATACTACGGCTAAACTTCCGAAGATGTAAAAGTCATACCATTCAATCATTGTTCCCATTGAGGAAGCGGAAATTACTTTCCAAATACCTGTTGTTTTTTTATCGCTCATATTTATATAGTTTTAGTTGGTTATTTTTAGAATGTATAAGCACAAGAAATCATTGCTCTAAAGTTTCCTACTTCTTTTTGATTTAAATCTGCTGCACCACTTGCATCCGATTTTAAATCACCCCAAGTAGCTTTTGTGTATTCAATTTCTGGAGTTACTCTGAATTTATTTTGTTTAAAATCTACTCTAGCAGAAGCTCTCCAAACATTATCTACAACTCTAGTTCCTGAAACACCTCTCATGTAGTATTTTACAGTTTCACCTGCTGCTAATCCATTTTTGTCAGCACCATCATTTTTTGTATATCCAAAAAATAATCCTGGAGCTACTTTTTTATTATTACTTGCTAAATCTAACCAGAAAGATGTTGTTTTTGTTGCTTCATATTTCTCTTGTTGACCTACAGCTGTATATCCATTAAATCCGCCTAACATTACTAAGTTGTACATATCTTTACCAGAAATACCATAAGCTTTTATAGAAAACTTATCATTTGAATATTTGAAGTATCCAACCACTGAAGTACTATTTACTTTTTCAGTAGAAGCTTTTCCTGCAGATTCTGTTAAAGGTTGTAATGATTTGTATTCAGCTCCTAAACCAGCAATCCAATTTTTGTTTTTAAATTGAAATTGTCCGTGTAATGTTGGTAAAGCAGAATTGAATGAAGCAGAGTTTTGTGTTCCTCCTGTAGCAGTTTGTGTAGTAAACTCTCTTTCTTTGTATGCTGTTAAAGCAAATGAAATTTCTTTTGATAGATTTTGTTTTAATCTAACTTGTGATGCCCATCCAAATGGATTAAACATAATTCCAGTACTGAAATTTGCAACACCCGGGAAAACTTCAGGAATAAAAGTTGGATACCAAGTTTGTCCTAAAGTAAGGGTAGTTTTAGACCACTCCATATTAGCATAAGCATGTCGTAATCTTAAAAGACCAATTGAAGATTCTGTATTGCCAAAGAAATCACCTTCAAGTGTTCCTGACATTTTTGCACCCCATACATTTGGACCTTTTACTTTAACTCCTAATCTAGAAACTATAGATAAAAAATTTGAAGCTCCAACTCCGTTCAAATCATCTCCATTTGCATCAAGAACTTCATCAAGCGGATATAGATTTAAGTTGTATTCTCTAACTTGTGCTGATTTTCTAGTATCCCAAATATAATCGGTTCTAATAAATCCATACATACTTACATCCCATTCTTTTTCTGCAGAAGCTGCAGGTGCAGTTGTCGTTTGTGCATTTCCTATAAAAGAGAAAGCTGCAAAGGATAACAAAATAATTTTTTTCATAAGGTTTAAAATTTGGTTAGTAATTCATTTTTGCTTGACCAAATTCTAAATTTTTGTTAATGAAAAAAATTATGATATATATTTATGTAAATACTATAGCTAATCCTTGAAACGTTCCCACTTTATTAGCATAAATTTATCACCAAGTTCGGTAATAATCATACCTGCTCCTTTTAATTGGTCTTTATTTTTTAAAAATTCTACCAATTCTAAATGGTTATATATCTTATATGTAGGATGATAATCGGTGTGATTGGGCTTAGTTACTTTATATTCTTTAACCCAATTACTAACAGTTACATGAGAAACACCGATAATACGCTCTATTTCTCTAAAACTTAATCCTTCTAGATAAAGTTGTAATGCCTTAGTAACATAGTAACTATCTATCTTTTTTCCGAGTTTGTTTACGGTAAAGTAATAATTGCATTTTTTGCACAAAAACCTTTGTCTGTCTTTGATTACACCACTTTTTACAATGTTATCACTTTGGCATTTTGGACATGCTAAAATCTCCATATATATAAATTTTGCATAAATATACTAATTTAGCAAATATACAAAAACATTTTTGCTATTTTTTTTAGTATAAAATTATAGAGTATGCAATTTTACTGGGAAAATATTTCATTTATATTAATTTTTAGGTAATAATTGCTTTTTCAATGTTTTAAACAACTCTTTCAATGCAAAATAAATAAAGTTGATAATTTTTACCAAACGATTTTAGAATATTCCTATTTATTTCATTTAATTTGTGGAAACAATACAACAAAATGCAATTTGATCCCAAAAATTTAGAACAATCTGCTGTATACAAACTTCTAACAGGTTCCGTAATTCCGAGACCAATAGGTTGGATATCTACTATAGATGAAGAAGGCATCAATAATTTAGCGCCATTCTCCTATTTTAATATTTTAGGAGATGATCCACCACACGTAATGTTTTCTACTAGAAGAGATAACAATAGTAATAAAGATACTTTAAATAATGTACTAGCAAATAAACAATTTGTAGTAAATATGGTTACAGAAAGCGTTGTTGAAGCAATGAATACAACTGCATCAAGCGTAAGTTCTGATATCGATGAATTTGAACTTGCAAAAGTCACTCCTATTTCATCAAAGCTTATAAAGCCAATGCGTGTCAAAGAAAGTCCAATTCATTTTGAATGTGAAATGGTCCATCATTATTTTTTAGAAAATCACAATCAAGGTGGTGCATGTATAGTAATTGGAAGAATTGTAATGATGCATTTCGATGATGCTATTCTTTTAGATAATTATAAAATCAATATGGAAAATTACAAACCTGTTTCAAGATTAGCAGGTTCAAATTATAGCAAAATAGGTGAAACATTCTCTATTAAAAGAAGTTAAATAATAATAGAAAGTATCTTAAATGAGATACTGAAACAAGTTCAGTATAAATGAAAATAGCAGTAATTGGTGGTGGTCCTGGAGGACTTTACTTTTCAATCCTTACCAAAAAAGCAATGCCAAATTGCCAAATTGATGTCTATGAACGCAACAAACCCGATGATAGTTTCGGATTTGGTGTAGTATTTTCCGATGAAACTTTGGGCGAATTTTTAAAACGTGACATGCAATCTTATGAATTAATTCGTTCCAACTTTGCTTATTGGGATGATATTATAGTAGCTAGAGACGGTCAGAGTGTAAACATTGCAGGTAATGGTTTTTGTGGTTGTTCCCGTAAAACATTATTAAAACTATTGCATCAACGTTGCCGTGAAGAAGGTGTGAATCTTCATTTTGAACAAAATATTGATGATTTAAATAAATATAAAGATGCCGATATAATTTTAGCTTCAGATGGGATTGGTAGCGGAATTAGAACTGCTTACGAGGAGGCTTTTGGAACCAAAATTGTTCTAAAGAAAAACCGTTTCGTTTGGTTAGGTTCCACAAAACCATTAGATGCATTTACATATTTTTTTAGAACCACGCCACATGGTGTTATCGTTGCTCACACCTATCAATATGAACCTGGAATGAGCACCTGGATTTTTGAATGTTCGGATGAAACGTGGCAAAAATTCAATTTTGAAGTAACAAATGAAGAAGATACTATTGCCAAAATCAGTGAAATTTTCAAAGAAGAATTAGACGGACATCCACTGATTTCGAATAAATCACATTGGCGACAATTTCCCCATGTTACCAATGAAAAATGGTATCACGAAAATATAGTTTTATTAGGTGATGCCAAAGCTACAGCCCACTACTCTATTGGTTCAGGAACAAAATTAGCCATGGATTGTGCTATCGGACTTTCGGATGCTGTAATTGCAAATCCAAACAATGTTCAAGCCGCTTTTGAACAATACGACAAAACTCGAAGAAATCCAGTAGAAATGATTCAATATGCCGCTTTAGTGTCGTTAGATTGGTTTGAAAACATGGATAGAAACAACCAACATCCGTTTTATCAATTCGCTTTCGGATGCATGACTCGTTCTAAAAAAGTGACTTTTGAAAATTTACAAATCAGAGATAAATCATTTACAGACAAAGTTTTAAACGAATTTTTAGAAACTTTCGACTTCCAACTTCCTATTTCCAACTCAAAATCAGCTGCTTTTACGCCTTTCAAATTAAGAGATTTAGAATTGCAAAACCGAATTGTAATGGCGCCAATGGGACAATATTCTGCTAAAGATGGTTTGGTAAATGATTGGCATTTTCAACATTATACATCAAGAGCCATTGGCGGATTAGGATTGATTTTAACTGAAATGAACGCCGTTTCAGAAACTGGACGTATTACTTTAGGTTGTTCAGGTATTTACAATAAAAACCAAATAGTTGAATGGAAACGAATCAATGATTTTATTCATGAAAACACACAAACAAAAATCGGAATTCAATTAGGACATTCTGGTCGAAAAGGTTGCTCTAAAATTCCCTGGAAAGATAGTTTTTCTGGAGAAAGTTGGGAATTACTTTCGGCTTCAGCAATACCATTCAATGAAAATTCTGCAACGCCTAAAGAAATGACTTTGGCACATATAGATTTGGTTGTTTCGCAATTCGTTCAAGCTACAAAAAACGCTAACGAAGCTGGATTTGATTTAATAGAGTTACAAGCTCATCATGGATTTTTATTAGCTTCTTTCCTATCGCCTTTAACAAATAGAAGAACAGATGAATTTGGTGGAAGTATCGAAAACCGATTGAAATTTCCGCTAAGAGTTTTCAATGAAATGCGAGCTATTTTACCAAAAGAAAAACCAATGTCAGTCAGAATTTCAGCAACTGATTGGGCAGAAAACGGAATTTCTGAAGAAGATGTAATTGCAATTGCAACTGCTTTTAAAAATGCTGGAGCAGATATAATCAATGTTTCGACAGGAAATACCGTTGCAAATCAAAAACCAATTACGGGTAGAATGTGGCAAACACCATTTTCAGATGCAGTGAGAAATTCAGTTCATATTCCAACGATTACGGCTGGCTACATTCAAGATATTGATCAAATAAATACTATAATTCTAAACGGTAGAGCCGATTTAGTAGCTTTAGGAAGACCTTTGTTGTTGGATGCTAATTTTGTTAGAAACGCTCAAGCTTATGAACAATTTCAATCAAATGATATTCCAAATCAGTACAAAATGGGAATTTCGCATTTGTATCCATTAAAAGCTTCTGATAGAAAACAAGTTGAAGGAATGAAAAAAGCGTTGAAACCGAAGAGTAATAAATTATAAATTACAAAAAATCAAATCCCAAATTCCAATAAGCTAAAAGAGTTGGAATTTGGAATTTTTAAAATTGGAATTTTCAAATGAAACACTACGAAGATAATTTTGCACATATAAACCTGCCAAGTTTGGACTTGCAGCCGAATTATGTTTTTACTGATTTACCACAATTCAATCGACCAGAAATACTCAATTGTGTCGAGAAATTATTAGATAATCATATTACTGAAGGTCGCGGAAACAACATATGTATTCGAACTTTTGAAGAAACTTGGACGTATCAAGATTTATTTGAAAAAGCCAATCAAATTGCACATGTTTTAGTTGATGATTTAGGTTTGAAATCAGGAAACAGAGTTTTAATTCGTTCTGCAAATAATCCAATGATGGTAGCTTGTTGGTTTGCAGTTTTAAAAGCTGGTGGAATTGTAGTTGCCACTATGCCTCTACTTCGCTCCAAAGAATTAACAACTATAATTGATTGTGCCGAAATTTCGCATTGCTTTTGTGATAAAGAATTGGAAGAAGAAATACATTTAGTAAAATCTGATTTTTTAAAGAAAACGTGTTTCTATGGTAATTCTCAATTAGAAGAATTAATGAAATCGAAACCAAAAAAATTCGATAATTATCATTCAAAATCCGATTCGGTTGCATTAATTGGATTCACTTCTGGAACAACAGGTTTACCTAAAATGACTTCACATTATCACAAAGACATTTTGAATATTTGTGAATGTTTTCCAAAATATTCACTACAACCTACTCAAAATGATATTTTTACAGGAAGTCCACCACTTGGATTTACCTTTGGTTTAGGTGGTTTGGTTTTATTTCCAATGTATTTTGGAGCTTCTACTTTTTTAATAGAAAAACCAAGCCCAGATTTATTATTAAAAGCAATTCAAGATTATAAAATAACGATTTGCTTCACAGCACCAACCGCTTGGAGAATCATCACAACTAAGGTAAAAGAGTTTAATATTTTTAGCTTACGAAAATGTGTTTCTGCTGGTGAAACCTTACCTTTAAAGGTTTGGCAAGATTGGTATGATGCAACAGGATTGAAAATTATTGACGGAATTGGAGCAACAGAAATGCTACATATTTTTATTTCATCCAATGAAGAAAACATGAAACCTGGAGCAACAGGATTAGCAATTACAGGTTATGAAGCTAAAATAATTGATTCAAAAGGAAACGAGTTGCCAAGAAATGAAGCAGGAAGATTAGCCGTTAGAGGAATTACAGGTTGCAAATATTTGAACAGAGAAGACAAACAAAAAGAATATGTTGAAAATGGTTGGAATATCACTGGAGATATATTCCGACAAGATGAAGACGGCTATTTTTGGTTTATCGCTCGTGGCGATGATATGATCATTTCTTCAGGGTACAACATTGCCGCAATTGAAGTAGAATCTGTACTTTTAACACACGAAGATATTCTAGAATGTGCAGTAGTCGGAATGCCAGATGAAGAACGCGGAATGTTAGTTTGTGCACATATTGTGCTAAATGATCAATCTAAAGCAACAGATGCAATGAAAAACCGTATTCAACATTGGTTCAAAGAAGTAGCTGCTCCTTATAAATATCCAAGAGTAATTCATTTTATAGAAAATTTACCAAAAACAGAAACAGGAAAAATCCAACGATTTAAGTTGAAATAGTATCAAGATGAAAGTAGTAAGTATTAAGATTTTTAAAATTGCGAACTTTGCGTAATTCTTTGCGAGCTTCGCGGTTAAACAAAAACAATGAGAAAAGCATTCCTAATAACAAGCATCACCATTCTTTCCTTAACAGGAATTCTAATTTATGTCAATTGGAAATTCACTTTCCTACTCTTGATATTTATTCCTCTGATTATAATGGGATTGTATGATATGTATCAATCCAAAAAAACCATACGTAAAAACTTTCCACTGTTAGGAAGAATGCGTTATTTGTTAGAAGGAATTGGTCCAGAAATGCGTCAATATTTTGTTGAAACTGATTTGGAAGGTAAACCATTCAATCGTTTACAAAGAAGTATCGTCTATCAACGAAGCAAAAAAGAGTCTGATTCTATGCCTTTCGGAACACAGTTAGATGTTTATCAAGACGGCTACGAATGGATTAATCATAGTATTCGTGCCATTCCATTTTCTAAAGTAAACGAAAATCCTAAAGTTCATATTGGTTCTTCTCAATGTACCAAACCTTATGATGCAAGTATGTTTAATATCAGTGCAATGAGTTTTGGTTCGTTGAGTAAAAATGCCATTTTAGCATTGAATAACGGAGCAAAACAAGGTGGATTTTATCACAATACTGGCGAAGGCGGACTTTCACCATATCATCTTCAAGGTGGCGATGTCGTTTGGAATATCGGTACCGGTTATTTCAGTTGCCGAACTTCTGACGGAAAATTCAATTATGATGAATTTGTAAAAAGAGCCACTTTGGATAACATCAAAATGATTGAAATTAAGTTTTCTCAAGGTGCAAAACCCGGTCATGGCGGAATATTACCAAAAGAAAAAGTAACCGATGAAATTGCAGCTATCAGATTAGTTTCAAAAGGTCAAGATATTTTATCACCTCCAACCCACTCTGCTTTTACAACACCTTTAGAATTAATGGATTTTGTAAAATTATTACGAAAAGGTTCTGAAGGAAAACCTATTGGAATCAAAATTTGTATCGGAAATAAATCAGAGTTTTTATCGATTTGCAAAGCAATGGTCGAAACCAAAACGTATTTAGATTTTATCACTGTTGATGGTGGTGAAGGCGGAACTGGTGCAGCGCCACAAGAATATTCAGACCACGTTGGAATGCCTTTGCGCGACGCAATTGCCTTTGTTTACGATTCATTAAATGGCTTCGGAATCAAAGAGCAAATCAAAATCATTGCTTCCGGAAAAGTTATTACTGGTTTTGATATTGTTCGTACACTTTCATTAGGTGCCGATTTATGTAATTCTGCTCGCGGAATGATGTTTGCATTGGGTTGCATTCAAGCACTCGAATGTCACAATAACACATGTCCAACAGGAGTTGCGACACAAAATCCCGATTTAGCCAAAGGATTAGTTCCTGAAGAAAAAAGCGTTCGTGTAGCACGTTTCCAACACGAAACAGTAAAATCAGCAATGGATTTAATGGCATCAGCAGGTTTATCTCATCCTGATGAAGTATCACGTGACGTAATCACCACAAGAATCGACAAAAACAAAGTAGAAACCTTTGCCGAAATATTTCCCGAATTAGAAACCGGTTGTTTATTATTTGAAAGTACAGTTCCAAAAGAATTTTTGTATTTTTGGAGAAAAGCAAGTAGTGAGAAATTTTAATTTGTTCAAAAATCAAAAATCATTAACCTTCAATCGTTAATCTATATGAGCCAAACTTTCATAAAACAAGAAAAAATTCGTTTCAAACACATTGACTATGCAGGAATAGTATTCTATCCGCGTTTTCTTGAAATGCTCAACGATTTGGTTGAAGATTGGTTTGAAGAAGCCTTAGAAAGACCATTCTCGAAAATGCACGAAACCAACGGAATTCCAACAGTAGATTTGAAAGTACAATTCAAAAACGCTGCACGAATTGGAGAAACTTTAACCAAAAAACTTTGGGTAAAAGAACTTAAAACTTCCTCTATAATTTGCGGATTTCAATTTATTAATCAAAACGAACAAACCGTTTTAGAAGGCGAAGTAACTTTGGTAAACGTAAAAATTCAAGAAGATAGACAAAGTATTAAAGCAGAGCCTTTTAATGAGGAAATGAAAATAAAAATTATGAATTACAAATTATAAATTACGAATTAATTTTCGTCTTCAATTCGTAATTCTAAATTCTTAATTAAACAAAATATGGACTTTAAAAAATTCAAAGCCGCAACAGTTCAAACATCACCAGTTTTTCTTGATGTAGAAAAAACGATTGACAAAGCCATTTCTTTTATTAAAGAAGCTAGCCAAAACGGAGCGCAATTAATAGCTTTTCCTGAGGTTTTTATCGCAGGTTATCCGTATTGGAATTGGATCATGACTCCAGTTCAAGGAAGCAAATGGTACGAACAATTGTATAAAAATTCTGTTGCAGTTTCAGATGAATCGATGAAGCCGTTATTCCAAGCGGCAAAAGATAACAACATTCATATTGTAATCGGAATTAATGAACGTGGCGATTCTTATGGTGAAATTTACAATACCAATTTAATAATCGATAACAACGGAACTCTAATTGGAAAACACCGAAAATTAGTTCCAACTTGGGCAGAAAAATTAACTTGGACAAGCGGTGATGGTTCTTCATTAAAAGTTTATAATACTGAAATTGGACCAATTGGAACTTTAGCTTGTGGTGAAAACACTAATACTTTAGCACGTTTTACGTTACTTTCTCTAGGTGAATTGATTCATATTGCCAATTATATTTCATTACCTGTTGCTCCACCAGATTACAATATGGCCGAAGCTATAAAAATTCGAGCAGCCGCACATTCGTTCGAAGGAAAATTATTTACTATAGTTTCGTGTTCTACAATTTCACAAGAAATAAAAGACGCTTTAAGAGAAGATGTTCCAAATGTTGATGAACTTTTAACTAGAAAAAATTCTGCTTTCTCAGGATTTATTGGCCCAAATGGCGCTGTAATTGGAGAACCATTAATTGACGATGAAGGAATGGTTTACGCCGATATTGATTTGGGAAAATGCATCCAGCCAAAACAAATGCACGACATTCTCGGACATTACAATAGATTTGATATTTTTGACTTGAGAGTAAATATTGCTCCTACTCGAAAAATTACGTTTATTGATAATCATGAGGAGTTTAATAAAGGATAGTAAAAATGATGACTTCGAGAACCTCAGTCAACATTTTTTTAAAATTATAATTATGGAAGATAAATTTTCAGACGACGTTTATGGAAGAGCTCGAGTTCAAGACACACCCGAACTCGAAGCCTATTATAAGGAATTAGAAACACTTGGAGCTGGTGCTTTGTGGACGGTTGCGAACGATATCGAACCTTGGGAACCAAGAAGCTCATCTGTTCCAATGCTTTGGAAATATGATGATTTGCGAGAATTAGTTTTAAAATCCTCCGAATTAGTTACACCAGAACAAGCCGGAAGACGCGTAGTTTATCTAGTTAATGATAAACGAAAAGACGTTTCCGCTGCAGTTGGTTGGTTGTACACCGGAATTCAAGTAACTCGTCCAGGTGAAAGCACATCGGCTCATCGTCACAAGGCTTCTGCCCTTCGCTTTATTATGGAAGGCGAAAAAGGTTACACTGTTGTTGATGGCAATAAAATAATGTTAGAAGTCAATGATTTTGTTATTACACCCAATTCAACTTGGCACGAACATGGTGTTGAAGAAGGCGGAAAAACTTGTATTTGGCAAGATGGTTTGGACATTCCATTGGTAAATGCTTTGGAAGCCAATGATTATGCTGTTTATGATGGTAAACAACCTTTAGTAAAACCATTAAATTATTCACCAATAACTTATGGTTGTGCCGGATTAATTCCAGCCGATAAAACTTGGGATAAACCTTATTCTCCTTTGTTTAAATATTCTTGGTCAAAAGTTTATCCTGCGCTTTTAGAAGCTCAAAAAGTAAATGAAGTCAATCCTTTTGATGGTATATTTATGCAGTATTCTAATCCGTTAACTGGCGGACATGTGATGCAAACTATGGGTGCGGCAATGCAATTATTACCCACAGGTTTCAAAGGAAAAGCACATAAACACACAGGATCATTTGTATATCAATGTGCTAAAGGAAAAGGATATTCCATAATTAATGGAAAACGTTTTGATTGGAAGGAACGTGATATTTTCTGCGTTCCAAGTTGGGCTTGGCACGAACATCACAATTTATCTGAAACCGAAGACGCTTGCTTGTTCAATTTCAATGATTTACCTGTGATTGAAGGATTGGGATTGTTTCAAGGAAGAGAATTGGAAGAAAATAACGGACATCAGAAAATAGAATAAAGAGAATAGAAAATAGACTTTTAACTTGGCGCCTTTGCGTCTTAGCCGCTTACTTATGAAACTACTTACCTACAAAACACAAGATACTGAACCAAGATTGGGATTTATACACAACAATCAAGTAATTGATATGGAAGATTTTGGAGAGATATCCAATTTTCCTTTACCAGACAATATGTTGGATTTAATTGATATGGGATTTGAATTAGTCGAAGAACTTAACGATATGATTTCAGAAACTGAGCAATCTTTTTTCGATGAAATTGCTTATGAAATGGATGAAGTAACGTTCCTTGCTCCTATTCCAAAACCAAGAAAAAACATTATCGGAATTGGTTTAAATTATACAGAGCACGTTGCTGAAAGTGCAAGAACATTAGATACTACAGGAAAATTACCTCAAAAACCAATCATATTTTCAAAACCGCCAACGACAGTTACAGCAACAAATTCTGAAATTATTAAAAACACCAAACTAACCGAACAATTAGATTGGGAAGTTGAATTGGCAGTTGTTATTGGTAAAAAAGGAAAATATGTTCCAAAAGCCGATGCAATGGATTATGTTTTTGGTTATACAGTAATCAACGATATTTCAGCTCGTGATTGCCGTCGTGAAGGTCAATGGATTGTTTCTAAAGGACAAGATACTTTTGCACCAATGGGACCAATTTTGGTAACCAAAGATGAAATCGAAAATCCGCTCAATTTGAATCTATCTTTAAAAGTTAATGGAATTGAAAAACAAAATTCAAATACCAAATTCTTATTATTCAACATTAATGATTTAATCGAAGATTTAAGTATCGTTTTCACTTTAGAACCAGGTGATATTATTGCAACAGGAACTCCTGCAGGTGTTGGCGCAGGAAGAAATCCACAAGAATGGTTGTACGATGGCGATGTTGTAGAAGCAACTGTGGAAGGAATTGGAACGATTGTGAATACAGTCAAAGAGATTTAAATATAAGAATAAAGAGAAAAGAAAATAGACATTGCGAACTTTGCGAAAACCTTTGTGTCTTTGCGGTTAAATAAACATAAATGAAATACAGAATAGGACAAATAGTTCCATCTTCAAACGTAACGATGGAAACAGAAATACCTGCAATCT
>Ga0209572_1001723_pt1 | contig 13268 bp, 12 predicted proteins | sample EBPBio232012_DNA_FD_185867 | JGI IMG/M metagenome (GOLD analysis project Ga0209572, IMG submission 185867) | Wastewater treatment Type I Accumulibacter community from EBPR Bioreactor in Madison, WI, USA - Reactor 1_1/23/2012_ DNA (SPAdes)... | ecosystem: Engineered > Bioreactor > EBPR >...
GCGCATTTTTACCGCCGGCACTTCGAAGAAGGCCTTGCAGAACTCTTCCAGCACCCATTTCATGTTGGCGACGTTCGCCGTCTTGTCGATTACCAGCCCCTCGACCTGATGGAACATCGGCGAATGGGTGGCGTCGGAATCCTGCCGGTATGTCTTGCCCGGAATGACGATGCGGATCGGCGGCTTCTGCATCTCCATGGTGCGTATTTGCACAGGCGAGGTGTGCGTGCGCAGCACCTTGCGTTCGCCATTGGCGTCGGCCGGGAAAAAGAACGTGTCGTGCATTTCCCGCGCCGGATGGCCTTCGGGGAAGTTCAGCGCGGTGAAATTGTAATAGTCGGTCTCGATGTCCGGGCCTTCGGCAATGGCGAAGCCGAGATCGCCGAAGATCGCCGCGATTTCGTCGATCACCTGGCTGATCGGGTGAATGCGGCCACGCTCGGCGGGCGACTGGCGCACCGGCAGGCTGACATCGACGCGTTCAGCAACCAGACGCGCGGCAATCGCAACATCTTTCAGCTCGCCCTTGCGGACGGCAAGCGCTTCGGTGACGCGGTTCTTCAACCCGTTGATGGCGGGCCCTTGAATTTGCCGTTCTTCCGGGCTCATCGAACCGAGGGTCTTCAGGAGTTCGGAGACCGAACCCTTCTTGCCGAGCGCCGAGACGCGCACCGCTTCCAGCGCCTGCTCGTCGCCGGCGGCAGCAATTTCGGCCAGCAATGTGTTTTCGATGTCCGCGATGTCGCTCATGGATGAAATCCAGCCTATTGCCGCTGCGTGCCGCATTGCCTCGACCTACGGTCGAACATGCGGGCGTGCTTCAAATCAAAGAAAAACCCGCGCCAGCCCTGCCAGCGCGGGTTTCCCAATCAAAGTTCCTAGAGTTTGGGAAAGCGCTGGTCAGGCTACCGCGCGTTCAAACTCATTCGGATTGCCGTTCTTCAGATATTCGAGCGCCGTCTTGGCCTTGGCGACCAGCGCCACGAAAGCCGCAGGCTCGTGGATGGCGAGGTCGGACAGGACCTTGCGGTCGATCTCGATGCCAGCCTTGTTCAGGCCGTCAATGAAGCGGCCATAGGTCAGGCCATGCTCGCGAACGGCTGCGTTGATGCGCTGGACCCACAGGGCGCGGAAGTTGCGCTTGCGGTTCTTGCGGTCGCGATAAGCATATTGCAGCGACTTTTCGACTGCCTGTTTGGCGATGCGGATGGTGTTCTTGCGACGGCCGCGAAAACCCTTGGCCTGATCCAGAACCTTCTTGTGCTTGGCGTGCGAGGTGACGCCTCTCTTTACACGTGCCATGTCATGATCTCCTTAACGTCTCGGGTTCCGGCGGGCTTACAGGCCGTTCGGCAGGAAGTTCTTGATGACTTTCTCGCCGTCTGGCTTGGCAAGGACCATCGTGCCGCGAGCGTCGCGGATGAACTTGTTCGAGCGCTTGATCATGCCGTGGCGCTTGCCAGCAGCTGCAGCCAGCACTTTGCCGGTCGCAGTGATCTTGAACCGCTTTTTGGCGGCTGACTTGGTCTTCATCTTGGGCATTTTGCTTCCTTTCTTACGGCCCCGGTTACAGGGCTCTTGTTGTCGCTCCAGACAGACCAGTGTCTGGAAAGCATAAAAGACCGCCACGGCATGCCCTGCCGGGCGGCTTTTTAGAACGCGGGCTGCATATCAGGCTCGCAGCAAAGGCGCAAGTGCGCTCACGGGAGGCTCGCCAATACAGGCAGCAGGCCGGACTGCTGCGCCCGCTCGATCAATTCAAAGGCCGGCACGGCTGCAAAGAAGAACAGCCCGTCGAGCAGGGTCTGCCTGAGGCGGGACGGCTGGAACACAGCTTCCTCGACGTCGCGGTAGATCATCGGATTGGGGAAAAAGCGGGGAACGCGGTTGAGATAGTCCTGATAGGGGGCACCGAACTGCTGCGACAGGAACTTTTCCTCGCGCAAAGTGACGATCGAGAAAGCTGCCCAGCACAGCACGAAGAACATCAGACCGAGTAGCCAGCTTCCAACCTGCATGCCGATGCCGGCAGAGGCGATCGCCGAAAAAAGATAGAGCGGATTGCGGGTGACGGAATATGGGCCGATATCGACGATCTGGGATGCCTTTCGGCCACCAATATAGAGTGTCGACCACAGCCGTCCGCCAATGCCGATAAGCATTGCCATCATGCCCCAGAGTTCGATCTTCTCGTGAACCAGTTCGGTCTGGCTGGAATCAACCGACAGCAGCCCGAAGCCGATGATCAGGATGAGGCCGCCAAGCACGAAGCGGCGCAGGCGCTGATATCGGGCAAGGTCGGTTTGCGGATCGCTGGATGTCGCCGCGTGGATATAGGCCATAGTGGTCCCCGGATTGAATTGTCCGGGGCCACCAATTCCTCAATCATGGCTATTTTTGGCGTGGCGAAACGCGGCTGGTCAGCGGTCGCTTCTATTGAAGCATCGGCTTGCGCAGGAAATCGCCACGGTCGGCCGACCGAACGCGAACCCATTGCTCGCGACCGTCGCGAATGATGCGCAGCGTGATTTCGGTGCCAGCAGATCCGCTTGCCCAGATTTCCCTGTAGAAATCGGCAAGACTGTCGACAGATTGGTCGCGCACATCGCGGATGATGTCGCCAGGCTCGATGCCGGCCTTGGCGGCAGGGCCACGCGGGTCGACATTGACGACTGCCACTTCGCCGTCGTGGTCAGCAGAAAACAGTCCAAGCCATGGCCTGGCAGGCCGGTTCGGCTTTCCATGGGTCAAGAGATCGTCGAGCACAGGCGTCAGCAGATTGATCGGCACGATCATGTTGATGTCCTGCGTGCCTTCCGATGTCGCGGCCTGCAATTGCAGCGAGCCGATGCCGAGAAGCCGACCGTCCTTGCCGACCAGACCCGCGCCACCCCAGGCAGGGTGGGCAGGTGTCGTAAACAGCGCCTCTTCCAGAAAATATTCCCAGTATCCGGCGAATTCCTGCTTTGCCAGCAGGTTGGCTTCGACAATTTCGCCCACGCCGGCAATGTAGACCTGTTCTCCGGGTGCTACCTTGTCGGAATCGCCGAAGGAAAGCGCGGGCAGATCAAGTGTGCCAAGAGCTTGAACCAGTCCGAAACCGGTTTCGGGGTCAAACGCCATCGGGTGGCCTTCGACAGTTCTGCCGTCCGATGTTGTGAGCGTGACGCTTTCGGCTTCCATGATCAGGTAGCCAACTGTCAGGACAAGGCCCTTGTCGCTGATCACGATGCCGCTGCCCGAACGCTCGGTGCCAAGCATAGGCGCGGTAAAACTGTCTTCAGGGATCGTCGCGTCGACCATTACGACCGAACGGAGGATCTTGCTGGTGTCCAAGGCTGGTTGGTGTTCGTGAAGCTTCTTCATGTCCCAAATGTAGGGTGCCAGGCTCTTGGGCACAACCTGAAGGGCGTTTTCGGTCAGCCGACGATCATCAATTCGCGTTCAAATGTCGTCAGGGACCGGTATCCGTCGGTGGTGACGAGAATGTCGTCCTCGATGCGCACGCCAAAGCTGCCGACCTTGTACAGGCCGGGTTCGTCGGTGTAGACCATGCCGGCTTCGAGCACCTGATGATTGCCGCGCATGATATAGGGTTCTTCATGCACCATGCGGCCAAGGCCGTGGCCGGTCTTGGTCACGATGCGGTCGGCAAAGGGCGAGGCTTCCAGCACCGAAATCACTGCGTCGTCGACCTGATGGGCGGTTGCGCCGGGCCGGGTGACCGGCAAGGCGGCCCGGTTAGCGGCCAGAACGACGGCGTACACGTCGCGCGCCTCTTGGCTCGGCTCGCCGACAAAGACGGTGCGGGTGATGTCGGCGTTGAACCCGCCCCAGGCCGCGCCGAAGTCAAACAATAACGGATCGCCCTTTCGGATCTGGTAGTCGTCGCGCGCATGGGCATGCGAATGGGCAGAATTGTCAGCCGCCGCGATGATCGGATTGAATGCCAACGCCTCCGCGCCATGGGCAAACAGGGCCTGCACCAGCATTGCCTCGACCTGCTTTTCGGTCTGACCGACGCGAATTTTCGCCAGCGTGTCGCCAAGCGCTGTTTCCGAAATCGCGATCGCCTTTTCAAGCGCCGCAATCTCAGCAGTCGTCTTCTTGAGGCGAAGCTGGGAAATCGGACGCTCGGCATCGACGATCTGAATACCGGCATAGGCTTTGGTCAGCGCGTGATGCACGAATACACGCATCGCCTGGCCCTCAACACCGATACTGGTCAGCGGCAGATGTGCGGCGAGGGCCGCAAAGGCACCGTCATAGCCGGTCTGGTCAAACCAATCGAACACCTCGCCCTCGAAACCGACCTCAGCAAACAGGGTCAGTTCGAGATTGGGCATGATGGCTGCCGGCGAGCCAGATTGCGGAATGACAATCAGTTTCGGCCGTTCATTGGTGGACAGGCCTAGCCCGACCGCACGCATGAAATTTGGCCCCGGCACCAGCGCCAAGGCATCGACGCCGAGGTTTTTGGCCACGGCGCGATATTCTGCAAAGCGGTCGGTTGTCATGCTCAACGCGGAGACAGAACCATCATCATCTGGCGGCCTTCGAGCTTCGGCTCGGCCTCGACCTTGGCGATGCCTTCCACTTCGGCCTTGACCCGGTTGAGCAATTCCATGCCAAGCTCAAGATGCGCCATTTCACGGCCGCGGAAGCGCAGGGTCAGCTTGACCTTGTCGCCTTCGTCGAAGAAGCGGCGCACGGCCTTCATCTTCGTTTCGTAGTCGTGATCGTCGATGTTGGGGCGCATCTTGATCTCCTTGATCTCGATGACCCGCTGGTTCTTGCGCGCTTCGGAAGCCTTTTTCTGGCTCTGATATTTCATCTTGCCGAGGTCGGTGATCTTGCACACCGGCGGCTCTGCATTCGGCGATATCTCGACGAGATCGAGGCCCGCCTCTTCGGCGATCTGCAGCGCTTCCTGGATGGAAACATTGCCACGGTTGAGGCCATTTTCGTCGATGAGCTGGACCCGGGGGACCCGGATGTCACGATTGGCACGCGGCCCTTCCTTGGTGGGGGCGGCGGCCCTGAACGGTCTGCGAATGGTCGTAGTCTCCTAGATTGTTGATACTATCTTGCGTGAAGCGATATGTTCACATCTGGAACGGTGCAGGTGTGTCATTCGTTCCCTGCCGTCAATAGCACACCAGCACAAAAAATACAGCCGCGCGCATCTTGCGCCGCATCGCCCTGGCAGGCAGCCACCTTCAGACGAGGACACGACATGACAAACGGCCCAACCGACAGGCTCGATGTGGATGGTGACGAAATCGCGGTGATCCGCCGTGCGGGGCAGGCGCCGGGCGTGATGTGGCTGGGTGGTTATCGCTCCGACATGTCGGGCACCAAGGCCGAGGCACTGGACGAGTGGGCGGCGCGGACTGGTCATGCTTGTCTGCGCCATGATTATTCGGGCCATGGCGCGTCGGGCGGCGCGTTTGAAGACGGTACAATTTCCAAATGGCTGGCGCAGAGCCTTGCCGTATTTGAGCGCTTTTCAACTGGGCCGCAAATTCTGGTCGGCTCGTCGATGGGCGCATGGATAACACTGCGCATGGTTCAGGAATTGCGCAGGGCGGGGCGGGGCAACCGGCTGGCCGGACTGGTGCTGATTGCGCCGGCACCGGATTTCACCGTCGAACTGATGGAGCCGCAACTGACGCAGGCACAGCGCGACGAGATCGAGACGAACGGTTTTCTGGCAGAAAAGTCCGAATATTCGGATGATCCCAACATATATACGCGCGCGCTGTTCGAGGATGGCCGCAAGAACCGCGTGCTGACTGGCCTGATCGAGACGGGCTGCCCGGTTCATATCCTGCAGGGCATGGCAGACCCGGACGTGCCATATCAGCATGCCGAAAAGCTGCTCACCCATCTGCCGATGAGCGATGTGACGCTGACGCTGATCCGTGATGGCGACCACCGCCTGTCGCGTCCGCAGGACATCGCCATGCTGATTTCTGCCGTTGAAGGGCTGGTCCAACAGTCAACCGGCTGAGAGGGCAGGGCTGGGCTTGCGTAGCGCAGCTGATTGGCCGAAACAGCGGGCAGACCGGATCGAATTCATGCCATTTTCAGTGCCAGCTTCAGCCTTTGTCGCTTCCATCGTCGGTTTCGGTGGAACGCTGGCGCTGATCATCGCCGCCGCCAACGCAGTGGGTGCAACGCCCCTGCAGACCGCCAGCATGGTGACGGCGCTTTGCCTTGCCATGGTGGTTGAGACCGGCTTTCTGTCCTGGCGCTACAAGATGCCAGTTATCTCGGCCTGGACGACACCGGGCGCGGCACTGATCGCTGCATCGACCGGCTTCACTTTTGCCGAAGCTGTCGGAGCCTTCATCGTCGCGGCGCTTCTGCTGATAGCAACCGGCCTGTTTCGCCCTTTGACCACCCTGATTTCGCGCATTCCGTCTTCTGTGTCGTCGGGTATGCTGGCCGGTATCGTCGTCACCTTCGTCATGGCGGCATTCAAGACGGTCTCGGTTGATCCGCTGCTGATCCTGCCACTGCTCGCCGCCTTCTTTGTCATCCGACTGTGGAATCCGGCCATGTCGGTGGTCACGGTTCTTGTAGGCGGTGTTGCGCTTGCCTTTGCGCTTGGCCGGGTGGGCGAATTGCCAGCGCCTGAATTGTCGACGCTGACCGTCACCTGGCCGGAATTTTCCGTCGCCGCGATCAGCGGCCTTGCCCTGCCGCTTTACCTCGTCACGATGGCGTCGCAGAACCTGTCGGGGCTCGCTGTGCTGAAGGCTGCCGGCTACGAGCCGCCTGCAGGGCCGCTGATCGCGGCGACAGGTTTCATTTCGCTGCTGACAGCTCCGTTTGGGGCGCTGACGACAAATCTGGCGGCAATTTCAGCGGCAATCTGCACCGGGCCGGACGCACATCCCGACCCAGCCGAACGCTGGAAGACAGGTCCGTTCTATGCCGGTTTCTATCTGATATACGCCATTTTCGGCGCCTCGCTGGTGGCACTGTTTGCTGTGCTGCCGCCGTCGCTGATCGCGCTTGTTGCCGGGCTCGGTCTGATGGCGCCGCTGGTCAATGCACTGACGATTGCGCTGAAAGATGAGGCGGAACGCCTTCCCGCCATCACAGCCTTTGCGGTTACCGCGTCCGGCCTTGTCTTCGGCGGCATTGGTGCGGCCTTTTGGGGACTGGTGGCCGGATTACTTGTTCTGGCGCTCGGCCGGCTGCGCGGCTGACAGGTCCGTTCACAGGTCGACGACCTTTACATAACTTTACATCGCGAAATCTTGAATCGGGGGTTTGTCAGGGCCATCTCGATAACAGGCGGCCGATGATTGGTCGTCGCAAGAGAAGGAACTGAAACTGATGAACGCGACTGCTTTGATCCGCCCGGCCTGGACGCCGGCGACCATTGCTCTCACGGTGATCGGCTTCATGGTATTCTGGCCGCTGGGGCTCGCCATGATCGCCTATATCATCTGGGGCGACCGGCTTGACGGCTTCAAGCGTGATGTGAATGGCGCAACCGACCGGGCCTTTGCCGGTTGGCGCGGCTGCGGCAAGCGCGGCGGCATGTCCCGTCACGGCCGTACCGGCAATGTCGCCTTTGACGACTGGCGTTCGAAGGAACTCGACCGCCTGGCCGAAGAGCGCCGCAAGCTGGACGAGACGCTGGCCGAGTTCGACGAGTATGCTCGTGAACTGCGCCGTGCCAAGGACCAGCAGGAGTTCGACCGATTCATGGCCGAACGCTCCAAGTCGACGCCTGCGACGACTGTGAAGTCGAAGCGCGGCAAGAACGAAGGTCTGCTTGACGACTGAGTGCCATTGTTGATGGCAAGCATGCGGCGCCGCCAAAAGCGGCGCCGTTTCCGTTTCCGTTTACGCGATGCCGAAGCCGAATGGTTTTCGGGTTCAACTTTTGTCCTGCCATCGACAATCTTCTTGACGTCAGTTCGCGAAATCAATATCGGCGTCCGTGGGCCACCCCTCCCCAACGAGCGGGCTAACTATCTGGAAGGATAGACCACGATGACGACTAGCGTCGCAACGCCGGCAGTGCGTCCGGCAAACCCCAATTTCTCCTCTGGACCTTGTGCGAAACGACCCGGCTGGTCGCTCGATGCGCTCGTTGATGCCGCACTTGGCCGCTCGCACCGCGCCAAGATCGGCAAGGACAAGCTGGTGCTCGCCATCGAGCTGACGCGTGAGGTGCTGCAGGTTCCCGCCGATTACCGGATTGGCATAGTTCCGGCCTCCGACACGGGCGCAGTCGAGATGGCGCTGTGGTCGCTGCTCGGCCAGCGTGGTGTCGACATGGTCGCCTGGGAATCGTTTGGTTCCGGCTGGGTGACGGACGTGATCAAGCAGTTGAAACTGACCGATGTGCGCACATTCGATGCGCCCTATGGTGCGCTGCCGGATCTGGCACAGGTCGATTTCGACCGCGATGTCGTCTTCACCTGGAACGGCACGACCTCTGGCGTGCGTGTCGCCAATGGCGATTTCATTCCCACTGACCGCAAGGGCCTGACGATCTGCGACGCCACCAGCGCGGCATTCGCGCAGCGTCTCGATTTTTCCAAGCTCGATGTGGTGACATTCTCCTGGCAGAAGGTGCTGGGCGGCGAGGGCGCGCATGGCATGCTGATCCTGTCGCCGCGCGCAGTCGAACGGCTGGAAAGCTACAAGCCGGCTTGGCCGCTGCCAAAGATTTTCCGCCTCACTTCAGGCGGCAAGCTGATCGAAGGCGTCTTCAAGGGCGAGACGATCAACACGCCGTCGATGTTGTGCGTGGAGGACTATCTCGATGCGCTCAACTGGGCGAAGGGCCTTGGCGGGCTCGACGCGCTGGTTGCCCGCGCTGATGCCAATGCGGCTGCGATCAACAGCTTTGTCGACAAATCACCATGGCTTGCCAATCTGGCGGTTGATGCGTCGACGCGCTCCAACACGTCGGTCTGCCTGCAGATCGTCGATCCGGACGTAACCGCGCTCGACTCCAAGGGCCAGGAAGCCTTTGCCAAGGGCATGGTCTCGGCTCTCGACAAGGCAGGTGTTGCCTATGACATCGGCCATTATCGCGATGCGCCGGCTGGCCTTCGCATCTGGTGTGGCGCGACGGTTGAAACGTCGGATGTCGAGGCGCTGCTGCCCTGGCTCGACTGGGCCTTTGCGAACCAGAAGGCAGCGCTGAAAGCTGCGGCGTAGACGCCAGCACCCTCCCCTTGAGGGGAGGGTCGATGCACAGCATCGGGGTGGGGTGCGATCCCCATCCCTTCGAAACAATTCACCTCACCCCGTCGCTTTGCGACGACCTTCCCCCTCAAGGGGAGGGAGCTAAGGATCCTTCTATGAAACCCCGCGTTCTCGTTTCCGACAAACTTTCCCCGACAGCCGTGCAGATCTTCAAGGATCGCGGCGTCGAGGTCGATTACCTGCCTGATCTGGGCAAGGACAAGGACAAGCTGCTTGAGGTGATCGGCCAGTATGACGGCCTCGCCATCCGTTCGGCGACGAAAGTCACCGAAAAGCTGATCAACGCCGCGACCAGGCTCAAGGTTGTCGGCCGCGCCGGCATCGGCGTCGACAATGTCGATATTCCGGCCGCCAGCCGCAAGGGCATCATCGTGATGAACACGCCCTTCGGTAATTCGATCACCACTGCCGAACATGCGATTGCGCTGATGTTTGCCGTGGCGCGTGAACTGCCGGCCGCCAACTCGTCGACGCATGCCGGCAAGTGGGAAAAGAACCGCTTCATGGGTGTCGAGATCACCGGCAAGACACTTGGCATCATCGGGGCCGGAAATATCGGCTCCATTGTTGCCCAGCGCGCTGTCGGCCTGAAGATGCATGTCGTTGCGTTTGACCCGTTCCTCTCGGAAGACCGCGCTCAGCAGCTTGGCATCGAGAAGGTGGAACTTGATGAACTGTTCGCCCGCGCGGACTTCATCACGTTGCACACGCCGATGACCGAAAAGACCAAGGGCATCATCGACAAGGCGGCAATCGCCAAGATGAAGAAGGGCGTGCGCATCATCAATTGCGCGCGTGGTGGCTTGATCGTCGAGGCGGACCTGATCGAAGCTCTCAAGAGCGGTCATGTGGCAGGCGCGGGCATCGACGTGTTCGAGACGGAGCCTGCAACCGAGAACGAGCTGTTCGGCATGGAAAATGTGGTGGCCACGCCGCATCTTGGTGCTTCGACCACCGAGGCGCAGGAAAATGTCGCGCTGCAGGTTGCCGAGCAGATGGCCGACTATCTGGTCAAGGGCGCGGTGACGAACGCCATCAACATGCCGTCGATCACGGCGGAAGAAGCGCCGACACTGAAGCCATTCGTCAAACTGGCAGAGGTGCTGGGCGCGTTCGTCGGCCAGGTGACCGAGGAGCCGATCAAGTCGGTGGAAATCCTGTTCGACGGTGCAACGGCGTCGATGAACACACGCGCCCTGATTTCGGCAGCACTTGCGGGCCTGATCCGGCCGCAGGTGGCAGACGTCAACATGGTGTCGGCACCGATCATGGTGAAGGAGCGCGGCATTATTGTTTCCGAGGTCAAGCGCGATAAGTCGGGCGTCTTTGACGGCTACATCAAGCTGACTGTGACGACCGAAAAGCAGACCCGCTCGATCGCAGGTACTTGCTTCTCCGATCACAAGCCGCGTTTCATCCAGATCAAGGGCATCAATCTCGATGCCGAAGTTGGCCAGCACATGCTCTACACCACCAACAAGGACGTTCCGGGCATTATCGGCCTGCTCGGCACCGTGATGGGCAATGGTGGCGTCAACATAGCCAATTTCCAGCTTGGCCGCGACCATGCGGGCGGTGACGCGATTGCGCTGCTCTATCTCGATGAACAGGTGCCGGCGGCCGTGCTTGAAGCGCTGCGGGCCGATCCCAAGATCGATTCAGCCAAGCCGCTCCAATTCGACGTGGCTGGATAGGTCTGTCACCGGGCAGGCGGCAGGGATGCCTGCCGCTTGCCGCTCGCCTCGGCCAGCCAGATGCCGCCGAACACCAGGCCGAGCGCCAGGACGTGGTAGAACTCGAATTTTTCGCCGAGGATCACGATCGACAGAAGTGTGCCGAACACCGGCACGAGATTGACGAACAGGCTCGCCCTGTTTGCGCCGATCAATTCGATGCCGCGGATGTAGAATATCTGCGACAGGATCGACGGGAAGATCGCCACATAAAGGAGGATCAGCCATCCTCTCAGATCCGGCGCAATCAATTGGCCTGCTGCATGCTCGGCGAAGAGGAACGGGATCGTGGCGATGCTGGCTGCGGCGCAAAGCGCGATCATCAGGCTCATCCAGTGCAGCGCCGGCTTGAACCGCAGGGCCACCGAATAGATCGCATAGACAATGACCGAGCCCAGCATGATGGCGTCACCGATGTTCAGATCAAGCGCCAGTAGCCGTGCCGGGTCGCCATGGCTGGCGGTCAGAACAACACCTGCGATCGACAAGACAAGGCCGACAATCTGCAATGCCGCCGCGCGCTGGCGGAAGAACAGGAAGTTGAGGAGGAAGATGAGCATCGGCATTCCCGCCTGCTCAATCGAAACATTGATTGCGGTCGTGTAGCTGAGCGCCGAATAGAGGCCGATATTGAAAGCGGCAAAGCCCAGAGCGCCAAGCATAAACAAATAGCGCCAGTTCTGCCGTATCGTTGGCCAGTCGCGACGAAGATGGTCCCGCCCGATGATGACGAGGACCACGAAGGCAACCAGCCAGCGCAGAAAGGTGAGCATCATCGGCGAAATGTGTCCGATCGCCAGTTTGCCGGCGATTGCGTTGCCGCCCCAGAACAGGGCCGTTGCGATCAACAGAAGGTAGGCATGGCGATGGTTCATGGCAGGCGGCTCTGGTTTGGCCCGACGTAGGCAAAATGGCCGGCGATGTAAACGACTGCGCAGCGCAAGCTGTTGTTCCAGCGGAATCAGTTGTCGCGCGAAGGGCGAGTTGACGCTATAGAGGCGCGCAATCCACGCGCGGCAGGCGCATTGGGGAGAATAGATTATGGCGAATGTGGTGGTCGTCGGCTCGCAATGGGGCGACGAGGGCAAGGGAAAGATTGTTGACTGGCTGTCGGAACGCGCCGACGTCGTGGTGCGGTTTCAGGGTGGTCACAATGCCGGCCATACGCTCGTCATTGATGGCGTGACCTACAAGCTGTCGCTGCTTCCGTCTGGCATTGTGCGAAAGAAGCTGTCGATCATCGGCAATGGCGTGGTGTTTGATCCACATGCCTTTGTGTCGGAATGCGCAAAACTTGAGGCGCAGGGCCTGCAGATCACGCCCGAAGTGCTCAAGATTGCCGAGAACACGACGCTGATCCTGTCGCTTCATCGCGAACTTGACGGTTTCCGCGAGGATGCGGCTTCAAATTCCGGGACCAAGATCGGCACGACACGGCGCGGCATTGGACCTGCATATGAGGACAAGGTCGGTCGCCGCGCGGTGCGCGTGATGGATCTGGCCGATCCTGAAACGCTGCCGTTGAAGGTTGAGCGGTTGCTGACCCACCACAACGCGCTGCGCAAGGGGCTCGGCCACCCGGAAGTCGCCCACGAGGCAATCATGGCGGAGCTGACGTCGATTGCCGACAAGATCCTGCCTTACATGGACCGGGTCTGGAAGGTGCTGGACGACAAGCGTCGCGCTGGTGAGCGCATCCTGTTTGAAGGTGCACAGGGCACGCTGCTCGACATCGATCATGGCACCTATCCCTATGTGACGTCCTCGCACACGGTGGCGGGCCAGGCGGCGGCAGGGTCGGGGCTGGGGCCGGGCGCGATCGGCTATGTACTCGGCATCACCAAGGCCTACACGACCCGCGTCGGCGAGGGGCCGTTCCCGACCGAGCAGGACAATGAGGTCGGCGAATTTCTCGGCACGCGCGGCCATGAATTCGGCACCGTTACCGGACGCAAGCGCCGCTGCGGCTGGTTCGACGCTGTGCTTGTGCGTCAGGCCGTTGCGGTGAATGGCATTACGGGTATTGCGCTTACCAAGTTGGACGTTCTGGACGGCATGGACGAGATCAAGGTCTGCACCGGCTACATGCTCGATGGCGAACTGATCGACTATCTGCCGGCTAGCCAGGGCGCACAGGCGCGCGTCGAGCCGGTGTATGAAACGCTGGAAGGCTGGAAGGGCACGACTGCGGGCGCGCGTTCACGGAGCCAGCTACCGGCCCAGGCGGTCAAATATGTCCGCTATGTGGAAGAACTGATCGGCGCGCCTGTGGCACTGCTTTCGACAAGTCCG
>Ga0209572_1001731_pt1 | contig 13212 bp, 12 predicted proteins | sample EBPBio232012_DNA_FD_185867 | JGI IMG/M metagenome (GOLD analysis project Ga0209572, IMG submission 185867) | Wastewater treatment Type I Accumulibacter community from EBPR Bioreactor in Madison, WI, USA - Reactor 1_1/23/2012_ DNA (SPAdes)... | ecosystem: Engineered > Bioreactor > EBPR >...
ACTTTCGCGTTGATCCTCGTCTTTTCGGAAGGCACGCGCTGGCTGTTCGGCTCGTTTCCACTCTATCTCGATATTCCCCCGCTCCTGTCAGGTGCCGTGCAGCTGCCCGGTGGCGTGTCCTATCCGCTCTATCGTCTGGCCATTATCATCGCCGGGCTTGTCATTGCGGGCGGGCTCTATTTGCTTATTTCGCGCACACGGCTGGGCATGCGCATCCGCGCCGGTGAGAGCGACCGCGAGATGATCGGCGCGCTCGGAGTTGACATCCGCACGCTCTACACGGTCGTCTTTGCGCTCGGCGCCGCGCTCGCCGGATTTGCCGGTGCCATGGTCGGAGCGCTGCAATCGGTTCAGGTGGGCATGGGCGAACCGGTGCTGATCCTCGCCTTCGTCGTCATCGTGATCGGCGGTATCGGCTCGATCCGCGGCGCGTTTGTCGGTGCGCTGCTCGTTGGCATCATCGACACAATGGGGCGCATCCTGCTGCCGCAGGCGCTTGCCGCCATCATCGGCCCGTCGCAGGCCGCCAGCATAGGCGCAGCGGTTGCATCAATGCTGATCTACATCTTCATGGCGCTTGTGCTGGCGCTTCGGCCGCAAGGCCTGTTCGGTGCGGGGTCGTGATGTCGCGCGAACGCATTCTCACTTTTGTTCTACTGGCAACGCTGCTCGCAATTCCCTTTGTTGCACAAGCGACAGGCAATCCGTTCTACGTCACGCTCGCCACACGCATGGCGATCCTTGCGCTGGCGGCGGTCGGCCTCAACATCGCGCTTGGCCTGGGCGGTCTGGTGTCGTTCGGCCATGCGGCCTTCTTCGGCATCGGCGGATACGCTGCCGGCATCGTCGCTTCGCATGCCATGAACGGCGAACCGGTTCTGGGCCTGATGCTTCCCGGGTCGATGCCTGTCGCCTGGGTCCTGGCAGGGCTCGCTGCCGGTCTTGTCGCGCTTGTCACCGGCGCAATCAGCCTGCGCACCTCGGGCGTCTACTTCATCATGATCACGCTGGCGTTTGCGCAGATGATCTTCTATTTCGCCATTTCCTGGCCGGCCTATGGAGGCGAGGACGGATTGCCGATCACGCTGCGCAATTCCTTCCCGCTTGCCAACACATTGCGGCCGATGGACCTTTTCCTGATTTCCTTCGGCGTACTGTTGGCGGCGCTGCTGCTGTTCTGGCGTCTCAGCGTCTCTCGCTTTGGCGCTGCACTCCAGGCATCGCGGCAGAACGAGGTGCGCGTTGCTGCCATCGGCATCGAACCTTTTCCTGTTCGGCTGGTTGCCTTTGTTGTCTCGGCGATGGTGACCGCTATTGCAGGCGCGCTGTTTGCCGAACTCAATCGTTTCGTCTCGCCTTCAATGCTGGCCTGGCCAATGTCGGGCGAGCTGATCGTGCTGATCATCCTCGGCGGCACGGCGCGCCTCGCCGGTCCGGTTGCCGGGGCGATGGTGTTTGTCATGCTCGAATACTGGCTTGGCGGCTTGACGGAGCGCTGGCAGTTCTTCCTCGGCCTAATCCTGCTTGGTGTCGTGCTGTTTGCGCGTGGCGGCATCGTGGGTTTGATTGCAGGGAAAGCGCGCCATGACTGAGACCGTGCTCAACATAAGCAATCTGTCAAAGCGTTTTGGCGCGCTGCAGGCAACCGACGATGTCAGCCTCGATCTGCGTCCAGGCGAGATCCACGCGCTGATCGGGCCCAACGGGGCTGGCAAGACGACGCTGATGCACCAGATTTCCGGCACGTTGCGCCCCGACGCCGGTTCGATCCGCTTCCTTGGGCGTGACATGCTGCCCCTCCGCATGGCTGCGCGCGCTCGTGCCGGCCTTGGCCGCACATTCCAGATCTCGTCGCTCATTCCCGAATTTTCAGCGCTTCGAAATGTCATGCTGGCTGTGCAGGCAAGACAGGGGTCGAGCCTGCGCTTCTTTGGCAATGTCATGTCGGACAAGAGCCTGACCGGTGCTGCGGCCGAAGCGCTGTCGCAGGTCGGCCTCGGCGACCGCATTTCCGTGCCCGCTGCCGAGCTGTCGCATGGCGAACGCCGCCAGCTTGAGATTGCAGTCGCGCTTGCGCTTGGCGCAAAAGCATTCCTGCTCGACGAACCAATGGCGGGCATGGACCCGGAAGGCGCAAAGAGTCTGACCGGCTTCCTCGACACATTGCGCGGACAAGCACCGATCCTTCTGGTCGAACATGACATGGATGCAGTCTTTGCACTCGCAGACCGCATCTCCGTACTGGTCTATGGTCGCGTCATTGCGACCGGCACCGTTGCGGAAATCCGTAATGACCCGGCTGTGCGTTCTGCCTATCTGGGAGATCACGCATGAGCCTGCTCGACGTGAAGGACATCCAGAGCTGGTATGGGCTGAGTCAGGCGCTGTTTGGCGTCGACCTTGCAATTGCCGAAGGCGAGGTGGTGGCGCTTATGGGCCGCAACGGCATGGGCAAGACGACAACGATCCGCGCCATTTGCGGTCTGACACCGGCAAAAAAGGGCAGGATCGATTTCGGCGGCACCGATATCACGCGCCAGAAATCGTTTCGCATTGCGCGCGCCGGCGTCGGGCTGGTGCCGGAAGGACGACGCTGTTTTCGCAATCTCACCGTGTTCGAAAACCTGGTCGCGGCTGCTCGTCCCGGCAAGTGGACAACTGACGCGGTTGTCGACCTCTTTCCTCGTCTTGGCGAGCGCATGGATCAGAATGCGGCCACCTTGTCCGGCGGCGAGCAGCAGATGCTTGCGGTCGGCCGCGCGCTGATGACCAATCCGCGCCTGCTGATCCTTGATGAAGCAACGGAAGGGCTGGCACCCGTTATCCGGCAGGACATCTGGCGCGCCATCCGCACGTTGAAGGATGACGGACAATCCATCCTTGTCGTCGACAAGACGATGGTCGAACTGCTGCCGGTCGCCGATCGCTGTTTCGTGCTCGAGAAGGGCCGGACGGTGTGGTCGGGCAAGCCAGGCGAACTGACCAGCGAATTGCAGGACCGCTATCTCGGGGTCTGACCCTGGATGCTAGGAGTATTCCCATGAACGAGCTTGAAATGCTGAACCCATCCAACTGGAAGCCTGCCAAAGGCTATGCCAATGGCGTGGCGGCGTCGGGCCGGGTCATCTATCTCGGCGGCCATATCGGCTGGAATGGCGATCAGGTCTTCGAGACTGACGATTTTGTAGGTCAGGTGAAGCAGGCGCTGGAAAATATCCGCGACGTGCTGGCGGTGGCCGACGCGTCGACCGACCGGATCGTGCGGCTGACCTGGTACATCACCGACAAGCGCGAGTATCTCTCGCGTCTGCCCGAAGTCGGCCAGGCCTATCGCTCCGTGATGGGCAAACATTTTCCGGCCATGACAATGGTACAGGTCGCAGCCCTGATTGAAGACCGCGCCAAGGTCGAGATCGAGGCAACCGCCGTGGTATGACCGGCTGGTCCAAGCGTTGACCTGCATTCCACTCTTGCTCGTTGCGGCGCGGCTTGCGAAGACCAGCCCATGAACAAGGTCCAGCCTTCTCTTTCAAAAGCCGCCATGTGGATGGGCGGCTGGCTGGCGCTGATGCTGACCATGTCGGTCGCAGGGCGCGAGGCAACGAAGGAAGTCAACGTTTTCCAGATCATGGAAATCCGGGCTGTACTCGGCATCTTCATGATCTATCCGCTGATCCACATGGCCGGCGGTTTCCAGGCGATGCGCACCAGGGTTCTTGGCCAGCATATCGGCCGCAACTTCGTGCATTACTGGGGGCAGTTCGCATGGTTTTTCGCGCTGACCATGATCCCGCTGGCGCAGCTGGTCTCGATCGAATTCACCATGCCGATCTGGACTGCAATCCTCGCGGCCATGTTTCTGGGTGAGCGCATCACGCCCATGAAGCTTGCGTCAGTGGTTCTTGGCGTCATTGGCGTTGCGATGATCGTGCGCCCCAGCCTCGATCACGTCGATCCCGGCCAGCTGATCGCGCTGGCTGCCGCGTTTGGCTTCGCCGTGTCCGTGATCATGGTCAAGGGGCTGACGCGGCACGACAGCGTACTGACGATCATCTTCTGGATGTTGATCATTCAGTCGGCGCTTGGTCTGATACCTGCACTCATGGTCTGGCAATGGCCACCGGCCCAGAGCTGGCCGTGGATTATCGTCATCGCCTTCTGCGGCACCTTCTCCCATTACTGCATGGCCCGCGCGATGACCTATGCCGACGCGACGATCGTCGTGCCGATGGATTTCCTGCGCGTGCCGCTGTCGGCACTGCTCGGCTGGATGCTCTACAATGAGCTGCTCGACGGCTGGACGGTGGCGGGCGCGGTGCTGATCCTGTTTGGCAATACGCTGAACATTCGCGGGGCAGGCACAGCGCGCGTGCCGCCGGCGGACGCTGATCGCGCATAAAAACCGCTGACAGAACCCCCGATTTGCGCTAGATAACTACCATACAAGTTAGCTGAGCGAGTCTGAAATGCTGGACCGTACCAACAAGCCGCACATGATGCGGCTATCTCCTAGCGACAATGTCGTCATCGCCGTGACAAGGGTCGAGGCTGGAGCGGGTGGGTATGAAGGCCTCATTGCCCGCAGCCGCATTCCGTTCGGCCACAAGATGGCAATCGAACCTATTCGCGCAGGCGAGCCGGTGCGCAAGTTCGGCCAGATCATCGGCTTTGCCAAAGACGTCATTGAACCAGGCGACTGGGTGCATGAGCACAATGTCGCGATGGGCGATTTCGAGCGTGACCACCAGTTTGGCGTCGATGCGCGCGAGGAAATCATCCTGCCGGTCGCCGAACAGGCCACTTTCGAGGGATTTCGCCGCGCGAACGGCCGCGCCGGAACGCGAAACTATCTCGGTATCCTGACCAGCGTGAACTGTTCTGCCTCGGTTGCGCGCTTCATTGCGCAGGCTGCCGCGCAATCGGGCATGCTGGACGCGTTTCCAAATGTCGACGGTGTTGTCTCGTTCACCCATGGCACTGGCTGCGGCATGGCCGCATCTGGCGAGGGATTTGATGTGCTGCAACGCACGCAGTGGGGCTATGCCGGCAATCCCAATCTCGGCGCAGTCCTGCTTGTCGGGCTTGGCTGCGAAGTGTTCCAGATCAGCCGCATGAAACAACTCCATGGCATCGAAGAGGGTGATGCCTTCCGGACCATGACGATCCAGGAGACGGGTGGCACGCGCAAGACGATCGAGCAGGGCCTTGCTCGGGTGAAGGAGATGCTGCCTGCGGTCAACGCAGTGCGCCGCGAGACGCTGCCCGCCAGTGGCCTGACTCTGGCGTTGCAATGCGGTGGCTCGGACGGCTATTCCGGCATCACTGCCAATCCGGCACTGGGCGTCGCTGCCGATATTCTGGTGAAAAATGGCGGTACGGCCATCCTGTCGGAAACTCCGGAAATCTATGGCGCGGAACATCTGTTGACGCGCCGCGCGAAAAACCGGGAAGTTGGCGAAAAGCTCGTTTCGCGGATCAAATGGTGGGAAGCTTACACGGCCCGCACCGGCGATGAGATGAACAACAATCCCTCGCCTGGCAATAAGGCCGGCGGCCTGACAACCATTCTGGAAAAGTCGCTGGGTGCAGCCGCCAAGGGCGGTTCGTCAAACCTGAACGCGGTCTATCAATATGCCGAGCAGGTGACCGACAAGGGTTTCGTGTTCATGGACACGCCCGGTTACGATCCGGTTTCGGCAACCGGTCAGGTGGCTGGTGGCGCAAATATCATCTGCTTTACCACCGGACGCGGTTCGGCCTTTGGCTGCAAGCCAGCGCCATCGATCAAACTCGCCACCAACACGCCGCTCTATGAGCGTATGACCGACGACATGGACATCAATTGCGGAGACGTTCTCGACGGCGTATCGGTGGAGGACAAGGGCCAGCAGATCTTTGAAGAAATCCTCGCAGTCGCATCAGGCAAAAAGTCCAAGTCGGAAGAGCTTGGTTATGGCGACAACGAGTTCGTGCCCTGGCAGATCGGTGCGGTGATGTGATTGTCGACGGTCAAACTCGTTTCTGACGAACTGGAAGCAACCATATCGAGTTTTGGTGCGGAGCTTGTCGGCCTGCGCCACGCCCGCCATGGCGAATTGTTGTGGAGCGGCGACGCAGAATGGTGGGACAGGCAGAGCCCGTTGATGTTTCCCGTGGTTGGCCGCAGCATTGGCGACCACGTGCGCATCAATGGGCGCGAATACCCGATGCCGTTGCACGGCTTTGCCCATTCGATGGAATTCGAGCTGGTTTCACAAAAGGCGGATGAAGTCCGGCTTCGCCTCGCAGACAGCAAGGCGAGCGCGCAGCACTACCCTTATGCATTTCAGCTCGACCTGACCTACCGTCTCGATGGACCGGCATTGATGATCGAAGCACACGTCCTGAACGCCGGTGACAGTACAATGCCGGCCAGCTTCGGTTTTCATCCGGGTTTTGTCTGGCCGCTGCCCGGCGCTCAAGACAAGTCCGGGCACTTCATCAAGCTTGACCGAGACGATCATCTCGATGTCGCGCGGGCAGTTGACGGTTTCATGCTGGCTGAGGAAACACGCGTTGATCTGCCGGGGCGTCGGCTTGCGCTAGGTGACGATCTTTTCGGAGCCGGTGCGATGGTGATGCGTCGGCCTGAAAGCCGCGCAGTCACCTACAGCGCAGATGGTTCGCCCTGTTCTATCCGTGTCGAATGGCACGGCCTGCCCACCTTGCTGTTCTGGACACGGCCCGGTGCGCCATTCGTCTGCATCGAGCCATGGGCCGGCGCGCCGGATCCGGCAGGCTTTGGTGGAGAAATGTTTGACCGGCCGGGCGTCGACATCATCGCGCCCGGCGCATCGCGCAGCTACAGGCTGGCGATTTCGATCGGCAGGCCCTGAGCCGTTTTATTTGATGTGGCTGTTTACCCACTCGAAATAGACGGCGTTCAGGCGCACAGCCGTGTTCGCGATCTGGTTTTCGGCAACATTGACGCCCATGATGTAGCGCGTCTTTGTCTCCGGGTCGTAATCATAGACCGCGCTACCGCTCGAGCCGGGGAACGTGTCGCACTGATAGGTAAAGGTCAGCTGGCCGATCGCGTTGTCTGCGACGTCGCATGTTGCGCGCCACATTGTGCCGACCGGCTTGTCGCCGGGATAGCCGATGATGTTGGCCGTAAAGCCGGCCAGGTCAGGATTGTGGGCAATTTGCAGCCAGCCAGCCGTGTTGCCGGCATTTTGCTTCAGCGTGACGACGCCAATATCCCAGTCCATGACCGAGCCGTAATAGCCCTGATAGAAATCGATATAGCCCTGCATGATCGAGGCGCTTTCGAACTCGTAGGCACCGAAGGGCGCCGTCGAACCATCCTTCATGCCGGGCACGAAGACGAAGCGTTTGCGCCAGCCATTCTCGTGGTCATAGAGGCAGTGTGCTGCCGTCAGTACCGTGCGGGGGCCGATCAGCGTTGCCGAACAACTCACGATCTTGTCGTCCTGCTTCAATATTTGCAGATAGCCAAAGGCGCGGAACGGGAACCGATCGGTCTCGCTGATGTTTATCCGGTCATCGTCTCCAAAGACCTTGCGCTCTTTCATGGCCGGGTCGCCGCCTGACGGCATGCGCCCGGTGCTGGTCATCGCAGATGACAGGCCGGTCCGGAATGCCCTCTCGACATCGGCATCCGGTGGCGTCGTGGACGCATTCTCTGCGTCGGCCATTCTGCTTACGGTAGTCAGCATCGGTAGGGTCGGTGCTCTGGATACGCGCTTGGCGCCGCCCGGCGCTGTCGGGTCCATTGGTGCAGTACGCTCGATATTGTCGGTCGTGATCAGTTCGGCCAGTGGTGCGCCGCGCGCCTGTCCGTCACCTTCATTGTCCGCTGCGATCGCGATCGTCGCAACCAGCATGAAACCCGCAGCAAAGGCTGCGCGCGAAAGATGGAATTTCTGCATTCTGTTGTTCAAACCCCTGTTGGAATCCCGCGCCAAACGAAATCGATGATCGTGTCCTAAACTTGTCATCGGCATCACTTGATCGCAACCGCCGTGAGCGATCCGCAACCTGTGATCGAGAATCCCAGCGTATTTGGCCTCAAAAATCACCTTGCGTCATTGCCGCACTTTGTCCCAAATTGATGGCGAACCTGATGTTGGTTTCATCGTCCGAAGGGGTTTGGACCATGAGGCCAGCAAGGGATGAACTCGGTTACAACCAATGCAACCGTCATTTGTCGAAGTCTCAGGAGATACAATGTCCAGCATGAAAAGATTTGGTCGGGCGCTCACCGTGGCCGCAGGCTTGCTAACGCTTGCCAGCACCGCAATGGCGCAAACAGCCACCCCCCGGTCCGAAGTTGATCCATTCGGTCGTGTTGCCAAGGCGCGCACCGAAGCCAACGCCAAGGCAGGTGGCGACCGCGTCATCAACGGCTATGCAGCAAATCCGGGTCAGTTTCCGTTCCAGGTATCGCTGCTGGTTGCGGGTGCACTGGACGACAGCAAGGATTCACAACTCAACGCCCATTTCTGCGGCGGCAGTCTGATTTCACCTGAATGGGTGCTCACGGCCGCGCACTGCCTCGTCTATGCCGGCGCGCAGATCGAGCCGCAACAGATCAATGTGCTCACTGGCGCAACAGATCTCGCCGAAGGCGACCGCCATCAGGTGGCCGAGATCATTGTCAACGAAAATTATGACCCGTTCACGATGGACAACGACATCGGCCTCATCAAGCTGGCGACGCCTGCCAAGGAAGCGCCGATCAAGCTGACCGATAAGAACGATGATCATGGGCCGGTGACGGTCACAGGCTGGGGCCGTACGGAAACCGGCGCGATGCCGCGCAATCTGTTGCTCGCCAAAATGAGCCTGTTCCCGAACGAAGCATGCAACACCGGCATCAAGACGATCTATGCCGAGGACATGAAATATGTGCTCGCGCGCTACCTGAACCGCTTCAGGCTGTCGGAAAGCGCGCTTGACGATGTCAGCCGCACGCTGACGCCCGTGATGGGCGATCCAATGACCGGCAATATGATCTGCGCGGGTGAACCCGATGGTGCACGCGACGCATGTCAGGGCGACAGTGGCGGCCCGTTGTTTGGCGATGAAGGCGGAACGCCTGTGCAGGTCGGCATCGTGTCATGGGGCGAAGGCCCGCTCGATGCGGCCATGCCATGCGGCCATGCCAACGCCTATGGCATCTACACCCGCATCGCAAATTACAAGGACTGGATCGCCCAGAGAACAGGCGTTCAGTAGGTCAAACGACTGACAGCTACATCAAACCCTTCCCGCTTCGGGGAGGGTTTTTTTGTTACAATGTCGTGCGCAGTTCGTAGGACGACGGGTGGACCATGCGCACGAAGGTTACGGGCATTGTCCCGATCCAGGTGGTGCGCTCACCGACAAAAACGGCATCGCCCGGCAGGATCTGCAACAGTGCCGCATCATCCTCTCTGGCCCGGGCCGCCTTGAACACAAAATCGGCGCGCGAAAATGGTGAATTGATCACCAGCCATTCATTCGGCCCGGTCATGGAAAAGTCCGCATCTCTGATGGTCGGAACTGCGGCAATGTTGATCCAGCGATCCTCATATTGCCAGGGCGTGCCATCAGCCAAATGCAGACAGCGCAGATGCAGAAGCTTTCGTGCCGCCGTCAGGTCGAGCTTGGCGCGCACGAGTTCCGGCGCGGCGGCGATGTTGCGCGACAGAAGCCGATAGCCATAGATTGCACCCTCTGCCTCAATCTCCTGTCGCACGAGCGGGATGACGAAATGGGCCTCGCGCAACGGATGCAGCGCAACGCGCGTTCCCGCCTTGCGCTTGCGCTCAACGACGCCAGCGCGGGCCAGTTCCTGAAGCGCGCGGTTGACTGTGGCGCGGGCCGATCCGAACTCGCGCGCCAGATCCTCTTCGCCGGGGATCAACGATCCCGGCCCCCATTCACGATCGGCGATCCGTCGTTCGATTTCGTGCTTGATGTCTTTGAAGGACGAGCGTGATGCCATCAGAAACGCGCCATGATCGAAGCCATACGCGCCCTGTAGCGCGCGGCGATTGCGTCACGCTCAACATGCCGTCCTGCCTTCACGCTGTGACGGCCTGCCGACCAGAGTTCGCTGATGGCGGAATTGCCGGCGCTGAAGATGAATGAATCGAGAGCGGCATCGCCCGATAGCGCCGAAAAGCCGTCCGGATCGAGATCGAGTGCGACAAGGTCGGCCCATCGGCCGGCTTCGATAGCACCACTGTAGCGCCCCAGCGCCTGTGCGCCTCCGGCAAGAGCGCGGCCATACAGATTGAGGCCGACCGACTGGCCGCCATCTGCAAGCACGGCGCGCAAGCGGTCACGCAGCCGCTGCGAATAGTCGAGCTGACGCAGTTCGTCCGCGACCGAAATCCGTATGTTGGAATCGGACCCGATACCAAGCCTGCCGCCGGACTTCGTGTAACGCGTGCCTGCGAAAATTCCGTCGCCAAGATTTGCTTCCGTCACCGGGCACAGACCCGCCACAGCTCCGCTGGCTGCAAGACCGTCGGTCTCGGCATCTGTCATATGGGTGCAGTGGATCAGGCACCAGCGTTCGTCGACATCGTGATTGGCGAGCAGCCATTCGACGGGCCGCGCATTCAGCACGGCCAGCGCCTCTTCAATCTCCTGCTGCTGCTCGGCAATATGCATGTGCAACGGGCGGTCCGGTGCGATCGCTGCAATTTCTTTCAAGTCTGCCCGGCTGGCTGCACGCAGCGAATGTGGCGCAATGCCCCAATGCGCGTCGTCTGGCAGCGAACTGATCGCATTGTCCATTCCAGCCAGCAAAGTCTTGAAGCTGTCGATATCGTTTCGGAAGCGCAGCTGCCCGCCGGCCAGCGGCCGTCCATCGACGCCGCCTTGCGCATAGTGCACCGGCAGCAGGGTCAGGCCTATGCCAGTGGTTGACGCAGCCGCCGCAATGCGTTGGCTCAGTTCCGCTTGGTCGTCATAGTGCCCGCCGCCGGCCTGATTGTGCAGATAGTGGAACTCGGCAACGGCGGCAAAACCCGCCTCCTGCATTTCCATGAAGGCATAGGCGGCAATCGTCTCGATCTCGTCAGGCGTCAACAAGTCGAGGAAGCGATACATCACTTCGCGCCATGTCCAAAAGGAGTCGCGTTCTGACGGACCGCGCCGTTCGGTCAGACCGGCCATGGCGCGCTGAAACGTATGGCTGTGCAGGTTCGACATGGCCGGCAGCAGGGTCGAAACGAGATGCGCATCGGGTGTAGCGACCGCCTCTGGCGAAACGGCGTCGATACGCCCGGCCTTGTCGATTTTCACCTCGACATTGTCGGCCCAACCGTCTGGAAGAAGCGCACGCGCCGCAAAAATCGTCTGCATCTCACAAGGCCCATTGACTTTTTATGTCTATACATAATAGCAATATGTCCAGACTTGAAAAGCGAAATCTCGATGGCCCGTAAAGTTCTCGACAATCTGCGTGTTGCGACAATGACGCCGGGAAGCAATGCCTGGGGCATGATCGATGGCGCCATCGGCATCGAGGACGGACGCATCGCTTTTGTTGGCGACATTCCTGCTGGATGGCAGTCGGTCGCACACGAGGATTTCGCCGGCCGCGTCGCAACACCCGCTCTGATCGATTGCCATACTCATCTTGTTTTCGGCGGCAATCGCGCGCGCGAATTCGAGATGCGACTGGAAGGCGCGACCTATGAGGAGATTGCACGCGCCGGTGGTGGCATTGTCTCGACCGTGACGCAGACCCGCGACCTGAACGAGAATGAACTCATCGCACAAGCCTTGCCGCGCCTCGATGCAATCATCGCCGAAGGCGTCGCGACCGTCGAGATCAAATCCGGCTATGGGCTCACCGTCGCCGACGAATTGAAGATGCTACGCGTTGCGCGCCGGCTTGGCGAATTGCGCCCGGTCCGTGTGCGCACATCCTATCTGGCGGCCCACGCCGTGCCGCCCGAATTCAAGGGCCGCGCCGACGCCTATCTCGACGAAGTGGTGTTGCCTGGTCTTGATGCGGCACACGAAGAGCGCCTTGTTGACGCCGTTGACGGTTTCTGTGAAGGCATCGCCTTTTCGCCGGACCAGATCGCACACGTGTTCGACCGCGCGCGCCAACATGGCCTGCCGGTGAAACTTCACGCCGAGCAATTGTCCAATCTGGGCGGCGCAAAACTTGCCGCGTCTTACAGCGCGCTGTCGGCAGATCATCTGGAATATCTCGATGCTGATGGCGTGGCCGCAATGGCTGCGTCCGGTTCGGTCGCAGTGCTGCTGCCCGGGGCGTTCTACTTCCTGCGCGAAACCCAGATGCCGCCGTTGAAGCTGTTGCGCGAGGCCGGCGTGCCAATTGCGATTGCCACCGACTGCAACCCCGGCTCCTCGCCGCTCGCCTCGCCTTTGCTGGCGGTGAATATGGCCTGCACGCTGTTCCGTCTCACGCCTCAGGAGGCGCTGGCTGGCGTCACCATCAATGCTGCAAAAGCGCTCGGCCTGACGGACGAGATCGGCTCGATCGAACCCGGCAAGCGCGCCGAGATTGCCATCTGGAACATCGCCGATCCTGCCGAACTTGCCTACCGCATCGCCTTCAACCCACTGCACAGGATGGTCGCGCATTGAGCCCGAACATCGCCGGAGTATCCGAATGACCATCACGCTGCATCCGGGCTCCGTGCCATTGAGCGATCTTGAGTCGATCTATCGCGATGGCACGGCTGCACGTCTCGACGATTCGTTTCGTCCAGGCATCGAACGCGCTGCCGCACGCGTCGCTGCAATCGCGGGTGGCCCAGAGGCCGTCTACGGTATCAATACGGGCTTCGGCAAACTCGCCTCGGTGCGGATCGCGCACGGCGACCTGACAACCCTGCAACGCAATCTGATCCTGTCGCATTGCTGCGGCGTCGGCCAGCCGTTGCCTGCCGACGTCGTGCGCCTCATCATGGCGCTGAAACTCATTTCGCTCGGCCGCGGCGCTTCGGGCGTTCAACTGGCCACCGTCGAACTTATTGAAGCAATGCTGGCGCGCGGGGTCATTCCCGTCATTCCCGAAAAAGGTTCGGTCGGCGCGTCGGGTGACCTCGCGCCTCTGGCGCATATGACTGCCGCAATGATCGGCGAGGGCGAAGTGCTTGTCGATGGCAAACGCCAGCCTGCCCGCGACGCTCTAGCCGCTGCCGGCCTCACGCCGATCGTGCTCTCGGCCAAGGA
>Ga0209572_1001732_pt1 | contig 13190 bp, 7 predicted proteins | sample EBPBio232012_DNA_FD_185867 | JGI IMG/M metagenome (GOLD analysis project Ga0209572, IMG submission 185867) | Wastewater treatment Type I Accumulibacter community from EBPR Bioreactor in Madison, WI, USA - Reactor 1_1/23/2012_ DNA (SPAdes)... | ecosystem: Engineered > Bioreactor > EBPR >...
CAGGTGTAGCGATGGCTGGGCCTTCGTTGTCTACTACTTTGATCAACTGGTCGTGTTCGAGTACTGTGTTCGTGCACCAGTCGAGCACTGTCCAGTGGCGCAGGATTTTGAACGTACCTGGGCAAACAACGATTTTAGTGTCGTGTTTTTGAGCACCGAGGTTGCACAGACCTTCGGATTGTACCTGGCACTGACCGTTATAGGTAATCAGGCCATACTCACCTGCTGCATTATTACCTGGTACAGTTGGAACGCCTGTAATACATGGTTCCGTACCAGCCGTTACGCCGCAGCCGGCGCAGTCGATTGTGATGTCTTCAGGGAACTCAACGTCGTCGAGCGTGTAAGGGATCAGGTTCAGCGTTTGTGTGCACTGGCTGGAGTTGCCCCAAGCATCTGTTGCAGTCCAGGTACGAACGATGTAGTCATCTTCGCAAGCACCACCTTCTACAAATACGTCTTTTTTAGTTACCGTAGGTGTGCTGCAGTTGTCAGTTACAACCGGCAGCGGAGCAGCGATCGAGCCGTTCAGCAGACCGTCTTTGTCTGCGCAGTAGAACTCGCAGTTGCTTGGAGGGCCAGACAGAACAGAAGGAGATACCGTTACTGTGTAAGCACCTGTAGCAGCATTGCTGAACGTCGTAACAACCAGTACATAAGTGCCTGGTGCCAGAGTAGACGTGATCAGGAAGTCCAGGTTGCCATTGCCATCGTCATTCGAGTTAACGAAGTTGGCGCATGGGTTGGAAGGATCAAAACTACCAGCGTACAGGGCACCAAAACCGTCTGTAGGAGTAGACTCGGCGAAAGAGTAAGAACCAGCCGTTTCTACCGTGAAGGTAAATGTTTCATAGAACACATTGGTACCAACGCCGGAAAGACCGCATGGAGCGCCGGACAGCGGACGGTTGAACGTTGGGTCGGAAGCATCAAGCGTACCCGTGAAAGAAGATACCGCAACAGCACCTTCTGTGCAACCGCAAGTTTCGAATACTGGTGGCAGTTTGTCTTCAATTGCGATGTTACCCCAGCATTTTACTTCATTAGCATCAGCAACATCGTTGCCGTTGGTGTCGTCTGTTACGCGAACTGCGTATGTTTTGTGTACGTCGCCAGGGCCCAGTACAGCAGGTACCCATGGGCCATTGCCCAGCGGAAGCGTACGGTCGATTTCAACGATGTAGTCGTCGTAGCAGTGGTATGGGCCACCTTCCAGCACCTGGTCAGCATTTACTTCCAGCGTGCAGGACTCGTCCAGAGAAACGGTAACGAGGTCGTTGCAGATCAGCGAAGTGATTGGAGTTGGGTATGGATTTACTGTTACGTTTACCGTGCAGGTAACCGGGCCATTACCGGCAGCATCAGTGATGCTGATCGGGAACGAATAGTTACCTGGCGCCAGCAGTTCGTGGATTTCGAACGAAGCGGTAGTAGCACCACCCGGGAAACCAACGTTATCCGTAGCCACCAGAGCGAGGTCGAACTGGTAGTCACAAGCGCCTGGAGCCAGTGTGTATATCAAAGTACCTGCTGGGCAGTTCGTAAATGCAGGATCTTCCTGGTCTTCAACGGTTACCACCACCAGTTCGGTATCTGTACCGCAAGCAGAAGTAACGGTGTACACTACGTTGTGAGTGCCAATAGACAGGCCGCTTACAACCGAGTTGAGCGGAACAGCAATGTTATCTACTTTCACTGTAACAACAGCACCTGTGCAAACACCGGCAACGGGTTCTACCGTAGCAGGAGGCGTAGTAGTGTAAGAACCTGTAGCGAGACCAGGATCAGTGCCCACAGTTACATCGGGAGCAGCAGCCAGTTCGCAAACTACATTCGGAATTCCCCGAACAGTGATGGACCAGCTAACCAGAGTACCTGTACCGATAGCCCAGGAATCTGAAGCAGTAAGTGTCCAGTTACCATTAGGATTGGTACCGAAAAACTTTTCAAATCCTTGCTGTGGAGTCAACAGAGGAACATTAACACCGCTTGTATATGTTTTGTCGGTGACAACATTACTTGCAGCAAAAGTAGCAGCCTGCGGTGCAGGATTTCCCGGGTCAGCATCCACATCAAAAGTGGTACCACCAGCAAAAGTGGCAGAGCCGGAGGAACCTCTTCTGGTAGACAGCACGATAGACTGACCATTAGGGCCAGTCAGAACGAAGTTCAAGTCACTGGAATTCGTATGTGTAGCAGTTACCGTAACAGTAGCGCCCGTCATGTAATTTTGAGCGCCGGCTACTGCCACTGTATTGGAAGCACCGGTGAAACTGTTATCTGGAATTGCAGCGTTCAATGTGCCGGAAGCAACAGTGGTCGAAGTGCTTGCTGGAATAGAGGCTGCTTTTACAAAGTCGAGCGACCAGCTATTCAGCGAACCCCCATCTCCGGTAAAATCATCGGAAATGGTCAGACGCCATGTACCGCCAACCGATTCACCAAAAAACGCCGCAAGCGGCTCTTCCGGAATCAGCGCAGCCTGTACAACACCATTAGAATAAACCGGGTTGCCGGCAGCAATACCACCCATACCAGTAGTAGGATTTACCACTACCCGAGTGGCAGCATTGTCGTTAAAAGTGGTACCCTGGAAAACGTTGTCGTTGCCCCCACCATTGTTAGAGGTCAGCGTTACAGAAGTACCCGTATTAACGTGGGTCAGTGTAATCTCCAGGTCGCCCGGAAAAGTGTGGGTAATATTGAGCGTTGCATTCAAATCTACAATCAAATCGGTAGAGTTGATTGTGATATCAGAAACAATCACCTGTGGCGGAGCAGCAAGCGTAATTGTCTGCGCAGTAGTATTGGAAGCAGATAAAGTGGATGTGCTAATGGCGCAGCCTTGTGCGCTCAGTTGTTGCGTTGAAAGGCCGAGCCCAACTAAAAGGAGCAACAAGCCACGCATCAACAATGAAGTATTTTCTTTAATCATGAGATTAGATGACTTTAGAAAAGTGAGTAAAATTTAGTTCAAAAGCAGGCTGGTTGTTTCAGAAACAACCGTTTGCACATGGGATGCTGTGAGGGTCACCGATGTGTGGGGCAGAGTCTGAAAACGTTCAGCCATAACCAGTGCTCCTTTGTCGACAGCCTGTTGAGTTGATACAGCACCCACCATCAGGATTTCAGAAACGGCCTTGTAGTACTCCAGACGGAGGTATTGGAGGCCAATTTGAGTATCCGTTCCTTTTTGAGTATTCAACTGATCATCAACGGTAACACTCTGAACTTTGAGTTTGTTAAGTGCCAAAGCAGGATCTACCAGACTTTGTGCACTCAATTGTTGTGCAGCGCCGAACACAATAAACAACAGCACGAAGACGCGCAGGTGTTTGGTGATCGGACTAGCAAAAAACTTTTGATTCATATGAAAAAAAGTTTTAGATAGTGAAAAAATAGTTGACATATAGGAAGTATCTGAACAGACAGTCAGGTACTTATTTCTTTTTTTCATCAGAGGAGCCGGGCTTACCGAAGGACGCTACCATCTGTGAATAAGCTTGTATATCTTGACGGTACGAAACCAGATCATTGCGCAGTTTTTTCAGCATATCTTCTGCTGTCTTTTGATCAATCAGCCCTTCATTGAAACGTTGTTCAATCCCGGAAAGAGAGCCTTGTAATACAAACATCCCACCCAGGGATGCGGCCGACTTTTCCCACACTACACGCATTTCAGTACTGGGTTCGGCGCTTTTCTCCTGGCTTCCATTTGTTTGAAGGTCCTGAGCGGCCAGATAAACGCCATTCATTTCCTGCATAGCGAGTTGCAAATCCTTTTGGGCCGACTGTACCTGAAAAGTGATAGCCGAAGGGGCGGGCGAAGTGGATGGAGTGGTGTTGCTTTTGGAGTCAGCCTGTTTGCAGGATGCAGGCATCAGCATAAAAATTACTGAAAAGACCACGCCGGAAATGGCAGAGATGGTAGGGGAAATATGGAAGTCCCGAAGAACCATAAGAGTGGACGGAGGTTTTAAAAAAGATTAATAGCAGGAAACGGGAAAGTCAGTCAAAAGGAAAAAAATCGGGCATTACAAGTAAAACCTTCGCAAAAAAACACCAAAAAACGGGACACAGAGCATCGCATTACATCATTCACACTGCAGTTGTATCAGTGCGAAAAAATCAAGTAGAAAAAAATGAGGAGAGCAAATCGAGGGAAGATGGCAGGAGAAATGGCCGATCCCGAAAAACTTTCACTCATGAGATTGATTACGGATTATTACAATCGCTGCTATTTGGATTAAAAGAATTACCGGGCAAATGTAGCATTTTGCAAGCATTGTGCACAACTGTTACATTTTTTTAGACGAATTTTTTTGAAACGGGGGGTATTTGACAAGAAGTGGTTATTCCCGACTCAAAAAACCGGCACTCCGGAACGATAAGAATAGTTAGCAAATACTATACCAAGCAAGAGTATTGTTATGAAAAAGATCAGTATATTGGTCGAAAAATCAAGGCTGACCCGTCAAAACACCTTTTTGCATCTGAATCAGGGTTTCCCGGGCATGTCTATATCCGGTATCTTCGATCAAATCGAATTTATTCCAGTCGATCAGGCTCACTGATTGCAAAGGCGGATTAAAGTAAAAATCCACCAGGTTTTTATGCGTTTGTGCATGATATCGCCCGCTGAGCATCGAGGATTCCATGACCACAAACAGGAGATTGGGCAATTTGCGTTTGCGGTACACATCTGTGTCCAACTGTTCTTCCTTGCGGTGTACCTGCAAATCGACCGCAATAATGACGCCTGCGCCGAGTCGGCTCATTTCCTCTACCGGCATATTGTCGAACACGCCGCCATCCACATACAATTCGTTGTCCACCTCAGCCGGCGGAAATACCCCCGGAATGCTGATACTGGCGCGCAGGGCGGTGGATAGCACGCCCGAATAGTGAAAACAAGGTGCATTGCGGGTGAGGTTGCAGGACACGCAAAAAAAGTTGAGCCAGGAATCTTCGATCATCAAATGCCCGAAGTGTTCCTGCAACATGCTGTCGAGTTTGCGGCCTTTAAAAATGGATACGCGTGGCACGAGGTTGATGTCGGTCGGGCTTTTTTTGAACACCTCCCGGCAGCGCGCACGCATCGTATTGCCATCCCAGCCGCGGGCAACGAGCGCTCCCATCACGGCGCCCATGCTCGTACCACCCACCAGATCGATGGGAATACCTGCTTCTTCCAGTGCCCGCACCACGCCGATGTGGGCAAATCCTTTGGCAGCACCGCCGGAAAGTACCAGCCCTACTGCTTTTCCCGCCATAAACCGCGCCAGTCGGGCAAAATCGCCCGCATGCTCCTGCCGAACATGGTGGTGGAAATTCAGGTTGCGGCCTTGAAGCCATGCTGCCGTACCAGTCGGCGCCTGGGTATCGGGCGCATGCAGCAACACGAGGGATTGACCCGGCAAGGAATGATATTCGTCAGACGAGAGATAGCGCTTTTCTAAAGGGTGTATTTCTGAAGATTGGCCGGCAACACCTACCAGCAAAACTTCATCGGCTTGCCTGAAACAGCGATGTGTCCATTCCGAATCCTCTTCATCGGGAATGTACAACACAAAGCGGTACAGGCTCTCCTGCTGTTCGAGCCAGGACGCCAGGTGGCGATAGGGAGCACTGTCGCCCCGGGCACATTGTGAAATGCCCGGCATACCAATAGACTGGTCGACGGACTTGCTGTCGATGCACAGCACTTCGCCATGTTCGGAGAGCGTCTGTCGAAGTGCATGTACAAAACTGTTTTTATCTGCTCCTTCTGAAACAGGACATACACCTATATTATTAATGCGCTTCGTACGGCGGACCGCAGCACTTCGCTTTTGCAGTCGCTCAATGATATTTCGGGAAATATGGAGCAAGGCCTGCGGGTAAATGGACGTCAGTCGCTCAAAGTCCTTCAGCGAAATACGCGCCAGTACGCTGTCGCGCATGGCCATCACATCGGCATTGCGGGGTTCGCCGGTGATGAGCGCCATTTCACCTACGGTTTCGCCAGCGGCAATTTCTGCAATGGCGTCTCGCTTCCCCTCGGCAGATTGTTGAAAAACCCGCAGTCGGCCGCTGGCAACCACATACATACCATCGGCCTCGTCGCCCTGACGAAACAGGCAAGCGCCGCCCTGCACATCTACCCATTCAAAAAAGGTTTGTATGCCGCTGAAAGTATTGTCATCGAGCGTACCAAACAGGGTTTGGAGGGCTTCGCGGAGTCGGTTTTCAAAAAAATCGCTGAGCAAGGTGGATGGTGGTTAGGATCAATTATGTTGTATTTAGGCGGAGCAGGATAGGAAACCGGATAAAACGGAAATTTACTGGTTTAGAGGTAAAACCGCGTACTCTACGCATAGTGTCCTTTGTGAAACCTTTGTGCCCTTTGTGGTAAAAAATTTAACCACGAAGACCACCAAGGTTTCACAAAGGACACTATGCGTAGAGTGTACATATGTATTTTTTAACATTTTTACAAAATAAACCAGCAGGCTAGCCATCCGTTCAAATCCGATAAAATCTGTTTCATCCGTTATGCCATCCTGCTTCAGCGAGTACATTTCATGTGTTCACATGCTTTCCACCCGTCCAGCCTCTTTTTCCCAAAAAACGTTGTCCGTCTTCTTCTGCCGGCTTTTCGAGAGAAGTTCCCATGCTGTCATTCCAACGATTGAGGTAGCCGAATAGTGCAACCACGCCCAGAATTTCCACTATTTCTCCCTCATCCCAGTGCCGGTGCAGGCGCTCCGAAACCTCGGCATCCACGCTGTTGGGCACGGCCGAGGCAGCCACGGCAAAATCGAGGGCCGCTCGCTCCGCCTCCGAAAAAGCCGGGTGGCTGCGATACTCCCAAATGTGTTCGAGTTTATCGGTAGCCGCGCCATAGCGCTCGGCAGCCCGAATGGTATGCGCCTGGCAGTACTGACACCCGGCAGTGAGCGACGCCACATAACCAATCAGTCGTTTCAAATCGCTGGTTACGCGCCCGCGATTTTCCATCACTGCCTTGTTGAGCCCGATAAATGCGCGGGCAATAGCAGGCCGATGCTGCATGGTGAGCACGGAATTAGGACAGAACCCCAGGGTTTCGTTGAAAAAACGGGCCAGTTCGGCTACTTCAGCATCATGGTCGGAAGGAAGGGGAGAGATGAGAGGCATGATAGAGGGTGAGAGGGTGAGAGGGTGAGAGGGTGAGAGAGTGAGAGAGTGAGAGAGTGAGAGGGTGAGAGGGGCGACAAGTTCGGGATTTTGGTGGAAATCGGGTTTTTGTGTTTCTTTGTTGCACAGACTTGCAGGAATTTTCCAGAAGATACCACAGATCTGTAATTGCCGGAATCCACATAGCCACATGACCAATATAGCGGAAGCGACCTCCCGTATCGAGGAAGCCCTGAAAAAGGGCAGTAACCGACTGGATCTGAGCCAGTTGGAATTGAATGCCTTACCCAAAAATTTCGAGCAACTTGCACCACAGTTGACTGTGCTGAACCTGTGGAACAACAAATTTCAATCCGTACCGAGGGAACTTGAGTTTTGTACCAACCTCGAATCCCTGTTTTTTTCCCAAAATGAACTGATGTCCGGGTTCGGGCTCGATTTTTTTCGCAAACTGACCCTGCTCGACCTGCAAGGCAACCGTTTTGTCCAGTTTCCACCTGAAATCCTGGAACTGTTGTCGCTGCAAACACTGTTTTTGAACAAAAACAACATCGCACGTTTACCCGCCGGTATCCGCTTGCTCAAAGAACTGGAACACCTCGAACTGAACGACTGCCAACTTGAAACGCTGCCGCCCGAAATTGCCGAACTGCCGCGGCTGAAAAAAATTCAACTGCAAAACAACCCGCTTAAATCGCCACCCGTAGAAATTGCAGCACAAGGCGTGGGGGCCATTCGGGCCTATTTTGATGACCTGACAAAAAATGTGCAGCGCGCAGAAAGCCAAAAGTACCTGCTCCCCATTGCCATAGAAAAATATCTGGATGAGTTTCACTACCCTACCCGACCGGGCGCCGTGCAGGAATGCGACGAACTGGCACAGGTTTTAACACAAAAATATGATTATCAGGTTGTTAGAAACCTGTACGATGCTGCTGCCACCCGCGAAGCGATCTTTGAAGCGCTGGATGAATTGTGCAAAAACACCCGCCCTGAAGATTGCGTCATCGTCTATTTCAGCGGCTGGACCGGCGATGGCCTGCCGGATGGCGACCTGCGCAGTTACGACAATGTGTATATCGCACTGCCGGATGTACTGGCCAAATTCTCCTCCATGAAGGCCAAACACGCCCTGCTGATCGTGGACAACCACCTGCAGTCGCGGCAGTTCAACCGCAGCCGGGGCATCAACTTTGACCGAGCGTCTTTTCCTTCGCGCTGGGCCCTGTACAGGCGGGGGGCCGACTGGGAGGAGCGATTTACGCCACGGCTCCGCAAGTTTTTGAAAGACAGTACTTTAAGCGAAATTAATGTGCGCGAACTCGCGTCCGTGCTGAACGGCGTATTAGCCAGTTCGCTGGCTATTCCGGGCGACGAAGGCGGGGAGTTTTTGCTGGAGCCGAAGGTGGAGAGCAATGTGGGAGTACCAACGAAAGCGCCGGAGGCCGCAAGAGATAACCTGGGTGAGGATAAGGAATTTATTTTCCAGATATTTATCAATGAACAAAAAGGTAAAGTTGCACAAAATTTGACTTTCGAGGTTTTAGAGGAAATGCGGAAATACATACAGCCAAATAGTAAATTCAAGGATGAAGTATTTTTGCAATCGCGCCTTTTGAGCGATATGAATGTTAAATTTAATAACGATCTGGTACATCCAGATAATTATAACCGGACTGTTAATAGAATAAAAAATGAAACAATACGTCTATTAGATGCGCTAAACTCCTCAGATTTATATTTAAACGATTTCTCTCTCCAACCCAACACCAAAACACGTAGCGAGGCCGAAAAAGAAGCCCTGGACGACATTTTGCAAAGTATCGCCAGCATAGAAACACTCCGAAAAACCTACCTGGCAGAAACCTCATTGGAAAAAAAACGCGCACTTGAATCCGAACTACAATCTTCTGTAGCCCAATTGGAGGAGAATCAACAGGTATTCGTGCAAAAATTCGGCTCCGGCGATGGCCCGAAAATGACCAGCGTGACTGCTGCCAGTCAATTACTCGCAGAAGAAAACCTCTGGAAAAAAACCCTTCTTGAAAACACCATCCTTGCATTTGAAACCTACCTAAAAGAAACAACATCAGGTACTTACAACGGGGAAGCCGAACGCCGCATTTCCGATCTGCGCCTGCTGGAACAGGAAGAAGCGCTGTTCAAAAACATCCAGGCGACCCCCAATGTGTCGTCCATACAATCGTACCTGACTACGTTTCCCAACGGAAGGTTCCGGGACGCTGTGCAAAACATACAAACCGGCCTGGAATCAGACGAACAGGCGCTCTGGAACGCCGCACAAACGGCCAATACACTTGCTGCTTTTCAGGAATACCAAGCCAAAACGGTGCTCGGCACCTACCGCGAAGCCGCCATTTCCCGCATCGCCCAACTCGAAAAAGAAGGCACCGCTACCCGCATCAACGAAGCCAAACTCATCTTCGTCGGCAATGGCCGCGTCGGCAAAACCTCGCTGTCCAAAGTGCTGGCCGGAGAAGCATTCGACCCTGCCGAAAATTCGACACATGGCGTGCGCATCAAATCCTGGCCCGTACAGTTGCCCGACGGCCGGGAGGTGAAACTCAACGTATGGGACTTCGGCGGACAGGAAGTGTACCACAACACGCATCGTTTCTTCCTGACTACCAGGGCTTTATACATGCTGGTATGGGACCGAAATACGCAAGAAGATGCGCTGGAACACCCCGACCGCGACGACCGCGAGCGCAATTTTACCCACGAATACTGGCTCCAGAATGTGCAGTTGCTATCCGCAGGCAGCCCCGTGCTCATGGTGCAAAACAAGGTAGAGCAAGGCCGCGAACCACTCAACCAAAAGGATTTTGTGCCCAAATACAACGTGCGCGAATTCGTGGAAGTGAGCGCCGCCAAAGGCACCGACCTCAACCGCTTGCAGGAAAAACTGCTGGATCAGTTTCAGTCGGCCCCCGGCCTGAAAGACCTGATCGGATACGACATGCCCGAAAACTGGGTGGCCGTACGCCGCGAACTGGAAAGCCTTGCCCCCACTCAGCCTTATATCAAATACGACACTTACCTCAGCATCTGTCGAAAGCACCAACTGAGCGCCAACGCACCCGAACAACTCAGCACTTTCCTCACCGAAATCGGCGTGCTGCTGCACTTCCCGCAACACCGCACCTTGCGCGAAATGGTGATTCTGAACCCCGTGTGGGCTACCGAAATCATCTATCGCGTACTCAACAAGGAAGTGGAAAAAAACGGCGGCGCTTTCAGCGACCAGCAACTCCGCGACGAATGGTCGGATCATATTCCGCAGCAATTCGATGCGGAACTACGCTTCCGCAACGACCAGGAGGTGGATATTTTTCTGGAGTTGATGCGCAATTTTGAAATATGCTTCGCCGTGCCCGAACATCCCGGCCATTTCATTGCACCGCAGTTTCTGCCCGACAAGCAGCCCGACGGTTTTGTGTGGGATCAGCCGCATGCATTCCGTTTCGGATTTGAATATCCGTTTTTGCACCGGGGGATCATCGCGCGGGCCATCGTGCGCTTGAGCGAATACGCGCCTAAGGGCATGTACTGGCGCTCGGGCATTTTAATTGAAAAATCTGGTAATCAAGCACTTATATACGCCGATTACAACAAAAAACAAATCCGCATCGAGGCAACAGGAAATAAAACCGAAGGGCTCTGCGAATTTGTGATCGACGAAGTTTTTGAAGCCGTCAACCGCGATATGGTAGCCCGCAGCATCCTGTTTTGCCCCGAATGCGACGGCACGCTCGACCGTGCTGCTGTGGAAAAACTCAAGTCGAAAGGCGAAGAAAAAGCCTTTTGTGCAGGCTGCAACACCCAGGTTCCTATCTCGCAAATTTGCCGCAGCGGCAAAAACGAAACCATGCCTAAAATCTTCATCTCCTACGCCCACGAAGACCGCGACCATAAAAATGACCTGTTCAAATGGCTCAATGCCCTCAACTGGAAAGACAAAGTCGACATCTGGGAAGATGAACAAATGGGCGCCGGCGCCGATCTGGACAAAACCGTCAAACAACACCTCGCCGAAGCAGATATCATCATCCTGCTCGTCAGCATCGATTTCCTTAATTCCAAATACATCAAGGAAGTCGAATTTGCCCGTGCCAAGGAACGGCACGACAAAAACGAGGCCCTCATCATTCCTGTCATCGTGCGCGACTGCATCTGGAACATGACGCCCATCGGCAAACTACTTTGCCTGCCACACGACGGAACACCTGTAGAAGATTACCCCAAACGCGACACGGCCTGGAAAGAGGTAATTGTGAAGATTTCTGAACAATTACGGGATAAATTTGGATGGGGAAAGGAATAGAGAGAAGTGAGAGAGTGAGAGAGTGAGAGAGTGAGAGAGTGAGAGAAGTGAGAGAGTGAGAGTTCTTAGAATGTACCGCTTCGCTCAAATCACCCATTACCACCACAAACAGCCCTGAAAGGGCGTCTCCAATAGCACAGGGCAACGCCCTGTGTATTCGTAAAAAAACCGCCACAAACATTCATAAAAACCCGTAAAAACCGCCACAAACAGCCCTGAAAGGGCGTCTCCAATAGCACAGGGCAACGCCCTGTGTATTCGTAAAAAACCGCCACAAACATTCATAAAAACCCGTAAAAACCACCACAAACAGCCCTGAAAGGGCGTCTCCAATAGCACAGGGCAACGCCCTGTGTATTCGTAAAAAACCGCCACAAACATTCATAAAACCCGTAAAAACCACCACAAACAGCCCTGAAAGGGCGTCTTCAATAGCACAGGGCAACGCCTGTGTATTCGTAAAAAAACCGCCACAAACATTCATAAAAACCCGTAAAAACCGCCACGCCAACACCCTGAATATTTCGATAAAAAACCATCCCGAACCCTGCCCATTTCCCCCAAACCCAAAAAAAGTCATTTATTTGCCCCGCCCTTTCTCACCTCTCACCTCTCACCTCTGTATCACCTCCGTCCCATGTTTGCATTTTTCAAAAACAAACGCATCTGGATTACCGGCGCCTCATCCGGCATAGGCGAAGCGCTGGCAAAAGAACTGGCGGCATCCGGCGCGCACCTGATCCTGTCGGCCAGAAATGAAAACGAACTGAACCGGGTAGCGGCCAATTGCAGCCAGGCTGGTGCAGCATCGGTACAGGTGGAAACACTTGATTTATCGGCGCACGATTCCATCCCGGGCGTGGTCGAAAAAGTGTTAAAAAGGGTCGGAAAAGTAGATGTACTGATCAACAATGGCGGCATTTCACAGCGCGCCCTCGCATCTGACACCAGCCTGGATGTCGATAAAAAACTGATGAATATCAATTACTTCGGTACGGTTGCCATGACCAAGGCACTGCTGCCGGGCATGCTCACCCACCAACTGGGACATATCGTTACCATCACCAGCCTGACCGGCAAATTCGGTACCCCATACCGCTCGGCCTATGCCGCGTCCAAGCACGCCTTGCATGGATTTTTCGACAGCCTGCGCGCTGAACTGGCTCAAACGCCCATTAAAGTAACCCTGGTTTGCCCGGGTTTCGTGCGCACCAATGTCAGCATCAATGCCCTTACTGGCGACGGCGCAAAACTGGGCAGTATGGACGAGGCCACCGAACACGGCATGGAACCTGCCGATGTAGCCCGCAAGGTGTTACGCGCTGTCGAACAAGGCAAGGAAGAAATCTGGTTTGGCGGAAAAGAAGTGCTGGGCGTGTACCTCAAACGCTTTTTCCCGGCCTATTTTTCCAAAATGATCAGCAAAGCAAAAGTAAGATGAGAGTTATGAGTTAGGGAGTTATGAGTTATGAGTTATACACACATTTCTTTCGGCCACTCTAAATAAATAAGCCAATAGCAATGTGTGTATAACTCATAACTCATAACTCATAACTCATAACTGCCGAGTTTCATTAAGTCATAGTATCATGAGTTTCAAAAAGTCGTAGTACTTGAATGCTAAAAATTGGCATTTGATGAAGGCTACGACACAAGAAGAACGGCACCAGATAGCCCAAATGATAGA
>Ga0209572_1001733_pt1 | contig 13169 bp, 16 predicted proteins | sample EBPBio232012_DNA_FD_185867 | JGI IMG/M metagenome (GOLD analysis project Ga0209572, IMG submission 185867) | Wastewater treatment Type I Accumulibacter community from EBPR Bioreactor in Madison, WI, USA - Reactor 1_1/23/2012_ DNA (SPAdes)... | ecosystem: Engineered > Bioreactor > EBPR >...
CGGGGATTAACACATCGCTGGTTTTATTCCCCTCATCTACCCATAGAATCGCTCGAGCGCAAGCAGTGGTATAAGTATGTGCGACGGACATGCAAGCCATTCGAATCTAACGCGAACCCGTAACCCGCGCATAAGTCGGATAAATCGCCCATCCCCGTAATTCACATGCCGAGGCAGACATTCTGCCACAGGTGGATAAAATTTCGAACTAGGGTGGAATGGATGGGGGTAAAACTGGAGGTTTTCCAAAATCGGTGCATAACTAGGGATTCATACACAGGGCGTTGTGCATAAAATGAAGCAGTTCCACTTGCATCTGGTTTCCGACTCGACCGGCGAAACGGTAAGCAGTGTCTCGCGCGCCGCACTCGCGCAGTTCGACCATGCGCAGCCTAACGAACATATCTGGTCGCTCGTGCGTACCAAAGGTCAGCTCGAGAAGGTCATCGCAGGCTTGCAGGCCAATCCCGGCATCGTCATGTTCACGTTGGTGGATGCGGAAATGCGCGAAATGTTGCGTCAGGCTTGCGGCAAACTCAAGGTCCCCTGCATCCCCATACTCGGCCACGTCATTCGCGAATTCTCGAATTATCTGAACGAAAAAGCCACCGGCTCGCCCGGTCAGCAGCACGAAATGAGCGAAGATTATTTCGAGCGCATCGACGCCATCAACTTCGCGTTAGAGCATGATGACGGGCAGGCGACATGGGAACTCGAACAGGCCGATATCGTGATCTGCGGCGTCTCGCGCACCAGCAAGTCCCCGACCTGTGTGTACCTTGCCTACCGTGGCTTCAAGGCCGCCAACGTGCCGTTCGTGCCCAACGTGCCGCTGCCCGAGAACATCATGAAACTCAAGCAGCCCCTGGTCGTTGGCCTGACCATCAGTGATGATCGCTTGATCGATATTCGTCGCTCTCGCCTGCAGGCGATGAACCAGGATACGAATACGGACTACGTGCGCGAAGACAGCGTGAAGGAAGAGATCGAGAGCGCGAAGAAGACCTTCCGCCAGCAAGGCTGGCCGGTGATCGACGTCACCCGCCGTTCGGTGGAAGAGACCGCGACGCTGATGATCCAGTACCGTCTGCGGCAAATCGAGAAACGACGCGCAGGCGGGAATGAGTAACCTTATCACAGGTCTGATCGGCCATCCCGTAAAGCATTCGCTATCGCCGCGTATCCATGCACATTGGCTGAAGAAAAACAACATTGAAGGCAGTTACGAATTGTTCGATACCGCGCCGGAAGCCCTCGGTGTCCGCGTGAAGGAATTGCGCGAAGCAGGCGTGCTGGGATTTAATATCACCGTGCCGCACAAACAGGCTGTCATGGAGTTCCTCGATGAGATCGACGAAGTGGCCAGCCGTATTGGCGCGGTGAATACGGTGGTAAATCGCAACGGCAAGCTGCATGGCACCAACACGGATGCTTACGGCTTCATCACCAACCTGCGCGACGGATTAGGGAATCTTGATGTGTTTCTTGACCATGTGGTGATTTTGGGGGCGGGGGGCGCAGCGCGCGCCGCCATTGTGGCGCTCAAGGATATCGGGGCGCAGCGTATTACCATCATGAATCGTACGGTAAAAACAGCTGAAGATTTGGCTAAAGAATTTAATTGTGAAACAGGAAATTGGACTGTTCATAACGTTGCGCCAGAAGGGGCGACATTACTGGTCAATACGACCAGCCTTGGGATGCAGGGAAAAGAGGTGCTGAATATCGATATCCGGCCTTTGGCCGATACGGCAGCGGTCAATGATATCGTTTATGCGCCGCTCGAGACGCGTTTGCTCGAAGACGCCAGCGAACAGGGCTTTGCCTCGGTCGATGGTCTGGGTATGTTGCTCTATCAGGCACAACGTGCCTTCGCGCTCTGGCACGGCATTGAACCGAAAGTGACCGGTGCGCTCCGCGCGCATGTGTTGGAGAAACTTACATGATCGTGATCGGCATCACGGGCGGCATTGCCTCTGGTAAATCGACCATCGCGCGCATGTTGGCGCAGCGCGGCATCGAACACATCAATGCCGATGCACTGGTGCATGAACTGCTGGTGAAAGATAAAAAGACGCTCGCTTCGCTCGCTAAGATTTTCCCCAAGGCCGTGCACGACAACCACATTGATCGTAAGATTTTGGGTGAAATCGTCGGCAAGGATGAAGTCGCGCTGCAGAAACTTGAAGGCATATTGCATCCGCAAGTACGTGAAGCGGAGATTCGCGCCATCAGGAAGGCCTTGTACCATCGCCGACGCGCTGTGGTGCTCGATATTCCGTTGCTCTTCGAGTCCGGCGCCGATGCGCTCTGTGATATCGTGATTACTGCGACCGCACCGATGGGGCTACGTCGTCGTCGTGCATTTGCGCGCATGCATATGAGCGAGGAAAAATTCACGCGTCTTGTGAACCGCCAATTGGACGAGAATGCACGCAATACTCTGGCCGATGTGGTGATACCCACAACACTGGGGAAAGGCTTTACACGCAGGCGTGTCGAGCTATTATTGAAGGCGTTGAATTTAGCCTGATTGGAACGCCATGCGCGAGATCGTTCTCGATACCGAAACCACCGGCCTTGATCCCTATTCCGGCCACAAAGTGGTCGAGATTGGCTGCATCGAACTCATCAACCATGTGCGCACCGGCAATCATTTCCATTGCTACCTGAATCCCGAGCGCGAGATGCCGCCAGAGGCAGAGCGTATCCACGGATTGAGTGGCGAATTCCTGAAGGATAAGCCCGTTTTCAAGACCATCGCGGCCGCGTTCCTTGAATTCATAGGCGACTCACAATTGGTCATCCATAACGCCGCGTTCGATATGAAATTCATCAACGCCGAGCTGGAGCACGCGGGTTTTGCTGCGCTGGAAATGAACCGCGCACTCGATACGGTCTTGATGGCGCGCCAGAAATTCCCTGGCCAGCCCGCCAGCCTTGATGCGCTGTGCAAGCGTTTCAGCATCGACCTGTCGGCGCGCACGAAACACGGAGCCTTACTCGATTCTGAATTACTGTCGGATGTGTATCTGGAATTGCGCGGCGGTCGCCAAGCCGCATTGCTGCTGAAGCAGGAAGAAGAGCAGGCCACAGCGGAATCCGACCTCGCTTTCACAGGGCACACGGATATCCCTGTGCGCCATTTCCCGCCGACGGCGGAAGAGCTCGCTGCGCATAAGACGATGCTTGAGAAAATCAAAAACCCGATCTGGAGCGCGGCTTAAGCGGCTGGTGCGGCTTTCGCGCGGTTCTGCTGGTAGAGCGCGAAGAAGTCGATCGGCTCCATTTGCAGTGGCGGGAACCCGCCATCACGCGTCACATCCGAGATCACGCGGCGCGCGAACGGATAGATCAGGAACGCACCTTGGATGAATACGATCTGGTCGATGGTCTCTTCTGAAACGCCCTTGATCTCAAGCACGCCCGCATACGTCAGGTCGGCCATGAAAATGGTGTTGTTCTCGGCGATGGCGCGTGCATTGATATGCACGGCAAGCTCATAGACGTCCTGATCGAGACGTTGCGCACCAAGATTCACGCTCACTTCCATCTGCGGTGGCTCTTTCAGCGAGAAAAGGCTCTGCGGCGCTTTTGGATTCTCGAACGACAGATCCTTCACATATTGCGCACGTAGCGCAATCGAGGGGGTCTGTGCTTGGGTCGTTTCCGGCGTCTCGGTCATAAGTATCCTTGTATTTGGTGCTGTTTTTCTCTATATCAAGCGCCTCACACACGTCTAGGAGAAACTGTCGTGGAAGGCTTCCAATACGGCGACATTATTGTGATCGGTGCAATTGCCGCGTTCATCATCCTGCGCTATCGCGCCATGTTGGGCACCCAAGCCGGTCGTGACCCATCCGAAATCACGCGACCCAAGCCGCTTGAGGAATATGAGCGCGTGGTACAGATCGCCGAGCGCGAACCCGCCAAAACCAAGCCCGCAGTGAAGGACGAGGATGCTGCCTATCCCGACATGCTAGGCATTTCCTTCAAATCCATGCGCAATATCGATCCCGAATTCTCGCCCGCCGAATTCTTGAACGGCGCCAAAGCGGCGTTTGAGATGATCATCAAGGCCTTCAATGCGCGTGACCACGAAACGCTGAAAATGCTGCTCGCCGACGAGGTCTATGAAAGCTTCAAGGAAGTGATCGAGACGCAAGAATCGCAGAACGTAAGACACGAGACCACGCTTGTTGCCATCAACAAGGCAGAGATTCGCCGGGCGCAACTCAATGGCAAAAAAGCGCGCATCACGGTTGATTTTGTCAGCGACCAGATACAGGTCGTGCGTGATGCCTCCGGCACCATCACCCAGGGCAACCCGAGCGATGTCGATTCCATCGCCGATGAGTGGATTTTTGAGCGCGACCTGTCCTCATCAAGCCCCAATTGGGTCGTCATCGAGACATAGTTCTTTACAAGCCCCGGCGGCTTGGCACTCTTGGCGCAGGAGATTCTATGCGCTATTTTCTGTTACTGCCGTTATTGTTGCTCGCTGCCTGCGAAACCCCTACGGGCGACCTCAACCGAGCTATCCTCACACAGTCCCGTTTCGGCGACTTGCCCGATTGGAAGAACGACAAGCAGGCCGAGGCGTACCAGGTCTTCGTCGAGTCCTGCCGCGTGAATGACCGTCGCCCCGCTGCCTACACCACCAAGACCAGCCTGCCTATCGGCGAGCGAGCCGCATGGCGACGTGTATGCCAACTCTCATACCGCTTTCCAAATCCGACCGACGGTGAGGCGCGTCAATTCTTTGAATCGAATTTCACACCTTTCCGTGTCACTACGCCAGCTAGCCAAAAAGGCCGCCTGACAGGATATTACGAGCCGTTATTACGCGGATCACTCGTGCGTGAAGGCCGCTACCAGACGCCCGTTTATGGTATGCCGCGCGGTGTGGCGCCATTCCCTTCGCGCGCGGCGATTGAATCCGGCGCGTTGAATGGCCGTGCACCGGTGCTGCTTTATGTCGATGATCCGGTCATGCTGTTCTTCCTGCATATTCAGGGTTCAGGCAAAGTGCGGCTGCCGGACGGTAAGCTCGTCGGCATCAATTACGCTGGCCAGAATGGCCACAACTACATCGCAATCGGCAGGCCGATGAAAGAGGAGGGTCTGCTCGAAGAGGTCACCATGCAGACCATCCGCGATTGGCTCTATGCGAATCCGCGCGAGGCACGACGCATCATGAACAAGAATCCGTCCTACATCTTCTTCAAGAGATCGCCAGGCGACCAGATGGCCAAGGGTGCCTTGGGCATTCCGCTCACCCCGGGACGTTCGCTCGCCGTCGATGATGAACGTTCGACCTATGGCGTGCCCATCTACATCGCGACCAAAAGCCATAACAGGGCGGGTTGGGAGACGCCCTATCGCCGCCTGATGGTAGCACAGGATACAGGTGGTGCCTTGGTTGGCGCACATCGCGGGGATATCTTCTTCGGTCGCGGCGAACAGGAAGAATGGCAGGCCGGTCAACAGAATGCTTTGGGTAAGGTCTATTGGTTGCTGCCGAACGCGCAGGGCGGCGGCCTTCAATTCCTCAATGTATTCTAATGAAGCACCGCGACCTCACCCCCGAAGAGCGTGAGTTGTGGCTGGAGACCGCAGGCGGCGTGAAAAGCAAACCTACTGCAAAAGTGAAACCCAAAAGCCCCGAAATATCCGTAGCGTCCGCGCCGAAGAAATCGCTGCCGCCGGCCTTGGCGCTCGGTGATGCGAAAGGTCTCGACAAGAGGCGCGCAAGCCTTAAGGCCGATGCCACCCTTGATCTACATGACATGACGCAGGATAAGGCGCATGCTCTGGTCGTTACCTTCATCAAACGCGCCGTATCACACGACTATCGCACCCTGCTCATCATCACCGGTAAAGGCAGGCAGGGCGGCGGCGTCCTACGCACCAATGTACCCAAATGGCTCGACACACCCCAACTTCGCCCCTTCATTCTTGCCATCACCTATGCTAGTCCCAAGGAAGGCGGGGAAGGCGCATTGCGCGTGCTCCTCAAACGACAAAGGTAAGCATGTCCAAGATGCAGCATATTCTGGTGGTGGATGACGACGACAGGTTACGCAAGTTGCTCCGCCAATATCTGAGCGAGCAGGGCTACCATATCTCGACCGCCAGCGACACCAAAGAGGCTGACGCGCTACTTAAAGTTTTTGCGATGGACGCCATGGTACTCGATGTGATGATGCCGGGCGAACAAGGCACCGACTATGCGCGCCGCCTGCAGCGCGAAGGCCGTGACGTGCCAGTATTGATGCTCACTGCACGTAGTGAGCAGGACGAGCGCATCGAAGGCCTTGAGGCAGGCGCCGAGGATTATCTCGCCAAACCGTTCGCTCCGAAAGAGCTCGCGCTGCGCCTGGAAAAGCTCATCGCCCGCACGCAAAAACAAACGCCCCGGAACGTGATAATCTTTGGCCCTTACCGCTTCCATCTCGACACGAACCGCTTGATGCATCAGGACGGCCCCGTGTATCTTACCACGAGCGAACAGGCCTGCCTGAAGATATTGGCCGAGCATGCCGGTACGCCCGTGACGCGCGAGCAGATGGCGCAGATCATCGGTGACGTGCATAATGAGCGTTCGATCGATGTGCAGATCAATCGCCTGCGCAAGAAAATTGAAACCAATCCGAGCAAGCCCGCCTTCATCCAGACTATACGTCACGCCGGCTATGTGCTTTACACGGATGCACGATGAAACTCACACGTAGCATCAAGCGCCTATTGCCCACCAGCCTGTTCGGCCGCGCGCTGCTCATTCTCATCCTGCCCGTGGTCATCTTGCAGCTGATGGTCGCGTATATCTTCTATGAGCGCCACTGGGACTCGGTCGTGCGTAATCTGTCGGACGCTGCGGCGGGCAATATCGGCCTCATCGTGAATGAGTTCGAGCGCGTACGCATCATTGATGGCGAAACAAAAGCACAAGAGCATGTACGTTGGCTGGGTCAGGCCATGGGCATGCGTGTGGAATTTCGTGCCGACCCGGCTGCACGTTTGGGACGCACCGATCAGAATCACTTCCGTGAATTCCGCAATCATCTCGACCGCGGCATCGATTTTCCTGTGAGCGTCAGGCGCGTCAACCAGGACAGGCATGTATTGGTCAGCCTCAAGACGCCCGAGGGACTCATCAACATCACCATGGATCGTAAACGATTGGCGAGCTCCACCACCTACATCTTCATTCTCTGGATGGTGACAACAGCGCTGTTGCTTACGGTCATCGCGGTCATCTTCTTGCGCAACCAGATACGCCCGATCGTGCAGCTTGCCCGTGCCGCCGAGCAATTCGGTCTTGGGCAGGACGTGCAGGAATACCATCCGCGCGGAGCGAGCGAGGTGCGTCGTGCTGGGCGTGCCTTCATGACGATGGCGGATCGTGTGCGCCGTGCCGTGCAAAGCCGTACGGAAATGCTCGCCGGTATCTCGCACGATCTGCGCACGCCCCTGACGCGCATGAAACTCGAGATCGAGATGGGAAAGATCGATACCGCGACACGCGAGGCGCTGGGTTCGGATATCGAGGAGATGCGCCACATGATCGATGAGTACCTCGACTTCGCGCGCGGCGATGCGGGCGAGGCGATGGAGTCCGTCGATATCACCGCATTGCTTGAGGACATCGTGGAATCCTACAAACGCCAGCAACGTGATGTGGCGTTTGCGCCTGCAGAGAAGATCAACCTCATGCTGCGCCCACAGGCGGTGCGCCGTTGCCTCCAGAACATCATCGATAATGCCCTTCGCTATGGCAAGGTGGCGCATGTCTCGCTCGAAAGCAGCGCGACGTTCGTACGCATTAAGGTGCTCGATGAGGGTGTGGGCATTCCCGAAAATATGCACGTTGACGTCTTCAAGCCCTTCATGCGGCTGGATGCCTCGCGCAATGTAAAAACTGGTGGAGTGGGGCTTGGTCTTTCCATCGCCCGTGATGTAGCACAAAGTCATGGCGGCGACGTAACCCTCGAAAATCAAAGGGATATTAAGGGAACAATCACCGGTTTTGAAGTCACTGTCCGCCTGCCTCGCGCCATGGTGCGGGACTGATTTTTAACGAGTTCTTAGCGAAATTCATGCTAAGGTCTGCAGATGACATATCCATGGGAAACCTATGTGACACTCGACCGATCCCTTGACGAAGAGGATCGTTCAGCGCTTGTTGCGTCCCTGAACCAGATCTGGAACTTCCATGACGGAGAGGGGCAGGCGCTGCTGGTACAGGCACATCGCCAGAACTATGACCAGCCCATCCATATCACGCGCGATACAAGCGATTATGGTTCAGGGGTCTTCGTACGCCTTGTCGATGGGCGCGAGATCGATGCCATTCGCATCAATTTTCGTAGCGAGCGGATGCGCACGGTCGAAGAAGGTGGACGTGACCTGCGCGCCAGCCTGACAAGCACCTTGGTGCATGAGCTCTATCACGTGGCGGATGATCCAAGGGACATCGAACGTGCCGCAGAGAATGCATTGCTGGAAATGGCGGGTGTCGAGCGCGACAGCGCTAACGGAAGACGATTATTGTCGGCCATCACCAGCATGTCCGCTCAAGACGGGCAGGATCGTACCCAGACCCTCATTATCGCCGCTATATCGCCGGGCTATTTATTGGGGAACGGTGTCAATGAATTAGCCCCCGTCATTGGTTTCATTCCTGCTGCCGAGCGCGTGCAAAGCTTGCGCGATGCAGGGGTAATTTCACGCGAACAACCAACGGCTGACATCCTCAACATCGGCAATGCGATTCCTCGTAGCGAAGAAGACGCCACCGACTTCACCGACGCGCTTTTGCAAAAGAATACACCTGATGAACCGTTGCGCGCGACCTATGCCAATAGTGGTATGGTCGGCAGGATGCCCGAGAATTTTGCAGTCTACCATCAATCCTCCACACCTGCTGAGTCTGCTGGATTTTCCGCCACTCCCTATAATTTGACGGGTCTTGGCGAGATCGAGCCGCCGCCGCATGTGCGCCCGGTGATTACCGAAGAAGCGCGGCAGAAATAAAAAACGCCCCGTGTTTCCACGGGGCGCTCTTCGTTGCTAACTTACCAAAATAAATTAAGCAGCGTTCTTTTTCGCAGGCTTGCTGCTTGCGCTGGTGATCTCATCCAGGCTTTCAGCGGCGCGGCGGTTGATCACGTCGAACACTTCGAAGCCCGACTTGGTAGCCAGTTCCGAAACTTCACGCAGGTTGCTCAGCGAGTTCTCGAAGATCGTCTTCGCGAGCTCGACTTGCTTGCTGGTGTTCACTTCCGGTGAACCGCCGGTGAGCATGTCCTTGGTGGTCTTCAATACTTTCTCGACTTGCGCACGAGCCAGTTCCGCCTGACGACGGGTGATGTTCTGCATGCTCTCGGCGAACGCCTGTGAAGCAGCCGAAGCAGCTTCTGCGTTACGACGGTTGAAAGCAACAACGCTGTTCACGTCGAAAGCAGGAACTTGCGGGGTTTTGAAATCCGACCAGAATTTCATTGCGTCCGCGAACGGGTTTTGAGTAGCCATGTGGGTCTCCATCGATATATTTCATAAAAGACCACACCATGCGGCCTTGTTGCAGTGCAATATAGTGAGGGTTCGAGCCACTGTCAAGCCTGTTTGTGCAGTGCAATATAAATCCGGGGAATCTATTGACCTGCCAGTGCCTTAGAGCGCTCCAATGCCGCGACTGCTGTGGCTTTCAACAGTTCCGGTAACGCGGAGTGTAATACAGCCAGCGCCGCCTCAGTCGTGCCGCCCTTGCTGGTGACCTGTTCGCGCAGCAGCGCGAAATCCGCGAACGGCACATTGGTCATCGCGACCGCACCCAGCACCGTTTGTTTCACAATAGTATGTGCCGTGACCTTGTCGATACCGAGATTCAACGCCGCATGCTCGAGCGCTTCCATGAACGCGAACACATACGCAGGCCCCGAACCCGAGATGGCGGTAATAGCGTGCAGCGTATTCTCATCTTCGATCCAGCTCACTTCCCCGCATGCTGCAAACAAGTCATTCACGATGCGCTTATCCTCGTCCGACAGGGCGGGGCCACAACAGACGCTCATACCGAGCCCAAGCGTTGCCGGTGTATTAGGCATGACGCGCGCCACACGCTTGCTGAATGAAAATGTGCTCAAAGGCACGCCGGCCATGATGGACACCACCAAAGCCCCTGACGCGACCTGGGCAAGGGCGGATTTGATTTCGGGGAAACTTTGCGGCTTGATCGCGAGCAGGATCACCGAAGGCGTAAGTGTCAGCTCGCTCAGTGATGTCAGTGTCGTAAATCCGTCATCCTGAAGGCTCGCGCGGCGCAACGAACTGGCCTCAACAATGAGGATGCTGTCCTTGAAATCGAGCCAGCGACCCGCGAGTGCCGTACCCATATTGCCGCCACCTATAAGCAGCAGGGGATGTTCTTTGCTGAAGTGCATGCACGCAATGATACATGCTTAAACGACGTTAGTCGAGTAAGAGCAGCATCAAAAAAATTACCTAAAATGCTAGGCTTCGCCCACCGTATCGAGCAGCGCGATCTCCAGCGCTTCCTCGGTCGAGTTGCCGCCCCACAGCACCGACTGGAACGCCGGATAGAAGCGGTTGCATTCGGTGATGGCGATATCGAGCAAGTCTTCCATTTGCTCGGGTGTCGCGCCCTGACCGCCGCGTAACAACATTGCATGGCGGAACATGATGAGGCCGTCTTCCGACCCGAGGTCGAAATGCCCCATCCACATTTTCTCGTTCACTTTCGCCAGCAGTGGGAAAATCTTCGCGCGCTGCTTTTCCGGGATCTTCGTGTCATATGCGCAGGAGAAGATCACCACGCCAAGGTCTGCCTGCCACGTAAACCAGATGCGATAATTGCACCAGCTCGACTGGACTTCGGCGACAAGTTCTTCTTCGATCGGGCGGTCACAGAGCCATTCACGGTTCTGGATGAGTTCTTCGGCAAGATCGAGTGGATTGGGTAAAAGTTCCTGGGTACGGAAAGCAACAGCGGACATAGATACTCCCTTCGTGACCTCATTGGTCTTGTGACGACGGTAGCCCAACAAATAAGAGGTGTGCGGTAACACGGTCCAAACGCCTCTTACTTGCTCAAGCGACTGTCCGTGCTCTTCGGCGAGAACCGCCGCGGCACACACGAAATAGAACATAGGAATTTTCAAAAATCCATCAAAATATAGTGGGTGCGTCCACAAATCCCACCAAGGCTGGTGTGTGTGGCAAAAATTCCTGATGAAACCGCGCCCGGCATAGGTTAGGGTGGTGCAGCACTTCAAAAGGATTTCTCATGCATCGCAACGGTATGTCGCTCATCGAACTTTCCATCGCGCTGGTGGTGATTGGCCTCATTGCGGGTAGCGTCATGGTCGGGGCTTCCCTGATCCGCAATTCCGAAGTGAAAAGCGTCATCACCGAATCGCAGAAATACAAAACGGCGTATTTTGATTTCCGCACCAAATACGCCAGTTGGCCGGGCGACATGGTCGATGCCACGCAGTATTGGGGTGTCCGCGATGGTGCCACAGGCAATGACGATACCTGTTCGGATGCAGGCACGACCGCCGGCACCGCGACCTGTAACGGCAATGGCGATGGCTATATCTATGCACGTAGTGCGACCTACATCGATGAGCGTTATCTCGCATGGCAGCATTTGGCGAATGCGGGACTGATCGACGGATTCTACACGGGTTTCGGCGGCACGATTGCAGCACCCACCTATGCACTTGGTGTTAACGTACCCAAGAGCGTCATCAGCAATAGCTTTTATATTCCGGCGACGCTTGGACCCACTTCTGGCCATGCGCAATATTTTGATCGGGATCGTATTTCGACCACCATTTATTTCGGCGGAACGCCCAGCGCTCCCCTGACCCCCGAAGAGGCATGGAACATCGATATGAAATTGGATGATGGCGTCGCAGGATCGGGAAAGATCTATCCCTATAAGGGCACCTCTACATGGGGTCCTGGCTGCGCGGCAGGTGATGCCGTGACGGCGGCATACAGCCTCACCAACAGCAATAAGATATGCTCATTACATTTTGAGATTGAATAGGCGGATTATTTCTTGAGGGCCTCAAGCTCGGCACGAAGCTGCGCATTTTCCTCGCGCGCTTTCTGCGCCATGGCCTTCACGGCCTCGAACTCATCACGCGTCACGAAGCGCTCTTTCGCCATGAAACGTTCGATCTTGTCGGCGACCATGGACTCGAATTCGCGCTTCATGTCCATGAAGGCACCAGCGGCACCTGAGGTCAGTTTGGCAACATCTTCGAAGAATTTGGAATCTTTTTGCATGAACTGAATATGGGGAAGCATCGACGAGATGACAAGCCGTAAAAAACGGGATAGAAAAGAAAAAACACCTCTTCTCGTAAGGAATCCCATGAAAAAGATTCTCGTCACCGGCGGTGCCGGCTTCATCGGCTCAGTGATCGCCGGACATATCGCTGATTCGGGCGCATACCATGTGGTGGTCGTCGACCATTTCGGTTCGACCGAGAAATGGCGCAACCTCAGCAAGCACCGCGTGTTCGAGATCATCTCGCCGGGCGAGACCTTCTATTGGCTCGAGTCCAACAAGGAACAGCTCGAGGCGGTCGTCCATATGGGTGCCATCAGTTCGACCACCGAGACCAATGTTGATCTCATTCTCGAGACCAACTTCTCGCTTTCCAAGTCGCTGTGGAGCTGGTGTGCCGATGCGGGCAAATGCTTCATTTATGCATCGTCGGCGGCGACGTATGGCGCGGGTGAGGCGGGCTTCGACGATAAAGTTGAAATGCCGTATCTCGCGACCCTGAAACCCATGAACGCCTATGGTTGGAGCAAACAGCTCTTCGACCAGTTTGTGGCGCTTACCATCGAGACCGGAGGCAAAAAGCCGTCACAATGGGTCGGTCTGAAATTCTTCAATGTCTACGGCCCGAACGAATACCATAAGGGCGACCAGAAATCGGTGGCAGCGACCATCTTCCCGCATGCGCAGCACGGCCGCCCCGTGCACCTGTTCAAGTCCTACAACGCCAAATACAAGGACGGCGAGCAGTTACGCGATTTCGTCTATGTGAAGGACTGCGTCTCGGTGGTCGAATGGTTGCTCGCGACACCAACAGTCAGCGGCCTGTTCAATCTCGGCACCGGTA
>Ga0209572_1001735_pt1 | contig 13156 bp, 10 predicted proteins | sample EBPBio232012_DNA_FD_185867 | JGI IMG/M metagenome (GOLD analysis project Ga0209572, IMG submission 185867) | Wastewater treatment Type I Accumulibacter community from EBPR Bioreactor in Madison, WI, USA - Reactor 1_1/23/2012_ DNA (SPAdes)... | ecosystem: Engineered > Bioreactor > EBPR >...
TTCCGCTTAAATTTAGTAGAAGACACGGTGATCCAAGTCGTCCGTGGAATAAATTTTCTATTAATACAAGAAGTGAAATTGATGGTTCCAAAATATTAGATTATGAAGGAAACTGGCGTGATATTTTCCAAAACTGGGAATCTTTAGCCAACGCTTATCCTGAGTTTATCGACGGAATGATTCACAAGTTTTTGAACGCCTCAACTTTTGATGGATATAATCCTTATCGCGTAACCAAAGACGGTTTTGATTGGGAAACTATTGAACCAGATAACCCTTGGTCATACATTGGTTATTGGGGTGACCATCAAATTATCTATTTATTAAAGTTTTTAGAATTTATAGAAAAGTATCAGCCTGGAAAACTAAACGCTTATTTTGATAAAGAGTGTTTTGTCTACGCTGCGGTTCCTTATATTATTAAACCGTATCAAGATATATTAAAAAATCCAAAAGATACAATCGAGTTTGACCATGAATGGGATGCTAAAATTCAAAAACGTAGAATTGAAAATGGTGCAGATGGTGCTTTACTAAGAGATAATACTGATGAAATTTATCATGTAAATCTTATTGAGAAATTATTAGCTACTGTTTTGGCAAAAATGTCCAATTTTATTCCAGAAGCAGGTATTTGGATGAATACCCAACGACCAGAATGGAATGACGCTAACAATGCCTTGGTAGGAAATGGGGTTTCAATGGTTACTCTTTATTATTTGAGAAGATTTCTTAAGTTTTTCCAACAATTATTAGATAATTCTAATCAGGAAACCATTAAGATTTCTAATGAAATGGTAGAGTTTTATCATGCCATCAGACAAATTTTATTAGATAATCAACATTTGTTATCAGGTTCAATCTCTAATGAAGAAAGACAAAAAATACTAAATGCTTTAGGTCAAGTTGCTTCCGAATATCGTTTTCAAGTTTATAACAGCGGTTTTTGGGGTAAAAAGAGAACGCATTCTATGCAAGGTTTGAAGAATTTTGCTCAAGTTAGTATTGATTTCATCGAGCATTCTATAAAAGCCAACCAAAGAGAAGATAAGTTGTATCATGCTTATAACTTAATGTCTATTGAAAATAATGGTGTTTCGATTTCCTATTTACCAGAAATGCTTGAAGGTCAAGTAGCTATTTTAAGTTCAGGATTTTTATCAGGAAAACAATCTTTAGAAGTATTGGATGCTTTAAGAAAAAGTGCCTTGTACAGAAAAGATCAAAACAGCTATATTTTATATCCAAATAAAGAACTTCCTAAGTTTTTAGAAAAGAATACAATTCCTAGAGAAAAAGTAGAAAAATCCCTTTTGTTAAAACAACTTTTAGATAATAACAATTTCCAATTAATCAATAAAGACATTAAAGGAAACTATCATTTTAATGGTAATTTTCATAATGCCAACGATTTAAAGAATGCTTTAGATCAATTGGCTTCCAATAATGATTATAAAGAATTGGTTTCAAAAGATTCTGATGCTGTACTTCAAATATTTGAAGACGTTTTCAATCACAAAGCTTTTACAGGTCGTTCAGGAACTTTTTATGGCTATGAAGGTTTAGGTTCCATTTATTGGCATATGGTTTCCAAATTGTATTTGGCTGTAATGGAAGTTATCAATAGTGCTATAGAAAATAAGGAAGATAAAGCTGTAATTAAGGCTTTAGTAAATCATTTTGATGAAATCGGAGCAGGAATTGGAATTCATAAATCACCAGAAGTTTACGGAGCATTTCCAACAGATCCTTATTCACATACTCCTTTTGGAAAAGGCGCACAACAACCTGGAATGACAGGTCAAGTTAAAGAAGATATTCTAACTAGAATTGGAGAATTAGGTGTGAAAATGAAAGATGGAAAATTACAATTCCAACCAAGCTTCCTCAAAAAAGAAGAGTTTTTATTAAAAGATACTGAAGTAACATTTGTGATGCTTGATGGTTCAAAAAAAGTAATGAATCTTGAAAAAGACTCCTTAGCATTTACAACATGTCAAGTACCAGTTATTTATAAAATTAATACAACAAGTAAAATTGTTTTGAACTATAAAAATGGAGCAACAAAAACTTTTGAAACATTAGAATTAAACAAAGAAGAGAGCAAAAAAATATTCGATAGAACTGATGAAATTACATTGGTTGAAGTCTATTTAAACGCAACTATTTTAAGATAATGAAAAATCTGATTTACATCATATTACTATTGTTTATATCATGTAAACCAATGAATACAAGAAATTTAGTTTCAAAAGAAATGACGGCAGAAAAATTATTAGGAAATACAAAATACCAAGCCATTTGTTATGGTGGATACAGAGCAAATTCTAGAGAAATTCAACCAACAATAACAGAAATTAAAGAAGATTTAAGAATACTTTCTGCATTGAATATTAAAGTTTTACGAACTTATAATGTGCATTATGAAGAAGTAGTAAATTTATTAAAAGCCATTACAGAATTAAAAAAAGCCGATGAAAATTTTGAAATGTACGTGATGCTTGGTGCTTGGATTGATTGTAAAAACGCTTGGACAAATCTGCAACCAATTCATAATGAAGAAAGTGAAAGAAATGCAATTGAGATTGAAGAAGCGGTAAGATTAACAAACAAATATCCTGAAATAATTAAAATTATAGCCGTTGGAAATGAAGCGATGGTCAAATGGGCAACTAGTTATTATGTCACGCCAAACATCATTTTGAAATGGGTAAATCATTTACAGAATTTAAAGAAAGACAATAAATTACCTAAACAAGTTTGGATAACAAGTTCCGATAATTTTGCTTCTTGGGGCGGACATACTGCCGATTATCATGTGGAAGATTTGAATCAATTGATTAAAGCAGTAGATTATATTTCAATGCATACTTATCCAATGCATGACACACATTATCACCCAGTTTTTTGGGGAATAAAAGAAAGTGAGTTGCAGTTGTCTGAAAAAGAAAAGATAGATGCTGCAATGTTAAGAGCCAGAAATTATGCTATCAATCAATACGAAAGTGTTGTAAGTTATATGAAGTCAATTGGCGTAAATAAACCTGTTCATATTGGTGAAACAGGTTGGGCAACAAAGTCAAATGAGCATTATGGAAATGACGGTTCGAAGGCAACAGATGAATACAAATCGGCTTTGTTTTATGATTTAATGAGAGAATGGAGCAACAAAAATAATATTTCGTGTTTCTATTTTGAAGCTTTTGATGAAAATTGGAAAGATAGTGCCAATCCGTTAGGTTCGGAAAATCATTTTGGATTAATTAATTTGCAATCACAAGCCAAATATGTGCTTTGGAAAAATGTAGATAGTGGAACTTTTAAGGGTTTAACTAGAGATGGAAAACCAATAACAAAAACCTATAATGGCGATGAAAAAACTTTATGGTTGGATGTAAAAACACCAAATTCTATATTAAAGAATTAAATAAATGGTAAAAAATAAGGGTAAAATAGTTGATAGTAAATTTTTGATAATAGCTTGTATTATGGCGTTTTCATTGCATAGTTGTAAAGTTGGAGATAAATTAAATGTTCAAGTTTATGAAACTTCCGAACGTGGCAATTCATTAACAAAAATTACCCAATTTTCAAACGAAGGAACTCCAGTCGTTGTTACCATTAATCCTGATGAAAAATTTCAAACTATCACTGGTTTTGGAGGCTCTTTTACTGAATCTTCGGCTTATTTACTCAATCGATTGAGTAAAGAAAATCGTAAAAAAATACTCGATGCTTATTTCAGTGAATCAGGCGCCAATTATTCGCTTACTCGAACACACATTGCGTCTTGCGATTTTTCGCTAAGCAATTACACCTATGCCAAAGTAGAAAACGACATGACTTTGGAACATTTTACCATAGAAGACGATAAATCCGATTTAATTCCGATGATTTTAGAAGCTAAAGCGATTTCTAAAGAAGGTTTTAAAATCATTGCTTCACCTTGGTCTTGTCCGCCATGGATGAAAGACAATAAAAAATACGTAGGTGGAAAATTATTGCCAGAATTCAACGATGCATTCGCTTTATATTTTTCAAAATATTTAAGCGCTTACAAAAAGGAAGGTATTGATATTTGGGGTGTAACAGTGATTAATGAACCACACGGAAACGGAAACAATTGGGAAAGTACTCTTTTTTCACCAAAAGAAATGACGGATTTCGTGATGAATCACATGGGACCAAAATTAGAAAAAGACGGTTGGGGAAATGTCAAGATATTTGGATATGACCAAAATCGTGCAGGTATCAAAGAATGGGCAAACGAAATGTATAAAGATGAAAGCACCTCTAAATATTTTGACGGAATGGCCATTCATTGGTATGAAAGTACCTATGAAGTTTTCCCTGAAGATTTACAATACGCACACCAAAAAGCACCAAACAAATATTTAATAGAAACCGAAGGTTGTGTAGATTCTGAAATTCCACATTGGCAAGATGATGCTTGGTATTGGAAAAAAGAAGCTACCGATTGGGGTTGGGATTGGGCAAGTGAAAAAGAGAAATATTTGCATCCAAAATACGCACCAGTAAACCGTTATGCAAATGATATAATAGGATGCATAAATAATAGAGTCGATGGCTGGATTGATTGGAACATGGTTTTAGACCGTCAAGGTGGACCAAATTGGTTCAAGAATTGGTGTGTGGCTCCAGTAATTGTTGACGATAAAAATGATGAAGTGTACTTAACACCATTATATTATGTGATGGCTCATTTCAGTAAGTTCATGCGACCAGGTGCTGTTAAAATTGGTTGTGAAATAAATTCAAAAGAATTGGTATCAACAGCTGTCCAAAATCTAGATGGTTCTATCGCAATAGCCGTTTTTAATCCAACAGAATCTAAACAAACAATCGATATCAAATTAAGTAATAAAAATGCTATTATTTCTATTGATTCAAAAGCATTGCAAACTATAATAATCAAACCAAACTAACCAATAATTTTAAAACAAAATCTATATGTCAAATACTAATTCAACTTCATCAGGAAAAGTTCCAATGGGTCAAAAAATTGCCTTTGGATTAGGTATGCTTGCCAACCAAATGTTCCCTGCTGCTTTAGGAATTTTTACAGTTGTATTAGTCGAACAATTGGGCTTTAGCGGATTATTGTTAGGTTTAACTTATTTTATTCCAAAGTTTTATGATGCTTTATTTGATTTGATAATGGGTTATGTTAGTGATAATACTAAATCAAAATGGGGAAGAAGAAGACAATATGTTTTAGCTGGAGCAATTATTTTAGGAATTTCATTTGCATTAATGTGGCAATTGTATGCTGAAAACGGTGTAACATACAATTTTTGGTACTTTTTATTGATTTCATTGGTTTTTTATTCAGGTTTGACCATATTCAGTATTCCTTATGTTGCAATGGGTTACGAAATGAGTGATGATTTTCACGAACGAACCAATATTATGGCTACTTCGCAACTTATAGGTCAGTTGGCTTGGGTTGTTGCACCATGGTTTTGGGTTATAATGGGAGATAAATCATTGTTTCCATCAGGTGATGTAGCTGTAAGAACCTTAGCTGTATATGTTGCAATAGGTTGCGCCATTTTAGCAGCAATTCCTGCATTTTTTATTCCAAGTAAATCAACAATCAACGAAGATTACAGTCCAATTGATTTAAAAGGGATTTTGGGAAGTTTTGGCGAAATCAAAGAAGGATTGAAAGCTTCGATCGAAATTAAACCATTCAGAAAAATTTGTATTGCTACTTTTTTAATTTTTAATGCTTTTCAAACTACAGCAGCATTTTCGTATTTTATCATCAAGTATTATTTGTTTAAAGGAAATGAAGACGGTTTCGGATTATGGCCTACTTTATTTGGAAGTGTAGGTGCAATTATCACAACTGTTGCGGTGATTCCTATTGTAGCAAGAATGTCAAAAACAATGGGAAAAAAGAAAGCTTTTTTGCTTTCTCAAGGCATTTCTGTAATCGGTTACATTTTGCTTTTTGTATTATTTGTTCCAGGAAAACCATATCTGTTTTTGTTTGCATTGCCATTTTTCTCCTTCGGAATTGGAAGCTTGTTTACCTTAATGATGTCGATGACTTCGGATGTTATAGATATTGATGAACTCAACACAGGAAAAAGAAGAGAAGGAAGTTTAGGCGCTATTTATTGGTGGATGGTAAAATTTGGAACCGCTGTTGCAGGATTGTTAAGTGGATTAATTCTTTCTTTAGTTGCATTTCAGTCCAATGCTGCTACACAAACCGATGAAACCATGTTTTGGCTGCGAATATTCTTTGTAGGAGTTCCAATTCTTGGTACATTGAGTGCAATTTGGGTAATGAGAAATTATGATATTGACGAAGCCAAAGCCAGAGAAGTGAGAGATCTTTTAGATAAAAGAAAAGGAAAAACAAATAATCAATCTTCAGCTTATCTTTCAGGAAAACTAGTTTCATTATTAAAAAATGGTTCAATAAACACTTCAATTGATACTGAGTTAAATCAAAAAAGTAATAACGAAATAAAATCGCTTTATTCTAATATTTTAAACAACGGATTACACGGATTATGTTTCAGTCCTTATGTAGAAAACCAAAAAGCTGGCGATATTCTTTCTGCTGACCAAATTAGAAGAAGATTAGACATTATTACTCCTCATACCAACTGGATTCGTTCTTTTTCATGTACAGAAGGTAACGAGTTAATTCCAGAAATTGCTCATCAAAAAGGACTTAAAACTGTTGTTGGGGCATGGATTAGTAATGACAAAGCTAGAAATGAAAAAGAAATTGAAGCACTTATAAAGTTAGCAAAATCAGGTTTGGTAGATATAGCTGCAGTAGGAAATGAAGTATTACATCGTAATGAAATTTCTGAACAAGAACTTATTGGTTACATCAAAAGAGTGAAAGAAGCTGTACCAAATATCTCTGTTAGTTATGTTGATGCTTATTATCAGTTTTTAGATAAACCAAATTTAATAGCTAGTTGTGATTTACTACTAGTTAATTTCTATCCATTTTGGGAAGGTGCAAATGTAGATTTTACAACTTCTTATTTACAAAACATGATGGAAGTAACTAAAAACGTGGCTCAAGGAAAGAAAATCATAATTTCAGAAACTGGTTGGCCAAGTAAAGGAGAAACAGTTGAGGAAGCAATTCCATCTGAAACTAATGCAATGAAATATTTTGTTTCTTCTCAAAAATGGGCAAAAAACAACAATATTGAGCTATTCCATTTCTCTTCTTTTGACGAATCTTGGAAAGCTTTGCAAGAAGGAACCGTTGGAACAGCATGGGGAATTTGGGATAAAAATGAGAAGCTTAAATTTTAAAAATTACGTATCATGTCATTTAGAGAAGGTCACTATTTTTCATTAGAAAATAATTATAATAACAGCAATAGTAATACTAACAAAAGCGATTATCAAAGTTTTGATTTTTCTGAAATTTCATCAAAGAAGTTGACAGAACTTTGGAGAGAGACTTTAGAAAATGGCATGCATGGAATTTGCTTCAGTATGTATGAAGACGGACAAAAACCTGGCGATATTATTACTGCTGAACAAGTCAATCGTCGTATTCAAATTTTAAAGCCTTATTCTAAATGGATTCGTTCTTTTTCATGTATAGAGGGTAATGAAAACATTCCAAGAATTGCCCATGAAAATGGAATGCAAACACTTGTTGGTGCCTGGCTTGGAGATGATTTAGAAAAAAATGAAAAGGAAATAGAAGCATTAATCCAATTAGCAAACGAAGGTTGCGTAGATATTGCAGCAGTTGGAAACGAAGTGATGTACCGTGGTGATTTAACCGAAGATCAATTGTTAGATTACATTAACCGTGTGAAAGAAGCGTTACCAAATATTCCAGTGGGCTATGTTGATGCTTATTATGAGTTTTCTCATCGTCCAAGAATTACTGAGGTTTGCGATGTGATTTTGACCAATTGTTACCCATATTGGGAAGGTTGTCCTATAGAACATTCTTTTAATCACATGCGAAGTATGTTTGGTTCGGCAAGCGATGCTGGAAAAGGAAAACGAGTAATCATTACAGAAACAGGTTGGCCAAGTGAAGGTGGCTCTTTGAAAGGTGCTTTTGCATCCAACGAAAATGCCATGAAATATTTTATTGAAACTCAAAATTGGTCAAAGCAAAATGATATTGAAATTTTCTATTTTTCTTCATTTGACGAATCATGGAAAGTAGGACCAGAAGGAGCGGTTGGAGCTTATTGGGGTTTGTGGGACAAAAATGAAAAACTTAAATTTTAATAAAAATTAAATCCTTAATTAAGGTTGAAAGTGAGATAAGCTTTTTTAAAACTAACCATAAAATTGCTAATCATGAAATCGAAGATTAACGAATACCTAAAAAACATCAATAAACAAATGAGTAAAAAAAATACTTTATTTCAAATTTTTCTAACGTTTCTTCTAGCTACTCAATTTGGATTTTCGCAAGTCGATGTAGTTTACACCAATTTAGTTTGGTCGGATGAATTTGATACTAATGGCGCAGTAAATTCAACTAAATGGCATCATCAAACACAGTTGCCAGCCGGTGGAAGTTGGTTCAATGGTGAAGTACAACATTATACTGATCAACTTACAAATTCATCGGTGAATGCCGGTTTTCTTAGTATTGTTGCCAAAAAAGAACCTTATACTAATCAAGGTATTACCAAACAATACACATCTGCTCGTTTAAATTCGAAGTTCGCGTTTCTATACGGAAGAGTTGATATTCGTGCCAAAGTTCCAACCAATCAAGGAACTTGGCCAGCTTTGTGGATGTTAGGTAAAAATGTAAATGAAGACGGAGCTTATTTCGATTCGCAATTTGGAACTACAGATTGGCCAGCTTGTGGAGAAATTGATATTATGGAACATGGCATAACGCCGTCACAGCCTACAAATTATGTTCAAAGCGCACTTCATACGCCTTCTTCTTTTGGAAATACTATGAACATTGGCGGTACAATTGCTAATAATTTAGGAAGTGATTTTCATGTGTATTCAATGAACTGGTCACCTTATCAAATAACTTTTTTATTAGATGGCGTAGCTTATTATACTTATAATCCTGCTGTAAAAACCCCAAGTAATTGGCCATTTAATGCCGAACAATATTTGTTACTAAACATTGCAATGGGAGGAATTGCAGGTACAATACCTTCCAATTTTACACAAACTGCAATGGAGGTAGACTATGTTAGAGTTTATCAAAATACTTTAGTTGATACACAAGCACCAACTAATTTTACAGCTACAGTCGGAACTGTTACAAGTTCAACCATTCAATTACTATTGAATGCAAATGACAATTCCGGAAATGTTTCTTATAGCATTAATTATAGTGGAGGAACTATCAATACAGCGAGTCCAGCAGGAGTTCAAAAATCAGTAATTGTGCCTAATTTAACTCCGAATACAAATTATAGTTTTTCAATAACTGCAAGTGATTTGGCAGGAAACAACTATGTTTCAAATCCAATAGTTTTGAATGCAACAACTACTGGAGTTATTGGTTGCTCAGGAACAAGTTCTGCAGCACAAACAAATTCTTTTTCAACTGGATATAATTATGCTTTCGAAACTTTAGGAACAGATGTAAAAATAACTTTTGAAATGTTAGATACTGACAAAGTAGGAGTAGTGGCTTTTCTTTGGAAACAAAGTCCGTTTACAGAAACTCAAATGACTAATGTATCAGGAAATATATTTACCAAAACAATAACAAACCAAACAATAGGTTCAACGATTACTTATGCAGTTAAGTTTGCTTACGCAAATGGTTTTTCAGTCACAACATACTATAATTATGTGGTTGGAAGTAATTGCGCTTTAGAAGTAGCATCAATTCAAGATGCTGTTGATTTTTCATTCCTGAATCCTGTTAAAGAATACATCAACATAAATTCTAAAACTAAAATTGATAAAGTAGAAATCTACAATATGGTAGGAACTTTAGTTTTAGAAACAAAAGAAGATACGAATAAAGTTGATATAAAAAATCTTTCACAAGGAATATATTTAATCGCAGTTTATTCAGAAGATAAAAAGAGCGTTAAAAAAATGATAGTGAAATAGATTAATAATCAATTAGATACATTTTTTTAGTTTGTTAAGACCTTGCAAGAAATTCTCTTTTTGTAAGGTCTTTTTGTCGTTTTTATGCTACTTTTCCAATTTTATTGCATTTGAAATGTTAAAATTTTAAATTTTATTTGCATATTAAGAAAAGTTTATGTTACATTTGGCTATAATTTAATCAAAATTTAACAGTCGCCTATCGCAAAAAATTACTTTTAGAAAAAACATTACGATTTTTTAACCCAAAACTAAAAGGTAATTTTATGGCTACTATTCAAATCCCAGACGCTTTATTGGTAAAGAATTATATAGCCGGCGACGAGAACGCTTTGGCTGTATTAATCAACAGACATCAGTCTAAAATTTATGGATTTATTTATTCCAAAATGGCCGACCGTGATGTAGCTGACGACGTATTTCAAGATACTTTTATCAAAGTAATCAAGACTTTAAAATCTAATTCGTATAACGAAGAAGGTAAGTTTTTACCTTGGGTAATGCGTATTTCACATAATCTTATTGTGGATCATTATCGTAAGAACAAAAAAATGCCAATGCTTCGCGAAACCGAAGAGTTTTCAATTTTTTCTGTTTTAACGGATACTTCAATGAATGCTGAAGGTAGAATTATTACAGAAGTTATTGAAAAAGATTTGCAAAAAATAATAAAACAACTTCCTGATGATCAGAGAGAAGTGTTGACTATGCGAATCTATCAAGACTTAAGTTTTAACGAAATTGCAGAATTGACAGGCGTTAGCATTAATACTGCTTTGGGTAGAATGCGATACGCACTAATGAACTTGAGAAAATTAATTGAAAAAAATCAAATTATTTTGACCAATTAAACAATATATGTAAAGTTATAACGTTATAGTAGTATAATTTAAATCACTCTATGGCAAAACTTTACTCTAAAAAAGCATTAGCAAACACTAAAATGTTACCAAAAAAAGAAACAATTAATTTCATACTTAATTATTCGAAAGCTTTGAAAATGGTCAAAGTAGGTAATATGAACTTCGAACTCCTTGCTAATTAACATATCGCGTCTAGTTTTATTTAACTGGACGCGATATTTTTTTATCAAATTCTTTTAGAACTTCTTTTCTTCCAATAGTTTTGGTAATTATATCTTTTTCAATATCCCAACTACGAGCTGGAGAATATTCTCTTCCATACCAAATGATTTGTAAGTGCAAATCATTCCATAAATCTTTAGGAAAAATGGCTTTGGCATCTTTTTCAGTTTGTACCACATTTTTACCAGATGTCAAATTCCATCGGTACATTAATCTATGAATATGTGTATCAACAGGAAAAGCAGGAACTCCAAAAGCCTGACTCATAACAACACTAGCTGTTTTGTGTCCAACAGCAGGAAGTGCTTCTAATGCCTCAAAACTTTGCGGAACTTCTCCTTTATATTTGTCTATTAATATGTGCGATAAACCATGAATTCCTTTCGATTTCATTGGCGACAATCCACATGGACGAATAATTTCTTTGATTTCTTCTACACTCATTTTTATCATATCATAGGGATTATCTGCTTTCGCAAATAACAATGGCGTAATTTGATTCACACGAACATCAGTACATTGTGCAGAAAGCAGCACAGCAACCAACAAAGTATAAGGGTCTTTATGGTCTAAAGGAATCGGAATAGTTGGATAAAGTTCTTTTAACGTATTTATAACAAACGTTGCACGCTCTTTCTTGGTCATTTTTAATTAAATTTGAAATGTAAAATGTAAAATAAGTCAATTTAAAGGACAATTCAAATATCAAATTTTGTTGGCTGAGGCACTCGAAGTCAACTTTTAAACAAAAAACAATGACAACACTTAAAAAAGGAGACAAAGCTCCAAGTTTTTCAGGAAAAGATCAAGATGGAAACCTACATTCATTAGCAGATTATAAAGGAAAAAAATTAGTAGTTTTCTTTTACCCTAAAGCCAATACGCCTGGTTGTACAGCTGAGGCTTGCGATTTGAGAGATAATTTCGAACGTTTTCAAGCTAACAATTATGCATTATTAGGAGTTAGTGCTGATTCAGAGAAAGCACAATTCAAATTCAAAGAAAAATTTGATTTTCCATTTCCATTACTTGCTGATGAGGACAAATCGGTAATTCAAGCGTTTGGAGTTTGGGGTCCAAAAAAGTTCATGGGAAAAGAATACGATGGAATACACAGAACGACTTTCGTAATAGACGAAAATGGAGTAATCGATGAGGTTATTACTGATGTTAAAACTAAAGTTCACGCTTCACAGATTCTGAAATAAAACAAAAACCCTCGTTAGTTATTAACGAGGTTTTTTTCTATTCTTTATATTCTAGCAAATCGGCTGGTTGACAGTCTAATGCTTTACAAATGGCTTCTAGCGTACTAAAACGAACCGCTTTGGCTTTTCCTGTTTTGAGTATTGATAGATTGGCTAAGGTCAAATCAACTTTTTCTGAGAGTTCATTTAATGACATTTTTCTTTTAGCCATCATTACGTCGAGGTTTACAATTATTGGCATAGCTTATACAGTTAGTTCGTTTTCTTCTTGAATTTCGATTCCTCTTTTAAAAATTTGAGCAATTATAAATAGGACAATACTCATAAACAACCATACTCCAGCTCCATCTATTTTAAGCAAATTACTATCTGGCATTATAACACCTTTACTTTCAAACCATTCAGCATATTTCACAGCCCAACTTGAGAATAACCCAATTCCAAAAGTCAAAAAAGCCAAAGTGAAGATGAATTTTCTAACTTCATTACTAAAAGGTTGTAAAAGATTTAATTTTTTATCGTGTATTAATTTTATAATTAGATAAAACATAATTGCTTTCATAATACCTACAATCGACATTAGAAAAGTTTCTACTAAAAAATAGCCAGGATCAAATTGAAAAAGCGAAGACAAATCTAAGCCACTCCAAAAGTTTTGAGCAATAACTGGATTAAAGAAGAATGCATATATAGCATTAGATAAAACACCTCCAGTGTCTATGCAAATTCCAACAAAGATAAGCCAAGATAAAATGTATAAAACATTTAGTATTTGCTTAGTAG
>Ga0209572_1001737_pt1 | contig 13144 bp, 7 predicted proteins | sample EBPBio232012_DNA_FD_185867 | JGI IMG/M metagenome (GOLD analysis project Ga0209572, IMG submission 185867) | Wastewater treatment Type I Accumulibacter community from EBPR Bioreactor in Madison, WI, USA - Reactor 1_1/23/2012_ DNA (SPAdes)... | ecosystem: Engineered > Bioreactor > EBPR >...
TTTACTTTTGTACTCATAGCGAGTGTGATGTTATTTTTGAATGTTAGACTATCCAAAAATAGATAATTACACTCGCTTTTTCCCTTAAGTCAACGACATTGGGCTAAAGCCCATACCACCTCCTGAACAACGCTTGGCATTTCTTTCAACTTTGGCCGCCTTTGAGAACAAAAATGGACAGGGTACAATATGCGATCTCTTTTAATCAAAACATGTGGCCGACAGGCCACAAAAATCCATTTAATCTGCATAATCCGCTCTATCCCAGAACCCTATACCATGAGGCAAAGCCGAATCCCCTATTCTCCATAAATCCCCCGCAACAGTACAGCATTTTTCCGAACATCAAAAAAACGCTCCACATGTGCCCGGGCTGCCTGGCTGAAAGCGCTGTATTCCTCCGATTCCATGTGGTAAAAACGTTCGATACAGGCAGCCAGGGCCGGCACGTCGCGCTCCGGCACCAGCAAGCCCGTTTTTTCATGCAGCACTTCCATGGGAATATCGGCATGGCGGGTGGCGATGACGGGCAGACCTGTCGCCTGTGCTTCCAGAATGACCGCAGGCGCGCCTTCGCTGTCGCGGTGCTCGGTATAGCGACTCGGGTGGATGAACACATCAAATCCGGCAAAAAAAGCCGGCAAGGCATCATTCGGCACAAAACCCCGCCAGGTGATGTTGTTTTCCAGGTGCTTGTTTCGGATAAAATCCTGCATTCTCTGTTGAAGGGCGTGGTCGTTTTGCTCACCGGCGATGGTCAGGTGCAGGTGCGGGCAATGGGCCAGTGCAGCCTGAAACGCCTGCAAGGTGTACCAGAACCCCTTCTTTTCCTTGATGGTAGCCACCTGTACCAGCCGAAGTGTGCGGGGTTGCTTATGCCGTTGTATCATGGGAAATGCCTGCAAGTCGATACTCATAGGCACGATATGTATTTTGTCAGGCGGACAACCTTGTGCTATTAACACATCCCGACCGTGCGGCCCCAGGCAGACTACGGCAGCGGCCTGTTCAAACAATTGCAGATAGCGGGCTTTCCACTCCGGTTTTCGGGTCGTCAGGCTTTCATAATCGTACCCATAAAACGAAACGACCAGCGGAATACCGAGCGCTTTTGCCATCGGAAGGTAGTGGTATCCGATGGGTGCAAAATGCGCATGCAAAACATCCTGCTTGTCCTTTTTCAGGCGCTTTTGCAGCCAGTTGCGGTACCAGGGCCGGCGGTGTTCGAGCCGCAACAGCAAGCCGACCAGCCGGGGCCATTCCCATTCGGTGCGGGGAATGAAGCCTGTGAGCCATTGGAGCGGTCGGATAAACACATGTTTGCCATCTCCGAAATACGCATTTCGCACCACCCAGGGCGCCGCAGCGCGGGCTTCCGTGTCGGGAGTCGCCTGTATCATGCGTTGCGCCCAATTCATCGTGTGGGGCAGGTAAAGATCGAACAGGTGCAGAATCTTCATGGGCGTTGTTCGATCAGGCAGGCAATTGCTTGCTGCGACGGGCCAGTTCCACCAGTGCCTGGTACGTTTCTTCTGCTGCCCGATCCCAACTAAACAGCAGGCGTTGTTGCCGGCCAGCGGCCATCAGGCTGGCTACCAGGCTTGGGTCTTTGTACACATTTTCCATGCCTTCGCAAATAGCAGTTTCCGACAGCGGGTCGACCAGCAAGGCTGCGGGGCCTGCAATTTCCGGCAGGCAAGTGGTATTTGCCGTTATAACAGGCGTATCGCAATACATGGCTTCCAGCACAGGAAGCCCGAATCCTTCGCTGAGCGACACATACACCAGCGCCAGCGCACTCGCCATGAGGCGCGCCAGTTCGGTGTCGTCTACATAACCGAGAAAATGAATGTCGGCGCGGTGCTTGGCCTGTTCGTACGCGCTGCTCACATCATCGGTTTTCCAGGCAAAGCGGCCTGCCAACAGCAGTTTTACCGACGCACCTGTTTTTTCCCGAAACTGATCAAAGGCACGAATCAGGCGGGGAATATTTTTGCGCGGGTGAATGGCGCCGGTATAAAAAAAGTAGGACTGCCCGTCGGCATACTTCGCTCTAACCTGTTGTTTTTCAGGCGCTTCCAAAGGTTGGAATACCTCACGGCAGCCATTATGAACGGCCTTCACGCGCTCCGGTGCAATGTCGCAAGTCTGGATAATGTCTTGTCGCACATATTCCGATACCGTCAGCACCTGATCGGCACGGCGCAGGTAACGGGGCAAAAAACGCAGCAGGAAATTTCGGTGGCGCTTCGCAATCTGTTCCGGATGGTGCAAGGGCACCAGGTCGTGGCAGGTCATGGCCGTCGGGATCGGCGAGCGCAGGCTGCACATAGAATCGGGCGAAAAAAACACTTCTGCACCTGACTTGCGCAGCACCCGCGGCAGCATCCATTCGAACCAGATGCGAAACAAAATAGGGTGCCGTGCCTGCGGGTGAACCACGATTGGTTGCACGTTCGGACCATACACAAAACGAGGGTCGTAGGCCCGGTCGAATAAAAAAACAAACTCGTCTTCCGGGTGCTGCTGCACCATCCGCTGCATGATTTCATGCGTGTACCATCCGAATCCTTCCAGCCGCCTCCGCAAAAGGAAGCGGGCATTCACTGCTATTCTCATGTGTTTTATCGCATCAAAACCATTTTACCGAAACCGTTTTTGAAAAAGCCATCGGTTTTTTCATTGGTAAACAGTTCGAAATCAGTACCATCCATTTTTTTCGCTACCACCCGATACAGGTACACGCCGTTGGCCAACTGGTCGCCGTATTCGTCTTTGCCGTCCCAGCAGAAATTGCTGATATGGGTACCTGCCTGCAAGTCGCCAAACTCCGAAGTGGTAATTTCTCGCACCACCCGGCCGCTGACGGTCATGATTTGTATCTTGAACGCAGCGGGTGTTTCAGCGCCGGTCATGGTGTACACAAAGCAGGTGGAAGTGGAAAACGGATTGGGGTAATTGAAAATATTCGACAACGAAGAGCGCGTGATCACTTCAAACGAAACGGCAAAATCGAGACTGGCCGAGGCATTGCCCGTAGCATCACGTCCGTTGACAAGCAGTCGGTACGTGCCATCTTGTGTAAACTCCGGTCTCCACTCGAGGCGTGCCTGGTTTTTATGCGTCAGTTGGGTCGAATCTGCCGGAAAAAACAACACCTGCGGGTCGCTGAGCGCGATGGGCCGTGTGCTGCCGTCGGGCAGTTCCAGCGTGAGTCGGAATGTAGCCGTATCGCGCATGGCCAGAAAACGGTTGTCGTCTTTCAGCGTAAGAATGATCTCCGGTTTGGGTGAAATCAGATCGCCGTCCAGAATATGTTGCCCGTCGAAGGTCACATCGAGCAGCGGGTTGCGTTGGTCGCGTTGCACGTAAAAATCGTGAAAAGCGACATTGTTGAAGTGGTACAACTCTGGCTGATGCTGGTCGGGATTAATGTCCACGGTAAGCCTTTGGCGGCCTTGCAAAGTCTGCGTGGGCAATTCAAAAGAGGTCAGCAGGGTATCGCCCGCCGCCAGCGGTTTGTATGTCCGGAAATAGTTATTGCCTGTGCCGCTTGTGTTTTCCACGCGGTACCTGACCAGCAGGGAATCCATGGGCCAGGCAGAAATATTGGTGAAGGCGACGGCGTTTTTAAGTGTTTCCCCTTGCTGCAAGGTGTCGTTATAAAAGGTAAACAAGGCATTCGGATTCAGTGCCCCTTCCGGAACACCCTGATACAGCACCCGTGCATACCGCAGTTGAGGCGCCGTTCGGCTGTTGCTGTCCACCGCTACGTAGCGAATTTTCAAATATGGAAAAGTGGCGGCTGAAATATGCGTCAGCGTGGTATCGAAGGTGTTGGGCAATTGCAGCAGCAAGGTATCGGGCAAAGCGTTGCGCACACCCCACACCTGCAAGTCGCTGTGCTCGGCCGGGTCGTCGTAAGGGCCTCTTTTCCAGTGCAGAGATGCCCAGGAGCGCGCCGGGCCGATGCGCGGACTTTCTACAGCGCCGGTGAACCACTTGGCCGCAAAATTCTGGCGGTAATTGATAATCGAATCCGGGTGGTACACCAGCGTGTCCCAGACAGGGAAATCGGGGTCGCCCACCCGGAACATCATGCCGTAAGGGTACGGAGGGTCGGGCGCGTTTTGCACCTTCCGAATGTCCCGGGCGCCCATGTTTTCCAGCACCTGAAACAGGTTTTTGCCGTAGGTAATGGAGTCGGCCGCCCAACTGCGGGGCGCATATCCTTCCAGATCGCTGGTCTGGTTCACCGTGAGCAAGCCGGCATATGCGCCTGGCACCATGCCGTGCTGCAGGAATTCCATCAGTTTGATGCGCTCCATCGAATCGCGGGTATCAAACCAGAAGGCGATATTCGGCGAGCCCGGCGTCGGATTGTTGTCGCTGTCGGCCGGGTTGACGATATAGTGACCCGTATTGGGGTTGTATTGCATGATCACAACACCGCGCTGCACACCGATGACACCCCACCAGTAGTTGGTAGTAATGCCCTCGGAAAAGTTATTCATCAGGCCCGGATATATTTCGTTTGCATTGTTCCAGTAGGCCACATTCATGAAATACGATGCAGCATCGTCGCCAAACTGAAATCCGTCCTGCGGGTTGTTCAGTTGCATGGTGGTAAATTCATCCTGCACAAACTGCCCAAAATGCGACTGGTTCCAGCCTTGCGGACTGTCTTTGATGTAGATAAACGAACTGCCATGCCAGGCCACGTCGCCGCCTACGAGGCTGTCGCGGGCCACCCGCCAGTAGTACACCGTGCTGTCGATCAGTGCGACGGTCGGCGCCCATTGCAGCAGTCCGCTTTTGCTCAATACATCGCCCGATGTACGCAAGGGGCTGTTGAATTGTTCGGAGGTGTCTATTTCAAATAAATAGCGCAGGGGTGTACTTCGAATAGCCAGGGTAGAAGCGTAGAGTCGCAGAGGCGTTTTGCCGATGATGGCAAAGGGCTCGGGCAGTACCGGCTGCACATCGTCGGTGTAGAAATAGACTTCCACACCTTTTTGCCCTGTTCCGTCCTGCAATTCATTGTTGAGTTCGGCGGCTGCCGGGGTTTCCGAAATCAGTTGTGCCGGGTCGGCCTCGATGAACAGGCGCGAATATCCCACTTTGTTGTCGGTAGAAGGGATCGTGTAATGCAGGTTGCGGCGCACGGCAGGCGCCGGCACACTGTCGGTCACCAGCAGGCGCTGGCTGTTGTCGGGCAGGCGCTGGCTGATTTTGATGCCTACTTTTCCTCCCGTGTTTCTTCCAATATTGGCGAGTGCAAAATCCAGGTCGAAACTGGCCCTGTCGATGCTGACCGGGTTGGGATTGATCACCACCGAAGCCGGATCGATCAGGTAATCGGGGCCTTCGTTGCGGTGCAGGCGTACCGCCGGGTCGCCCTGCAACTGCATCTGGTGCAGCAAGGCGATCAGGCTAGGGTAATTCGTGGTATTGAACGAGCCGATGGTATGCGCAATGGTATTGCCCAGGGTGCCGCCGTAATCGGCGCCGCCCATACGTTCGTAAAATTTCTTTCCAAACGAATGAAGGGCATCCGTGAAACCGAAATTGACGGTAGCGAGATACGCAATGGCGCCCTTGTCGCGGGCCAGCAGGAAGTTTTCACCCAGGCCCTTGATTGGATTCGAGCAATTGCCGGAAAAGCAGCCCATAATGAACATAAAGGGATAACGGCCCTTGTTGTTGTAGTTTTCGGGTGCGCCGATGTCAAAATCGACCAAAAAAGGCGAGGAGTGCCCAAAAATCATCCAGGTTGAAAGGCCTTCGTTGACGGCCTTTTTTACGCGTTCAAATGCCGAAAGTTGGATCGGGTCGTTGGATGTTTTGTAAAAGGTGGAGACTTCCCCGCCGAAACCGTTTCCGGAAATTTCATCGGTCATGCTCTGCACATAGGCCTTGATGCCTGCCTGCTCCTCGGCAAGACCGCCGCTGATATGGAGTATTTTTTTGAGCCAGGACTTGTCGCCGATACTCTGCTGGGCCGCGGACAGCACCTGTTCCTGTTCGATTACTTTGTCGAGGTAAATCTTGATTTCCGAAGGTTTGGTGACCGCCAGCCTGCCTATGGGAAAAATGGGCTGAACGATTCGGTTGCCGCTCATGACAAATTCCAGGTCGGAACTGGGTGAGCCGTAAGTCGGCAGGAAATAGACGTTGTGCAGCAGTGCCGCGCGGTCTTCATTCGTACGGAAGTCCTTGTAATCCAGCCCTTTACCGATCAGGAGAATATAGCGCGGTGCAGGGCTGATTTTTTTCAGGTAATAACAGAAATTGCGGACCGACAGGGCATGGTAACGGATACCGTAAGCAAACTGCTCGTACAACTCGTTGATGTCGACGATCGCCGTGTTAAAACTGCCGCCTGCCATGCTGGCGCGATAATCGGCATAGGCTTGCACATGATCGGCATTCCCGGCTGTCGCATCCTGCCGCAAAACAGGGTTGGTAATGATGACATAACCCGCATTTTCAGCAGAAAAATTGTGAAACTGCCGGGGCACCAATTCTGGGGCCGGCGCCACGCCAACGGCATTTCCTCCTACCCAAATGCGGCGTTTGACCGTACTCGGGGGCAGTTTTACCCGCCATACGTTGCCCTGGAGTTCGGGCTGGAGGCGCAGTCGGTTGCTCAGGTCGTACAAAACGGGCGTCTGACCGCCCGACAAGTCGATGCCAGTTATTTCGAGGTAGTGGCCGGTGGCACTGGCGTCGAGTTCGAACTGGGCTGATGCCGCCCCCCCAAAGTTGAACGTGCGGGCATAGCGCAGTTCGGCGCCAGCAAGGGTATGCCGGTCTGTTTGCCCGCCCTGCGATTGCAGGGAGATATTGAGCCCCTGCGTCAGGTAGGCTGAGGGTACGGTGTATTGGTGCCCGAATATTTTGAAGGTATTGACCAGGTCTAGGTCGAAAATGGAGTCGTTCAGTTTAATCTGCGTCTGGTGCAGCCCCTGGTTGACGCCATAACGCAGGTACACGGTAGCGGCAGGGCCGCCGGCAAGTGCCTGGGGGGCGGCGAGGTTCACCTGAGAAGCCGTAATATCTCCATTTCCGAAGCCGTCGCCATCGTACCAGGAATAGGCCACGTCGAAGCCCTGGGAGCGTTTAAAACTGTAGTCCTGAAAGGAAATGAGGGTGTTCGACCAGCAATACGATTCCGGAGCAGGCGGATTGGACAGGTCATTGGCAGCGGCTTGAAAACGTTCGGCAGTGCCAGTTTCTGTCCAGGTAAGGTAATAAGCGGTGGTATCGTTGAACAGGCTGTACCAGGGGTTGAGGTTTTCTGCATCGGGGTTGGTATACATGTACCGGTCGATCACATCCCGGTTGCGCTCGCCGTAAAACTCTACATAGTCGCTGCTGCCCATTGGCCCGGATGTAGATACATACAGCGGTACCTGTTTGCCGTAAGCGTAGAGGCGCAGGGCGCTGCCGGGCACACTGGCCATTGGAATGCCCTGATCGGCCATTTGCTGATAACCGATTCGGTAGATGCCGTCGCGGGCCACTTTCACCCGATAATACGTTTTGGCAAAATCAATCCATTCATTGCCGTACAGCGTATCCGTCCCGTTGATCATTTGCGCAACGAGCGAGCCCTTTAACAGGCCAAGCAGGAAAATGGAAAAGAAAATACGAGTCATGACGACGATGCCGGTTTTTAGTGATCAAAAATTACCGAAGAAGTTATTTGCCTCTTGCCCCTTGTTTCTTGCCTCTTTTTTCTCACCTCTCACCTCTCACCTCTCACCTCTAAATACTGTATCTTGTATTCATTCGAATCCAGCCCGGATACAAACTGACGGCGAAAATACGCATATAATCGGTCTCCCTTTCTTTCCGAAGTCAGTACGACAGGAACATACAAAGATTTAAAACGCGCATCGGCGTGGATGTGGCCGAGGGCGCGGGCGAAAAAGTCATTTTGGAAGGTATCGCTTTGCTCAAACGGCCCCGGAACAGCCATATTGCCGTCGATAAACATCGTTGGGTACATGATATCCGGCTGCTGCGCATAAAACACCTCTTTATCGAACGAAGCATGGTTCTTGGGGCGGTCAGGTGGTTTGACAGGGCTGGCATGTGCCATGGCCACATTGTTGAGGCCCAGCAAATCGAGTGTTTTGCCTTCGTAGCGGAATGCGATGCCTCCTGCACATGCAACGCCCCAAACGGGCAAAGGGGTTTCTCCTTCAAAAAAACGGCTCATCCGGTAGCCGGTTTCGCGGCCGTGTCGGGCCAGGTAAAATTCGTTGTGAAGGGGTGGATCCGCAAGGGCATATCGGTAAAATCTGAATAGGTTGGGTGATAGCATCGCAATAGCCAAAAATACAGCCCCATGTATTCCATGCAATATACGTGTGGGGATGGCACTTAAGTTTATTGTAACCAATTTAAAATAAAGGGATGTAAATAATAAGTATGTGAGCGGAATCAAAGGCTGCAATAGTCGTCCGAGATAAAAGTGATCGCCGCCTGTTAAAAGAGGAAATACAATATTCAGCAGACAAATCAAGACCAGTACCAATTTGGAAATTGTTGTAGGTTGATATTCTTTTGTAGCAATTACCTCATAAGTCCATCCCATAAGGCAGAGGTATATTGGAATAAGTATTGGATTGAAATGTACAAAATAATCAATCAAATACATGGCGCCCATTTGGAAATTATCCCAAATATTAGCTGAAACCTTGGCATAGTAAGTATTTGGAAAAGGGTAACCGAAATAATAGAGTCTCCAGATTACAATAATCATACTTACTCCTGAAAACCACCCGAATGAAATTATATTTTTCTGTATTGCATTATACCAGTTATTTTTTCTGTAGTAGAACAGAACAGTACGTATGATCAAGAATAAAACACCCCACAACAAACTTTCAGGGCGAACTAATACCATTACTCCCAACAAGATTCCAGTTACCCAATGATCCATATTTTCTTGCTGATACGTCAAAAACGGGACATTGGATAATCGTAGCGACAATGCACTCAACACAAGGCTCCATAATCCAGTTTCCATTATGGTAAACATCGTCCAATCAAAATAACCGGGAACTAAAAGAAGTAGTAGCATAAAAAAGATGTGATGCCACTGAATGCCTGATTCTTTGGAAAACTGGTTTAATCTAATATTCAAATAATAAACCAACACATTGACAATCAATACACTAAATAATATCAATGCCAGTTCCGGCGCAGGAAAAACCCCGTAAAAAAATGCCCCGATCAGCACCCACAACAGCGAAGTAAACCCTTCTACTCTTTCACCTCCAACCTGGTACACCAGTCCATGTCCTTGCGCCAGGTTGCGCATATACACCTCGTAAATATTCGCGTCGTCGATGCCCACAATCGGCTTTCCATAGCAATACCACAACACGAAAAATGCCCCCCAAACGAATAGTGTGGTGACCAGAAAAAGCAGGCGATTCGGATGGATTGTCATGATGTGCCGCGCAGTTTTTTCCATCCAAAGTACATCAAAATGGCCGTCCAGCAAGCGCTCAGCGGCGCCAGTACCATGTGAAAACGGTCGCCCTGCGCAAAAGAAATCGAACTTGCCAGCATAATACTGCTTCCAAACAGCGCAGCCCAGCCCATGACGTCGGGCAGACTGCGGCGAAATACAGCCCTGAAAAACACCCATCCGGCAACGCATAGCAGCAAGAGCGTGGAAAACGCATTTTGCAGTCGGCCCAGAAAAAACAACACCCGCGCGCGTTGCCGCACAGGTTCTTCCGGGCAACGATCGGCAAGAAATTCGACCACCATGCAGCCGCTCACACTGTTGGAAACGAGGTTGCGCAGGCAGGATTGTGCCAGTTCTTTTGGATGTACCGACCAGGTTTGGCGGCATTGCCGCAGCATGGTGTCCCGCGCTGTCATCCAGTCAGGCACATCTGCTACCCCGTTTGTGCCCATGCCGATCAAGGATTCCCGGCGTTTGGATTCCTGTTGCCACATTTGGCCTTTTTCATGCCAGGTGGCCTCCGGCGCATGGGCGGCTACATTGGCATAAGCATCTGTGTAGAGGTAGTAGGTGAGCAGCCCGATATTGGAGGTAACAGGCGTATGGTACCAGGTTTTCATTTGCATCCATTGCAGGCCTGGAAATGCAAGCAAGCAGAGGCAGACGTACAGGGCATTTTGTGAAAATTGCTGTTTCTCGCGCCACAAGTACCATAGCAAGGCAGGCAACACGAGAGGCAGCCAGATACCCGCCGTCGGACGAACCACTAAGGAAAAGCAAAATATTGCCAGCGCGAGTTTCCAGTGTACAGACCGTTTTTTTTGTTGAAACGATAGCATGCACCAAAGCATCAAGGTCAGCAACAAAGTGTAGAGGGATTCGGTAACCGCTTGCGTGACCATCACTGTATTGCCAATTTGTATGGCAAAAAAAGCGGGTGGCAGGTATCCGAAGTACTTGTTTTCTTTGAAGAGCAAGCGCCCCGACCAATACAGGAAAGTTCCCGTCAGCAACCAGCACAGGATGTTCAGGGCCACGGCAGCGGCATGAAATGCCTCAAAAGAGTTATTCCACCACATGATCCAGCCTGTCAGAAGTGGAAATCCGAACATGCGTGTCGGGTGTGGGCGAAAATATTCCAGGTACCACCACTTGGCAGCCAGGTGATAATCATATGCATCGATATGCAGAATTTCCGGATGTCCGGCATAACGAAAAAGCCCCAACGCCGCCCATATCAGTATGCCCATCGATCCGTACAGGATCCACGGCAGGATAATTTTTTTGAAAGAAATGCTCCTTTTCATACCTGCTGCTGCTTGTATTGCGCGGGATGGGTGTGTGGAAAAATAAAGAGACACAAATGAGGTATCTTTTTGCCAGCAGGCTGAAATTCCAGCCCCTCGTCTTTAGAAACTGTTTTAAAACCCCTGACGAGGCGAAAAGGCTTGAGTTTTAAGGATAGATGAAATTCATTTTTGAAGGCATAGTGGCGCCTATTCCTTTAAAAATGGATGAAATATAGCCTTAAAAGACAAGTCTTTGCGGCCGGCGAGGGGTTTTAAAACAGTTTCTTACCTTTGCCGCCACAAAGTTCATCATTCCCTGCATATTGTTGATCGTTAAAGCCATCCCCTCATGCTCGATTTTTCCGCAGCCCGACTTACCCGTTTTGCAGCCACCTGGGTGGGCAATAAAAGCCGTTTTGAAGGTGTATCCATACCCAAACAAACACTGGTGCCCTTGCATGCCGTTGCAGAAGAGATGCTGCTGACCGCATTTCTGAAGCCTTTTGAAAAAACGGAAGAGTTTTTCTATTTCCACCATGAGGAAGATGTGAGCAACCACCAGGTGTATCAGCGTTGTATGGCTATTTTTCAGGATCCGGAAAAAATGAATGAAGAAGTGGCACAGTTGGCACAGCAACTGTACGAACACGCGGAGGCGCCCAAAATTCAGGGCGGCGAGTTCTTTGTGGCGCATTTTGAAGACCTGATGTTGCAAGGGGAACCCGTTTCTGCTATTGGTCTGTGGAAAATACAATCCAAAGACGCGTTTTTAAAAACAGATCGCTCGGCCGAATCTTTTGCGCTCAATATCATCGAGGGGATTCCTACGGGCAAACCGGAAGTAGCCGCGCTCATTTTTAACCTCGATGAAGCGGAAGGCTATCGCATTTGTGCGGTGGACAGCGTGAGCAAGCGCGACGAACGTTCGTTCTGGAAAGATGAATTCCTGCGCCTTCGCCCTATTGAAGACAACTACTTCAATACGCGGCACTATATCAACCTCACCGGCGAGTTCATTACCCAAAAAGCGCCGTTTAAATTCGGTATGGATCGCACGGAAACCATCGACGCGCTCAATCGTTCGGGCGACTATTTCAAAGACAATGAACACTTTGAAATCGATGATTTCGCCAATTCGCTTTTCCCGGAAGAAGAACAACGCGAGGCTTTTCGCGAATTCCGCGACGAATATGCCAAGGCGTATGCCGTTCCGCTGGAAGATCAGTTCGATATCAGCGGGCAGGCCGTGAAAAAGGAATTCAAGGTGTTTAAAAGCGTTATCAAACTAGATAAAAATTTCCACCTCTATGTACACGGCCGCCGCGACCTGATCGAACGCGGTTTTGACGACGAAAAAGGCAAGAAATACTACAAGGTGTTTTTTGACAACGAAGAATAAAATAAAGTCCTGAGTCCTGAGTCGACAGTCCTGAGTCAGCAGTCGACAGTCTATTTAACGCGGGTGGTGGCAAGCAATCTTTTCATGCTGTATCGGCCGCTTCCCTTTCCTACCAGCATCAGCAGGCCGCCGATGATAGCGATATCTTTCATGAAAAGGATGCTTTGAAGGCGCATCTGATCCTTGGGCTGATTCCAGAAATCATGCACCATGAAGGTAATAGGTACCCAGTACATGAGCAGCATAATAGCGCCCAGGGTAGAACGGTATCCCAGCAATACCATGATCCCGCCTACAAGTAAGAGAAATACGGCGCCGTACAACATAAAGTCCTGGTTCCAGGTAAGGCCGTATTGCTCCATGGTCGCCCTGGTTTTATCGAAGTATAACATGGTGTCGAATGCTTCGAATAAAAAGATGGCGGATAAAAAAATTCGCCCGATTAAGTCTGTAATATCTCTCATGTCCTGTTTTCAGGTATGCTGAACAATGCAGTTGGCCGCTCTGCCGACTTCGAGCCGCGAAGGTAAAATATTTCTCCCCTTTCCCACCTCTCACTCTCTCACTCTCTCACTTCTCACTTCTCACTTCTCACTTCTCACTTCTCACCTCAAAAAAAAAGCCCCCCTCCAACTTTAGGAGAGAGGCCATCCCAAAAACCGATTTTAAAGTATGTTAGAAGTTGTTTGAGTGAATATTTTGGAGACAAAAAAGTAGGATTTTGCTGACAGGCAAGGCTTATTTTTGAGGAAATAGCCGGAGGCTATTGCCGAAAAAATAGCCGCAGCATGGCGGTAAAAGCCGCTTTTTTGGCCCGAAATATTCACTCAAACAACTTCTTAAAATCGATTCCCGGCGATTCTTCTACGACAGGCTCGCGTCGCATTTGTATGTCTTACTCAGGAAGGCAGATTTGACAACTTTTGAAAAGTTGTCAAATCTTGCCCGGTCCTGTGTCTAATTACT
>Ga0209572_1001738_pt1 | contig 13126 bp, 15 predicted proteins | sample EBPBio232012_DNA_FD_185867 | JGI IMG/M metagenome (GOLD analysis project Ga0209572, IMG submission 185867) | Wastewater treatment Type I Accumulibacter community from EBPR Bioreactor in Madison, WI, USA - Reactor 1_1/23/2012_ DNA (SPAdes)... | ecosystem: Engineered > Bioreactor > EBPR >...
GCCCCTCTCGCGTTACTGCACGACACCGGCCTCGCCCACACAATGGTCGGCCATGTGTCGGCGGAAGCCGGCCACATCCGGCTTGTCGACAGGCTCAGGACACGCCCCTTGCTCAATCTCGACATGCGGCTTGGCGAGGGGTCTGGCGCGTGCCTTGCCATCAACATCATTCGTGGCGCGCTCGCCTGCCATTCCGGCATGGCGACCTTTGCCGAAGCGGGCGTTGCGGAAAAATGACGGATCGGCGGATTGTCCTTGTCGGCATCGGGACCGGCAACCCGGAGCACATGACCATTCAGGCGATCAACGCGCTGAACAGGCTCGACGTCGTTCTGGTTCCGCGCAAGGGTCAGGCGAAGGCCGATCTGGCCGACGTCCGGCTGGAGATATGCAAGCGCTATCTGACCAATCCGGACACACGCATCGTCGAATTCGACCTGCCGGTGCGCGACGCCCAAAACCCGTCCTATGAGACAGGGGTTGCCGACTGGCATCAGGTGATTGCCGGCAATTACCGCGATCTGTTTGCTGCGCAGGCTGACGGCGCGAAGATCGGGCTGCTGGTCTGGGGTGACCCGTCGCTCTATGACAGCACGCTGCGCATCTTGTCACGCGTCGCCGCAATGGGCATGCGTTTCGAGACCGAAATCATTCCGGGTATCACCAGCATGCAGGCGCTGGCGGCAAGCCACGGCATTGCGCTCAATGCGATCGGAAAACCTTTTGTCGTCACGACCGGCCGGCAGCTGCGTGATGGTTTTCCGGACGGCGCCGACACAGCAATCGTGATGCTGGATGGAGAGACCAGTTTCGACACGCTGGACGGGACGCAGTTCGACATCCATTGGGGCGCACGCCTTGGCATGGACGATGAGACGATTGCCGCCGGGCCGCTCGACAAAATGGGCGCTGTCATCAAGGACCTGCGCGCAAAGCTGCGGGCGCAGCACGGCTGGGTCATGGATATCTACCTGCTCCGCCGAAAAGCGACGAAGCAGGATTAGGCAACTTGACCTGCGTCAGCTGAACATGTCGGCAATGATGCCATCATACCAGCCGACAGATTCCTCATAAGTTGCCTTGCGCAGCGCGGCATCTTCTTCGGTTTTGGAAATGAAACTCTCAACCGATGTGATCTTGCCGTCCTTTGGCTCGTACTGCGCTCCGACCTTCACGCCATCGTCCGTCTCGATCAGCGACCAGCAGGTGTTGGAATATTTCGCCGGGAATGCCTTTGCATCCAGCAGGTCGGCACGAATGTTCATCGCTGCAACCTTGGCCTGGCTGTTGGCTGAGAAGCCGGATTTCGGCATGTCGCCGGCAATCGATGCATCACCAATGACATAGATCGCTTCGTCCATGGTCGAGCGCATCGAAGCCGCGTCGATCGGGCACCAACCCTTGTCGTCGGCAACGCCTGCTGCGGCCGCAATCGCTCCGGCCTGCTGCGCTGGAATGATGTTGAGCAGCGCGCCGGCAAACGTATCGAGATCGGTCTCGACTTTGCCGTCCTTCACATTGACCGACTTGATGCCGCCATGGACATCGGGCCCATACCACTCGATCATACCGGGGTAGTACTTTGCCCAGCCCTCTTCAAACAGGCCTTGCTTGGAGAATTTTTCCTTAGGGTCGATGATGACGATCTTCGACTTCGTGAAGCCTTTTGACTTCAGGACATGCGCCATCATCGAGGCCCGCTCATATGGGCCAGGTGGGCAGCGATAAGGGTTTGGGGGCGCGACCATGACGATGTTCTCGCCATCCGCCAGCGCGTCCAGCCTTGCCTTCAGCAATTCGGTCTGCGCACCCGCCTTCCAGGCGTGCGGCGCAATCTCGGCCGCTTCCGCCGAATAGCCGGGCACGGAACCGTAGACCAGATCGATGCCGGGCGCGAGCACCAGCCGGTCATAGGGCACGGCCGAACCGTCAGCCATCGTCACGGTCTTCGCCGCTCTGTCGACGGCTTTGGCCATGCCGGTCACTTTCTTGATCCCATAAGCCGAAACCAGCCCGTCATAGGAATGGGTGATCGACTGGAAGTCGCGATAACCGCCGAGATAGATGTTGGAGAAGAAGCAGGTTGTGAACGTGTCGCTGTCCTCGATCAGCGTCACGTCGAGCGCGCCTTTTGCGCCCTTCGCGAGATATTTCGCGGCTGTCGCGCCGCCCGCACCGCCGCCAATGATCACAACGCGCGGTGGTGTCTGCGCCCGCAGATATGCCGGCATGGCCAGTGTTGCGGCACCTGCCCCCATGACAAGGCCAAACTGCCGTCTCGATATGCCAGTCCTCAATGCGCTCATCGTTTTCCTCCCGCGAGCAGTGGTTCGGTTACTGGTATTCGTTCGCACGGTCCCAGCCAGTCACTCTGGAAAGCTTGAAAAATACGCAGCGAGAGCCGCGATCTCCTCATCCTTCAGGCGCACTGACATCAGCTTCATCACATTGTTGTCGCGCATGCCGAGCCTGTATTCGACCAGCGCCCGGACGATGTAGTCCACCGGCAGTGCCCGGATCGGCGGAATGCCGCTGGTCGCGCCCGCTTGCTGATGGCATGTGGCGCATTCACCACCGAGATACGCCCCAAGCTCCGGATCAGCATCAAGCGACAGCACGCGTGTTGTTGCCTGTCTTGCCTCAAGCGCCTGCTTCGTAAGGTCACTGGCCGGGTCCGATGCGAAAGCGGGAACCCGACCAAGAACAACGGTCAAAGCCAGTGCAGCAACTGCTGTCTTTCCGCTGGCGTTTCCCATTCCTTTCGTCACCGAAACGCCTCCCGTTTGGACAGCTGCCGTCTATTCGATGCCGGCCGCCGGCGCTTCGTCGCTGCCCGCATTCTCCGGCGTCACATCAAGCACGGCGGCATGCATTCTGATTTCCGCCTTGCCTGGCTTGCAATTGCTCATGCATGGCTCAACGCCAGCCTTGTAGTGCGGTTCACTTGCGCGTTCATCAGGAACAAAGTTCAATTCATTGGGCAGTTTCACCGAGGTGAAATTGTCCTTCGACAGCACGAACTCCTCGTCCTGCACGACATCGTTCAGGTAGAGGAGATAAGCGGTCAGCGCATAGACATCGTCGTCGGACAGCGAGCGAGCATTGCCAAAGGGCATCGCGCGGCGAACGTAGTCGTAGACTGTCGAGAGATAAGGCCAGTAGGAGCCGATCGTCTTTTCCGGCCGGTCGGCCTGTAGCGTGCCCTGCCCGCCGGCAAGCACCGGCCAGCGATCAATCGCCTCACCGAAATCGCCATGGCACGACGCGCAGGCTTCGTCATAGATCGCCATGCCGTCCGAGACCTTGCCCTTGCCTTCGGGCAGGCCAAGCCCGTCCGGGCGCACATCAATGTCCCAGGCTGCAATTTCATCTTGGGTTGCCAGCCGGCCGAGCTTGAAATGCAGACCGTCTCCGATAGCAGGAGCGGGCGCTTCAGTCTGAGGTTTCGGTGCTGGCGGCGGGTCAGCTGGGGCGGGCGCTGCCGGAGCAGGGGTGGCGGCTGGCGCTGCGGCAGGAGCCGGCGCCTCGGCCGCACCGTTCTCGTCAAACGTCCCGAGATAGGTCAGGAGATTGGCAATATCCTCCGGCTTTTTCAGCCCGGCAAATGCCATCTTGGTGCCTTTGACGAAGCCTTTCGGGTCTGCGACATAGGCTTCGAGAGAAGCCTGATCCCAAACCAGACCAGCCGCGCCTTGCTCGGTCATCGGTTTGGAATATTTGTAGCCCTCAACAGAACCTGCCGCCCGCCCGAGAATGCCGTTCAGCTGCGGGCCGACCTTGTTCTTTGCCCCCTCTCCGACCGCATGGCAGGCCTTGCATTTGTTGAATACTTTTGCGCCCGCCGCCGCATCCTGCGCCTTGGCGGGAACGACAGCGAATGCAGCCAGCAGCAGCGCTGCGGCAAAAGCCTCAGGAAATTTCGACATTTTCGACCACTCCGTCCGGCGCGACATGCCAGGTCTGGATGCCATTGTTGTGATAGATTGAATTGGTCCCGCGTACGGCTCGCAATTCTTCCTTCCCCGGCTGAACCAGCCCGTCGGAATCAATCGCGCGCGATTGCAGGAACAGCTCTGATCCGTCCCAATCGAATTCGTAGTAGAAGCGGTGCAGCGCTTTGGGCAGGCTCGGGCCGTCTATGCGCGCCGGCTTCCAGTTGCGCCCGCCATCAATGGACACGTCGACACGGGCAATCGTTCCATTGCCGGACCATGCCAGACCGCTCAGCACGAGCGGGCCTTTGCCGTGCTTCACCGGCGCCTGCGGACTGGGATTGGTGATGACGGATTTGACATCCATGACCCAGGTGAATTTGCGTGCTTTGCCGTTTGCCAGAAGATCGGTGTATTTCGACGTCTCCTCGCGCTGCTCCCAGGGCTTGTCGCCAACTTCCAGTCGGCGCAGCCATTTGATCCACATATTGCCTTCCCATCCGGGGACGACCAGACGCAGCGGGTAGCCCTGCTCAGGCCGCAGAGCCTCGCCATTCATGGCAAACGCGACCATGCAGTCGTCCAGCGCCTTGTCCATCGGGATCGAGCGGGTCATGGCGGATGCATCAGCGCCTTCCGCCAGCAGCCATTTGCCCTCGGCCTTTACGCCGGCTTCGTCGAGAAGCGTCCTCAATTTTACGCCGGTATACATGACGCAATGGACCATGCCGTGGGTGAACTGGCAGCCATTCAGCTGTGAGCCACGCCATTCCATGCCGGAATTGGCGGCGCATTCCAGGAAGTGGACCCTGTTTTCTCGCGGAAAACGCTTGAGGTCAGCCATCGTGAAGACCAGCGGCTTTTCGACCAGCCCGTTGATCATCAGCCGGTGTGCGCCCGGCTCGATCTCGGCAATGCCACCATGGTGCCGCTCAAAGCACAGGCCGTTGGGCGTGATGATGCCTTCAAGCTCATGCAGCGGCGTGAAATTGACCGACGATACAGTGTCCGAAGTCAGCCATGGCACGTTCTTGCGCACGACGCCGGCCTCGAACTGCGATGGCTTGCCATAGGGCCGCGCATCGACACCGTCGCCAAGTGTCCGGTTCCAGTCCTGGATCTCCGTAATCTGTGGTTCGCCCGCTGAAGCGCCACGCGTCATGGCAGCGCCGGCAATGGCTGCCGCACCCATGATCCCGCCACCCAGAACGCCGCGCCGCGACAATTGGGCAGAACGCCGCTTGTCAGTCATCGAACCCCTCCAGGATGCGATTCATCGTCATATAGAAATATCACTATGTATTGGTGCGAAGTCAACGCACCTTTGGTGCAATTGCACTCACATCACGACCTTGACCGTCTGACGCTCGGGCACATTCACCGTCTGCTTTTCGGTGATGTATTCTTGCATGAGATCGTAGATCGCCGGACCTTCGACGCCCTCGTTCACGGACGCCCAGCCGCCAACGACATAAGTCTTCGCGGGATCGATCGGATCACCGGTCTCGGCCAGCGCCATGTCAGAAATCCGGCTTCCGATAGTGTTGTTGACCGTGCAGGTGTAGGTCATGCCGCCAACGCGAACCATGTCGCCGCCCTGCTGCAGGAACGGGTCGGGGTTGAAGAGATTGTCACAGACGTCTTCGAGAATGTCCTTCAGTTGCGCGCCGCTCATCTCGTTGCGATAGACGGCCGGGTAGCTCATTGAAGTCTCATTGTAGAGTTCGTCGACCGTGATGTCCTGACCGGGCAACAAGGTCGTGCCCCATCTGAACCCCGGTGACAGTGCAATCTGCGTGTCGCGCTTCTCCATGATGCCCTGACAGATCAGATCGTCCCAGGTTCCGTTGAAATTGCCGCGCCGGTAAAGCAGCGAATCCGTCTTGCCGATGATGCGCGAAATCTCGTCCTTGTACGGAGCCCGAACCTCGGTAATTTTTGCGGCCATCTCGACGTCAGGCGTAATCGCATCCGCAAAGACGGGAATCAAATTGGAGCTGTAGCCGGTCACCTTGCCGCCCGACACTTCGAGGTCGACGCGGCCGAGATATTGTCCGTGCGAGCCGGACGACAGGATCAGCGTGTTCTCCACCTGCACCGCACGCGGGATCGCATCATGCGTGTGGCCGGTCAGGATGACGTCGATCCCCTTCACCTCGCTGGCGATTTTCCGATCAACATCAAATCCGTTGTGAGACAACATCACGACGATTTCGGCGCCGCTCTCCCGCGCGGCCTCGACATTGGCCTGAAGCACGTCGGCGCGGATGCCGAATGACCATTTCGGGAACATCCAGCGCGGATTCGCGATCGGCGTATATGGCATCGCCTGACCAATGACCGCGACCTTGACGCCACCACGCTCAAACATTGCTGTCGGCTCGAAGGCCGGTTCGTCCCATTCGGAATCGAAAATGTTCGAAGCAAGGAACGGATAGTCCATGCTCTCGACGATTTCCTGGAAGCGGGCCTCGCCGAAGGTGAATTCCCAATGGCCGGTCATTGCATCGGGTTTGAGCAGCTTCATGCAATCGACCATGTCCTGGCCATTGGTCTTCAGCGATGTGTATGAACCCTGCCAGGTGTCGCCACCGTCAAGAAACAGCACTCTGTCGTCGCCGCGCTCGGCGCGGATCGCCTTGACCAGCGTCGCAGTCCGGTCCAGCCCGCCAAGACGCCCATAGGCACGGGCAAGGTCGACATAATCGAGGAAGGTGTGCGCATAGGCGAGCGCCGAGCCCCGCTCGATGCCGAACTCCCTGAGGAATTCCTCGCCAACCAGATGCGGCGGGATGCCGGCATAGGCGCCGACGCCGATATTGGTATCGGGCGGGCGAAACTGGATTGGCTGAAGCTGGGCATGCACGTCGGTGAAGTGCAGCAGCGTGACCTGACCCTTGGCGTCGAACTTCAGCAGGTCGTCCTGGGTCAGCTTCTGTTGCGCCAGCGCCCGCGTTGGATTTGACAGCAGCCCGGCGGCGCCGAAGACCACACCTGCATTGACCGCAAACTGCAGGAAACCACGGCGCGTATGGCCCATCTCAATATCCTCCGAGCACAATGGCTTCTCGCTTCGCCGTGAGGCGAAACGAGAATGGCTGCCTGCCCGATCCTTCTATTACTGGCGCACCGCCGGCGTTTCGACCGAAAGGCCTGTCCCGCGCCATGTCACATAGACCTCCAGTGCCATCAGCTCGTCGGAAAACGCCTTGGGGAATTCCGCACGCGTGTCGCGGATGCAGCCGCGGAAACGGTTATGCAGCGAGACCATGCCGCCGGTATTGAAGCGGTAGGTCGGGAAGCCATTGGCCTGCCCCTGACTCAGATGGTCGGCGCGGATATATTTGCCCATCGACGCTTCATGGCACGACGCGCAGGCGAAATTCAGCTGCCCGGTGCGGGTGTAGTAGGTTTCCTTGCCCTTGTCCCACCAGCTTTGCATGTCGCCTGCCGCGAGATCCAGCTTCACCGGAACGCCCAGCGACTGGTGCTTGATATAGGTCGCAAGCGCGACCTGGTCTGGCGCATCGAACTTGTATGCCTCGGCGCCCATGTTCTCGGTACGGCACTTGTCGATCTGCAGCTCGATATTGATCGGCTTCTTCGACGCCTCATCCCATTTCGGATAGTTCGCGCCAATGCCCTTCATTGTCTCGGCAGCATCATTGTGACACGACGCGCAGGATTTTCCGGCCGTGCCGTCGACGGCATTCCAGATCTCCGCGCCGCGCTCCACCGCCAGCATGCCGGGATTGGCGAACGAGTCGGCCTCTGTCGCGCGGGTTTCAGCCTCGCGGAACAACCAGCCCGAAAGAACCTCGTCAAACGGGTGGCCTTCCGGCGCCTTGGTCTTGGTCGTCATTTCGACACCGTCGATCACAAGCTTGTCGTCGACGGGATCGGCAAATGCCGATGTAACTCCGCCGGTCGCCAATGCGAGACCGACAAACGCTGCTGCAAGAACCGAGTTCCTGTTCACGACTCACCTCCCCCACGCATTCCGTCGTTCGCGACGATGCGCTTCCCCGCCTGGAAACTCAGCGGACTTCGATCTTCTGCTCGTCGGTGTAGATCGACCCGTCATCGTCCACCCAGGTGAACTTGAATGTTCCACTTTCAGGCACACGCGCACTGAATTCGAGATAGGGATTGGCTGAAATCGCCGGATCGATGTCGGCCGAGAACACCAGCTGGCCGTTCAGTTCGCAGGTAAACTTGTTGATGATCTTGCGCGGGATCACCTTGCCTTCCTTGTCCTTGCGCTGGCCCGATTCCATCTCGTGGCTGATCAGCGTCTTCAGGACGATGACCTCACCGGCCTTGGCCGTCTTCGGTACCTTCACCCGGGGCTTCGGGGTCGCTGCCATTGTTTTGTTCCTTCCCCTTCAGGTGCTTCGATCAGCCGCCGCAGCCGCCGATCGTCACCTTCACTTCCTTCTTGTCCATGTAGACCGAACCATCGGCCATCTTGGCGAGCGCGATCACACTCTGTGTCTTGGCCAGCCGCATCCGCGTAGTGGCAGCTGCTGCACCAGACAGCGCCGTAAAGTGGAATGTCACAACTTCGGGCCGCGGATTGCCCTCGGCAACCAGCATTACCGACTGCACCATGTCGCCATCAGCCATCTTGCTGTCGACGGAAACCGATACGGGCACCGTATTGCCGTTTTCGGCAATCTCGGGCGCCGTCAACTTGATCTTGCCGGATTGAGGCTCCTTGCCGCCGGTAAAATCGGCAATCAGCTTTGTCGTATCTTCTGCCGCTGCATGGGCCACGCCCGACAGAAGCTGCAGGGCCGGAACTGCGGCAAACCCGGCCGTGAGTGCAAGCACACGACGACGCGTCAGTGTCATGCGATCCTCCATCTGATCTACTCCTTCAGCGTCGCAAGATAGGCGACGACATCTTCAACTTCCTGCGCAGTCAGGATCGTCTTGCCGACGAGATCGGTGCGCACATTCTTGCCGACGTTCAGGCTGTAGAAACCCGGCATCATCGTCTCGTCGGAAAACACCTGCTTGGCGTCAACCACGATCGCGCGCAACTGCTCGACCGACCAGCGGTCAGCCGCACCGTCAAGCGGCGGCGCAACATCGCCATGGAACTGCTCTTTCGAGAGTGACGAGACGGCATGGCAGGCAAGGCAGTTGCCCGCCCTGCGATTGGCCAGCGTCTTGGCGCCCTCTTCAGGATTGCCGGCAACGCCGGTCAGCGACGCTGCAATCTCGGCATCGACAAGCTTGACATCGCCAGGCGCAGTCTCGGCGGACCATGCCTGCAGCCCGGAAACACTCAGCGCGATGGCCGCGACCATTAAGGTTCGACGCATTCGGGTCCTCCAACCCTCGGATTCATGTTCGAATCCGCTCCCCACATTCAGACGATAGAATGGCTTGCAAATGCATTCAATAGAAAAATATGAATTTCTGAATATATCAATCTTCGCCCTCTTGCAGCCGGCCTTGTGCGCGCAGTTCATTGATGATGCGGGCGTGATACTGCTGAAAGTGCTCGTCTTTTTCGTAGCCCTTTTCCGACACCCAACGAAACATGTTGAGGAAGGTCCACTTGCCAAACGCGCCCGGCATTGTCGCGACTGCGGCCTCGGCAACCGTCTTGCCGTCAGGCGCTTCTTCGGGAAGGAACACGATTGTCGGCGTGAAAACATAGCCCCATTTGCGCGCTGCGGTCTTTTCGGTCAGCGTCTCGCCGTCGAGGTCCGTCACCTCTTCGTCGCCAAACATGTTGTATTGCACGACCATGAAATTCTCCGAGATGAAGTCGCGCACTTCCGGGTCGGCCAGCACCTTTTCGTGCATCTCCCGGCAGTAGATGCAGCCGCGCTGCTCGAAGGTGATCGCAAGACGTTTGCCTTCTGATTTTGCCTGGGCAATGTCCTCGGCAATGTCGCGGAACGTGATCGTGAACCATGGCTCCTTGTGCAGCCCGTCATCGCCGATCTCCACCGCATTGGCGGCGTGTAACGCGAATGAAATACCAATCAGAAATGCGCAGGCCGCGATGAAGCGTGACATGATGATCTCCTAGCCAATCGTCTGGAAGATGGGGAAGGTTTCGAGCAGCCAGAATGAGATGACGCTCATCTGGCCGGTGATGAACAGGATGCCGGTGACAACAAGCAATCCGCCCATAACCTTCTCCACAGTTCGCATGTGGCGCTTGAAGCCACTGGCCCAATTGAGGAACGGACCGGCGAAGACGGCTGCCAGGATGAACGGAATGCCGATGCCAACCGAATAGACCGCCAGCAGCATCGCGCCACGCAAGGCGCTGCCTTCGCTGCCGGCAATGAACAGGATGGCCGCCAGAACCGGGCCGACGCATGGCGTCCAACCAAATGCGAAAGCTAGCCCCATCACATAGGCGCCAAGCGGGCCGGCGGGCTTGCGATCGACCTGAACCCGCGCTTCGCGATAAAGCGCCGCGATTCGGAACACACCGAGAAAATGCAGGCCCATCACGATGATGATGACGCCGGCAATAATCGACAGAATGTCGAAATACTGCGCCATCGTCTTGCCGATGACGCTGGCCGTTGCACCGAGCGCAACAAACACCGTGCTGAAGCCGAGCACGAATGCGAAGGCCGCCGTGATGACCCGACGACGCTGCGCAGCGCCCGGCTTCTCGTCGGTCAGTTCCTCGAAGCTGATCCCCGCCAGCCATGCCAGATAGGGCGGCACGATCGGCAGCACGCAGGGCGACACGAATGACAGCAGTCCCGCAAGCAGCGCTCCACCGATGCCTATATCCAGCATATCTGCTCCCGCCCCAATGATGGGCAGAGCTTGGCAGACATATTCATTAAATGCTATATTTAAATGCAACGATATCGCTGATGGAACATGACTGGTCTGAACTTGCCCCGCGCGGCGATCGCTGCCGCAGCTTTGCTGTCGTTTGCTCCCGCGCGGGCCGCCGAATTGCTGATGCTTGAGCAGCCGGGCTGTGTGTGGTGCGCGCGCTTTGATGCCGAGATTGCGCCCGCCTGGCCAAAGACCACCGAGGGCAGGATTGCGCCCCTGCGCAGGGTCGACATCACCCGGTCATGGCCGGCAGATCTTGAACACATCCAGAAGGAGCGGTTTACGCCGACATTTGTTTTGCTGGACAATGGCCGGGAAATCGGTCGAATGCGCGGCTATGTCGGCGATGAATTCTTCTGGTATCGTATCGGGGAACTGATCGCCCAATTGCCTGAGCCACCGAAAGATCCTGACTGACATGAGCCTGCCCAACGTCAAGGACGTCCAGACCCCGGAAGAATTCAACGCGCTGCTCGAACAGGCGCGCAAGGCCAGCGAATTGCTCAAGGCGCTGTCGCACGAAGGCAGGCTGCTGATCCTGTGCCTGCTGGCCGAAGGTGAGAAATCGGTTTCCGAACTGGAAGACGCAATGAAGCTGCCGCAGGCCGCCGTGTCGCAACAACTCGCACGGCTGCGCTTCGATCGCCTCGTCAACACGAGGCGCGACGGACGCACCATCTACTATTCGATTGCCAGCGAAGAAGTGTCGTCAGTGATCGAGACGCTGTACGATCTGTTCTGCGCGCCAGTTCGCAAGGCTGGCCAATAACCAGACCCGCAAAGGGCATCCGATATAGGCCGGCGTCAGCCGGCGGGAGGATTGTATGAGCCTGGCGGGATGGCCCTGGTTCCTTGTTGTTGCCGGCCTTGGCGCAGGCATCGTGCTCGGCTATGCCGCGCGCGCCAATCATTTCTGCACCATGTCGGCGCTGGAGCGTTACTGGTACGCGGGCGACGCGCGCGGCGTGCGCACCTGGGCGCTCGCAGCCGCAGTTGCGCTCGCTGCAACACAGGCCATGCATCTGGCCGGCGTTATCGACACGGCTGACAGCTTCTATGTCCGGTCCAATCTCAGCCTTGTCGGCACAATCGGAGGCGGCATTGCGTTCGGCTTCGGCATGGCGCTGGTTGGTACTTGCGGCTTCGGCGCTCTGGTCCGCCTCGGTGGTGGCAGCTTGCGCTCGCTGATTGTGCTCATCGTCCTTGGGCTGGCGGCAATGTCGGCCCAGAAGGGCCTGATTGCGCAGGCGCGCGTCGTGGTGTCCGACAATGTCGCCATCGATCTTTCCGATCAGGGCGGGCAATCGCTGGCGAACTTGCTGTCCTGGACAACGGGCACGGACCTGTCGGCAATTGTTGCTGTGGCTGTGTTCGTCGCATTGCTTGGCTGGGTGTTTTCCGACCGGCAGTATCGAAGCGAACGGAAATCCATTGGCACTGGCGCTGTCATCGGACTTGTCATCGCATTTGGCTGGTGGGCTACAAGCCTTGCTTCCCAGCAGTCCTTCGAGATCGTGCAGATCGAAGCCGGCTCCTTCATCGTGCCGGTGGCAGACACGCTGATGCAGGCGATAACCTTTACCGGCACCCTGCCCGACTACGGCGTCGGCCTTGTTGTCGGCGTGGTGGCGGGAGCCGGCATCTGCGCATTGCGCAGGCATGACGTGCGCTGGGAAGCTTGCGACGACGCGCGCGAACTCTCCCGCCATCTTGCGGGTGGCGCATTGATGGGCGTCGGCGGCGTCTTTGCCATGGGCTGCACGATCGGCCAGGGCGTGACAGCGGTATCGGCGCTGGCAATTTCTGCACCCATCGTCATGGCATCGATCTTTGTCGGCGCACGCATGGGCCTTGCCTATCTGATCGAAGGCTCGCCATTCGAGGCGTTTCGCCGATCGCCGGGCCGGCAGCCAGCCGAATAGGCCGTCACGAAAGTCAGCTCGGCAAATATTTGTATCCGCCGTCGTGGCGCTGGATCATGCCGGCGCCGGGATGGGGAAAATGAAATCCGACAAGACGCGCTTTGTCGCCAGCCAGCCGGTCGAGCAGCTTGGCTCGCGTCGCAGCTCCCAGTGCCTGATCCTGATCGGCAGCGGAATGCCATTGTGGTCGTTCGACCGAGACGATTGCGTTTGAGATGGCATCGCCGACGATCATCAGCGGCTCGGAACCGTGCACCATGAACGACATATGTCCCGGCGTGTGGCCTGGCGTGAGCACCGCCTCGACACCGGGCAGCACGTCGTCGCCATCGTTCAGGAACCGAACATTGTCGCCCATCGCCGCAAACCGGTTACGCGCGCCGACAACAAATGTCTGGCGATCTTCTGGCACCTTCGACATTGCGTCTTCGGCCGACCAGAAAT
>Ga0209572_1001741_pt1 | contig 13098 bp, 11 predicted proteins | sample EBPBio232012_DNA_FD_185867 | JGI IMG/M metagenome (GOLD analysis project Ga0209572, IMG submission 185867) | Wastewater treatment Type I Accumulibacter community from EBPR Bioreactor in Madison, WI, USA - Reactor 1_1/23/2012_ DNA (SPAdes)... | ecosystem: Engineered > Bioreactor > EBPR >...
CAGCGCGATCTGGCCGCTGGCGCCGACTTCTTTGAGCATGGGGATCTCCGTGGGTTTGGGGCTCATGCAATCATGCAGCATGATGTCGAAGGCGACAAGTCGCCTTATCGATGCGCACTGGCGATGTGTGAAAAGCGGGTCGTGGCGCCGGTCAGCTGAACAAGTCGCCCATCATGCGGGCGTACCAGCGGAAGTCCTCGGACACCAGGGCTTCGCGGCGGTCGTTGTCGTCGATCTGGGCCTGCTCAAGGATGCCCTGGTCGTTGATGCGGTAGTCGAACTGCACGGCAATGGCCTCGCGCGGGGAGCCGTTGACCAGCATGTAGCACAGGTTGTCGGGCAGCTCGACCTTGGGCGCGCGCCCGGCCAGGCGCTCGGCGATGTAGCGCGCGACGATGCGGCCATGCGCGTTGGCCACGTGGCCGGCCTTGGGGTAGAACAGGAAGTTGGGCAGCGGTGAGACCTGGCCCACAGCGTCGCCGATGACGTACACGTCGTCGTCGCCCTTCATGGTCAGCATCTTGTTGTCCACGTCGGCCCAGCCGGTGGGCTTGCCGTCGGGCCGGGTGCCGACGGCGCCGGCTTTCCAGGCCAAATCACCCGCCTGGTGCGGCGCCATGATGACGGCGTGGTCGAACTTCATGTCGCCGGCGCTGGTCTTGATGCGCTGGGCAAAGGGGTCGATCTCCTGCACATGCGCGTTGGGCACGTAGGTGAGGATGTCGCCGTACAGGTCGCGGAAGGCCTCGCGAAAGCCCACGCCGATGGGGCGCACGCCGTCCTTGTGGTCGAGGATGGTGATGCGGCCCTTGATGTTGTGGGTCTTGAACCACCAGGCCACCAGACAGGCGCGCTCGTAGGGGCTGGGCGGGCAGCGCTGGGGCGGGGGCGGCAGGTTCATCACCCATTCGCCGCCCTTGAAGGCGTGCAGCGCGCGCTTTAGCGCGTAGTGCTCGGCGTTGGGGATGTAGGCACCCGGAAAGCGGGCGCGCGTGGCTTCGGCGGCGCGGCGGTCGTTGCCAAACCAGGTCTCGTAGCCGTAGCGGATGCCGGGCGCCAGCACCAGCAGGTCGTAGTCGAGGTGGCCCAGGCTGGTGTGCACGCGCTTGGTGTCGCGGTCGATCTGGGTGATCTCGCTCTGGATGAAGCGGTAGCCGTGGCGCTCGCTGACCTGCAGGTAGTCGTGGGTGAGGAACTGCGAATCGACGATGTCGACCAGCCACTTGTTGCTCATGGGGCAGCTGAAGAACACCGGGTTGCGCTCCAGCAGCACGACTTCGGCCTGCGGCGCCATCTGGCGGATGTTCTTGGCGGCGCTCAGGCCCCCCCAACCACCGCCGCAGACCACCACGCGCGGGGCTTTGCCCTTGGCGATGAGTGCCTCGGACGGCGAGCCGACCAAAAACGGCAGCGGGGCACTGGCGGCAGTGTTGGAGGCGGTGGGGGCGGCGCAGGCGGTCAGCAAGCTGGCCGACGCACCCGCCGCACCGGCGAGGAATTGACGTCGATCGATGGGCATGGCAGTTCTCTGGGGTGGTGGTTGAGGTGGTGGGTTGAAAAAACTCAGGCCAGGGCGGCCTGAAGCAGGGAAAGTTGTTCAGTCAGTTGCACCGGCTGCTCCAGCCCGCGCAGATCGAGCAGCAGGCGGTCGTCGGCAATGCGGCCAATCACCGGGCGGGGCAGGGCGCGCAGGGCGGCGGCCAGCTCGTCGAGTGCGCGGCCGGCGCCTTTTTTGCCGCCTGTGGGGGCGATAGCCAGACCGGCGGAGGGCAGGCGCTCGACGGGCAGCGAGCCGGAGCCGATCTGGCCCAGCAGGTCGACCACCTCCACCGTAAAGCGCGGCGCCACGGCCTGGGTCACGGCGGGACGCAGTTGCTCGGCCAGCGCGCGCAGGTCGGCGGCCGGGCGGGTGAGCAGGCGCAGCGTGGGCACATCCTGCGTCAGGCGCTCGGGGCGCAGGTACAGGCGCAGCGTGGCCTCCAGCGCGGCCAGGGGCAGCTTGCTCATGCGCAGGGCGCGCTTCATGGGGAACTTGCGGATGCGGCCGACCAGCTCTTTGCTGCCGACGATCAGGCCGGCCTGTGGGCCGCCCAGCAGCTTGTCGCCGCTGAAGGTGACCACGCCGCAGCCGGCGGCCAGCATCTGTTGTGGCGTGGGCTCGGCCGGCAGGCCGTAGGCGGTGAGGTCGATCAGCGAGCCGCTGCCCAGGTCGGTGGCCAGGGGCAGCTGGTGGCGCGCGGCGATGGGGGCCAGCTCGGCCTCGGTCACGGCGCTGGTAAAGCCTTGCACGGCGTAGTTGCTGGTGTGCACCTTCATCAGCAGGGCGGTGCGCTCGGTGATGGCGCGCTCGTAGTCGTGCGGGTGGGTGCGGTTGGTGGTGCCCACCTCGACCAGCTTGGCGCCAGCGCTTTCCATCACGTCGGGCATGCGGAAGGCGCCACCAATCTCGACCAGCTCGCCGCGCGAGACGATGACCTCGCGCCCGTGCGCCAGCGCGGCCAGGGTCAGCAGCACGGCGGCGGCGTTGTTGTTGACGACGGTGGCGGCCTCGGCGCCGGTCAGCTCACACAGCAGGCCTTCGATGATGCTGTCACGGTCGCCGCGGCCGCCGCTGCCCAGGTCGTATTCAAGGTTGTTGGGCCCGGCCATCATGGCCTGCACGTGGGCCAGCGCGGCCTCGGGCAGCAGGGCGCGGCCCAGGTTGGTGTGGATCACCGTGCCGGTGAGGTTGAGCACGGTGCACAGGCGCGGCGCCAGGCGCGCGTTAACGCGCTGGGCCAGTTGCCCGGCCAGCGCGTCGGGTGCCACGGCGCTCAGCGCCAGCGTGCCGGCCAGGGCCAGGGCGCGGGCCTCGTCCAGCAGGGCGCGGCTTTCACGCGCGACGAGGGTGTGGCCGTGCTCGGCAATCAACGCCGCCACATCGGGCTGGCGCAGCAAGCGGTCGACCGCGGGCAGGTCTTTGGGGGTGGCGGGGGTGTCGGGGGCGGAGCGCGGGGCGTCGGGCTGGTGGGCCTGGGCCTTGGAACCGTGTACCACGGATTCGTCGGGCCTTGCCATCAGGCGCTCCCTCGTTCGGGCGGGGGCGGGGCGGCCTCGCCACCCTCGTCGCCGTCGCCAAACAGCAGCATGAAGTTGACGCCGTGGCGTTGGTAGCCTTCTTCGGCGACCAGCAGGTCGAGCGTCAGGCTGGCCAGGTCGTCGGCCACGGGCTCCACGTGCAGATCGCGGTCCATGTGGACGATTTTCAGGTAGTGCTGGCAGGTGTCGCAGGTTTCGGCCTGCACCGATTCGCGGCGGGTGGATTGGTCGGCGTCCGCCAGCGCCTGCAGCGCGCGAAAGCGCACGCCGCCGGTGCTGAGGCAGTGCGTGCACTTGATGCGCACCATGTGCCATTCGGCGTTGCACAGCGCGCAGTGCAGGTAGCGAAAGCCCTCGCTGTCGCCGCCCACGCGGGTGACGCTGGCGGTGGGCAGGCTGCCGCAGCAGGGGCAGCGCGTGGCGTCCTGGACGTAACCATAGGGGTTGGGCACGGCCTGGGCGCTGGCGCGCACCAGGTGCGTCCAGTACAGCTGCAGGCCCGCCGCGATGAGCGGTGCGGCGGCCATGTCCAGGCCCAGGGTGATGCCGGCCAGCAGGCGCTCGGCTTGCTGCTCCAGCGCAGTGTCGTCCCGCTGGGCCAGGGCCTGCACGCCGGCGCGAGCCGGGCTGTCGGCAGGCAGTTGGTCCAGCACCTGGGCGAGCAGGGCGCGCAGCTCGCTCTTCCAGGCCGCGGCGCGCGGCCACTGGGCGGTGTCGAGCAGGGGCGCGCCAGTTTGCGAGGCGGCGTCGGCCTGTTCGACGGTGGGCAGCGGCACGGCCGGGTAGCCGGCCAGGCGGGCGTGCTGTGCCTCGCACACCACCGCCATCAAAAGCAGGTAGTCGCGCATGGCGTGCCCGGCCGCCAGTTGCCGCAGGCGCAGGGCGCGCTGGGCAAAGACGTCGGCATCGGGCAGCCGCAGGCGCGGCAAATCAGCGCCGGCGTTGACGGCGATTTCTTCCGGGGTGCGAAGGCGTGCGCTGGCGCTGAGGGTCATGGCTGAAAGCGTTGCGCCGCTGGCTCAGCAGCGGCGCGGGTCTATCGAAGTCGAAAAATACCGGGGTCAGCCGGCGCGCTGGTCGGGCACGCGCGCTTGGCCTTCCATCTTGTCACGGTACCACAGCAGGTGGTGGCGTTTGGCCCAGCCAGCGCTCACCGTGCCCTGGGTCATGGCACGCAAGGTGCCCTTGACCCAGATGGCCGCGTAGATGTGCACCACCGCCGTCAACGACATGATGAAGGCCGCCAAGGCGTGCAGCACCACCGCCACCCGCTGCACCGGGATCGGCACGCTGTTGGCAAACCAGGCCTGCCAGAACAGCACGCCGGTGCACAGCAGCACGATCAGCGACAGCGTCATGCTCCAGAACACCAGCTTCTGGCCGGCGTTGTATTTGCCCACGGGCGGCATCTGGGACTCGTCGCCCTCAAACACCAGCTTAGGTGCTTTCTCGACCCACTGGCTGTCTTCACGCTTCCACGTGTTGACGCGCCAGAACGCCAGGAACATGAGCAGGAACAGCACGAACACCGCGATGCCGAGGTAAGGGTGCAGCACCCGCGTCCATTGCGGGCCGCCGAACAGGTTCGTGAGGAAGAACATGCTCGGGTGGAACAAGGCCAGCCCCGAAAAGCCGGCCAGGCCGAAGCACACCACCACCATCCAGTGGTTGATGCGCTGGTTGTCGGTGTAACGCTGAATAAAGAGCTTTCTCATCGCTGTTCTCCTCAGGCGTCGTTGACGTGCGTGCGCTCGCCGGGTGAGGCGCCGACGACATTGGGCTGGCCGTCGGCGACGTAGTCTTCGTCGTCTTCGGGCACTTCAAGCGGACCTTGCTTCATGTGGTGGAAGAAGGCCACCACCGCCGCACCGATCATCGTGGCCAGCGCCACCGGCTTGGCCAGACCCTTCCAGATCGCGACCATGGGGCTGATGCTCGGGTTGGCCGGCAGGTTGGAGTACAGCTCGGGCTTGTCGCCGTGCTGCAGCACATACATGACGTGCGTGCCGCCCACGCCATCGGGGTTGTAGACGGCGGCTTTGTCGTAGCCGCGTGTCTTCAACTCGGTGACGCGGCCTTCGCCGTAGGTCAGCATGTCTTCCTTGGAGCCGAAGCGGATCGCGCCCGTGGGGCAGGCCTTGGCGCAGGCCGGCTCTTGCGAGACGGCCACGCGGTCGGCGCACAGCGAACACTTGTAGGCCTTGTTGTCCTTTTCGCTGATGCGTGGCACGTCGAACGGGCAGCCTTTGACGCAGTAGCCGCAGCCAATGCAGTTCTCGCTGATGAAGTCGACGATGCCGTTGGCGTACTTGACGATGGCACCAGGCGACGGGCAGGCCTTCAGGCAGCCCGGGTCCTCGCAGTGCATGCAGCCGTCCTTGCGGATCAGCCACTCCAGCCGGCCGGGGGTGACCTCGACCTCGGAGAACTTCATCACCGTCCAGGACTGGGGCGTCATGTCCATCGGGTTGTCGTAGACGCCGTGGCAGGTGCCGATGTCGTCGCGCAGATCGTTCCATTCCATGCACGCCGACTGGCAGGCCTTGCAACCGATGCAACTGGAGACATCGATGAGCTTGGCCACCTGCGGGATTTCGCGCCGGACATCAGGCGTCGGCGTGGTGACCGCCGAGCGCTTGGCAATATCGAGGGATTGAAGAGTTGACATGTGCTGAACCTCCTCAGGCCTTCTCGATGTTCACGGTGAACGACTTGTACTCAGGCGTCTGCGTGTTGGCGTCGCCGACGAACGGCGTCAGCGTGTTGACCAGGTAGCCTGGTTTGGTCTGACCCACAAAACCCCAGTGGTTGGGCAGGCCCACGGTGTGCACCTTGGTGCCACCGCAGTCGAGCGTCGGGATGCGCTTGGTCACCACCGCCACGGCCTTGATGAAGCCACGGTTGGACGTGACCTTGACCCAGTCGCCATGGCCAATGCCTTTTTCCTTGGCCAGCTCCTCGCCGATTTCCACGAACTGCTGAGGTTGCAGGATCGCGTTGATCTTGGCTTGCTTGGTCCAGTAGTGGAAGTGCTCGGTCAGGCGGTAGCTGGTGGCCGTGTACGGGAAGTCCTTGGGCTTGCCAAAGGCGTCCATGTCGCCCTTGAACACACGCGCTGCCGGGTTGGACTTGGCGCGCGGGTCCTTGTACATCGGGTTGCTCTCGAGCGGGGTCTCGAACGGCTCGTAGTGCGTCGGCCACGGCCCTTCGGCCATGCCGGTGGGGGCGAACAGGCGTGCCACACCTTCGGCCGTCATGATGAACGGTCGCACGGCGTCGGGCGCCGTCGGGTCGGCGGTGAGGGCGATGTCCGGCACGTCAGCGCCGCCCCAGGTCTTGCCGTTCCACGACACCAGCGGCTTGTCGGCACGCCAGGGCTTGCCGGTGGCCGGGTTGACCGAGGCGCCGTTGTACAGAATGCGGCGGTTCACCGGCCAGGCCCAGGCCCAGTTCAGCGTCTGGCCGATGTTCCACGGGTCGCTGTTGTCGCGCCGCGCCATCTGGTTGCCGGCCTGCGTCCAGGCGCCGGAGTAAATCCAGCAACCGCACGCCGTGCTGCCGTCGTCGCGCAGTTGCGCAAAGCTGGCCACTTGATCACCGGCCTTGACCAGGACCTTGGTCGGGTCCTTGGGGTCCATCAGATCGACCAGCGCCTTGCCGTTGTACTCTTTGGCGAGTTCATCCGGACCGGGCGCGTGGGGCACCTTGTACGACCAGGTCAGGTTGACAATCGGGTCGGGGAAGGCGCCGCCATCCTTGCGGTACATGGCGCGCATCCGCAGGAACAGCCCGGCCATGATGTCGACGTCGGTCTTGGCCTCGCCCGGGGGCGGTGCCGCCTTCCAGTGCCACTGCAGCCAGCGGCCGGAGTTGGTGATCGAGCCCTCGTCCTCGGCAAAACAGGTCGACGGCAGACGGAACACCGTGGTCTGGATTTCCTCGGGTTTGACGTCGTTGAACTCGCCGTGGTTCTGCCAGAACTCCGCAGTCTCGGTGTTCAGCGGGTCGATGGTGATCAGGAACTTGAGCTTGGACAGCCCGGCAATGACCTTCTTCTTGTTGGGGAAGGAGGCGACCGGGTTGAAGCCCTGGCAGATGTAGCCGTTCATCTTGCCCTGGTTCATCATCTCGAACGCGCGCAGCACGTCGTAACCAGCACCGGGCGCATCAAGCTTGGGCAGGTAGTCGAACGCCCAGTTGTTCTCGGTCGTCGCGGCGTTGCCCCACCAGGCTTTTTGCAGGCTGACGAAGAACTTGGGATAGTTCTGCCAGTAGCTCATCTGGTTGGGACGCAGTGGCTTGGTCGAGCGGGCCGCCAGATAGGCCTGGAAGTCCTGCTCGTGGTCGCGCGCAATGCTCATGTAGCCGGGCAGCAGGTTGGACAGCAGACCCAGGTCCGTCAGGCCCTGGATGTTGCTGTGGCCGCGCAGCGCGTTCATGCCGCCGCCAGCCACGCCGATGTTGCCCAGCAGCAGCTGCATCAGCGCGCCACAACGCAGCATCTCGGAGCCGGTGCTGTGCTGCGTCCAGCCGAGCGCATACATGATGGTCATGGTGCGGTCGGGCGTGGAGGTGCTGGCGATGTACTCGCACACCTTCTGGAACTGCTCTGGCGTGGTGCCGCAGACCTTTTGCACCATCTCGGGCGTGTAGGGCGCGTAGTGCTTCTTCATGATCTGGAACACGCTGCGTGGGTGCTCCATGGTCATGTCGACCTTGGCAAAGCCGGCTTCGTCCTTCTCGTACGCCCAGCTGGAGGGGTCGTAGTTGCGCTTCTCGGCGTTGTAGCCGCTGAAGATGCCGTCGTTGAACTGGTACGCCTCGCCCACGATGAAGGGGGCGTTGGTGTAGTGGCGGACGTATTCCGTCTGGATCTTGTTGTTGCTGAGCAGGTAGTGGATCACCCCGCCCAGGAAGGCGATGTCCGACCCCGCGCGCACGGGCGCGTAGAAGTCGCTCATGGCGGCCGAGCGCGTGAAACGCGGATCGACGACGACGAGCTTCGCCTTGTTGTTGTTGCGAGCCTCAATGGCCCATTTGAACCCGACAGGGTGTGCCTCTGCGGCATTGCCCCCCATCACCAGCACTACATCGGCGTTCTTGATGTCCTCCCAGTGGTTGGTCATCGCGCCTCGGCCAAACGTCGGAGCCAGACCGGCTACCGTCGGGCCGTGTCAAACACGTGCCTGGTTGTCGAATGCGAGTATCCCCATGCTGCGGATCACCTTGTGGGTGATGTAGCCAGCCTCGTTGGAGGAGGCCGACGCCGCCAGCATGCCGGTGGACAGCCAGCGGTTCACCGTCTGGCCGTTGTCGTTTTTGGCGATGAAGTTGGCATCGCGGTCCGCCTTCATCAGCTTGGCGATGCGCGACATGGCGTCGTCCCAGCTGATGCGCTTCCATTCCTTGGTGCCGGGCTCGCGCACCTCGGGGTACTTCAGGCGCGTGGGCGAGTGCACGAAGTCGAGCAGGCCAGCGCCCTTGGGGCACAGGCTGCCGCGGCTGACCGGGTGATCGGGGTCGCCCTCGATGTGGATCACGTCGCCGAGCGCGTTCTTGGCGCCGTCGCCCAGGCTGTACATCAGCAGACCGCAGCCGACCGAGCAGTAGGTGCAGTTGTTGCGGGTTTCGGTTGCTCGGGCGAGCTTGTACTGCCGGGTCTCCGCCAGCGCGGCGGTGGGCGAGAAGCCCAGGGCCACCAGACTGGACGCCGCCAGTCCTGCGCCACTGACCCGGAAGAATTGCCTCCGGTTCATGTCCATCTTGAACGCTCCTTGTGAAGAAAATTGGCCCCCGCGCTGGTGTTCAAGGCAGGAGAGGATGCGTTGAGTCTAGACAGAAAGGTGCGCCGCTCTGGTTGTCAAAACCCTTATGAAAAATGGCGCATAGAGGCCCTGGGAACAGCCCTCGGCGCAGGGGCGTGGGGCCCCGCGCCGGGCCAGGCTCACTCGCCCATCACCACGCCCTCGCGGCGCGGGTCGGCACCGCCCAGCCACATGGGTTTGCCATGGATCTGGGTGTGCACCAGGGCCTGCAGGCCGCTGGTCATGTTCATCTCGCGCACCTCGGCGCCGCGTGCGCGCAGGGCTTGCACCGTGGCCGGGGCGAACTTCTTCTCTTCCAGCATGGTGGGGCCGTTGACCGAGCCGAAATTGGGCAGGTTGATGGCTTGCTGCGGCGTCAGGCCCCAGTTCAGCACGCCGTGCAGCGTCTTGGCGGTGTAGTGGATGATGAGCGCGCCGCCCGGGCTGCCGCCGCTCATCACCAGCGGGCCACGCGTGCCGTCGGCGGCTTTCTCGAACACCAGGGTCGGCGCCATCGACGAGCGCGGGCGCTTGCCGGGCTGCACGCGGTTGGCGATGGGTTTGCCCTCGGCGTCGGCGGGTGCGAAGCTGAAGTCGGTCAGCTCATTGTTCAGCAAAAAGCCCTTGACCATCTGGCGCGCGCCGAACTGGTCCTCGATGGTGGTGGTCATGGCCAGCGCGTTGCCGTGCGCGTCGACGATGCTGATGTGGCTGGTGCCGTGCTCGATCTGATCCGGCATCGGCGCCCAGCTGGTCTTGACGGCGCCCGGGGTGCCGGGCTGCGCCACCTTCAGGCTCTGCGCGCCGATCAGTTTGGCGCGTTCGGCCAGGTAGGCCGGTTGCAGCAGACTCATCCAGCTGCCGGCCGGCGGCTGCACGAAGTCGGGGTCGGCCACGTACAGGCCGCGGTCGGCAAAGGCCAGGCGCGAGGCCTCGGCGTAGTAATACAGCCAGTCGGCCGTGGGCAGGCCGCTGGCGTCGGGCTTGAGCTGGGCGCCCGGCGTCTGCGCCAGGATGCCCAGGATCTGGCCGATGGCCACGGCGCCGGAACTCGGCGGCGGAAAACCGCAGACCTCGTAGCGTTTGTTGGCGGCCGGCACCGGCAGGTCATGACACAGCGGCGCGCGGCGCTTGGGCTGGTAGCCTGACAGGTCGGCCAGCGTCATCTGGCCGGCATTGCCAGGGTGGCGGGTGACCTTGTCGACGATGGCCTGGGCCACCGGGCCTTCGTTCAGCGCCACCGAGCCGCGCGCGGCGATGCCCCGCAACACCTCGGCCAGCTCGGGGTTCTTCAGCACGTGGCCGACCGGCCAGGGGTTGCCGGCGACGTCGTAGAAGTAGCGCGCGGCCACCGGGTCCTTCTTCAGGTGCTGCTCGCTTTTCAGCAGGGTGTTCAGGCGCGGGCTGACGGCAAAGCCCTGCTCGGCCAGCGTGATCGCCGGCTGGATCAGCTGCGCCCAGGGCAGGCGGCCGTGCGCCTTGTGCGCCTGCTCCAGCATGCGCACCGTGCCCGGCACGCCGACCGAGCGGCCGCCGACCACGGCGTCGTAGAAGGCCATGGGTTTGCCCTCGGCGGTCAGAAACAGCTTTTCGGTGGCGGCGGCGGGGGCGGTTTCGCGGCCGTCCCAGGCCGTGACCTCGCGGCCCTTGGCGTGCAACAGAAAGGCGCCGCCACCGATGCCGCTGGACTGCGGCTCGACCAGGCTCAGCACCATTTGCACCGCCACGGCGGCGTCGATGGCGCTGCCGCCGGCTTTCAGCACCTGGTAGCCGGCGTCGGTGGCCAACGGGTTGGCGGCGGCGACGGCAAATTTCTCATCCGCCCAGCCGGGCTTGTCGGTCCAGCCCGAGCCGCCCTCGGGCGTGGCCGGCGCCTGCGGCACGGTGTAGGTGAAGTTGCCGCTGGCGCAGGCGGTGAGCAGGGCGGCGGCGGCAACGGAGCCAAGGGCGAACAGGCGGCGCGTGGGCATGGGGGAGGTCTCCTTGAGGGGTGAATGGCGCAGGAAACCATGGTAGCGCAGCCTCGGCCGGAGACCCAGAAGCTGTTTTTCAGCTGTTTATGGGCATCTGCCGGCGTGGATACATCCTGAGCAGCTATCAAAAAATGAGTAACCGAAAGGCGGCTCAAGTCTTTCGCTTGCGCGCCGGCGCACGCGGTGCACGGGGGATGCGCGGCTTGGGTGCGGGCAGCGCGTCGGCCGTGGCGGCCAGCAGGGCCCGCAGCCAGTCGCGCTCGTCCCAGCGGTCCGGGCTGATGAGCAGGTGCGGCTTGCCCTTGTCGTAGAAGCGCTCCCACACCGGCGGCTGCATCAGCGCCTCGCCCGCGGCCGTGGGTTTGACGTAGAGCTGGTCGTTGCAGACAAAGGCCACCGGCTTGTCGTCCAGGTATAGGCAGTACTCGCCAAACATGCGCCGCGTGCGTATCCCCGACCAGGGACCGATCTGGTCGAGCAGAAAATCGAGCGTTTCGGGGCTGGTGGACATCGATAAAACTCGGCAAGCGGCCAGCCCGGATAGGACTGCTGCACTACGTTGAACATGAGGTGTGCCTATTCTCAGTGAAGTTCAACGCAGGTCCAAGGGCCGCGGAGCAGGCCAGGCGAGCTGCAGCCGTGGCCGGGGTCCCCCCGGCCAGTGGCTGCGCCCCCGGACGGGGGGAGGCGCAACAACCCGAAGGGTGTGGAGCCTGGGGGCGAGCCTATTTCGGCGCCAAGCGAATGGCCCCGTCCAGGCGGATCACCTCGCCGTTCAGCATGTCGTTTTCGATGATGTGCTTGGCCAGCTTGGCGTAGTCCTCGGGCGTGCCCAGGCGGCTGGGGAAGGGCACGGTGGCGGCCAGCGCGTCCTGCACCTCCTTGGGCATGCCGAACAGCATGGGGGTGCCGAAGATGCCGGGGGCAATCGTCATGTTGCGGATGCCGTTGCGCGCCAGATCGCGCGCGATGGGCAAGGTCATGCCCACCACGCCGCCCTTGCTGGCCGAATAGGCGGCCTGGCCGATCTGGCCGTCGTAGGCGGCCACGCTGGCGGTGCTGATCAGCACGCCGCGCTCGCCGGTGATCTCCGGGTCGTTGTGGCTCATGGCCTCGGCCGCCAGGCGGATCATGTTGAAACTGCCCACCAGGTTGACCATGATGGTCTTGGTGAACACATCCAGCTTGTGCGGGCCGTTCTTGCCCACCGTCTTCTCGGCCGGCGCAATGCCGGCGCAGTTGATAAGGCCCATCAGCTTGCCCAGGGCGGTGGCCTGGGTCACCACGGCCCGGCCATCGTCCTCGCTGGACACGTCGCACTTGACGAAGGCGCCGCCGATCTCCTGGGCCACGGCCTGGCCTTTGTCGACCTGCATGTCGGCGATGACGACCTTGCCGCCGTTCGCCGCCAGCATGCGCGCCGTGCCTTCGCCCAGGCCGGACGCGCCGCCGGTGACGATGAATACCTTGTCCTTGATCTGCATGGGAAGTTCTCCTTGTCTTGGGATGGGGGGTGCTCGGACGATTATGGCGGAGGGCGCGCGGGCCGTGCCCACCCTTGGGCGGGTGGTTCGCTCAGCAAAATGATGTTTCGGAACCGGCCTGGCGCCTTGGCGTGGCGTGTTCGGCGACACCGGCATCGGCATCGCGTTCGAGGAGCACGGTGGAATAGTTTGCAAATGAGAATCATTCTCATATACTAAGGCCATGTCCTGTCTATGAGGTTGCGCCATGTGCACCGAACATCACTCCCCTGGCCGTCATCACGAGGAATACCTGTTGCCTTGCGCCGAGGCCTTGCTGGCCGGCACGTTGGCGCTGATGACCGGGGTGGCGCAGGCGCCGCCGGGCTGCGCCAAGGCCGCGCCGATGGCGGCGAAGATCGTCGCCAACCTGTGTGAACTGACCGAGCACCCGGGTCTGAGCGACGCCATGCGGGTGCTGCTGGCGCGCCTAGGCACGCATTGGCTGGGGTTGGCGCGGGAGCGCTCGGCCGTGAGCTCGGGTGGCCTGGATCGGACACCGTGGCCGAACGGCCCGGCGCGGCTGCAATGAGCGGCGCATCACCGCAGGAGGTGCAGCGCGAGCACGGCGTGCTGCTGCGCCAATGGGCCTGCGCGCAGGAACGGGTCAGCGAGCAGATGTGCGCGCAGCAACGCCGTTGCGCCGCGCTGGAGGCGGAGTTGATGCGCTGGCGCGCGCGCTGGGTGGTGGCCACCACGCACATGCTGTGGGGCTTGGGC
>Ga0209572_1001747_pt1 | contig 13032 bp, 6 predicted proteins | sample EBPBio232012_DNA_FD_185867 | JGI IMG/M metagenome (GOLD analysis project Ga0209572, IMG submission 185867) | Wastewater treatment Type I Accumulibacter community from EBPR Bioreactor in Madison, WI, USA - Reactor 1_1/23/2012_ DNA (SPAdes)... | ecosystem: Engineered > Bioreactor > EBPR >...
TCCTCGGGAGTAACCTCAAAACTACAAGTGCTTGTGTTTCCTGAATTATCCGTTGCATTGATTGTAACTGTTGTTGTTGTAGTGATAACTACCCCAGCAGCAGGATGTTGAATGATTGGAACATTGTCATCACAATTATCGGAAGCGCTAATAGTATAAAGCGCTACATAATTAGGTAAAATATAACTGCAATTTCCATTTACACTAACCAATTGATTAGTTGGGCAAGTTGAAATTTCAGGCGGAGTATTGTCTGAGAGAGATACTTCAAATTGGCACTGTGAAGCATTGTTACCTTCATCGGCAACTGTAATGACAACATTGGTTGTTCCAAATACTTCTGTTCCTGGCGAAGGGGTTTGTACCAAATTCAAATTTGTTGTGCACGCATCCGTAGCCACAACCGTAGCGCGATAGTCGGGTATAATTGCACTGCAACCATCACCTGAAATTAACACTTGATCGTCAATACATTCAATTATGGTTGGAGCAATATTATCAGTTACAGCAACAATGACATTGCAAGTTGAAATATTTCCGTTAGCATCAGAGGCAATCCAAGTAAAGAGGGTATTTCCCAACGGGTAAACTCCACTTGCATTGACATCAGATGTTTTAAAAGGAGAATTATTTGTAATAGTATATGACCCGCAGTTATCAGTTACCGTAGGAGTTGGGATAGTCACTGTTGCTGAGCACATATCCGTGGTCGTCTGTGCTTCAATCAGAGAACCACAAGTCAAAATAGGTGCTTCCGTGTCATTAACTGTAATTGTTTGATGACACACTACTGAATTGTCATGGATATCAATAATAGTCCAATCGAAAGTTGTTATCCCGACAGGGTAAAATCCAGAAGCATTTGTTGCAGACGTAGCATGTATAGAATTATTTGTTATAGATGCGATACCGCAATTATCAGTACCTGCGGGTACTGGGATAGTAAGTGTCTTACCGCAAAGCCCTGTAGTTGCAGTAGTTACAATATTAGCAGGACAAGTCACGATTGGAAGCTGACTATCTGATATAGTCACTGTCTGATTGCATGAGGAAACGTTACCTGCCGCGTCAGTGGCAGTCCAAGTAATTGTCGTCACGCCAATGATAAATGGATAGTTTACAACGGATGAGGCACCTGTAAGATTATTTAAAACTGTAGGAGTTCCGCAATTGTCAGTAACCACCGGTGTATTAATGGACAGAGTTTTAGAACAAATTCCAACACTTGCAACCGCGAGGATTGGACTTGGACAGGTAATATCGGGAACCTGAGTATCTATAATCTGAACTGTTTGTACGCACGTTGAAACATTTCCGTTGACATCAGTCACCGTCCATGTGATGGTGGTTATTCCTTTAGGAAAGCTGTAGTTAATGATTGAACTATTGTTGTTCAGATTATTAATTACTGATTGAACACCACAATTGTCTGATACTGTCGGAGCTGTTATAGACAATGTTTTGGTGCAAGCACCATTTGGTAAACTGATGTTAGATATATCTCCTGAACACATAACTGTAGGTAGAATATTATCTACAACCGTCACACTAAAGCTGCAAGTAGAACTATTACCGTTACTATCGGTTACAGTGTATGTAACTGTTGTTGCACCAACGCTGAACGCTCTACTTCCGACATAGTTTATTCCTGTTGTTGGCGAGTTTGCTATGGTTGCACCGGTCATTTGCCAAGTAAGCTTGGTCACTGCGCAGTTATCTGAAGTAGTTGGATTAATTGTATTAACCGTTGCCACACAAGAATTCGCATCCACATTCACCGTGATATTCGCAGGACATGCAATGGTTGGATTTATATTATCTACAACTGTCACTGTTTGAGAGCAAGTCGCTGTTCTCCCCGAAGCATCGGTCACCGTCCAAATCACTGTGGTTGTACCAATTGGGTAAGTTGAAGAGGGATGATTGTTGCTAACCGAAGCCACAGAACAGTTGTCTGCTGTAACCGGTGTACCAAGATTTGCAACCGTTGCCACACAAGAGTTTGCATCAACGTTGACATTGATGTTCGTAGGACAAGTAATCGTTGGGTTGATGTTGTCCACCACCGTTACTGTTTGAGGACAAGTCGCAGTTCTTCCGGCTCCATCAGTTACAGTCCAAATCACCGTAGTCGTTCCAATGGGATAAGTCGCAGAAGGATGATTGTTGCTTACCGAAGCCACAGAACAGTTGTCTGATGTAACCGGTGTACCAAGATTTGCAACCGTTGCCACACAAGAGTTTGCATCAACGTTGACATTGATGTTCGTAGGACAAGTAATCGTTGGGTTGATGTTGTCCACCACCGTTACTGTTTGAGGACAAGTCGCAGTTCTTCCGGCTCCATCAGTTACAGTCCAAATCACCGTAGTCGTTCCAATGGGATATGTCGTAGAAGGATGATTGTTACTAACCGAAGCCACAGCACAGTTGTCTGATGTAACTGGTGTACCAAGATTAGCGACCGTTGCCACACACGAATTAGCATTGACATTCACCGTGATGTTCGAAGGACAAGTAATTGTGGGGTTGGTATTATCAATTAATTCCAGAGATACATTACAAGTCGAAGAGTTTCCAGCAACATCAGTCATTGTAATAACTGCGTCCGTGTTGGCAGAAATCAAGGTTCCTGCTAAAGGAGATTGTGTTCGGGATATAGGACCAGAGCAATTATCTGTTGCAGCGGCCATAGCCACCAAGTCGGGGACTATTGCTTGGCATGATCCATTTACAGGTAAAGTTTGTGTTGCAGGACAAGTATTAAAAACCGGAGGTGTATTATCTACAACTGTTATTTGGAAAGTACAAGTTGCTACGTTGCCTGAGACGTCCGTTGCCGTTATGGTTACAGTGGTCATTCCGGAAATAGTGTTACCGGCTGCCGGAGATTGATTGAACAAAATTGTTCCTCCACAATTATCCGATGCCGATACCTGGGTAAGATAGTTTGGAATTGTAGCTTGACAGCTCGATGAAGCAGGTAATGTGGTATTGGCTGGACAATTGATAAGTACCGGAGCGATGTTATCGGTGATAGTAACGTTGGTTGTACAACTAGCTGTATTGCCTGAACTATCAGTTAAGGTGTAAACAACAGCCGTAGTACCTTTATTAAAAACAGCAGTGCCTATATAGTTTACTCCAGTATTTGAAGATGAGGCTGTTGTCGCACCTGTCATCTCCCAAGTGAGGGCTGCTATAGCGCAGTTGTCAGATGTTGTAGGATTAGGCACTGTAACCGAACCGGAGCACACTCCAGCGGAGGTATAACCTGAAAGAGCAGCAGAACAATTTATTACCGGAGCAATATTGTCAATCACAGTTACAGTGAATGAATTGGTGTAGGAGTTCCCTGATTCATCTACAGCAACATGAGTTACAATAGTATTCCCCTTAGGAAAGCTAGAACCGGATGCAAGTCCTGTTGTTCTAGTCACTGTTAGCTGGCCTGCCACACTTATGGGCATTTCCAGAATGAAGCGATAAGATTCGGTAACATTGCGGTCTTGCCAGCGATTTCCAGAACCCGCGTTAATCGTAACTCCACTAATGGTGGCGTTTATGTTTGGACTTCCGCTTATCCAATAAGTATAACTAGAATTTTCACCATTTATCCAAGTGAATTCCCCTCCAACATTGTCAACTTCGTTTAATCCAATCCATGCCTGACCACCACTATCGAGAAATTCTCTCTCTGCGTTATCACTTATTGTAGCTAAATAACCACCGGAATTGAATGCCAAGTTGTTCGCATCATACCAGTTATAGGTGGAGTTAGAACGAAAATACCTATGACCATTGTAATCGCCAATTAGTGAAAACCCTGAAATTGAATTAGGTGCCAAAAATCCGCAGTTATCTGAAGCTGTAACTGTATAGTTCACTGTAGCAGAGCATGCTCCTGCACCAACATTTACACTTTGATTAGGAATGTTAGTGATGGTTGGCGCAACGTTATCCACAATCGCTACCGTTTTGGTAGCAACCGTTAGCCCAGATAGTAAGACGTATATTCTAACAAAATACCGTCCTTTTCTAAGCATAGTTCCCGCGGTAATGTCCTGACCATAAAGTATTCCGTATGCACTCGCAAGATTGGGAACAGCACCAAGACAACTTCCGTTGGTATAAACAATAGTATCTCCAGGATAAACCAAAGGTGGCAATTCAAGATCATAACTTTCAATCCTTTCAGCGACTGAGTTTATGGCAATTTTATCACTTATTGCGGCATTGGATGCAGATATAAAATGAGGAACAATGATGCCTATGAAGAGCATCATTACGGAAATTGTTATCTTTCGGACACAGCCATATTGCTGATTCAGAGCATTCATAAATAGTCCTAAGGGGATTTTCAGATACCTGATTAATACGCTGTCAGTGCCAATAGAGTTTCAAAATGAATACAGTCAATCGCAAATAGATAAATTTGCCAAAACAATTTTAAGTGACTCTAATCAAATCAATCTCCGGTATTCGCGGGACTATTGGAGGCCGAACAGGCGAAGGACTGACTCCATTGGACATAGTAAAATTTACTTCTGCATTCTATCAACTCATTGAGAAACGCACCGGTAAAAAGCAGATTAAAGTGGTTACCGGCAGAGATGCACGTATTTCGGGTCCCATGGTTCAGAGCCTTGTCAATCAAACATTAGTTGGAATGGGTGCCGAAGTCATAGATCTTGGCCTATCCACAACACCAACGGTTGAAATCGCAGTTCCACTTGAAAAGGCTGATGCGGGTATTATACTTACCGCAAGTCATAATCCAAAGCAATGGAACGCCTTGAAGCTACTTAATGAAAAAGGAGAGTTCATCTCAGCCATTGAAGGCGAAGAGATGCTTGCCATTGCCGAATCGGAAGATTTTATCTACGCAACAATTGATGACTTGGGAAGCGTTGTTGCCAAAGACTATCTGAATATCCATATTCAACAGATTCTAAATCTCAATTTGGTGAATGTTGAAGCAATAAAGAAAGCCAACTTCACGGTTGCCGTTGATGCAGTAAATTCTTCAGGTGGCATATACGTCCCTGCATTATTGAATGCACTTGGTGTAAATCAAACACATAAACTTTACTGTGAGCCAAATGGACATTTTCCTCATAATCCCGAGCCATTACCGGAAAACTTGAAAGACATTTCTTCGCTTGTTATAGAAAAAAAATGTGACCTGGGTATTGTTGTTGACCCTGATGTGGATCGCTTGGCTTTTGTTAATGAAGACGGAAGCATGTTTGGCGAAGAATATACTTTGGTGGCAGTAGCGGACTATGTGCTTTCAAAAATACCCGGTAATACCGTATCCAATCTCTCCTCTACCCGCGCACTCCGTGATGTAACCGAAAAACACAATGGCACTTATCAGGCCGCAGCCGTGGGCGAAGTCAATGTCGTTGTCAAGATGAAAGATACCAAGGCAGTGATTGGTGGCGAGGGCAATGGCGGAATTATTTATCCCGAATCTCACTACGGCAGAGATGCGTTGGTTGGTATTGCGCTTTTCCTTACTCATTTGGCCGAAAGCAAAATGAAAATGACTGAGCTGCGCAAGAGTTATCCTGCTTATGAAATTTCAAAAAACAAAATAGAACTAACCGCAGCACACGATGTAGATGCCATTTTGGAAAATGTAAAAACGATGTTCCCTGATGCGGTGGTAAACACCGTGGATGGAATAAAGTTTGACTTTCCAGATGGTTGGGTGCACTTGCGTAAGAGCAATACAGAGCCCATTGTAAGAGTATATGCTGAACATAGCAGTGAAGAGAAAGCCAATACGCTTGCTCAAAAAGTGATGGCTGCAGTAACTAACCTTATGGAGGCCGCGGTTAAATAATTAGATTAAATAGAGGTGTTTTACAGCGTTACTCACTATTGCTCACTTAGAAGTACGCTTACCGGATAGTCCTCATTGCATAATGAATAAGAATACAGAACAGATATTGACACCACTTGTTATATCCAACTTACCTACAGAGTACGGGGTGTTTCGCATTATGGCTTTTGATAGTGGAATTGAGGCATTGCCAAACGTGGTACTTGACAATATGAAAGAAAGAAACACAATTGCCAATGTGCGCATCCATTCCGAATGCATGACAGGCGATGTTTTTCGCTCGGTGAAATGCGATTGTGGCGAACAGCTTTTAAGCGCAATGCAATACATAGAGCAACATGGCGGCATTATTATTTATCTGAGGCAAGAAGGAAGAAATATCGGCTTAGTGAATAAATTGAAAGCTTATAACCTGCAAGAGCAAGGGATGAATACCATAGAGGCCAATCATTCATTAGGCTTTCATACAGACCAACGATCGTATGAAGATGCTCTTGCAATTTTGCGTTATCTGGGACATCATAAAATCAATCTGCTTACGAATAATCCTGATAAGATAGCCGCATTTGATAATTCAGATATTACTGTGCTAAGTCGCATACCATTACAAACGAAACCTCGCCCCGAAAACGAAAGCTACCTTTCGACTAAGCGAGATTCGCTGGGGCATTGGTTTTCTTGATTTGCTTATAGACATTCCCTGGACTGGATATGTTATATTAAAAAATATCTTTACGACAAGACAAAAGTGGCTCAATCATCTTGGCCACCTTTAATCAACCATCTGAATTAAACCAATTACAATCTGTTTATTCAATTCAAAACGTAATCAGCTACCTCTTGCCAACCTTTTTCGCCAGCTATAAAATGGCTTCGTCCTTTAAATGCTTTAAAATCGACTTTACTGTTTTTGTCTTTGTATGAACCGGCAATGCGTTCAGTAAACTTTGAAGAGAAGATGTTGTCTTTTGTTCCTCCAATGAAAAGTAATGGGTTGTGTGGTTTTTTAAAATCAATTTTAGCAAAGGATTTCAAAAGGGTATCTCTCGCAATCTTGCGGCTTTCGGGTACTGCAATTTCCTCAAAGAGTCGATCGCTTTCTACGCGACTATAGTTGTTGAAGAAAGCCTTGTGATACCATTCTTTACTTCCCAAGAAAGGAGAATTGCCCTTGAACGGATTAACTACCGGCAAAACGATTTTAACCGTATCCAAAGGAGCGATTACATTCTTTGGTGGCGCTCCATCAATGCTGATCCCTGCAACGGCTTTATCCATCTCTATCAGCTTTTGCACTACCAATCCTGCGAGCGAGTGACCAACTACAATTGCTTTCTCTGGTAGAGTATCAATAAAATTGGAAATGTTCGTTACTACGTCTTCAAAACCTGTTTTGGTCAGCTGTGGATGAGTACTTGCTCTAAGTTGTGACGGTTGTCCGTCATGACCTGGATTTGCAGGCGCGTAAACGGTAAAACCTTTTGCTTCGAAATAAGCTTTCCATTGACTCCAGCTATAGTTGTTTACGAATAACCCGTGGATGAATACTACTTTTTTTGTGTTCATGATCTTATTTGTTTTAAATGATAGAGCAAATCTCCACCGCACGAATCACATGAATTTTAACTTGGGTTAAAATCGTCTATTTGTGTGCAATCCTTTTTCGGATGCGGCTCAGCGAAGGTCCTTGAATTCCCAAATAAGATGAAAGATGATACAAAGGCACTTGATTAAAGATATCAGGTTGTTGCTTGATTAAGTCAAGATAGCGTTCTTCAGGAGACTTAAAAAGAAAACTCTCAGTCCGCTCCATTGCTACGTTAAAGGCCTCCTGAGCTAGCAATCTTCCAAACGTTTCCCATTTATGCGACTTTTGATAGAGCGAAAGTAAATCCGCAACACCAATACAAACTACCCGAGCATCTGTGAGCGCTTGTGTATGATAATCGCATGGCACTTGTTTAATAAAGCTCTTGAACGTAACGATAAAACCATTCGACCCATAAAGAAATATGTTCTTTTCCTCTGCAGTCTTTTCATCAATGACGTAAGAGCGAAATACACCACTTACAATAAAACCGAGGTATTGGCAAACCGTTTTATGGCGATTGTAATAATCACCCTTCTGATAGGTTCTCTCTATCCAAAATGACTCCGATAAAAGAAAATCATTTTCATCGAGGCCGGCAAAATGATTCAGAGCACCAGCCAGATTTTCGTAGTCGTTCATGTCCGGGCAGAATAATGATTATACTAATTCCTAAAGCGTAATGATAATTCAACTATTATCAAAGAAATGAAAATGCGCAACAAAAATGATACTCTTGAGGTAACTTGATTTAGCTCAACATCGTTGAAACAAAGTCTTAATGAATTCCTATTTTTTTTAATGACGTAAAAATGTGCTTCTAACTTCGACCCCGTTTATGCAACCTGATAACACAAAGACATTAAAAAATCGCTGCCTTTTCAAAGGTACTTTCGGTTTTTGCTTTTTGTTTCTCTATTGCCTCCCAATGGCGTTGGCAGGCGCGTTTTGGTTTTCTAATGACGCTCACGTTGCAGAATCTTCAACAGAACATCACTCATCTTTTTCAGACAATTCACATTCCACTTGGGAGAGCATGGTCTTGTTTCGCTTTAGTCCGAAGCCTAAGCAACAAGAAACAGCGCAAGAAGTAGATACTGAAGAAGACGAAAACGAAAACTGGCATAATAGACTCCTTAGTATTTTTCTGGACGAGCTTTCAAAAAAAGCCGGCTCAGCAAGTGGCTTTATTTATAAAGAATCATTGCTCCAAACTCGTAGAGAATTAGCACTCTTTGTGCTCCATCATTCTTGGCGTACATTCATATTTTGATTTATTAAACCCTTCATCATTGAATCGTTTGGCAATGTCCATCGAATCAATATGATATCAAGTGGTTCGGATAAAAACGTTTATCTCGTTACCATCCACTGGCTCATTGAGCCTCATCTTCAAATCAACTTAATAAATCAGAATGAAAAAAATATTTTTTCTCATCTGCCCGGCAATCCTATTTATCACAAGCTGCGGACACGATGAGCACGCTAAACACGAAGAAGCCAAATTCGTGGTCACCAACCCAATAATCAAAGACACGCTAACACATCATGAATATGTGTGTCAAATACATTCAATCCAACATATTGAATTAAAGGCGATTGAAGATGGATATATACAACATATCTATGTAGATGAAGGTAAGGCAGTAAAGCAAGGACAATTACTCTTCCAAATTGTGCCGATTATCTACAATGCCAAAATGGAAAAGGAATTGGCAGAAGTAAACCTTCGTGAAATCGAATATCAAAATACCAAACAACTTGCCGATAGTGGCATTGTATCGAGCAACGAGCTTGCCATGTCCAAAGCCAAGCTAGACAGAGCAAAAGCAGAACTTTCATTGGCAAAAGGACATCTCAATTTTACCGAAATACGCGCGCCTTTTGATGGAATCATAGACCGCTTTCACGTAAGACAAGGAAGTCTTGTGGAAGAAGGTGAATTGCTGACCACTCTTTCCGACAACAGCAAGATGTGGGTTTACTTCAATGTTCCTGAAGCCGAATATTTGGATTACATCACTCGTGAAAAATCAGATAGCTTGCTAAAAGTTCAACTGCAGATGGCCAACAAACAATTGTTTGACCAACAAGGGGTCGTTGAAACCATCGAAGCTGATTTCAATAATGAAACAGGGAACATTGCTTTTAGAGCCACTTTCCAAAATCCAAAAGGAATTTTGAGACATGGCGAAACGGGCAATGTATTGATGCCTGTTCATCTACACCAAGCAATGTTGATTCCACAAAAATCCACCTTCGAAATCTTAGATAAAAAATATGTGTTTGTGGTTGACAGCAATAATGTTGTTCAATCGAGACATATAACTGTAGGAACTGAAATACCGCATCTATATGCTGTCACAAGTGGCTTGATGAAGAAAGATGAAGTGATGGTAGAAGGCTTGAGAAAGGTGAAAAACGGGGATGAAATTCAAACCGTTTATAAGCCTCTCGAATCCATATTGGCCGAGATGAATGAGCTTCATGCTGAATAGTTCACTAACCTAAAACTCATTTATCATGTTTAGTAAATTCATTCAACGGCCCGTCCTTGCCATTTCAATTTCGTTGGCCATCATATTTATGGGAATATTGGCTATCAACACCCGGCCCATTTCCCAATTTCCTGAAATTGCTCCTCCCCGTGTAAACATCTTTATTGCTTATCCCGGTTCGAGTGCACAGGTTCTTGTCGAATCCACTTTGATTCCACTTGAGCGCGCGATTAACGGTGTACAAGGCATGCAATACATTATATCCGATGCTACAAGTGCAGGTGAAGCTACGGTTCAAATTGTTTTTGAACCGGGCACTGATCCTAATGCTGCAGTAGTAAACGTGAAGACACGTGTGGACCAAATCATGAATAACCTTCCTCCTCTTGTCCAAAGAGAAGGTGTTATCATCTCGCCAATACAACCGAGTATGTTGATGTACGTGAACCTTTATAGCACCGATAAAGATGCTGATGAGAAGTTCTTGTACAACTATGCGAACGTTCACATTCTTCCTGAGTTACAGCGTATCAGCGGTATGGGTAGAGCGCAAATATTGGGTAGCCGTCAATACGCTATGCGTGTTTGGTTGAAGCCCGATAGAATGCGTGCTTACAACATTGCTACCGAAGAAGTGATGGATGCCATTCAAGAACAAAGCGTTATAGGCAGACCCGGAAGACTTGGACAGGCTTCTGGAAAAACAGCACAATCACTTGAGTATGTTCTTACTTATAAAGGAAGATTCAACAAGCCTGAGGAATATGAAAACATCATCGTAAGGGCAAATGCGGAAGGCGAAATCCTCAAATTGAAAGACATTGCCGAGGTAGAACTTGGCAGCGAGTTCTTCGACATCTATTCCAGCAAAGACGGTTACCCTGCGGCTTCTATCGTTTTAAAGCAAAACTTCGGAACCAATGCCAGCAAAGTCATTGATGGAGTAAAAGCTAAGCTCAAAGAATTGGAACCGGACTTCCCTCCCGGAATGTCCTATGATATCAACTATGACGTTTCCAAATTCGTTAATGCATCTGTAGATAAAGTAATGCACACTTTGTTTGAAGCATTCATTCTTGTTGCTCTTGTTGTATTTCTTTTCTTAGGGGATTGGCGTTCTACATTGATTCCTGCAATAGCTGTACCTGTATCGTTGATTGGTGCTTTTGTATTCATGCAGATGTTTGGGCTAACTATCAACTTGATTACACTCTTCGCATTGGTATTGGCTATCGGTATCGTTGTGGATGATGCCATCGTTGTTGTTGAAGCTGTCCATGCTAAGATGGAAGAAGAACATCTTTCTCCCTTCAACGCAGTGAAAAAAGTGTTGGGTGAAATCAGCGGAGCCATTATCGCAATTACCCTCATCATGACTGCGGTATTTATTCCTGTAGCATTTATGACCGGCCCTGTTGGGGTTTTCTACCGTCAGTTCTCTATTACCATGGCAAGTGCTATCGTCCTTTCTGGCTTGGTTGCTTTGACTCTAACTCCTGTTTTATGTGCCATGATTTTGAAGAACAATCATGGTAAACCAAGAAAAAAAACGCCTATCAATCGCTTCTTAGATTGGTTCAACAGGAAATTTGATAAACTAACAGGACGCTATACCGGTTTACTTAAGTTGATAGTAAACCGAAGAGTCATCACCTTCGGAATGCTCGCCATCTTTGCTTTTGGGATAGTTGGTGTGGATAAAACTTTGCCTGCAGGTTTCATTCCGAACGAAGACCAAGGAATGATTTATGCCATCATTCAAACGCCTCCGGGTAGCACGCTTGAAAGCACCAACGATGTTTCCAGAAAGCTACAACAGATAGCCGAAGAAGTTGATGGCATTCAATCGGTTTCTTCCTTAGCGGGCTATGAAATCCTCACGGAAGGTCGTGGTTCCAATGCCGGTACTTGTATTATCAACTTGAAAGATTGGTCGGAAAGACATCACAACGTACATGAAATCATAGAAGAATTAGAATCTAAAACGCATGACTTAGGTGCGGTGATTGAATACTTCGAACCACCTGCAGTTCCTGGGTACGGTTCTTCTGATGGCTTCTCGCTGCGGATGTTGGACAAGAGCAGTACAATAGATTATCACGAGTTTGATAAAGTGAATACCGAGTTTATGAACGCCTTGAAGCAACGAAAAGAGCTTACGGGCTTGTTCACATTCTTCGCTGCCAACTATCCACAATATGAATTGGTTATTGACAATGAACTCGCCATGCAGAAAGGGGTTTCCATAGGCAAAGCCATGGAGAATCTGAATATCATGATTGGTAGTACATACGAACAAGGTTTCGTGCGATTCAATACATTCTTCAAAGTTTACACGCAAGCCGGACCTGAATACAGGAAAATGCCATCAGATGTATTGAATCTCTTTATCAAAAATGATAGGGATGAAATGGTTCCTTACTCTGCATTTATGACCATGAAAAAGATTCAAGGTCCAAATGAGATAACACGCTTCAATCTCTACACGTCATCTTCTATCAAAGGTGTTCCCGCGAAAGGTTATACCAGTGGCGATGCCATTGCAGCTATTAGAGAAGTTGCAGAGCAAACTTTGCCCAAAGGTTATGACATCGCGTGGGAAGGATTATCCTATGACGAAGCAAGAAGAGGTAACGAAGCCATCTACATATTCATAGTGGTGTTGATATTCGTTTATCTCGTATTGGCGGCTCAATATGAAAGTTTCATCATCCCACTCGCGGTAGTGTTCTCTCTTCCGGCTGGCGTACTCGGTTCGTTCCTGCTGTTGAAGATTATGGGGCTTGCCAATGACATCTATGCGCAAATAGGACTTATCATGTTGGTTGGTCTATTGGGTAAAAATGCAGTTTTGATAGTTGAGTTTGCCGTACAAAAACACCATGAAGGCATGACGGTTTTAGAAGCCGCCATCGAAGGTGCGAAGGTGCGTTTCCGTCCTATCTTGATGACTTCATTTGCATTCATCGCAGGTCTTATTCCTTTGGTTGTCGCAACCGGCCCAGGTGCAATAGGCAATAGAACGATAGGTTCATCTGCTTTAGGTGGTATGTTGTTTGGGACCATCTTCGGTGTCATCATTGTTCCGGGTCTTT
>Ga0209572_1001748_pt1 | contig 13027 bp, 12 predicted proteins | sample EBPBio232012_DNA_FD_185867 | JGI IMG/M metagenome (GOLD analysis project Ga0209572, IMG submission 185867) | Wastewater treatment Type I Accumulibacter community from EBPR Bioreactor in Madison, WI, USA - Reactor 1_1/23/2012_ DNA (SPAdes)... | ecosystem: Engineered > Bioreactor > EBPR >...
CCGTTAGGCCCGCGCAGCCGCTGATCGGCGGCCCCCTACCAGACCCTCCGTGGCCGCAGCGGGGCGACGGCCCTGGGCGGCGCGGCAACCCGTCGAACTGGTCGCGCATCACCGACATCCTGGGGCACCCGAAATGGCGCGACGACCCCCGCTTTCAGGACGCCCGTGCCCGTCGGTTCGGTGCACGACGTGGCGCAGGCCATGGCACACCCGCAGACCCGCGCCACCGCGCCACCGCGCCACCGCGCCACCGCGAGGGTGGTCGAGGTCGAGCATGCCGACGGCGGCACCCGCTCACTGGGCCTGTCGCTGCATTTCGACAACGTGTCCCCGCCCGCCCGCTCGGCCGCGCCCCACGTGGGGGCAGCAGACGGTGAACGTGTTGGGCGAGGCTGGCTTTGACCGGGCGGAAATCGACGCGTTGCTGCGGAGCGGCGTCGTCCACCAGCATGGAGGCGAGCCTTGGCCACCTCCGGTTGTGCTCCCAGGGAACTATCAAATTAATAGCTATTCTGGAAGCATTGACGCCGACAGATGGCCTTTTTTACTCAAAACTGCGGTGCCAGGGCGCACTCAGGCTGGCAGCGGCACCAGCGGGTTGCCGTACATCGGGTCGTCTTTCTTGGAGGCCAAGGCCTGGGCCAGATCGATTCCCAGCGCCTGGGCCACGCCGGCGCCGTAGGCTGGGTCCGCCGCGTGGCAGTTGCGGATGTGGCGGAACTTGATGAACTGCGGTGCATCGCCCATGCCGCGGCCGGTGTTGCCGAACAAGGCCTCCTTCTGCGCGTCCGTCATCAACTGGAACAGCTTGCGCGGCTGCTCGAAGTAGTTGTCGTCGTCGGCGTGGTAGGACCAGAACTGGGCGTCGCCGTGGATGCGCAGCGGCGGCTCGGCAAATTCCGGCTGGGCCTGCCACTGGCCGAAGCTGTTCGGCTCGTAGTGCGGTAGGCCGCCGTAGTTGTTGTCCACCCGGCCCATGCCGTCGCGGTGGTTGCTGTGCACCGGGCAGCGCGCGCGGTTGACCGGAATCTGCTGGTGGTTGGTGCCCAGGCGGTAGCGCTGGGCGTCGGCGTAGTTGAACAGGCGCGCCTGCAGCATGCGGTCGGGGCTGGCGCCAATACCGGGCACCAGGTTGCCGGGCGAGAAGGCGCTTTGCTCGACGTCGAGGAAGAAGTTCTCGGGGTTCTGGTTCAGCTCGAACTCACCGACTTCGATCAGTGGGTAGTCTGATTTGTACCAAACCTTGGTCAAGTCAAACGGGTGCAGGCGGTATTTCTCGGCCTCCAGCTCGGGCATGACCTGGATGTACATCTTCCACTTGGGGAAATCGCCGCGCTCAATCGCGTCGTACAGGTCGCGCTGGTGGCTTTCGCGGTCCTTGCCGATCAATTCGGCCGATTCGGCGTCGGTCAGGTTCTGGATGCCTTGCTGGGTGCGGAAATGCAGCTTGACCCAGAAGCGCTCGCCCTCGGCGTTCCAGAAGCTGTAGGTGTGCGAGCTGAAACCGTGCATGTGCCGGTAGCTGGCCGGAATGCCGCGGTCGCTCATGACCACGGTGACCTGGTGCAGCGCCTCGGGCAGCAGCGTCCAGTAGTCCCAGTTGTGGCTGGCCGAACGCAGGTTGCTGCGCGGATCGCGCTTGACGGCCTTGTTCAGGTCGGGGAACTGGCGCGGATCGCGGATGAAGAACACCGGCGTGTTGTTGCCCACCATGTCCCAGTTGCCTTCCTCGGTGTAGAACTTCAGGGCAAAGCCGCGGATGTCGCGCTCGGCGTCGGCGGCGCCACGCTCGCCGGCCACGGTGGTGAAGCGGGCGAACATCTCGGTCTTCTTGCCGACTTCACTGAAGATCTTGGCGCGCGTGTAGCGGGTGATGTCCTGCGTGACGGTGAAGGTGCCAAAGGCGCCCGAACCCTTGGCGTGCATGCGCCGCTCGGGCACCACCTCGCGCACGAAGTTGGCCAATTTCTCGTTCAGCCACACGTCCTGCGCCAGCAGCGGGCCGCGCGGGCCGGCCGTCAGGCTGTCGCGGTTGCTCACCACGGGGGCGCCGAAATCGGTGGTCAGGTGCGTGACGGGGCACTTGGGGGCGTCGTCTTTCATGGGGGTACTCCTTTTTCTTGCCTTTGGGTGTCGGGGAAGGCCGGACCGGAACCGGCTGAGCACATGATAGAAAAGGACAACCCCCAACGGAAGTCAATAGTTTTTATCGGCCTGATAGCCGTAGGGCCGTTTGCCTTTCGCGGGCGGCGGCCGCGTGTCAGGGGCTGAGCGTGGGCGCGCGCAGCAGCGGCACTTCGGACAAGGGGCGTGGCGCACCCAGGGGCGCGTAGGCCTGGCCCTGTTGGATGGCCGCCAGGTCCTGCTCGCTGGGGTAGAGCCCGGCCAGCCAGAAGTCCATGACGCGGCGCACCAGCGGCGCCGCGTGCGCCGCGCCGAAACCGGCGTTTTCGACGATGGCGGCCACGGCGATGGTCGGCGCGTCGGCCGGCGCAAAGGCGATGTAGAGCGAGTGGTCGCGCTGGAGCTCGGTCAGCTTGGAGGCGTTGTACTTGGCCTTCTGGCCGATGGTCACGGCCTGCGCCGTGCCGGTCTTGCCGCCCGACAGGTAGCTGGCGCCCTGGAACACCCCGCGCGAGGTGCCCTCCAGCGTCACGCCGACCATGGCGCGCCGGATCAGGGCCACGTTCTCGGGCCGGTAGCCGAGCTTTTGGCCAGGGGGCTGGGGCACGTCCTCGAAGCGCAGGCTGAGCGGATCCTGGCGCGATTTGACCACGTGCGGCTGGTGGTGCACGCCGCCGCCGGCCAGCGTGGCCACGGCGCCGGCCAGCTGCAGCATGGTGAAGTTGTTGTAGCCCTGGCCGATGCCCAGCGAAATGGTCTCGCCGGCGTACCACTTCTGCTGTTCGGGGCGGCGGTAGGTGTTGCGCTTCCACTCGGTGGAGGGCAGCACGCCGCGCGTCTCGCCAGGAATGTCGATGCCGGTGATCTGACCAAACCCCAGCGGCTTCATGAAGTCGTGGATGGCGTTCACGCCCATGTCGTTGGCCAGCATGTAGTAGTAGACGTTGCTGGATTTGACGATGCTGCGCTGCAGATCGACCGAGCCCAACGCGTGGCCGGAGCGGAAGGTGTGGCCAGCGAAGGTCCACGATCCGCCGTCCATGATGGTCATGCCGGGGGTGCGCTTGCCGGTTTCCAGCGCCGCCAGTCCCATGAAGGGCTTGTAGGTGGAGCCAGGCGGGTAGGTGCCGCGCAGGGCGCGGTTGAGCAGCGGCTTGTCGACGGAGTCGTTCAGCTCGGCCCAGGATTCGTGGTCGATGCCCTCGACGAACAGGTTGGGATCGAAGGTGGGCTTGCTGACCAGCGCCAGCACCTCGCCGTTGCGCGGGTCGATGGCCACCAGCGCGCCGCGGCGCTCGCCGTACATGTCCTCGATCAGCTTCTGCAGGTTGGCGTCGATGGTCAGCCGCACCGAGTCGCCCGGCGTGGCCGGGTGGCTGGCCAGGCGGCGCACGGCGCGCCCGCCGGCCGAGGTCTCCATCTGCTCGACCCCGGTGGTGCCGTGCAGCGTCTTCTCGTAGCTGTTTTCCACCCCGAGCTTTCCGATGTAGTCGGTGCCGCGGTAGTTCGGGGCGTCGTCGGAATCCTCGATGCGCTCTTTTTCGCGCTGGTTGATGCGGCCGATGTAGCCGATCACGTGCGCGGCGGTTTCGTCCAGCGGGTAGGTGCGGAACAGCCGCGCCTTGATTTCCACGCCCGGAAAGCGGTAGCGCTGGGCGGCAAAGCGCGCCACCTCCTCGTCCGACAGGCGGGTGCGGATGGGCAGCGACTCGAAGCTCTTGGTGTCCTGGCGCAGGCGCTCGAAGCGGCGCCGGTCGCGCGGGGTGATTTCGACCACCTCGCCGACCGCGTCGATGGTCTCGGGCAAGGGCCGACCGGTGCGCGACGGCGTGATCTCCAGCGTGTAGGCCTTGTAGTTGGTGGCCAGCACCACGCCGTTGCGGTCCAGGATCTCGCCGCGGTTGGGCACGATCGGCACCACCGCCGTGCGGTTGGTCTCGGCCTGCTGCAGCAAGTCGTCGTGCCGCAGCACCTGCAGGTGGTACAGGCGCCAGGCCAGCAGGCCAAAGGCCAGCAGCATGACCAGCGCGATGACCGCCAGACGCAGGCGAAAGCGCGTCAGCTCGGCTTCGACGTTGCGGATCTCGGTCATGGTGTATTCAAGGGCGCGCGGTGTGAGACTGTCAAGGGCGTGGGAAAGTTTCATCGCGCGCGGCCAGACGCGCCAGACCGGGGCTCACAGCGGGCGGTCCGCGTCGGGGTTGGGCGCGCGGCGCTGCGGCGCCAGCAGCAACCAGCTCACCAGCGGCCACAGGGCGGCTTCCAGGAACGGGCCCAGCAGCACCTGCCAGCCCGGGAACTCGGCCCCGCCGATCAGGCGCAGGACGATGGTGATGGCGTGCGCGGCGGCGAACAGCGGCAGCAGCTGTACCGCCTGCCCCGGCACCGAAAACCACAGGATGCGCCGGTGCACCATGATGGCGAAGTAGATCAGCACGGTGTAGGCCAGCGCGTGCTGGCCCAGCAGCGAGGCCTGGTGCACGTCCAGCGTCAGGCCGAACAGAAAGGCCGCGCCCAGGCCGATGCGGCGCGGCTGGTAGATGCTCCAGAACACCAGCACCACGGCCAGCACGTCGGGCATCCAGATCACGCGCCCGAGCGGCAACAGGTTGAGCATCAGCCCCACCAGCAGGCTGCCCCAGATGAACCCGGGGCTGGCCGGCAGCAGCAGCTGTTGTCCGCGCGGCATGATCATCGGCGCGCTCCCGAGGCGGCGCGCCGTGGCGCCGAGGCCTGGGTGCTGGCGCGGGCCGGGCCGGAGGCCGGCGCGATGGCCCGCCCCGGCACCGAGGCCGGGACGCTGGCGCGCGTGGGTGTCGAGGCGGCGGGACGCGGCGGCACGGGCGCGGCCGAGCCGTCGGCCTGGGCCAGCTTGACCGGCGAGAGCACCATCACGTGCGTGACGCCCTGCAGTTCGGCCACCGGCTCGCACAGCACGCGCGCGAAGCTGGAGTCGCCGCGCCGATCGACCCGCACCACCTTGGCCACCGGCAGGCCCGGCGGGTAGACGCCATCAACACCGCTGGTGGTGAGCAGGTCGCCCTCGCGCACGTCCTCGGTCACCGACATGTAGCGCAGCTCCATCATGCCGCCGTGCGGGGAGGGGTCGCCATAGGCCACGCTGCGCGTGCCGCTGCGCACGTTCAGCACCGGGATGACCTGCTCGCGGTCGATCAGCAGGGTGATTTCGCTCATGAAGGGGTAGACGCGCGTCACCTGGCCCAGCACGCCGGATTCGTCCAGCGCCGGCGCGCCGGGCTCGATGCCCTGCAACTGGCCCTTGTCGATGACCACGCGCCGGCTGTAGGGGTCGGTGGCGTCGTACAGCACCTGCGCGGCCACCGCCGGCACCTGCAGGCGCTCGCGCAGGGCCAGCAGCTCGCGCAGGCGGTTGTTTTCCAGCTGCAGTTGCTCCACCTGCCCGGCGCGCTGCGACTGCTGGGCCAGCTTCACGCGGGCGGCCTCCTCGGTCTTGCGCGCGGTTTTCAGGTCGGTCAGGTAGCCGCCGAAGTTCTCCGCCATCTGCACCGGCTGCAGCGCCAGCCATTGCGCCGGGTACAGCACGGTGGCGATCACCGCGCGCAGCGGCTGCACGATGCCGAAGCGTGCGTCGGCGACCATCAGGAACAGCGCCAACGCGCTGAAGAACACCAGCCGGGAAAGCGCCGACGGCCCTTGCTTGAAGAAGGGCGGGGGCGAGCGGTCGAGGGTGTCGATCGGCATGGCGTCCTTCAGCGCCCCGGCCGGCGCCCAGCCCGCTTACTCGTTGGTGAAGATGCTGCCCAGGCGGTCCATGCGCTCCAGCGCCAGGCCGCAGCCGCGCACCACGCAGGTCAGGGGCTCCTCGGCCACCAGCACCGGCAGGCCTGTTTCCTCGGCCAGCAGGCGTTCCAGATCGCGCAGCAGCGCGCCGCCGCCGGTCAGCATCATGCCGCGCTCGGCGATGTCGGCGCCCAGCTCGGGCGGGGTTTCCTCCAGGGCCTTCTTGACCTCGGAGACGATGCTGTTGAGCGGCTCGGTCAGCGCCTCAAGAATCTCGTTGCTGCTGATGGTGAAGCTGCGCGGCACGCCTTCGCTGAGATTGCGGCCCTTGACCTCCATCTCGCGCACCTCGCTGCCGGGGAAGGCGCTGCCGATCTGCTTCTTGATCATCTCGGCCGTCGGGTCGCCGATCAGCATGCCGTAGTTGCGGCGGATGTAGTTGACGATGGCGTCGTCGAACTTGTCGCCACCCACGCGCGCCGAGCCCTTGTAGACCATGCCGCCCAGCGAGATCACGCCGACCTCGGTGGTGCCGCCGCCGATGTCCACCACCATTGAGCCGCTGGCCTCGCTGACCGGCAGGCCGGCGCCGATGGCGGCGGCCATGGGTTCCTCGATCAGGTACACCTCGCTGGCGCCGGCGCCCAGCGCCGATTCGCGGATGGCGCGGCGTTCCACCTGGGTCGAGCCGCAGGGCACGCAGATGATGATGCGCGGGCTGCGCAGCAGGCCCCGCGCGTGCACCATCTTGATGAACTGCTTGAGCATTTGCTCGGTGACGGTGAAGTCGGCGATCACGCCGTCCTTCATGGGCCGGATGGCCTCGATGTTGCCGGGCACCTTGCCCAGCATGGCCTTGGCCTCGTGGCCGACGGCCTGGATGGTCTTCTTGCCCTGTGGGCCGCCCTCGTGGCGGATGGAGACCACCGAGGGTTCGTCCAGCACAATGCCCTTGTCACGCACGTAGATCAGCGTGTTGGCGGTGCCCAGGTCAATCGCCAAGTCGGTCGAAAAGTACAGACGGAAAGCTCCAAACATGAAATATCCTTTAGGGCATCGGCCGGTACCGGATGCCGCCGCTCGTGGGTTCAGTGCGAGTTAAGCGTGGATTTCGCGCAGATGCGGCCCAGTTCATGGCCGTTGCGGTAAAGACGGGATAATACCGCATCCCCCCCGTTCGTCTGGGCGCCGGAAGGCCAAAAAATTCTTATTTCCGAGCGCCCGCCACCCTTTATCCCCCATGGCCCTGACCCTTCCGGACATCGATCGCATTGCCCACCTGGCGCGGCTGGAGTTGAGTTCTTCTGAAAGTGAGCGCATGCTCACTCGACTGAATGGCTTTTTTGACATCGTCGAGGCCATGCGCGCCGTCGACACCACCGGCGTGACGCCCTTGGCCCACCCGCTGGCGGCGGTGCAGGACGTGCACCTGCGCCTGCGCGAGGACGTGGTCAGCGAGCCCGACCAGCGCGAGGCCAACCAGCGCAACGCCCCGGCGGTCGAGGACGGCCTGTTCCTGGTGCCCAAAGTGATCGAATGAGCTGGCGCCGGGCGGCGCCCGACCGGCTTTTTGCCCCGCAGCACATGATTGACCTGTTTTTTCTGACAAAGGCCGCCCTGTGATGGCTTCCTCCCTGCATGACCTGAGCGTGGCCGAGCTGGCCACCCAACTGCGCGCCAAGTCGGTGTCGGCCGTCGAATTGGCCGAACACTTCCTGGCCCGCGCCGAGCAGCACGCCGAGCTGGGCGCCTTTCTGGCCACCGACCGCCAGGTCTCGCTGGCCCAGGCCCGCGCCGCCGATGCGCGCCTGGCCGCTGGCGACGCGCCGCCGCTGGCCGGCGTGCCGGTGGCGCACAAGGACATCTTCGTCACGCGCGACTTTCCCACCACCGCCGGCTCGAGGATGCTGCAGGGCTACCGCTCGCCCTTCGACGCCACCGTGGTCGCGCGCCTGGCCGAGGCCGGCCTGGTCAACCTCGGCAAGCTGAACTGCGACGAGTTCGCCATGGGTTCGGCCAACGAGAACTCGGCCTACAGACCGGTGCAAAACCCCTGGGACCGCACGCGCGTGCCGGGCGGCTCCTCGGGCGGCAGCGCCGCCGCCGTGGCCGCGCGCCTGGTGCCGGCCGCCACCGGCACCGACACCGGCGGTTCGATCCGCCAGCCGGCCAGCTTCTGCGGCTTGACCGGCATCAAGCCGACCTACGGCCGCGCCTCGCGCTACGGCATGATCGCCTTCGCCTCCAGCCTCGACCAGGCCGGACCGATGGCGCGCACGGCCGAGGACTGCGCGCTGCTGCTGTCGGCCATGTGCGGGCCCGACCTGGACCGCGACTCGACCTCGCTCGACGTGCCGGCCGAAGACTTCACGCGCTCCTTGAATGAGAGCGTCTCTGGCTTGCGCATCGGGCTTCCCAAGGAGTTTTTTGGTCCAGGCCTGGCCGGCGACGTGCAGACCGCGGTGCGCGCCGCGCTGGCCGAGCTGGAGCGCCAGGGCGCGCGCCTGGTCGAGATCTCGCTGCCGCGCACCGAGCTGGCGATTCCGGTCTACTACATCATCGCGCCGGCCGAGGCCAGCTCCAACCTGTCGCGCTTTGACGGCGTCAAGTTCGGCCACCGCGCCAAGGACTACACCGACCTGGAAGACATGTACAAGAAGACCCGTGCCGAGGGCTTTGGCGACGAGGTCAAGCGCCGCATCATGACCGGCGCCTACGTGCTTTCGCACGGCTACTACGACGCCTACTACCTGCAGGCGCAGAAGGTGCGCCGCATGATCGCCGACGACTTCCAGCGCGCCTTCCAGGACTGCGACGTCATTGCCGGCCCGGTCGCGCCGACCGTGGCCTGGTCGCTGGGCGCGCACGGCGCCGACCCGCTGGCCGACTACCTGGCCGACATCTACACCCTGCCGGCTTCCTTGGCCGGCCTGCCCGGCATGAGCGTTCCGGCCGGCTTGGGCGAGGGCGGCATGCCCGTGGGCCTGCAGCTGATCGGCAACTACCTGCAGGAAGGCCGCCTGCTGAACCTGGCGCACCGCCTGCAGCAGGCCACCGACTGGCACGCCGCCAAGCCCGCCGGCATCTGAGAGAGTCCCGCATGAGCCAACTGATTCAGGGCTACGAGGTCGTGATCGGCTTCGAAACGCACGCCCAGCTGCAAACCCAGAGCAAAATTTTCAGCCGCGCCGCCACCGCCTTCGGGGCCGCGCCCAACACCCAGGCCTGCGCGGTCGATCTGGCGCTGCCCGGCACCCTGCCGGTGATGAACCGCGAGGCGGTGCGCTGTGCTATTAAATTGGGATTGGCGCTCGGCTCCCACATTGCCTCGCGCAGTATTTTTGCCCGAAAGAATTATTTTTACCCGGACCTGCCCAAGGGCTACCAGATCAGCCAGTTCGAGATCCCGGTGGTGCAGGGCGGCGAGGTGTCGTTCTTTCTGGGCGACGAGAAGAAAACCGTACGCCTGGTGCGCGCCCACCTCGAAGAAGACGCCGGCAAGTCCCTGCACGAGGACTTTCACGGTCAGTCCGGCATCGACCTGAACCGCGCCGGCACGCCGCTGCTGGAAATCGTGACCGAGCCCGACATGGGCAGCAGCGCCGAGGCCGTGGCCTACGCTAAAGAGCTGCACAAGATCGTCACCTGGATCGGCATCTGCGACGGCAACATGCAGGAAGGCAGCTTCCGCTGCGACGCCAACGTCAGCGTGCGCAAGCCGGGTCAGCCGCTGGGCACGCGCCGCGAGATCAAGAACCTGAACAGCTTCAAGTTCATGCAGCAGGCGATCGACTTCGAGATCCGCTGGCAGATCGAGCAGATCGAAGACGGCCACTCAATCCAGCAGGCCACCGTGCTGTTCGACCCCGACACCGGCGAAACGCGCGCCATGCGCACCAAGGAAGACTCGGCCGATTACCGCTACTTCCCCGATCCTGACCTGCCGCCGCTCTGTATTTCAGAGCAATGGATCGAGGAAACACGCCGACATATGCCCGAATTGCCGCGCAAAATGGCGGAACGCCTGGTGGCCGACTACGGCCTGCCCGAGTACGACGCCACCACGCTCACGCAAAGCCCGGCCATGGGGGCCTACTTCGAGGCCGCCGCCAAAGCCAGCGGCCAGCCCAAGCTGGCCAGCAACTGGATCATGGGCGAGATCTCCAAGCGCCTCAATGCCGAAGAAGTCGGTATCGAGGCCGCCAAGGTCTCGGCCGCGCAGCTGGGCGCGCTGATCGGACGCATCCAGGACGGCACCATCTCCAACAACGCCGCGCGCCAGGTGTTTGATGCACTTTGGGGTGGCGAGGGGGCCGAGGTTGATGCCCTCATCGAGGCCAAGGGCCTCAAGCAGATTCAAGATACCGGCGCGCTGGAAAAAATCATCGACGAGGTGATCGCCGCCAACCCCGACAACGTGGCGCAGTTCAAAGCCGGCAAGGACAAGGCCTTCAATGCGCTGGTCGGTCAGGCGATGAAAGCCAGCAAGGGCAAGGCCAATCCGGCCCAGGTCAACGAATTGCTGCGCGCCAAGCTGGGGGCCTGACCGGCCGGGCGTGGGCCGGGGCTGGGGTACCGGCGCCGGTCAGCGCGGGCGGGGGCTGGCCGCCCTGTTGCTGGCGGCCGCTTCCCACAACGCCCGCAGGCGCTTGAGCTCTTCATCGAACAAGCCGTTGATGCGGTCGCGCTCGGCCTGCTGGGCGGCGATGGCGCGGCGCTGCTGTTGCTCCGCCAGGGCGTTGTCCTCGATGCCCCGGCGCACCTTGAACGGCGCCTTGGCCGGGTCCTTGCGGTAGAACTCCATTTCCTGGTCGAGCGTCTTGCGCTCCTGCCCGAGTTCGACCAAGCGGTGTTCGGCCGCCTCGATCACGGTCTGGGTCTGCGCCAGGGCCTCGCGCCGCGTCGCGTCGTGCGCCGCCTTGTCGGGGTAGCGCAGCACCAGCGCCTGGTCGCGCCGGAGCAGATCCAGGGCGCGCTGACGCTCCAGTTCGGCCTGGCGTTCCCGCTCTTGCCGTGCCTCGCGCTCGGCCTGCGTCAGCGTGGGCGGAATCACGCGCTTGATGGTGCCGCTGCTGCTGAGTTCGTGCTGTTCGCGGTCCAGGCAGGCCACGATGGGGCGGTCCGAGGTCAGGCGTCGGCCGTTGCTGTCGATGCAGGTGTAAATACCCTGTTGCGCCCAGGCCAAGCCGCCGAGGGCGGCCAGCAGCGCACCCGCCACAACGTGGCGCCAGGGTAGGCAGATCAAGGGCAGTTTCAAGGGCACATGCATTTCAGCTATTCAACGCCATAACGGCTTCGGTAAGCTGACACCGCGTCAAAATACGACGAAAAATTGTCACTTGTCGTGAGATGCTGCAATAAATGCGCCAACTTGGCGATGGCGCACACCTGCAACCCCAGCGTGTCCTGCACGTACTGCACCGCCGACCAGGCCACGTCCTGCCCGTTCTCGGTGGCCTTTTCCTGTCGGTCCAGCGCGATCACCACGGCGTGCGGCGTGGCCCCGGCGGCCTGGATCAGGGCGATGGACTCACGCACCGCCGTGCCGGCGGAAATCACGTCGTCGACGATCAGCACCCGGCCCTTCAGCGGCGCGCCCACCAGCACGCCGCCCTCGCCGTGGTCCTTGGCTTCCTTGCGGTTGTAGGCGAAAGGGCGGTTCACGCCCAGGCGCGCCAACTCGACCGCCACCGCCGCGCCCAGGGGGATGCCTTTGTAGGCGGGGCCGAAGATCACGTCGAACTCGATGCCCGAGGCAAGCAGGGCCCGGGCATAGAATTGCGCCAGCCGGCCCAGCTTGGCGCCGTCGTCGAACAACCCGGCGTTGAAGAAATACGGCGACAGACGCCCGGCCTTGGTCTTGAATTCGCCAAAGCGCAGCACGCCAGAGGCGATCGCGAACTGCACGAATTCCTGCGCCAGGCGATTTTGTTCTTCTTGCGCGGGCGCCGCCAGCCCTTGCGCTGTGTTCATTGGAGTTCCCCTGTGTTCAAGCTCACGAGCCTCAACCTCAACGGCATTCGCTCGGCCACCAGCAAGGGCGTCGAAGCCTGGCTGGCGCGGCTTGCGCCCGATTGTATTTGCGTGCAGGAAATCAAGGCCCAGATGCCCGATCTGGCCGGCCGCTTCGAGGAGTTGGCCGGCTTGCGCGGCCATTTTCATCTGGCCGAGAAGAAAGGCTATTCCGGCGTCGGCCTGTACAGCCGGCATGAGCCCACCGAGGTCGTGGTGGGCTACGGCTCGCCCGAGTTCGACGCCGAGGGCCGCTACGTCGAGACGCGCTTTGACACGCCAACGCGCAAGTTCTCGGTCATCAGTTGCTACTTTCCCAGCGGCTCCTCTGGCCCCGAGCGGCAGGAGGCCAAGTTCCGCTTCCTGGCCGAGTTCTACCCGGTGCTGCAGCGCCTGAAGGCGGAGCGCGAGTTCGTGCTGTGCGGCGACGTGAACATCGCGCACCAGGAAATCGACCTGAAGAACTGGAAAAGCAACCAGAAAAACTCGGGCTTTCTGCCCGAGGAGCGCGCCTGGATGACCCGGGTGATCGACGAGTTGCAATTGGTGGACGTCTACCGCCGCCTGCATCCCGACACCACCGGCGAAGCCTACACCTGGTGGAGCAACCGCGGCCAAGCCTACGCCAAGAACGTGGGTTGGCGGCTGGACTACCAGATCGCCACTGCAGGTGGCGCGCAGGCGGCGCGCGCGGCGGCGGTTTACAAGGACACGCGCTTCAGCGACCACGCGCCTTTGACCATCGACTACGACTTCGACCTCTGATTGGACACGGCCCGAGTCCGCTTTGCGCCCACACCGGACCGCAGCGCAGCAGCTTCGATAGGGAAGCCCGAAACCAGTCGTTCGGGCCGCCGCAGAGGGGCTGTTCCCGCTGCAGGAAGGTGTTCGACGTGACGTCCTTTTGCCGCAGGGGCTCACAGGCGTACCAGCAGCTCCTTGACAACCTCCATGGGCTGACTAAGGATTTATCCGTAAATAATATTGATGGGCAGGCTGATCTTTCGCAGGGCGATGATGGCAGCGGCAAGATGGTTGAGAGCGAGAAAGGTATGTTCAAGCTTCTCGTAGCGCACCAACAGCTTGCGAAACCGGTTGAACCACCCGTGGCAGGCCTCCACCACCCAAC
>Ga0209572_1001751_pt1 | contig 12973 bp, 15 predicted proteins | sample EBPBio232012_DNA_FD_185867 | JGI IMG/M metagenome (GOLD analysis project Ga0209572, IMG submission 185867) | Wastewater treatment Type I Accumulibacter community from EBPR Bioreactor in Madison, WI, USA - Reactor 1_1/23/2012_ DNA (SPAdes)... | ecosystem: Engineered > Bioreactor > EBPR >...
CGATTGCGTTCTCGAATACCGTGACGGAAGACGGCATCAACTGGGACGCGCCGGAGCATTACACCGCGCAGATCATTGAATCATTGGTCAAACTGCAGTGGCCCTCAGGCACGTTGATGAACGTGAATTTCCCGCCGCTGCCCGTGGCGCAGGTCAAGGGCATCAAGGCTTGCCCGCAAGGCCGCCGCACGCTCGACGACAACCTCGATCGTCGCACTGATCCGCATGGGAGACCTTATATCTGGATCGGCGGCCAACGCACTGCGCCGTTCGACGACAAGCAGCCTTCTGCCGACTTCCTGCAGATCAAGCAGGGGTTCATTACCGTCACGCCGCTGAACATGGATATGACGGATTATAAAACGCTCGATATCATGCACACGATTGTGGAGACCGCATGATCGGTTCCACGCGCAGGATCGCCCATCACGACGATCAGGTGCTCGCCGCCGAGAAAATCCGACTCATCATGAAACTGCGCCGTAGTGGCATCACCGATACGCGCACGCTCGCGGCCATTGAGCACACGCCGCGCGAGGAATTCATGAGCGAGGCACAGCGCCACCACGCCTATGACGACAGTGCTATCAGTATCGAGATGGAGCAGACCATCAGCCAGCCGACTGTCGTCGCATGGATGACGCAGTCACTCGCCGTAGAAGAACGCCACGTGGTGCTCGAAATCGGTACGGGCTCAGGGTATCAAGCCGCCATACTTTCGCATTTGTGCCGCCGTGTACATACCATCGAGCGTCATAAGCCGCTGTTCGAACAAGCCATCACCCGTTTCGAGAAGCTGAAGCTACGCAATATCACGCCGCACCTTGGCGATGGCGCAAAAGGCTGGGCACATGCCGCGCCTTATGACCGCATCATCGTGACCTGCGCATCGGATGATATGCCGCTTACATTAATGAACCAACTGGCCGAAAATGGTGTCATGATTGTACCGGTAGGCCCACATGTTGCAGACCAGCAACTCTATAAAATCACTCGCCAAGGCATTGATTTCATTGCTGAAAAGCTATTTCCAGTACGATTCGTCCCGCTCGTTACTGAATAATTATTCACAAATACCATGATTGAATGTCCATTAAACTTGTGCTACAGGTTTGTGCAGGATATCAACAGAGTTATCCACAGACAAAAAGAGACCCGGTCGCATCGGCAGGCAATACAAAAATAAAAAGATGCATGGGGGACTATATGCGGCTTTCTACGCTCGCTGCTTTGATGATTCTGACCACGATCATGCTGTCGGCATGCTCGCAGCAGAACATGGCAACCGTTATCGACAATAGCGGCCAGTTCTATGGCCGGGACGCGTACCCGCGTTATTCAAGCAATAATCCCGCGCCGATGAATCCAAGCACGGCGTACAAATACCCATCGGGTGATCAATACGCACTCGACGCGGAAGTGGCATCCGTCACCAGCCAAGACCTGCCGCCGCCCGCAATGAATGTGGCGTCATCGCCCTTTTCGTCACCCACCCCAGCACCTGCAATCAAGACCTCAGCCCCCAGTCGCATGATAGAGACGGCAAGCAACAACCATTGGGAATGGCCGGCACAGGGTAAGGTCACCACGAAATATGGTGATCAAGGCAACGGCATCGCGAGCGAAGGCATCGTGATCGCAGCGAATGAAGGCGCACCGATCCGTGCGGCCGGCGAAGGTCAGGTCGCTTACGTTGGCAACGACCTCAGCGATTTCGGTAACATCGTGATCCTGCGCCATGCAGACGGTGTGCTGACGTCCTACGCCAATGCGCGCGAGATTCTCGTGGTCAATGGCGACCATGTCAGACAAGGCGATCTGCTGGGTTACGTAGGTAAGACGGGCAATGCGCAAGCACCGCAGCTGCACTTCAGCATGCGCGTGTCGGATGCCTCGGTAGACCCGCTTTACTACTTGCCGCAGACCGTCGCCAGTCGCTAATTTCAGTGGTTGTGTAAGCGTTACAAGTCGCTAGAAATAGCACATGAACCTCTCTCTCGTATGGCTTCGTCGTGAATTGCGCCTGCACGATCACGTGCCGCTTTCGCTGGCGATGGCATCGCCCGGTGCGGTGCAGCCTATCTTCATTTTCGATACGGATATCCTGTCACGCTTCACCAATCCAAAGGATCGCCGTGTGAATTTCATCGCGCGCGCCTTGATGCAGATGCATACCGAACTCAAAAAGCGTGGCGGCGGGCTATTGGTGCTTCGCGGTTCGCCCAAAGACATCATCCCTAAATTGGCAGTGAAGTTGGGTGTGACGAATATTTTCGCGGCAGAAGATTACGAGCCCGGCACCATTGCGCGTGACGCGGCCGTAAAGGCGGCGCTACCGGTGACTACACGTTTTGTGCAGGCGCTTGACCATTTGATCCATGCACCGTACGCCGTGCTGAAAGACGACAAGACCCCCTTCAAGGTCTTCACGCCGTATTATAAAAAATGGCGCGCGGCGATCTCGCCCGCCACGGCAGGAGAAGCCGTCGTGAAGGACAAGGGCCGTTATGCCGATGTCACAGAAAGCATGAAGGTTGCGGAATCCGCCGGTCTTACTATCATTGACCTAGATGCAGGAATCATGAAGGCGCTGGGCGCCATGGGCTATGAAGCGGTGGAGGATGATTTCTGGCCGGTGGAAGACGCGCAAGAACGCCTTGCGGATTTCATGGCAACGAAAGTCGCCAGCTATGTGCCCGCGCGCGATTTCATGGCGAAGCATGGTACAAGCCGCCTGTCGCCGTATCTGCGGTTCGGCCTTGTATCCGCGCGTGAATGCTTACGCGCTGCAGAGGATGCGGGTATCGCGGATAAATGGATCAGCGAGTTGGCGTGGCGCGATTTCTACGCGATGGTGATGTACCATTGGCCGGAAGTGGTGACGTGCGAATTCCAACCGCAATACCGAGGTACGATTGCGTGGAGTGGCGCAGGCGCGCACTGGGAAGCCTTTAAAAAGGGTATGACGGGCTATCCCATCGTCGATGCCGCTGTGCGCGAGCTACTGCAAACAGGCTGGATGCATAACCGTGCGCGGATGATTGTTGCGAGCTTTCTCACCAAGGATCTTTTGATTGATTGGCGCTTGGGCGAAGAGTTCTTTGCCCAGCATCTGATGGATTATGAACTGGCGAGCAATAACGGTGGCTGGCAATGGGCGGCAAGCACCGGCACTGATGCCGCACCCTATTTCCGTGTCTTCAATCCGGTGCTGCAGAGTAAAAAATTTGATGGGGCAGGGGAATATATCCGCCACTATGTGCCCGAGCTGGAAGGCCTAAGTGACAAGGATATCCATGCGCCGTGGGAATTGGGAATGATGAGGCCGAAAAACTACCCCGAACCGGTGGTCGATCATGCGGCAGCGAAAGCGAAGGTATTGGCAGCATTCAAAGCGGCTAAACCGTGATTTAGTGAACCCCGTCTTTAAGGATGACGTTATTGCCTGAATTTTTCGGCACCACATCCAGTACCAGCATTTTTACCGGCGACTTGCCGTTATTCTCGCCCCAATGCCAGCGGCCTGTCGCTTCTATGAGGAAATCACCCTGTTGGATTTTACGGATCTCGTGCGACTCGCTGTCGATGATATCCATCTCACCATCCAGAATGTAGAGCATGCGTGGATAGCTGTGTTGGTGCACGGGGAAATTGGTGTTAGGGCCTGTAACATAAAGCAGGCTGCGTATCTCCGCAGACTCAGGTAACTCGAGCGGATAGCCACCCATAGTGGTGCTGACGCGCTGAACCTCACGTTTGGGTGGGGCGATACGCGTGTTCTTGAGGATGGTGTTGGTCTGTGTGCCTTTCGGCACGAAGTCGATCACCAGCATGTGTGCAGGTTCTTTCGCTCCTGTCGTGCGGAATGCCATTCGTTCGTTGCTTCGGGGATGAACGAGCCTTCTTCGTAGAGCGTCGTCTTATCTTTATCGATCTCGATATGGTTGACCGAGCCGGATATGATGTAGACAAGACGCTGGTATGGGTGCTTGTGCGCGGGCAGGCGTTGGTCAGGGTTCAATACATAGCTCGAAACAAGCACTTCCGAAGTCTCTTCCAGCGTTATGTTCTGGCCGCCTACAGTCTGCGAGGTGCGGATGAGTGGGGTGATACCTTTTTCATGCAAGGAAGTGTCCGCAGCATAGGCTGTGGGGGCGAGTATCATGGCGGCGGCTACAAAACGGATTACCTGTGTCATGGCGCGCTCACTTCGTAAGGGTGAGTAGTTTTTTCTTTAGCGTCGCGTGTAGGTCTTTTCGTTCCAGTGCGAGAGCCACGTTGGCTTCGATATAGCCCGCGACCTCACCACAATCATAACGCGTACCATCGAAATGGAAACCATAAAATGGCGTGGTTATCAGGTGTTTGTTCAGTGCATCCGTCAGTTGTATCTCACCCCCGGAACCTCGCCCCTGCTTCTCGAGCACATCGAAAATACCCGGCTGTAAGAGGTAACGGCCTATGATCGAAGTGGTCGAGGGCGCCGCTTTGGGGGCAGGTTTTTCCACCAAACCCCTGGCTTCCACAAGCTTTCCGACCTTTTTTCCCAATTTCAAAATACCGTAATTTGCTGTTTTTTCGCGCGGCACATCCATCACGGCAGCCATGTTGGAGCCTTTTTTATGCGCTTTCATCATTTGCTTGAGGCACGGCACGCCGCCATGCACGAGGTCATCCGCCAGAATCACAGCAAAAGGTTCGTCGCCGACGATATGACGTGCGCACCAGATGGCATGGCCAAGCCCGAGTGGTTCCTGCTGGCGTGTATAAACGATTGAGCCCGCCTTGGGCAGCCAGTCGCGCGTCAATGCCAGTGCTTCTTTCTTCTGCTTGTCCGAAAGTGTCTTTTGTAGCTCATAGGCATGGTCGAAATGGTTCTCGATTGCGTCCTTGTTGCGGCCGGTGACAAAAATGAATTCCTCGATGCCCGCCGCTTGCGCTTCTTCAAAAGCATAGTGAATCAACGGCTTATCAACAATCGGCAGCATTTCCTTGGGCATGGATTTGGTGGCGGGCAGGAAGCGTGTGCCAAGGCCGCCGACGGGAAAAATGCACTTGCGGATTTTCTGAGACATGTGAAGGGCATAGGGCGATTTTCCATGTCCCGCAATAAAAATGCGCCTTATCCTTGACATAAGGGGGAAAATCCGTAGATTCCGCCCCTCAAATACGAGGAAGTTATGGCAAAGAAAGCAACAATTCTGGTGAAACTCGAGTCGACCGCGGATACCGGTTACTTTTACGTACGTAAGCGCAACCCGCGCAAACAGACCGAGAAACTGAAATTCAAAAAGTACGATCCGGTCGCGCGCAAGCACGTCGAATTCACCGAAACCAAACTGAAGTAGTCATCATGAACTATTCTCTTCTGCTGGCTCTTGCTGTCGCACCGGCAAGCGCACTCGCACAAGAAGCAACTCCTGCAGCAGTTGGTGGCAGCCCTTACGCCAGCCTCATGCCGTTGGTGCTGATCTTCTTTATCTTCTATTTCCTCATCATCCGCCCGCAACAGAAGCGCTACAAGGCGCATGCTGCGATGATTGGCGCGCTGAAAAAGGGCGATGCGGTCATCACCGGCGGTGGTATCGTGGGTAAAGTGGTGAAGGTGGAAGACGACAAGGCGGTCATCGAGATCGCGTCGGGCATCGAAGTCACCGCAGTGAAAGCTACCTTGCAACAAGTGGTGGTGAAACCTGAAGCAGGCAAGCCTGCGCATCAGGAAAAAAAGAAATCCGAGAAGAATGACAATCGTCTTCCTTCCAAGGATCAAGTCGCCAACGATAATTAACCCAATTCTGGGGTTTTATGCTGCTATTCCCTCGCTGGAAAACCATCATGGTGCTGCTGGTATGTGCGTATTGCGCCATACTCGCGCTGCCAAACGTGCTGCCTGCGGACGTAAAAGAGAAATTCCCCAGCTGGATGCCTGTTGATACCGTGCCGCTTGGTCTTGATCTTCGTGGCGGTTCGCACCTTCTTCTCGAACTCGATTTCGATCGTTATATGCGCGAGCATATGATGAACATGCGCGACCAATTGCGCAGTGCCTTGCGTAAGGAACGCATTGGCTACCTCAGCCTGCAGGCCAAGAAAGACCATGTCAGCGTCAAGATCCGTCAAGATACTGTTGGCGAAGGCGTCTCGCTCGATACGATTTTTCGTAGTGTCGACCCCGACCTTCAGGTGAAGACCAGTGAAGGTGTAACCACCCTCGAATATACCCCACAGAAAGAGCGCGAAATTCAGGCGCACCTACTACAGCAATCTATCGAGATCGTAGACCGCCGCGTGAACGAGACGGGTACGAAAGAGCCCATCATCCAGCGTCAGGGCACGGATCGTATCATCGTGCAGGTGCCCGGCCTGCAAGACCCTTCACAGTTAAAGAACCTGCTGGGCAAGACTGCAAAAATGAACTTCCATCTCGTGAATGAGTCAATCACCGGCCAGCAAGTGGCGAGCGGTGCAATGCCCTCAGGCACCAAGCTACTGGTTGCCGATGGCGCGGCTGAGCGCCTTGAAGTCGACGGTTCCATGCCACGTTATCCGGTCTATAGCGAGATTGCGTTGAGCGGCGAGTTGCTCATCAATGCGAATGCGACCTATCAGGAAGGTCAACCGATCGTGGACTTCACTTTCAATTCGCTCGGTGCCCGCAAGTTCGGCGAGATCACACAGGCCAATATCGGCAAGCGTTTTGCCGTCGTGCTCGATAACAAGGTCATCACTGCGCCGGTCATCCGCAGTGCCATTCTGGGTGGTCGAGGCATTATCGAGGGTAACTTCACGGTCGAATCTGCCAACGAGCTCGCCATGCTGTTGCGCGCAGGTGCTTTGCCCGCACCGCTCAATATTATCGAGGAACGCAGCGTCGGCCCAAGCCTTGGTCAGGACTCCATCGATGCCGGCACCCTGGCCGCTATCGTCGGCACTACGCTCGTTATGTTCTTCATGCTGATGTCCTACGGCCTGTTCGGTATCTTCGCCAACATTGCACTCATGATCCATCTACTCATCATTGTCGCGGCCATGTCGCTCCTGCAGATTACACTCACGCTGCCAGGCATCGCGGGCATCGTGCTCACCATGGGCATGGCGGTCGATGCGAACGTGCTCATCTACGAACGTATCCGCGATGAAGTGCGCGTGGGGCGCTCGCCTGCCAGCGCCATCGAGCACGGCTTCAAGATCGCCTTCGGCACCATCCTTGATTCCAACATCACTACGCTCATCGCTGCTGCGCTGCTGTATTATTATGGTGCGGGCACAGTGAAGGGCTTCGCGGTGACACTGAGCATCGGCATTCTGTCGACCATCTTTGCCTCGGTGATGATTTGCCGCATGATCATCTATGGCTGGGCGCGCAACGTGAAACCAAAACGCATCCCGATTTAATATGCGCGATATCATGCCACCCACGGCCTCCCATTTGCTGAAGATCGACTCTTACGGCGACAAGGGGTTCAGTGTGAACGGCACCATGCATACGCAATCCATACTGCTGTTCCCTGAGCGCCTTATCGATTGGGCGGCGCATGACGTGAGTACGTGGGTCATCGATGATTTCCATGAAGTCTTCGCGAATATCCCGCCGGTCGAGGTGCTGTTACTGGGCACCGGCAAGCAGCATCAATTCGTGTCGCCGGAGTTCAAGAAAGCGCTGAAAGCCAAAGGAATCGGCGCCGACAGCATGGATACAGGCGCGGCTGCCCGCACCTATAACATTCTGCTGTCCGAAGGGCGTAGAGTCGCGGCATTATTGATGGCCATATAACATAAAACTTAACCTATTTTTAACCGTGCTCATCCATACTGCATTCTGAAACCAATAATATCAGGAGCAGACCATGGCAAACGAACAAGAGCAGCAGCCCCCCCGCGGCAACCCCCGTAACCCCCGAACAGGATTCAGCCGCCCGCAATACGTGGAATGGCGACCTGAGCAATTTACTTCAGTCGCCTGGAGAACCGGCTCCACAGCCCGCTTTGCCGGATGTCCAAAATCTATTCAGCCTGTTCCTTAATGCTACCCCGCGTGAGCGCGAGATTCTGGCTGCTACCTATGCGTCTATACTGCCGCAAGATTTATTGGAGCGTATTCAAGCGCAGATTGAGCCGGTTGCGAGCGATCTCTCCAAGGATATCGCGGTGAATACATCAAGTGTTGACCGTGCAGCGCAAGGCGCTGTGGGTGAACTCATCCGTAACTTCGACGCGAATGGCGATGGCATTCTTCAACGTGAGGAGCTTAGGACGCGTGTTGGCGAAGCGATCGGCATTATCGAGGCTGGTCGTGCAGAGCAGGATGGCGAACTTTTACGTGTCACTTCAACGCTGCTGACTGGCCTGAATGACCGACTGGCGAGCTTGCCTGACAATCTCAATCTTCCGGCGGAAGTGGTTGCACAAGTTCTGGATGCAGACCGTAATGGTGCCATTACACAAAGTGAAGTTTTGGCCAATGTACAGAACCTGATGGAACTGCTGCCAAACGTCATCAATACACCCGTAATTCAAGATCCGCAGAAGCCCGAAGTTCTGCCACGCTAAATCACTACAAATGAAAAGGGCACCTTTCGGTGCCCTTTTTTATTTATGCCGCCTTTTTCTGGCTGGCATCTTTGAAGTTCGCTGCCGCGAAATCCCAGTTTGCCAGTTTATCCAGGAAGGTCGCGATAAAGTCGGGGCGACGGTTCTGGTAATCCAGATAGTAAGCATGCTCCCATACGTCGATGGTGAGCAGCGCGATCTGGCCTTTGGTCATCGGCGTTTCCGCGTTGGCGGTCTTCACCACTTTCAGCGTGCCGTCCTTGTCGAGCACCAGCCACGCCCAGCCCGAACCGAACTGGGTCGCGCCTGCGTTCTTGAATTCCTCGACGAATTTATCGTAGGAACCGAAGTCCTTCTCGATCTTTGCTGCCAACTCGCCCGAAGGTTTGCCACCGCCTGAAGGCTTCATGCTGTTCCAGAAGAAGGTATGGTTCCACACCTGCGCCGAGTTGTTGAAGATACCGGCTTTCGCAGCGTCGCCCGCTGATGCCAAGATGATTTCCTCAAGCGACTTAGTGGCCAGATCGGTGCCTTCGATGAGTTTGTTCAGGTTCGTCACATACGCAGCGTGGTGCTTGCCATGGTGGAACGAGAAGGTGTTGGCTGACATGTGCGGTTCAAGCGCGTTTGCAGCGTAGGGAAGTTCGGGAAGGGTGAAAGCCTCTTTTGTTGTTGGTGTGAGAGGACTCGCAGCCAAAGCGGGCAGGCGAACAGCAGTAACGGCAAAACCAGCCAACGCGCCTGTTACGAAATGTCTGCGTGTCAATTCCATGTGTGGGAGTGGTATAGGCTACGACAAATCAAATTTCAATGATGTCGAAACGCCTTAATGGCCGCTTCCGCCGCCAAATGGCCGGAAAGCACCGCGCCTTCCATCGAGGCGGGCAGGTGCGTGGCCGTGTAATCCCCCGCCACGAACAGGTTAGGAATGTTGGTATGGATGGATGGGCGCTTCAAATGTGGCGCAGAAACGAACCCAGCCTTGCGTTCCTTGAGAATCTGGAAGGGGGGCGCTGCTTGGGGAAGATAGGCAAGCGCCACCCTGATCTGCTTCCAGATACGCTCGGCGAGTGTTTGGTTGTCGAGGTTGAACAGATGCTCGGCCGCATGACACACGGCCACGATATGGTCTGCTCGGAAGAGCATATAGTCGGCACTGCCGCCCACAAAACCCAGCATGCGATAGTCCGGCTCGCGGTGGGGCACCATGAAATGCAGCGTGATGATGGATTGGTTCCGCTCAGGCACGCTGATGGACGGGTCGATGGTCTGGGTCACGTGTGGCGGTGTCGCGAGAATCACGATGTCTTTCTCGCCGATTGGCCAATGCTTACGGGTGAAGGCCAGCTTCGAGATGCGCCCATTACCCTCCATATGCTTGAGCGTATGACCGAAATAGGTCGAGATGCCGTGCGCCTCGAGGAACTGCAGGGCAGGTGAGATAAGCGATTGGTGGATGGTATGGCGTGGTACGAAGCGCGTCGCCGCGCCGCGACCTTTCAGGATGGTGCGGCGGAGCACGGTGGCGAATTGCCGTGCCGAGGCCTGATCGGGTGTGGTGCCGAGCGCCATGCGCGTCAGTGGCGTCACCCAAGTCTCATACAATGGGTGGAAGGGGTCGATGATGTCAGTGATGGGCACATCCTTGCGCGAACTCATGAGGCGTAGGGGCTTCAGGTAATCGATCAGCGGTGAATGGGGCAAGAACAGAGGCGACTTCAGGGACCATGTCTCTTGGCTATGCAGATCCATGTAATCATAGCGCACGGGCAGTTTCTGCCATTGACTGTTAGCCTGTACGCGCTCGATCAGCTTCCATGTCTGCTTGTAGCTACCCAGAATGGAGTAGATGCCATGGTCGAACGGCTGGTTATGTTTGCCGATGCTACTTGAGCGCGCGCGACCACCCGCAAAACTCTGGGACTCATAGAGATTCACAGGGATGTTGCGCTCTGCCAGCGAGGTGGCAGCGGCGAGTCCCGAAAGTCCTGCTCCGATGATATGCGCGGTGGGCATAGGTCTTCTTTGTGCAAGTTCTTGTTGCCCCCAGAATAGCTTGAAAGGGTTAAGTTTTGCTTGATGGGCACCGCGAAATCCATGCGAATGATTCGCATCCACTCGAAAGGTTAAGATGTTAATAAATAGGGATAAAACCCGTGATTCCGGTATGCATTTGCTGCATGCCCTGTCTTTTGTGCGGCGCACTCACTGGGCGTTTCCGGCAATTAGATGCACAATTAAGAATGGTTACTGCGTTTGACGGTAGGGTGATTTTTTGATATGCCGTCACCTGTCTTCAATAAAAACAAGAATCATTCTTTCACTAAAAGTCGGTAGGTTCTAAATGCGTGGTTTTCGTAAAATCATCACCGAGATGAGGCACGACGATAGCCGGGCAGCACACTTAGCGGTCGCCGCTATGCTTGTAGTATCTGTTTTGTACGCTTCAGTGATTGCCTAATTGTATTGTGACTTCTGTGCTGCGTTTTTTTGGCTAGCGTTTTAGGCTCATGTGGTTTAGCCATTCCGGCGTTCAAAGGGACGTAGGAAATGATTGGCTATAGCGACAGGTTGACGCCTTTTTTGCTTCATGACTCGGATGTGCGCGGGCGCTTTGTGCGCTTGAACGACACCATCGACACCATCCTCAACCGTCACGATTATCCTGAGCCCGTCTCTAAATTGTTGGGCGAGTTGCTCGTGGTCGTGGCCATGCTTTCTTCCAATCTTAAATCCGAAGGTATCGTGACCCTGCAGATGAAGGGGAATGGCTCCGTGCCCATGCTGGTGGTCGATGCGGTTTCGGGCGGTGATATCCGTGGGTATGCGGATCTTGCGCAGGGCGCGGCGGCCGATATCGCCAGCCTCAAGCACATCACGCCTCGTGCACTCATGGGTGAGGACTCCTATCTGGCGATCACACTCGATATGGGTGACACTGAGCAGCGCTATCAGGGTGTTGTGGGGCTTGAAGGCGAATCGATGGTCGATGCGCTCAATGCCTATTTCCGCAATTCCCAGCAGCTTGATGTAGCCTTCAAACTGGTCGTAGGTAAGAAAGATGGCCATTGGTGCGCCGCTGGCGCCATGATCGAACGTCTGCCAAACGAATCCAGCACGTCCGAAGAAGCCGCAGAGGCATGGCATTATGCTCAAGCCATGCTGCATACGTTGAAGACCGACGAGCTGCTCGATGTTTCGTTGGATGCCAACGAGTTGCTCTATCGCCTGTACCATGAGCAGGGTGTGGTGGCGTATGAAGCTAAGACCATCAGCACCCATTGCCGTTGCTCGCGCGAGCGTATCCATAGCTTATTGATGTCCATGCCCGAGCAGGATCGGCGCGAGGCGTTGCTCGATGGCAAGGTATCCGTACATTGCCAGTTCTGCAATACGGCGCAAGAATACACCCCTGAGCAGCTAAGCCTTTAACTTCCGCCATAAAATACTGGCGTATTGTACGGTTGTTTGATAAACACACGTTCAATACATCGTTATACGGGAGTTCAGGATGCCTCGTGCGAACGTCAAAGATAAGCGCAAAGCGCAACTCATCGGTGCAGCATTAGAGTCCATCGCCAAGCGTGGTCTGATGGAAACCACCATCACGCATATCTCCAAAGGTGCGGGCATGAGCCGCGGCATCATCAACTTCTATTTCACCAGTAAAGAAATGATGATGCGTGAGGCGCTGAAGTTCCTCATCGACGAATATGAAAGCGAATGGAGCAATTCCATCCACCAAGCGGGCGATGATGGCCACCGTCGTCTGGCCGCACTGGTCACCTCGCATTTTGACAAGAAGCTTTGCTCGGCCAAGCGCCTGAACGTCATGTCGGCATTCTGGGGGCATGCGGCCACGCAGCCTGCCTACCGTAACCAGCTCGAGGCGGCGGATATGAAAATCGAGACCGCCTTCACCGAGGCGCTGGCGCATATGCATTCATCCTCGCTCGAAGACGCCAAGCACCATGCGCGCCAATTGCACGCGCTCATCCGTGGCCTGTGGCTGAACTTCATGCTGAACCCGCAGACCGTATCGCGCGAATCATTGGCGGAAGAATGCTTCAGCTTCATCGAGCGTCTCTCGGGTCAGCCCGTGCGCATCGTCTCGAACCAACCGGTCCAGGCAGCAGCACCCAAGCCCCAGCCCAAAGCACCCGTGAAACCGGAAAAACCGAAGGCTGCCAAAAAGCCCAAGGAAAAGAAAGACGCCATCCCCGGCCAGATGGATATCGAGGATCTCTTCAGCAAGCTGGGCTAAGCGCTAGCGTGGAAGGTTCGGGAATATACGCGTGCAAATGCGGCGAATGACCGGCCCCAACAGGATCGCCACGGGAATCGCAATCACAAGATCGACCATCAGCACTTTCGGCCAATATTCCCAGAAGGCGTATATCGGGCGAAGCACGGTCGTCGACAC